>WNGL01005869.1_pt1 | contig 14557 bp, 6 predicted proteins | sample 5400591 | NCBI WGS metagenome assembly WNGL01 (sample SAMN13153377, study PRJNA577476) | soil metagenome | isolation source: 80 cm soil or saprolite under Garry oak tree replicate 1 | place: USA:California | collected 2016-06-15
ATGCTGGGAAGGGGCATCGTCGAGGAATTCAACTGGGTCTATATGTTTCTGGCCCTGGTGCCATTTCTGTTCTTCTTCAGGATGCACCGGAGGGAACGCGCGTGGATGATCGGCATAACGGCCATCTATTTATGCCTTGGGGTGTTGTTGTTGTACCTTCTGAATCCGCCGCCGGACCGCCAGGCCCAGCAACTGGTGCGCGTGTTTTTCACCGCCTCGCACACCCTGATCTCCTTGCTGGTCGGCTACGGCTTGACCCTGGTGGCGGCCTACATGGCCACGCACTACCTGCGGTTCCGTTCCTGGGGCTTGATCGGAGGCGCAATTGCCGTCGCCTTGGCCCTTTTCTCATTTACAGAGCTGACCCAGAATGTCTTTTTCGGCGAAGGCTCCAAGCTGGTCCTTTCGCAGTTTGTACCCTTCGTCGTCCGGACGCTGACGCATAAGGACCAGTACGGTCTGCCGGTCTATGCCGGGCTGATTCTGGTCGGGATGGCCCTGGTCTATCTGGCTGGACTGCTGATCTATCGCAAGCGGGCGCCGCTAGGCATCACTCTGGTGCTTTTCGCTCTGATGCCGCTGCATTCGATCATGACCCACTGGTCGGACAATGAGCAGCGCGGCCATTGGTTCGGCTACTGGTTCGGCCATGACATGTTTACGCCTCCATTCAAAGGCGCGGACGGAAAGCCTTTGTATCCGGAGATGACCAAGGACGCGATCCTGTTTGGCGGCACGGACCCCGGGCGCTTTTGTCCCACCTACGCGATTTTTTGCGACAGCTTCATCCCGCATAATTGCCAACCGGTTGACGACCAGAAATTCGATCGCCGTGACGTTTACATCATCACTCAAAATGCTCTGGCCGATGGCACTTATCTCGAATACATTCGCGCTCAGTTCTACCGTAGCGCTCAAATAGATCAGCCCTTCTTCCAGGAGCTATGCCGCTCTCCCAGGGAACGGCAAGAAAACTACACCACCAACTTCCTGGCCAGGGCGGTAGCCCCACTGGACCGATTTTTCACCGACCTGGGCGACCGGATTGAAAAACGCCGGCGCACTTTCACATCGTGGCTTACCGACAAAGACTTTACCGACCTCCCCGCCCTGGCCGCCAAGTTGCGGAGCCAGGCAGATCCGGTGTCGAAGTATCTTTATGAAAACCTGAGTCCGGAGACCCAAAAACTGGTTTCCGGCAGTGGCAACGAGCCCTTGTTGCGCCGTAGCCTGGCTGCGGACCTGAACCGCCTTCTGGAGCGAGAGCTTCAGGTCAAAAAGCTCCTGGCCGAAAAGAGGCAAGAAAAGGACGACTTGGAGCAGGACCTGGCCGCCGGCAGCGGGTCGGCAAAAAAAAGCCAGCGCGCGCAAGAGCTGGAAAAGGAAATCGCAGACCTCACCAGGGTCGGCCCGCTGTACGAGCCCCAACGCTTCAAGCAGGTTGAGCTTTCGGAGTACATCTCCGATTTCATCAAGCAAAATCCTCAAAGCCACACTCGCATCCGCCTCAATCGCCTCCTGCTGGAGGCAGCTTACCCGAAAGAAATCGCTAAGAGCATCGGCGGCGTGTATCCCGACCGCGAAATCTACACCCCGTCGCCAGAGGACTCGCAGCGCTGCTTCAACGACTATCTAATGGACGCGCAACGGCGGCTGCAAATGAATCCCCCTCAACTCAAGCCGGGTGAGGACGTCAAGATTATTGAAAACAAAGTGCAGGTTTCCGGGCAGATCGCAGTCATGTCCATTAACGGGCTGCTGACCAAAGTCATTTTCGACCACAATCCCAAAAACGAGTTCTTCGTTGAGGAAAGTTTCCCGCTGGACTGGATGTACCCGTACCAGACCCCTTTCGGCATCATTATGAAAATCAATCGCCAGCCGGTGCCCGAGCTGACTGAAGACATGGTCAAACGCGATCACGAGTTCTGGAAACAATTCTCCAAACGACTTACCGGCGACATCATTGATTACGATACGCCGGTCAAACAGATCGCCGACTGGGTCGAAAAGACCTACCTGCGCCACGATTTCAGCGGGTTTACCGGCGACCGGAAATTTGTCCGCGACGACCAGGCACAAAAGGCCTTTTCAAAGTTGCGCAGTTCCATAGGCGGCATCTATGCCTGGCGCATCGGTGATCCCAACAATCGCAACCCAGCCGTCCAGCAGCGCATGATCAAGGAGGCCGACTTCGCCTTCCGGCAGGCCTTCGCCTTTTGCCCCTACAGCCCGGAAGCTGTCTTCCGCTATGTCAACCTGTTGCTGAGCATGAACCGCCTCGACGACGCGCTGACCATCGTCTCGACTTGTCAGAAACTGGACCCTTACAACAGCACGGTCATCGAAACGGTCAACCGCCTCAAAGGGTTCCAGAAACCATCGGGCTCAACACCGCAGGCCCAGCAAAACTTGCAGCAGATGGAGAAGGCCGTCCACGACAACCCCAACAACTTCCAGGCTGCGCTTAACCTTGCCGGCGCTTATTTGCAAGTTCAACAAACCAGCCGCGCCCTGCAGGTCCTGGACCGCGTGTTGAACAATCCCAACGCCGACGCCAACGCTTTGCGGGCCCTCCTGCAGGGTTACACCAGCATTGGCAATGCGATCGGCTTGAAAACCTGCGCCGCAAAACTGCAAGCGCTGGTGAGTTCCAATGCCGCCAATTTTGACGCGGCGCTCGGCTTGGCGGAAGCCTACCGCGATCTGGCGCAGCCCGAGCGCGCCGTTCAAACTCTGGAACAGGTGGTCAACGATCCTCGGGCGGATGTTAACACGGTACTGCAGGTCGCCCAACAATACGTCGCGATGAACGACGTGCAGAGACTCGAAGCCACGCTTGACAAATTGGTCAAACTCGCCCCCGATTCACCTGAGGCTTGGTACGATTTGGCGGCCCTCAAGGCCTCCGTCGGCAAGTCGCCTGATTCCCTTCAAGCCCTCCGCCACGCCTTCGAGTTGAGCGGCAAGCGCCCGGCGCAAAACGGGACTGCTCACGACCTGGTCGCCGAAGCCCAAAAAGACGCGCGCTTCGCCGCCCTGCGCCAGACAGCCGAGTTTCAACAGTTGGTGGGCCCCACCCAATCGGGAGCGCCAAAATAGGCGCACGGGCCGCAGCCAGGCCGTGCCGGCAACACCCACGCTCCAACGCGAGAGGCGCTTGCCACAGACGTTCTGGCTCGATCGCGACCTCGACCATTGCACAATTTCGCCGTTTCCGATTCTGCAAGAAGGGTTATCTTCTATGCGTGTCAATGCTGGCTTGGCCGATCTGTGCCCCGCAACTCATAGGACACCTTTAACTGATTTAACTCCTTTAACTCAATCTCCCGTGTCCCATCTGGTCTCACAACTGGCAGAACTGGCCGTGCTTAACCAAGTCACCGTCCCTGACTTATGGCAACAGCAGGCGGTCTCGGCGTTGCGCCAAGGCGAAGACGTGGTCGTTCAGGCGCCAACCGGCGCGGGCAAGACGCTGATTTTCGAGCTCTGGTCAAACCAGGGGAAAAATCGCGGCCAGGCGATTTACACTGTGCCGACCCGGGCGCTGGCCAATGACAAACTGGCCGAATGGCGGGGACGGGGCTGGGACGTTGGCATTGCCACCGGCGACCTTGCGGACAATCTGTCGGCTCCCGTCCTGGTAGCAACGCTGGAGACTCAGAAGAACAGACTCATTCGAGGCGATGGGCCCGCTCTGCTTGTCGTGGACGAATACCAGATGCTCAGTGATCTGGACCGCGGCTTAAACTACGAACTGGCCATCGCACTGGCGCCTCCGCGAACCCAGTTGCTTTTGCTTAGCGGCAGCGTCGGCAACCCGCAGGATGTTGTTAAATGGCTGCAACGACTTGGACGCAAAGCGGTGCTGATTCGCCATGACCAACGACCGGTGCCGCTCGAAGAGGTCCACGCCAATAATTTGAATTATCATGTGCCAAGCGAGATTCGCGGCTATTGGCCGCGGCTGGTTGCCAAGGCACTCGCCGACGACCTGGGGCCGATTCTGGTTTTTGCTCCGCGCCGTCAGGCGGCCGAGTCCATGGCCGCCGAACTTGCGCGGCATTTGCCCGTGCCCAATCCGCTCCAACTCAGCGCCGAACAGAAGCTGATCGTCGGCGAACACCTAGCCAAGTTGCTCAGAAGCCGCGTCACCTATCATCACAGCGGATTGAGCTACGGCGCGCGCGCGGGCGTGATCGAACCGCTCGCCAAGGCCGGCCAGCTCCGCGTGGTCGTCGCCACGATGGGTCTGGCGGCCGGCATCAATTTCTCCCTGCGCAGCGTGGCCTTGGCCGGTGAATCCTATCGCCGCGACCAAGTCGAGCAACCACTCAAGCCGGACGAAATTTTGCAGATGTTCGGCCGAGCTGGCCGGCGCGGCCTAGAGGAGACCGGCTTCGTTCTGATTACCGCCAATGAATTGCGCCTGCTCGATGCCCGTCCCTGCCATCTTTCGCGCAGCGGCGCCGTGGATTGGAGCGCCTTGCTCGGGCTGATGACGGCCGCCGCCCAAAACGGACGCGACCCGTTCCGCCATGCCGTTAGCGCCCAGGAGCGACTCTTCACGACCAAACCGATCTTTCTCGGCGTGGAAGAATCGTTGCGACATCCGGACGCGCCGTGCGGTCTGAAGACGGATGCTGAAAGAGCCCGCCACGTGCGCAAACGCGTGCGCGAAATGCTCAATAGCCAGGGAGAGTGGGAAACGGCGCGCGAGCCGGTTGCGAAGCCGCTCCGCGAGATCTTTGCGCCGGAAAGCGTGCTGCGTGTTGCGTGCTCCGTTTCTGAGGCCACGGAAGCGCCCAATGGCCAGAACGCGGAGCTTCGGCCAGCGCCTTTGGCCTCGACCGAAGGCACCCCTGACGCCTCACAGCTCACGCCTCACGTCTCACAAGCACGCCCCCGCCTCCTCCCGGTTCTTTCCGTGCCGGCAGCGCTGGAAAAGGTCGGCGCCGGCGTCCTTTGCGTCTTGTCCGAAAGCGAGTCCGGCAAAATCTACGGTCGGTCTCTGACGGTAGCCGACCGTCTTGGGCATGATCGTGTCATTTTGGCCAAATGGGTCAGACGCTTGATCAATTGGAACGGACGACAAGCACCACTGGCGCTTTGGAAGGACAAAATCGAGCCGCTTGTAGAAAATAGACTTGCACTACAAAAGACTCCCGTCGCCAACTTTGTGAACCAGGCGCACCGCATCGTCGCGCAGGTGAGCATTGCCGACTTAACCATGCGTGTGCCGGTGGACTCCCACGGCGTGGCCTTGTGGAAGCCGGTCGAGCGCGAGGTCTTGCCGGCCGATTGCGCCCGGTGCGCATTTGTCCCCGTTTGCCGTCAACTGCCGACGGGCACCGGCGTCGCGCTCCTTTGGCGCCGGCTGGGGTTGGTGGACCAGGCCGGTGTCCCGACCTTGCGCGGACAGATCGTCAGCTTCTTTTCCCAAGGTGATGGATTAGCTATTGCCGCGGCGATCGAAGACCAGAGCTACCCACTGGACGAACTGATCTACGATCTGGCCAATCTTGATGCCGGGTTCCGTTTCTGCGGGGAGGACAATCGCTGGGGCGGCCGCCTGTCGCTGGCTTGCCACGAGAAATTTGGCCTCCAGTCCATTCCAGGCTACCTCGAAAATGGCGTGCCGCCGAAGTACGGCGCCGGGGCGGAACAGGTCGTCGCCTCGGTCCACAAGAACCCATCGAACAAGCACGGTTGGATGACCGACCTGCTCGGGCCCGGCGACATCGACCGCGTGATTATCGAATGGCGCAGCTTGCTTCGACAAATTGCGCACGCGCCGGACCTGGACCGGCCGCGCTGGCGCGCCCTGCAAGCCCTGGCCAAAACCATTTTGAACCAGACCGAGTCCCCTACCCTCACTGATCTGCCGCCGCTCCAATACAACCAGACCAAACGGCTCGATCATCGCCTCGTTCTAAGGCGGCATTGAAAGCCCAAAAGCTGAAAAGCTGAAACCCCGAGAGCTTTCGGGGCAGGTTCATATATCAAATTTCAGCGTTTCAGCGTTTTGGCCCCTTACTTCTTCTCGGCCATCTCCTGGTCACGCTCGGCCATGGCGGCTTTGCGCGAGAGGCGCACCCGGCCTTTCTCATCCACACCCAGGCATTTGACCCAAATTTCGTCGCCCAGCTTGACGATGTCCTCCGTCTGCTTGACGCGGAAGTTGGCCAGTTCGCTGATGTGCACCAGCCCGTCTCTGCCTGGCAGGAATTCGACGAAGGCGCCGAAGTCTTTGATAGTAACTACCCTGCCACGGTAGATTTTGCCCACCTCCGCCTCGGCCGTCATGCCCATGATCGCGTCGCGGGCGATCTTCATTCCATCGGCGGAGACGGAGAAGATGTTCACTGTGCCGTCGTCTTCGATATTGATTTCACAGCCGGATTCTTCCACGAGCTTCTTGATGTTTTTTCCGCCCGGACCAATCAGCGCGCCAATCTTTTCGGGGTTTATCTTCAGTGTCTCGATGCGCGGGGCGTATTTGCTCAGTTCCTTGCGCGATGCGCCCAAGGTCTTGGCCATCTCGGTCAGGATGAGCAGGCGCGCCACTCGCGCCTTCTCAACCGCCTCGGCCATCAGGCTGTGTGGTATGCCTCGGAGCTTGAGGTCGAGTTGGAAGCCCGTGATGCCCTTTTCCGTGCCGGCGATTTTGCAATCCATGTCGCAAAACGCGTCCTCCCAGCCGATGATGTCGGTAAGCAATTTATGGCGAGAAATCCTGTCCGTATCGTCGTGCTCGGTGCAAAGCCCGATGCTGATGCCCGCCACCGGGCGAGCCATCGGCACACCCGCGTCCATTAACGCCAGGGAACCGCCGCAAACCGTCGCCATCGAGGTCGAGCCATTGGACTCCATAATCTCACTGGTGACACGGATGGAATAGGGATAAGTGTCAGTCGGCACCATCGGCTCCAGCGAACGCTCCGCTAATGCGCCATGGCCTATCTCGCGCCGGCCAGGGCCGCTGATGCGGCCAGTTTCCCCGACCGAGAAGTTGGGAAAGTTGTAATGCAGGATGAATTTTTTCTCGCTGGCTCCACCAGTATAGGAATCAAATTCCTGCGCGTCTTCGCCTGTGCCCAGGGTGCAGAGGGTGACAGCCTGGGTTTCGCCGCGCTGGAACAAGGCCGAGCCATGGGCGCGCGGCAGTATTCCAACCTCGCTGTGGATGGGGCGGACCTCTTCAAAGCCGCGCCCGTCCAGGCGTTTGTTGTGGTTCATGACCAGGCCCCGGACTGATTCCTTCTGGATGTAGTAAAAAGCGTCTTTAAGCACAAACTCCGTTACTTTCTCCTGGCCGAACGTTTCTACCAGCTTTTTGCCGATTTCATCCGTCAGCGCCGTGACCGCCGCTTCGCGAGCCAGCTTCTTTGTCGTCAGCAAAGCTGTCACGATGCGGTCGCCCGCCAGCGCCTTGGCTTCCTTGAGGATTTCGTCGGGAACGATGTTCAACGTAATCTGCCGTTTCGCCCTGCCGTCTCGCGCCGCCAGCTCCTTTTGGGCGGTAATCGACGGTTGGATCGCCGCGTGCCCGAAATGAAGCGCGGCATTGAAGTCCGCCTCGCTGATTTCCTTGGCTGAACCTTCGAACATCACCATGTCGGTCTCGTTGCCGACATAGACCAGGTCCAAATCGCTCTCAACCATTTGGCTATGGGTCGGGTTGGCGACGAACTGGCCTCCAAGGCGGCCGACCCGCGCGGCCCCCAACGGCCCGGCCCAGGGGATGTCACTCGCCATTAGCGCGGCGGAGGCACCGACGACCGCGAGCATATCCGGATCGTTTTCACCATCCGCGCTTAACACGATGCACTGGACTTGGACCTCATTGTACCAGCCCTTGGGAAAGAGTGGCCGAATTGGCCGGTCAATGAGCCGCGAAGTGAGGATTTCCTTTTCCGTCGGGCGGCCTTCCCGTTTGAAATAACCACCAGGGAACTTGCCGGCCGCGGCGGCTTTTTCCCGATAATCCACCGTCAGCGGGAAGAACTCCTGGCCTTCCTTGGCCTTGGCGGCGCCGACTGCCGCCACGAGGACGATGGTTTCGCCCATTTGGACGGTGACGGCGCCGTCGGCTTGTTTGGCAAGTTTCCCGGTCTCAATGATGATTTGTTTGTCCCCAACGGGGGCGCTGACTTTCTCTGACATAGTTTTGATTTCTCTCCGTCGCCCCAGAGAAACTTCAGTGAACCCCGAACGTTTTCGGAGCTGAATGAAATTACTCCGGGCAACGGAATTTTTTCTTACGCGAAATATTCCGGTGTGAAAACTGGGCCGTTCGCGTTTTCCGGCTCAATTAAATTGAAAGCGTTAGCACCAAATCTGGAGCAAATCCCGCAAAACAAGCCCTTCAGACGCGGCTACTTGCGCAGCTTAAGCTTCCGTGTGATTGCCTGGTAGCGGTTTACATCCGTGGTGTGCAGATAATCCAACAATCGGCGGCGCTGGCCCACCATCATCAGCAGCCCGCGACGCGAGCTGTGGTCCTTCTTGTTCTTCTGTAAGTGCTCGGTCAAATGGTTGATCCGTTGCGTAAGCAAAGCGATCTGCACGTCCGCCGAGCCGGTATCGCGCTCATGGAGCTTGAAATCGTCGATTGTTTTTGTCTTCGTTTCCATAGTTTCCATTCAAGCCAGTGCGTCCCTCTTTCAATTTGCCCGGAAGTTTAGTTTCCGGCCCGATGGCTGTAAAGCACTTTTGCGGAGGCAGAAAGGGGCCCACTTCGCTCCCGCCAGCTTAGGCCACAAACTCCAACTCCGGCTGGCCTGGAATCAAGCCTTGCTCAAATGCTCGACCTAGAAAGAGGCGGATGGATTGGCGGCCTCGTTCGCCGTAGTCGAGCGTCCAGTGATTGACATACATACCGACGAACTTCTCAGCCAACTCGCGCCCCATGTCGCGGGCATACTGAAGAGCGTGCTCCACGGCTTGAGCGCGGTGCTCCAAACCGTACCGGATGCTCGCCTTCAGAATATCCGACACGGTTTTGTAAACGGCGGGATCGATTCGCTTGTGGATCACGTTCGCTCCCAGAGGCAACGGCAAGTCCTCGTTTTCCTGCCCCCACCAGACACCCAAATCCTGGCAAACCTGCAGTCCTTCGTTCTGATAAGTCAGTTGGCCCTCGTGAATGATCAACCCCACGTCCGCCTTGCCCGAGCGCACGGTTTGGAAGATCTCATCGAATGGGACGACCACATAGTTGAACTCCTTCCCAGGCCGGCCCAGCCACAATTGAAGCGCGAGAAATGCGCTTGTCATTGTGCCTGGCACGGCAACCTTCTTCCGGGCGATTTCATCCTTGATGAACTTCTCTTTTGCAACCAGCACCGGCCCGTAGCCGTCGCCCATGCTTGCGCCGCAGGGGAGCAGCCTGTATTGGTCACTCACATACGCATAGGCATGGATGCTGATGGCCGAAATATCCAATTCGCCGCGCAACGCCCAGTCGTTTAGTGTCTGAATGTCTTTCAGGACATGCTCGAAGCGAAACCCGTGCGTCGGGATCAACTCCTTAGCCAGCGCATAAAACATGAACGCGTCATCCGGGTCGGGTGAGTGGCCGAGGCTCAGCGTGCACGTTTGCATTTCGCACAAATGTCCGTATTCGCAGCGGGAGCGGTCTCCACCGACAGCAGCCAAAATACGACGCTTTGCGAACCTGACGAACGAGCTCGCAACTCACAACCGCCGACCTCACTGCATGGCCTCCGCGCCGACGAGGGATTCTCAGCTCTGGGCCGAGACGCGCAGAACAGAATTCCTGCCGCCAAAAGGATTGGCGACGCTCTCCTTCGCGTTCGGGTCTGGCAGCCATTGCCCATCCACTACGAACAGGTATTCATAACGCCCTGGATTCACCGTCAGATCACCCACCCAGCGACCATTGCCGAGGGGAATCAGCGGGGTCTTCTCCGGCTGCCATTCATTGAAGGAGCCGGCCACGCAGACGTGCTTCGCTCCAGGCCTCACCAATTCCAGGGACACTCGATTCGCTCTCGTTGGCTCAGGTTTCGCTGTGTTCGTCTTCGCAACCTCGGTTCTCGTCACCTCCGGTTTTGCCAAGTTGTTTTTCAGTCTTTTCGTACTCTTGATCATAGTAGCAGTCATAGTAATGAAACAATAGGTCTGGACATCTGTTCAATAAAAACAATTGAACCGCCTGATCGTGAGCAATGCCTGTGCCGCCACCGCCAGCCGTTGTCTTCTCCTCTGCTTTTCGCGGCAAACTGCCGCACCGCGGACAAAGCATTGCTTCTTCGGCGCGACCGAAGAATGGCTTCTTTTTTGCAAGATGGCAAAAGAAATCCGCGTACCGTTGGACGCATCCGGGCACTGCTTCTTGGCCGGTTCCGGAGTTTGCCCTGTCGTGGTGGCGATGTCGGGATGCGCCTGGTGCTGTTCGAGTTCATTGAAGCCGTGACAAAAACATCGCAAGCCTCGCGGGTGGCAGTCTCAGATCTCAAGAGTTGTCATGCTGGAACTCTTGAGCTTGTTTTGCGCTGCATGTCGTGCGGCATTTGGAACCCACCAAAAATGTCTGGACAAGCCTCCGAAGACAGCGTTCAATTAGTCCAGTCGCCCAAGAGTATGTGAGCGACCTGAGTCCTGCATCCCGCCTGGCTTCCTCAACTGTGCCAGATGCAAGGAAGAAAAACCTTGGCGAGCTTTTGATTCTCGTTGTTCCGATTTTTGGCTGCGCCAAGGCGCGACAAAAACCAAAAACACAAAAACTGCCGCCATGCAGCCGCATCAGCGGAGTGTTGGAGTGATGCATTTCTTGGATTCCTCCACCGCTTCAACACTCCAACTTTGCGCTGCACTGGCCAATCGTCGAAGCCATGAAGTCTCTCCTCCTCAAAGTGCTCGGCCGCGCCAGCGACCTCGCCGATGTCCAACCTGTCATCGGCCTCTTCCTGGCCGGCGCATTGCTCGCCGTATTCTTCGCGGCACTCATTCAAACCAAATCGGCCAATGAGCCGGAAGCAAAATCCGGTCTGCTCTGGACACTATATCACCAGCTCACCAGGTTGGTTGGCGCCCTGATGGTGGTGCTTCTGCTGGTCGGGGCGCTCTCCTTGCTGCGGGTTTACCTGCATCAGACCCTCGCCCATTTTCAACGCACCCACGGGCGCATCACCGAAGCGAATTACAACGCCGTCCAAAGCATTTGGGGCGCCGAACAGAACCAAGGCGAGTTGCGCATGGAAATTTTCTACGAAGAGGAAGTCACCGAACGAATCGAATCGGAGGACCTCAGCAAGCCGGCGTTGTTGCGCAAAAAGATCGTTCGACATGACATCACCGCTAATCCGTTTGTGGCGGCGCACCACGAAGTGACCCTGCGCCAAAACCCGCGCAAAAAAGGCTCCGCTCTGTATGGAGGTTACGAAACTGCGTGTCGCTTCACCTGGCGATTGAAGAATCCCGCCAACCGCGATCTGAATTCGATTCTCAAATTCCCGCTCCCGGCGGCCGGCGCGATGTACGACGAGATCTTTGCCACACTCAATGACGAAGACGTTCTGCCCCGCATCCAGCTCAAAGACGCTTCGCTGATTCTCACGCAGGAGTGGAAACCGAATGAAATCCTTGAGCTGGCCATTGCCTTCAAGAGCCGCGGCATGTCCTTCTGGTACCTGCAGGTCAAAGAGCCTCGCGAAATTCGCGATTTCACCCTGACGTTGAATCTGCCCGACCTGCCCAAGGCGCGCCTGAATTATCCCGAAGGCTGCATGACACCAACGGGCATCAAACCCACGGCAGACAACCAAGGCTCCATTCTCCTCTATCGCCTTGACCACGCCATCTCCACCAAAGGCATGGGCATTTCCTTGCCCACCCTGCCCCAACCTGGCGCGACTACCAGCGCCGTCCTGGCCGAAGTCGAGCGCGGCTGGCTGCTGATTTTCGCAATGCTGGTCTTCGGTCTGACCCTGGCAGTGGTCTATGACCGTCGGCCAATACCGCAAGCGGACCGTCGTGCGTCGCAGGACGCCGAGGTCATAGGGTGCCCCTGCGGGCGGCGGGTCGCCATCGGCGCATTGTTGAGCGTGCTTTTCGCCGCGGCCACCGCCTGTATCTATGGATTGATGGGCGATTTCAGCGATTTCCTGTTTGGCTTTTGGGGCACAGCTGCTTTCATTCTCCTGCCGATGTTTGTCTTTCTGGCATGGCTGCTGGCGCGCACCGCCCCGGCTTCCGGAAGATTGCTGGCGCTTCAGCTACTCTTGTTCGGCATCCTCTATCCTTCCGTAGCCGGTTTCGATACGGAGCGTCAGACCCTTTACTTCAATCTCTGCGGGCTGGCGTTCCTTGCCCTGGCCGCCTGGCAGTTATTCAGAAGATTGGGTGGAGCAGGGGCTATGCTGGATCATCCCGATGGGACACAGTCTGCACCTTCAAGCAGCGGCACCTTATCTGCGACTTAATGGTGCCGTCATCCTGCGGGAGGCTTCTGTCCCAAGGCGATGAGGACCGAGTACGATCACACGTACTGCAGGCGCCGTCTGCTCTTGGTGGCTTTACTTGCGCCTCTGGTGTATTTCATCTGACCATTAGCCTTGTTCGCCAGCACGTTGTCGTCGAGCGCAGCTTGGGCTGCAGCCAGGCGCGCCACCGGTACCCGGAATGGTGAGCAGCTCACGTAACTGAGCCCAATTCGATGACAGAATTTCACGCTGTCGGGGTCGCCGCCGTGCTCGCCGCAAATACCCAGCTTGATGTCCGGGCGGGTGGCCCGGCCTTTGGTGGCAGCGATTTGCATGAGTTGGCCGACGCCCGTCTGGTCGATGGAGGCAAAGGGATTCTTCTTGACGATTTCCATCTCCTGGTAGGCCCCCAGGAAGGAGCCGGCATCGTCGCGACTCATCCCCAGCCCCATTTGCGTCAGGTCGTTGGTGCCGAAACTGAAGAACTGCGCCGTCTGGGCGATCTCGTCCGCCGTCAGCGCGCCACGCGGCACTTCGATCATCGTGCCGACAAGGTACTTCAGCTTGACCTTCTTCTCCGCCATCACTTCCCGGGCAACCCGATGAACCACTTCGACCTGCAGGTCGAGCTCCTTCTTGAAACCAACCAGCGGAATCATGATTTCGGGCCTGACCTTAATCCCCTGCCTTTGCACCTCAGTCGCAGCTTCGAAGACAGCGCGCGCCTGCATTTCTGAAATCTCCGGATAGACCAGCCCCAGGCGGCAGCCGCGAAATCCGAGCATCGGGTTGAACTCGTGCAACTCGTGGACCCGCTTGGAAATCTTATCCACGCTCAGCCTAAGCTTTTGTGCCAGGAGATTCTGCGCTCCGTGATCGTGCGGCAGAAACTCGTGCAACGGCGGGTCCAGGAAGCGGATGGTGGCCGGCAACCCTTTCAGTTCTCGGAAAATGCCGACAAAGTCGCCTTTCTGGTACGGCAGCAGCTTGGCCAGGGCTCTTTTCCGATCTTCGATTTTCTCCGCCAGAATCATCTCGCGCATCGCGTCAATACGCTCGCCTTCGAAAAACATGTGTTCGGTGCGGCACAGGCCTATGCCACAGGCGCCAAACGCCAGGGCGTTGGCGACTTGCTCCGGAGTGTCGGCGTTGGTGCGTACGTCCATCCGGCTCGCCTTGTCACACCAGTTCATCAACTTCTTGAACCTCAAGTAAGTCGGGCTTTCGCCAGGCTTCATGGATTTCTCGACGAGCACTTGCACGATCTCCGACGCGGCGGTCGGCAGGTCGCCAGAATACACTTCACCGGCCGTGCCGTTGATTGAAAACGAGTCGCCCTCCTTAAAAACGCTGCCGTCCACCGCCACTGTCTTGGCGGCGTAATCAATCCGCAACTCGCTGGCGCCGCAAACGCAGACTTTGCCCATCTGCCTGGCCACCAACGCCGCATGCGAACTCACGCCGCCCTTGGCGGTCAGGATGCCTTCGGCGGCAATCATGCCGCGCAAATCTTCGGGCGAAGTTTCGTTGCGCACCAGCAGGACCTTCTCCCCCTTGGCTGCGGCTTGGACTGCGCGCTCGGCGTTCAAGTAGAGTTTGCCCGATGCCGCGCCGGGACCGGCGGGCAAGCCTCGGGCGATGCATTTGGCGTTCTTGATTGCCTTTCGGTCGAATACCGGCGCCAGCACCTGGTCCAGTTGATCGGCGGGCACGCGGCGAATCGCTATCTTCCAGTCAATCAACTTCTCCTGTTCCATCTCAATGGCGAATCGGACCGCAGCCAGGCCGGTGCGCTTGCCGTTGCGCGTCTGCAGCATAAAGACCTCGCCGTCTTCGATGGTAAACTCGAAGTCCTGCACATCTTTGAAATGGGCCTCGAGGATTTTGCGAATATTCTCCAGTTCGGCATAAGCTTTGGGCAGATGGTTCTTGAGCTGCGCGACCGGTTCCGGCGTGCGCACCCCGGCCACGACGTCTTCTCCCTGCGCGTTGATGAGGAATTCGCCATAAAACACCTTCTCACCCGTAGCCGGGTCGCGTGTGAACGCCACCCCGGAGCCGGACTTCTCGCCGGTGTTGCCATAGACCATCGCCTGCACGTTCACCGC
>WNGL01005871.1_pt1 | contig 14556 bp, 6 predicted proteins | sample 5400591 | NCBI WGS metagenome assembly WNGL01 (sample SAMN13153377, study PRJNA577476) | soil metagenome | isolation source: 80 cm soil or saprolite under Garry oak tree replicate 1 | place: USA:California | collected 2016-06-15
GCCCACTTCTGAACAACTGCGTGCCTATCTCGGCGAGCGCCTGCCCGAGTACATGGTGCCTTCCGCCTTTGTCCTGCTCGATCAGTTCCCGCTTACCGCCAACGGCAAAATCGACCGCAACCGCCTCCCCGAACCGGATCAGGACAGAACATCGGCGGAAATTCTTGTTGCACCCCGCACAGCGGTTGAAGAGAGCATTGCCAATCTCTGGAAGGAAGTCCTGCGGCTGGATTCGTTGAGTGTCCTCGATGATGTTTTCAAACTGGGTGCGCATTCCCTAATGGCGACACAGGTTGTCGCGCGCCTCCGCCGCACGTTTAAGGTTGACTTACCCCTAAGAGTTCTGTTTGATGCTCCAACGGTTGCCGGTCTGGCTGCCCGCGTCGAAAATGCTCTGAAGACGAGCGCTGGATCGGAAGCTCCGCCGATCGTTCGAGTCTCGCGTGATAGCAAGCTGCCACTCTCGTTCGCGCAACAGAGGCTGTGGATTCTGAATCGGCTTGAGCACAACACCGCATCCTACAACGTGCCTCGCGCCATCAGGTTACGTGGGCCTCTCCACAGAGAGGTGCTGCAGTCTGCTCTAAACCAAGTCGTGGCGCGGCACGAAATCCTGCGTACGACATTTCCAACCGTGGATGAGGAGCCAGTCCAGAGAATTTCGCCCGATGCCAACGCCCCGGTTCTATTTACCGATCTTGCAGGCTTGTCAGAAGCCGAACGCGAGACTGAGGCCAGGCGGCTAGCAGATGAGGAGGCGCAAACGGGATTCGATCTTGCCACCGGGCCGCTCCTCCGGGCTCACCTGCTCAGGCTGGAAATACACGATCACGTGCTACTGCTGACCATGCACCACATCGTAAGCGACGCGTGGTCAACGGCGGTGTTCTATCGCGAACTCGGCGAATATTACCGCGCGCAACTGAGCGGTGAAACTGTGGCTGTTCCCGAACTCAGCGTGCAATATGCCGATTATGCGGTGTGGCAGCGCAACTGGTTGCAAGGCGAAGTACTAGAAAATCAACTCGCTTATTGGAAAAAGCAACTGGACGGAACTGCGCCCCTGCTCTCGCTGCCAACGGACCGTCCGCGAAAACCACAGACATTCCGTGGTTCGAAAGAGACGGGGGCGATCTCCCTCGAGCTCACCGCTAAACTCCGCAGTCTGAGTCAGCGAGAGGGCGCCACTTTGTTTATGACATTGCTCGCGGCGTACGATGTTTTGCTCTCGCATCGCACTGGGCAGAACGACATCGTTGTCGGCACGGACTGGGCCAATCGCAATAGTGTCGAAACTGAAAAGCTGATTGGCTTCTTCATTAATCTGCTGCCACTCCGAGCCCGGATGGAAGGCGATCCCTCTTTCACCGAATTGCTGCACGCGGTTCGCGAAAGTGTACTTGGCGCTTTCGCTCATCCTGAGTTGCCATTCGAAAAACTGGTCGAAGAGCTGCGTGTTGAAAGAGACGCCACTTACAATCCGCTGGTGCAAGTCTTATTTGTGATGCAGAACACTCCAAAGCAGCCGCTGCAATTGCCTGGCGTCGAAGTCAGTTCCTTCGGAGTAAAAATCACTCGCTCCAAGTTCGATTTCGCCGTGTTCATGGTTGAGACCGATCAAGGATTGAGTGGGCATTGGGAATACAGCACAGACCTGTTCGATTCCGACACGATACGAGGAATGACTGATTCATACAACGAATTGCTCGCGCTGATTATCGCCAATCCTTCTGCGCGCATCACCGAATTGAAATCAGCACTGCAGAAACTGGAAGACAGCCGTCGAGCGCAGAGCGAAAGGAAATTTGAGGAGCTCGGACGGCAGAAACTCGGCAAGATCAAGCGGAAAGTGATCACGGTGGGATGAAATGAGCTCGTTTGAATTGGTAATAAAACCGCACCGGGGATGGCAGCCAATCGACTTTCGCGAGAGCTATCTGTATCGCGAACTGCTAGCATTCCTGGTATGGCGCGACGTCAAGATCCGATATCGGCAGACCGCGCTCGGTGGACTGTGGGCAGTGTTTCAGCCACTGCTGGCCATGATCATTTTTACTTTGATTTTTAACCGACTCGGGGGCGTTCACAGTGATGTGCCCTATCCTCTGTTCGCGTATTCGGGCTTGGCACCGTGGACTTTCTTTTCCAACTCGGTTTCATATTCCAGCAACAGCCTGGTTGGTAACCAGCACCTGGTCTCGAAAGTTTACTTCCCACGAATCTTTATTCCGCTCGGCGCTATCGGTGCGTTTCTGGTGGATCTGTTTTTCAGCATGAGCCTGGTGTTCGTGCTGATGATCTACTACCACTGGAGCTTGAGCCTGAGAATCTTTCTCTTGCCGATATTTGTGCTGGGGACACTCTTGGCCGCGAGTGGTGCGGGACTGATGCTCTCGGCGCTGAACGTCAGCTTTCGAGACGTGAAATATGCGGTGCCGTTTATGGTGCAGATGGGCTTGTTCGTGACGCCCGTCATCTATCCGGCACGCTATATTCCAGCCAGGTGGCAATATCTGCTGGCGCTGAATCCGATGGCTGGAATGGTTTCTGGATTCAGGTACTGCCTGCTGGGGAGCGCGCTTTCTTGGAACATGATCGCGATCTCGTTCGCGGTATGCGCCTTTTTCTTTATCGTAGGGTTGTTGATCTTCCGCCGAATGGAGCGGCGGTTCGCTGACATAATCTGATGGAACCCATTATCGAAGTCAACCACCTTTCGAAAGAGTACCGGCTGGGCGGATCCTTGCGACGGAACGACAGCTTTCGCGAAGTCCTGCTGAGCAAGCTCCGGCATCCGATGAAATTTTTGAAGGGTGTATCGCCTCGCAAGTCGCGAGACGAGCACTTCTGGTCGCTGCGCGATGTTAGTTTCGATGTCAAGGAAGGTGAGGTGATCGGAATCATCGGGCGCAACGGCGCTGGGAAGAGCACGTTGCTCAAGATTCTCTCGCGAATCACCGATCCCACTGAGGGACAAGTAATGTTACGCGGGCGGCTGGCCAGCCTTCTGGAAGTCGGCACCGGATTTCACCCTGAGCTGACCGGGCGCGAAAATATTTTTCTGAATGGCGCGATTCTTGGAATGCGTAAAACCGAGATCAAGGCGCGATTCGATGAAATCGTCGCGTTTTCTGAGATCGAGAAATTTCTCGACACTCCGGTAAAGCACTATTCGAGCGGGATGTACGTGCGGTTGGCCTTCGCTGTAGCTGCGCACTTGAATCCCGAAGTGCTGATCGTTGACGAGGTGCTGGCGGTCGGGGATATGGCGTTCCAGAAAAAATGCCTCGGTAAGATGAGCGAGGTGAGCCGCGGCGGTCGGACAGTACTGTTCGTTTCGCACAACATGGCAGCTGTCGAGAGCCTGTGCCAGCGCGGCATCGTGCTGGAACAGGGACAGCTTGTTTTCGACGGCAGCTCCAAGGAGGCTGTTGAGTTTTATTTACACCTGGCCCAGGGTGAATCAGGCGGCCCACAGGGCCACGTCGTTGATTTGAGCCAGGTGCCGCGCCGGTCGCGGCTCAGCAGTGGATGTCTGCTGAGTAAGCTGGAGTTCCTCACTCAAGGCGACCAACCCTTAAGCGCTGGCCTGCCGTTAGGCGATCGCTTGAAAATTCGCGTGCATTTCCCTTTGCAGAATCCGACAGAGAGTTTTGATGTGGGGATTGGATTCAACAATATTTACGGGCAGAGAGTATTCACGGCGCACAGCTGGTTTGAGCCGAACCGGGATCATGGCGAGCGTGTGGGGCCGCAGGTCTTCGTTTGCGACGTCCCGAGTTTCACCCTGATTCCTGGCGAATACACGATTCGGGTGTGGCTCGATATTGGCCGCGCTGAAGCGGACTTGGTGGATGACGCTGCGCGAATCACGGTACTACCTACGGATTTTTACGGCACTGGAAAAGTTCCGTGGAATGGCGCGGTTGCGTTAAAGCACGACTGGTACCTGGAAGAACCAGGCCAGGCTGGCGAATCTAGAATGAAGTACCAGACCAGTCTCATGTAGGTTTGTCCGCGTTGTCAGTTTTGCCTCACCTCTACTATGGGTTTGCCAAATTTCTTGATCCTGGGGACCGCGAAGGCTGGGACGACCGCGCTGTATGAATACCTGCGGCCGCATCCGCAGGTGTTCATGAGCACTCCCAAAGAACCCAAGTTCTTCGCGTATCCTGGCAAAGATCCGGGGTTTGGCGGGCCTGGGGACCACGAATTCAATCGACTGATCGTCACAGATCCCGAAAAGTATCGACATTTGTTTGATCAGGCTTTACCTGAGCAAACCGCATGCGGCGAGGCGACGGCGATCTATTTGTATCTGCCGCAGGTTCCGGAAAAAATCCGGCAATATGTCCCAAAGGCGCAACTGTTCGCGTTTCTCCGCAGTCCAGTTGACCGCGCCTATTCGGCGTTTCTACATCTCAGGCGGCAAGGCCGGGAACCTATTTCAGATTTCCTGAAAGCTGTGGGGCATGAGCCGTTGCGGATCCGCAAGAACTATCATCCACTGTGGCACTACAAAAGCATGGGAATGTACTACACGCAGGTGAAGAGATACTGCGAACAATTTAGTCGGGAACAATTTCACGTTTACTTGTACGAAGACCTGAAGAACAATCCTGTCGGCGTCGTTAAAGAGATGCTTGAAATCTTGGGTCTCGATACCAACTACATGCCCGATCTCTCGCCGAAACACAACGAGGGTCGGCTGGCAAAGAGCGTGAGCCGGCAGAGATGGATCGAACGGGCGAAACGCAGTAACCGCTCTCTGCGCAAAGTGCTTCCCGGCCCTCTGCGGTGGAGAGTCACCAAGACAATAGAGACATTAGAGGAGCGTAATAAAATTCCGGCGCCGCGCCTGACGCAAGAGACTAGAACAGTGCTGGTCCCGGAGTTCCGGGAAGACGTATTACGCCTACAAGACCTTCTTGGCCGCGACCTCTCGAGTTGGCTCGCGTAAACCAATTGGTCCTTGGAACGGGATTTCCGGGTTTACCCAGGAACACTGCAAAAACTTTCACATCAATGAAAAAAAATGGTTGGCAACTGACGCCTTTAGACTGCTAAGTCACAGGTGGACAATCAGTTGCCTGGACTAGAGTGCGGGCCTGTCGAGCCGGTCTTGGCCCCGAAAATGCAATTTTCAGTTACAAGGGTGGCCTTGCCTCTGTATAGTTGCAGGAGCACACCAGGTCATTTTGTTGTGCACCTCCCCCCAAACTGATCCACAGGACTGTGAGATTTTGGCCTATTATTTTCAGTTACTTCCGGCAGCAGACATGCCTCCGACTAGGATGTTAGGTTTGAGCGTGCACGCATGAAGCGACCCCAGAATATCGCCATAGCAGCGACATTTACAGCGGAGATGATTTCTGATTCTCTGCAATTCTGGCTTGGCAAGATGGGTTGGGACGCCCACCTGTCATTTGCTCCGTACAATCAGTTGTTCCAACAGCTGCTTGATCCGGGAAGTCTGTTTTCAACCAACGAAAACGGTCTGAATGTGCTGCTGGTGAGGATTGAGGATTGGCACACGGCGGGCGATAAACCGGAAGGCTCGGCCACAAGGAATGCAAAGGATTTAGTCTCAGCGATTCGCTCATTCCGCGGACGCTGCAGTACTCCTTGTTTGCTGGTTTTCTGTCCGGGACGCGAGTCAACCTTTGAGCCGACCGAAGAGGCCGTCTCAAATGACCTTAGCTGGTGCTCCGGCTTGCACTTGGTGCGGTCTGCGGAGATACAGGCTCTGTACGCTGTTCGAGAATTCCATGACCCAGAGGCCGAAGCGCTCGGCCATATCCCATACACGGCGGATGGTTTTGCGGTGCTCGGGACCATGGTGGCTCGCAAGTTCTATGTGCAACAGCACTCGTCTTATAAGGTTCTCGCCGTGGATTGTGACGAGGTTTTGTGGAATGGCGTTTGTGGTGAAGTTGGTCCGCTCGGCGTGGTAATCGACGAGCCACACCGCAGACTTCAACAGTTCCTCGTTAAGCAGCACGATTCAGGGATGTTGATCTGCCTATCGAGCAAGAACAACGAAGAGGATGTGTGGTCAGTTTTCGAGCACCATCCCGAGATGCCGCTGAAGCCCGGACACCTGGTCTCGTGGCGCATCAATTGGGAGAACAAGTCAGACAATCTGAAATCTCTGGCTCGCCAGCTGAATCTCGGCCTCGACAGCTTCGTCTTCATGGATGATAACCCCCTGGAGTGTGCCGAGGTAAGCGCCAATTGCCCGGGAGTTCTTGTCCTGCAACTTCCCCCCGCTGCTGGGGCCTTGCCGCTTTTCCTAGAGCATATTTGGGCGCTCGACCGGCGCTCCGTCACAACGGAGGACCGGAAGCGCACGGAACTTTATCGGCAGAACGCGGAACGCGAGCGCCTGCGAGAGTCGTCGCTGACCCTGGATGAGTTTCTCCGCAGCCTTGCGTTGAAGGTTCGTATCGATCTGGCTACGGAAAGCGAGATCCCGAGAGCTGCACAGCTCACACAGCGCACAAATCAGTTCAATTGCGCGACTGCCCGATATTCCGAAGAAGATCTGCGAAGGCTCTGTGTTTCCGACGAAATCCAGTGCGCAGTTGCCGAGGTGAGCGACCGGTTCGGCTATTATGGGCTCGTCGGCGTCTTGATGTTCAGGTGCAGTACTGAAGCGATGGTCGTGGAAAATTTTCTTCTTAGCTGCAGGGCCTTGGGGCGTGGAGTCGAGCACCGGATGCTTTCGTTCTTACAGGAGCAGGCTCACGCGTCGGGAGTTTCTCATGTTGATGTTCGGTTCCGACCAACTGCCAAGAACAAGCCCGCTCTTGATTTTTTAGAGAAAGTAGGACACCAGTTTCGTCGCGACGCGTCTGACGGCGAGCTGCTGTTCTGTTTTCCTGCTGACGAGCACATTGAGTTCACCGCCGACAAAGACAAGACGACCATCGACGCCGACGCCCGTCCGATCGAAGCCGCAACGGGCAGAGCAGATTCAGGGCTGATGTGCGAGATCGGCACTGAGCTTCGCGACATTGAGAAACTCATGTCGGCCATTCGAGCACAAAGATTCACCCGTGCAAGCGCTACGACAGTCGCCGCAGAAACGCCGCGAACACCGCTCGAGGAGTCGATCGCCGGAATCTGGAGAGAAGTCCTCGGGATTGAAAATATCGGCATTAACGACAACTTTTTCATCGCTCTCGGTGGCGACTCGCTCTGTGGCACGCAGGTAATTTCGCGGCTGCGGCATGTGTTCAGGCTGCCTCTGGAACTGCGTCGCTTGTTTGAGGCGCCTACGATCGCGCAGCTAGCAATGACAATTGTTCAGCAGCTCGCCGGTGCCGAGCAGGATTCGGACATGGCCGGAATTCTTGCTGAATTGCAGGCTGATGAAAAGGAATCGGTTGCACCGGAGGTCGGCAGCAGACCGCAAATTTAGCTGCACTGGATCCGATGGCAGATTTGGCACAAAAAATCGCGAACCTATCGCCCGAAAAACGGGCGATCCTTGAGCAGCGGTTGCTCATGAAGAACCGAGCTGCCGCGTCGCCGGCCTCTGCGCCCATTCCGCGCAGACAAGGCGATGGGCCGTGTTCGGTTTCGTTCTGCCAGCAGCGGCTGTGGTTCCTTGATCAGCTCGCACCCGACACTTCCACCTACAATGTTCCGAATGCGATGCGGGTACAGGGTCCCCTGAATGTGGAAGCTCTGCAGCGTTCGATAGAAGGAGTGATCGCGCGTCATGAAGTGCTTCGCACCGTTTTCGCATGTGTAAAGGGTGTGCCTCTGCAAGTGGTGAAACAAGACTGGGGCTTTGAGCTGGCGATTTCCGACGCGCGCTCACTAGGCGAGCATCAGCGTGAATCCGAGGCGACCCGTATCCTTGAGGAGGCAGCCAGGCGTCCTTTTAATCTTGCGGGCGATCTCATGCTGCGTGCATTCCTCGTCCAGCTCGCGGACGAAGACTACATGCTGCTGCTTTCAACCCATCACATCGCCTGGGACGCGATTTCGAAAGCTGTGTTTTACCAGGAACTGGCGCAGTTGTACTCAGAGTTCGACGCTGGCCGGAGCCCGCAACTGCCGGAGTTACCGATTCAATATGCCGACTTCGCGCTCTGGCAGCGCCGCTGGCTCCAAAGCGAGGCCTACGAAAAAGAAGTCGCATACTGGAAGAAGCAGTTGGGTGACGCAGCCCGTGTTTTGGAATTGCCGAAGGACCGCAAGCGCCCGAAGGTGCAAACCTTCCGCGGTGCCAAATACTTGTTTTCGCTGAACAAGGAACTCGCCGACGAAGCGCGTGCCATCAGCCGTGAACAGGGTGTGACGCTGTTCATGACGCTGCTTGCCTCGTTCTACACTTTCCTCTATAGCTATACCGGACAAGAGGATATTTCTGTTGGCTCGCCGATGGCTGGCCGCAATCGGCCGGAACTCGAAAAGCTGATCGGATTTTTTATCAACACGATGGTACTGCACATCGACCTCGGTGGAGATCCAAGCTTCCGCGATCTCCTGGGGCGCGTGTGCGAAACCACCCTCGGCGCGTTTGCTCACCAGGACATGCCTTTCGACAAGCTGGTCGAGGTATTGCAACCCCCGCGTGATCTGAGCCGGATGGCGTTGTTCCAGGTGAATTTCCGGGTTGCGGCCGCGCGTGCTCCGCAATTGGAGTTGCCGGGAGTCCAGATCACGCCTCTGGAGTTGATAGACACTGAGACTTCCAAGTTCGACCTGGCTTTAGAACTTGCTCCCTATACGCAAGAACCAAACAGTTATTGGGAGTACAACACAGATTTGTTTGATGAACGGACCATCTCGGGAATGTGTGGAGATTTCGAACGGCTGTTGGGCGCGCTGTTAGCGAAGCCTGACCGTCCGATCAAGTCGTTAGATGTGATTCGCGAAATCAGAAGGAGAATCGAAATGGAAACTGCCCAGCATGAAAAACCAAAAATGAAGAGTCTCAAGGATATCCGCCGGAAGGCCGTGGACCTGTCGCACATGAGCATGGTGAAGTCTTCGACCATTGATGGCCGGACGCTGCCGCTGGTCCTCGAACCAGCTGTTGACAACGTGGACTTGGCCGAATGGGCTCGAAATAACCGCGATTACATCAATGAAAACTTGATGAAGCACGGCGGGATTCTGTTCCGCGGGTTCAACATCAAGTCGCCAGTAGATTTTGAGAATGTGGCGGCTGGAGTTTGCTCCGAGCTCTTCTCTGAATACGGTGACCTGCCGCGCGAGGGCATGGCGGGTAAAATTTATAAATCGACGCCGTATCCTGCCGACAAGATGATTCTGTTCCACAACGAGAGTTCGCACCTGAGCCGCTGGCCGATGAAGATCAACTTTTTCTGCGTGAAGGCAGCGGAGCAGGGTGGTTGTAGCCCGATTGTCGACGTTCGCGAAGTGGCTCGGCGCATGGATCCGGCAATCCTCAAAATGTTCGAAGAGCAAGGTCTGATGTATGTGCGCAATTTCTCGGAGGGCCTGGATGTGAGCTGGCAGCAGTTCTTCCAAACTGATGACCGCGCCGCAGTGGAAAAGACATGCCACGAGAACGGGATGACGTGCGAATGGACAGGGAAAAACAATCTGCGCATCGGGCAACGCTGCCGCGCGGTGACCACACACCCCAAGACCGGTGAAAAGATCTTCTTCAATCAAGTGCAGCTACACCACGTGGGCTGTCTCGATACGGAAACCCGCCAGTCGCTGCTGTCGATCTTCAAAGAAGACGAACTCCCGCGGCACGTGTACTTCGGCGATGGCAGCCCCATTCCCGATGAAATCATGCAGCATGTCGGCGAGGTTTATGAAAACTGCGCCGTGCGCCTGCCCTGGCAGGAAGGCGACATGATTACGTTGGACAATATGCTGACAGCGCATGCTCGCGATCCGTTTGTGGGCGAGCGCAAAATCTGCGTAGCGTTGGGAGAGTTGATCACAGCGAAAGAGGCAGGTGCTGCCGCTTAAGGCGCGAAGAAGAGGAACTCATGGGGACATCGGTCACTACTGGATTTCAGCTCTCGCCTCAGCAAAAACGCTTGTGGCTAGCGGAGGACGCTACCGGACTGCTTTGTCAGGCAAGCATTCTAGTCAAGCGAAAGCTCGAGCCTTCGGCCGTGAAGAGCGCGGTTGAAGAGCTCGTCGCGCGTTATGAAATCCTGCGCACAACCTTTCGCCAACAGCCTGGCATGAAGCTGCCGTTGCAGATTATCAACGCCAGTCTAGCAGTCGACTGGCAGCAATTCGATGTCGCTGGCCTGGCTGAGGCGGAACAGCAAGAGCGTATCCGCAGAATCGAAAGCGAAGCGAGCACGAAACTGAACGCGAAGAACGGGCCGGTTGTGAGCATAGGATTCGTCACGCTCGGGACAGACCGGGCCTGGCTGCTGATCTCGGTGCTGGCGCTCTGTGCAGACCGGCTGAGCTTGCAGAACATTGTCCACGAACTCAAAGTACTGCTGGCCGGCGAGGAATTCGCTGACCAGCCTTTGCAGTACGCCGACTTTTCACAATGGCAGCACGACCTGCTCCAAGCGGAAGAAGACGAAGAGGCAGGAGGCGCAAAAGCATACTGGAACGAGATGAGGCAAGCATGGATCCCGCCCGTGCTGCCGCTTCAGAAGAAAAATGTGAGTGGCGGGTTTGAGCCAGAGACTATATACATTCCGTTCACGTCTGCCGGTCCCGCTGATGACCATGGCATCTTCTTTCTTGCCGCCTGGCATGCATTCCTGCACCGAATTGCAGGGCAAACGGAAATGGCGCTCGGATACGTTTCCGACGGCCGCAGCAACGAAGATCTGGCTGGGCTGGTTGGACCGGTTGCCAAGGTACTGCCTGTCCGCTTTGCGATCGATGATGACCCGATTGTCCGGAATCTAATCGAGCAGACGCAGGCCGCAGTGGCGAGGGCGCTGAAGTTCCAAGACTATCTTCCTGCTGATTTCGAATCCATACCCGTGACTTTTGCCGCAGAGAAGTTGCCAGCATCCATGCGGGATGATGGCGACTTTGCGATCGTCCGGGAACACGGAACAGTCGCACCATTTCGGGCAAATCTGAAATGTCAAAAACGGAATGGGTCGTGGTCGATCGAGCTTCAATATGATCCGCGCGCCTTTGATCGAAGTTCGGCAGAAGGCCTAGCGGCGAGTTTTGCAGTTTTCCTGAAAAGCGCCGCAGAGAACCCCGATGCTCACGTCAGCGAGTTCGATCTGCTTACCCGCAAGGAGCAAGGGGAACTCGCAAGTAGATGGAATCGTACCACGGCAGAATTTCCTCGCAACGAATGTGTTCACTATCTGTTCGAAGCGCAAGCGGCGCGCGTGCCGGATCAGCCCGCGCTGCGCTTCGAGGAAGATGAGTTCACATATTCCCAGCTGAACGCGCAAGCCAATCAATTGGCGAACCTTCTTCGTAAGAGCGGAGTAAAACCCAACACTCCGGTTGGACTGTGCGTCGAGCGCTCTGGCGAGATGATTTTGGGGCTTCTGGGAATCCTGAAGTCTGGCGGCGCCTATTTGCCGCTAGTTCCCGACACACCAAAAGCTCGTCTGGCTCACCAACTCTCCGAATCGGGAGCTCTGGCAATTGTCACGGAAGAGAGATTTCTTCCCAACCTACCCGAATTTACAGACAAAATCATTTGCCTAGATCGTGATGCAGCGTTGCTGAGGGCCGAAGCGGCCGGCAATCCCGAGCAGGTGAACAAACCGGACGATCTTGTTTACGTCATCTATACATCGGGTTCGACTGGCACGCCGAAGGGTGTCGCCGTACGCCATTCCAGCCTGGTGAATTATTCGACCTTCATATTGAAGCGCCTTGGCTTAGGCGAGGATCAGCCTGGGTTGCACTTTGCGACGGTCTCAACGATCAGCGCAGACTTAGGTAATACGTCTGTTTTCCCGGCATTGACCTCGGGCGGCTGCCTGCATGTGATTAGCTACGAGACGGCGATGGCGGGCAATGTTTTCGCAGATTATCTGGCGAAGCATCCGGTTGATGTGCTGAAGATCACCCCTTCACACTTGACCGCACTCTTGAACTCAAGCAGCGGCAAAATGGTTCTGCCTCGGCGGTTCCTGATCACTGGCGGTGAAGCCCTAAGTTGGAATTTAGTGGAACGCATGAAGTCCCATGGGAATTGTGCTGTAATCAATCATTACGGCCCAACCGAAGCGACCGTGGGCTGCTGTACATACAGTGTTGAAGGACTGGACAGTGGGGACTGGGCACCCGCGACGGTGCCGATTGGGCAGCCAATCGCAAATGCACAAACCTACATTTTGGACAAGCATTTCAGACCGGTTCCCGTCGGAGTTGCGGGTGAACTTTGTATCGGCGGCGATGGGCTGGCTCAGGGATACTTGAACCAGCCACACCAAACTGTCGAACGTTTTGTTGCGAATCCATTTTCGAGCGGCGAGCGCATCTACTGCACGGGAGATCTCGCGCGTTACCTGCCGGACGGCAACATTGAGTTTCTCGGCCGCATTGACCAGCAGGTGAAGATCCGCGGCTTCCGGGTCGAACCAGCAGAGATTGAAACTGCGATCAAGAAGTACCCTGCTGTGGGTCAGGCCGTAGTTGTGCCTCGTCTTGATAAAGGCGGCGACCTGCGGCTGGTTGCCTACATCGTGCCAGTCAAACATCCTGGGCCTGACGCTGAAGACCTTCGCGCATTCCTGCAGCAATATTTGCCGGACTACATGATTCCATCCGCTTTTGTGTCTCTGGATGCGATTCCACTTACGGCGAATGGAAAAATCGACGTTCGTGCGTTGCCATCCCCGGATCAGGCACAGAGATCCGAACGCGCGGTTACCGCCGCCAGAAATCCGGTTGAAGAAGGCCTGATCGGAATTTGGAAGGAAGTCCTGGGCTCAGACCGAGTGGGTGTCTTCGATGATTTCTTCGAACTCGGCGGCCACTCATTGCTTGCAACCCAGGTAATCGCTCGAATTCGTAGCGACTTTAACGTGCAACTTCCACTGCGGACACTCTTCGAAGCTCCTACGATCGCTCGGCTGGCGGAAGCTATCGCCAATTTCAAACCTGCAGAGGATGGGGAGGTCGCGAGGTTGCTGCAAGAACTCGAAGGGTTGTCAGACGAGGAGGCGGAGCGCTTGCTGTCCGCTGAGATTTCAGCAGAACGAGAAGCAGGTCCCAGGTAATGCCATGGCCGAGGAGAACGTGAACGTGGGAACCAGTAGGGTCGCGGGTTTTCGGCTTTCGCCGCAGCAGGAGCGAATCTGCTCTTTGCGGCAAGATGCTGGGCAGTTCCGCATACAATGCCTCGTTTGGATAGAGGGGCCAATCGACGAGAAGCAACTACAAGCTGCGCTTTCGCAGCTTGTTACTCGTTATGAGATTCTGCGCACCGTATTCCATCATCAGTCGGGAATCAAGACCCCATTCCAGGTCATCGCCGAAAATGGCGGCTTATCGTTTGATTCACTTGATTTGAGCTCTCTTCAAGAGCAGAACGCCCGAGCGAAACTACAAGAGATCTGCGAGCAGGAGATCATTCGGCCAATCGATCTCGAAAACGGCCCAGTGATCCGTGTGCTGAGGACCAAAGTGAGCGAACAGCAATACGCTTTAATACTCACATTGCCTTCCCTTTGCGCGGATTCCATAACTATACACCGCATTACTGCGGAACTTGCGGCGCTCTGTCAGGACGAAACTGGCACTGAAGACGTGATGCAGTACGCCGACGTGGTGGAGTGGCAGAACGAAATGCTGGAGTCGGACGAAGGCCGCGTCGGGCGCGAGTTCTGGCGTGACTACTGGCGCGAGCATGATCTGGCCTCCGTTCGCGACATGGCTCTGCCATTCGAAGCACGCCAGGAAAGTCCGGAAAATTCTTCCGCGGAGCGTTTGCCCGTTGCCCTTGATGCTAAAACGAGTTCACTGCTCACTGCTGTCGTGGAAAAGTATGGAATTGCTTCGGAGACGGTGCTCCTCGCAGCCTGGGGCATCCTGATTTCACGTCTGACCGGTCGCTCCGAGTTCGCCGTCAATGTTCTTTTCGACGGACGACGCTACGAGGAGTTGGAAAATACATTCGGCCCCTTCTCGAAATATCTTCCCGTTGCCGCGCAGTTTCAGCCGGAAGAGACGTTTTCAGCAATTGCAGCTCAGTTCGCGGCCGCGAAGGAACAGGTCTCCAAGTGGCAGGATACTTTCAGCTGGAGGCATCTCGATAGTACAGTCGCCGGCGTTCGCGAATCTGACTTCCTGCCGTTTGGCTTCGATTTCCTGAATCTTAATTGGTCTCACACTGCTGGCGCGCGGGTGTTCTCGATTCGGCAGATCTCCGCTTCGCAGGACTTGTTTAAAGTTCGTTTGTCGTGTCTCCATACAAGCGCAGGCCATGAAATCGCGCTCTACTATGACGCAAATCTCTATCGGCGTTCCGATGTTGAGCGTTTGGCCGGGTATTACAAGACCTTGCTGGCAGCGGCGGTAGCGGCGCCGGAGACGGCGATTGCGAAGCTGCGGTTGCTGGGTTTATCCGAGCGGCAGCAGCTGTTGCGGGAGTGGAATCGG
>WNGL01007302.1_pt1 | contig 14555 bp, 18 predicted proteins | sample 5400591 | NCBI WGS metagenome assembly WNGL01 (sample SAMN13153377, study PRJNA577476) | soil metagenome | isolation source: 80 cm soil or saprolite under Garry oak tree replicate 1 | place: USA:California | collected 2016-06-15
CCCCCATCTGGTTGCAGAGTAACCCGCAGAGTAGTCAAGCAGCACCATCGGGCAGTTCGCTCAGACAATGCGTGTTCGATGTGATTCCCGGCAAAAAAGGCAGGTGAGACGAGTGTTATTGAGATGTTTTCTCTCCCATGCCGCTCAACGCTGACTGCGTGGACTGATCGTTGTCTTGGGTGAAGCAGGTTCTCGGTTTGAGCATAGCTTTTCCATGTTGAGGTATATCCGAGAGAACGGATCTCTCGCCTCGCTCCATAAGTTATCTCCCGTGACACTGCTTGACTCTTCATAAGTATACTTCCCTTGAATCGAATATACATGCCTTAAACACACTATTTTTGCACCTGGAATCATCAATCGTGACAGGTCAGACGCGGGTTGCGAAGTGTGTTTACCGTAACCAAGTGTTTGTGACAAGACGATCAAAGGAACTGGGATCGGTTGCAGGTTGCTATGCGGAGAAAAGACACGGAGGATCACATACTCTCAATGCTGGTGAAGCTGGTATTCGTTGCCTATCATGAAGTACATCTGCTCCTGGCTCAATCTTACCAGTCTTCGACGCATTTCGGCGTAAAACGATTTGCCGTCTGCAGGTAGGTCTCTTCATCCGCCTCAATCAGGAGCTTGTGCTTGACGACGATGTCATCGTTGGGTAATCCCTCCACCGGTTGCAGGCAGAGATTCGCTATTCGTCTCCCCTGTGATATCACCCCCACAAGCCCAGAATATCGTGGCACGCGGTAGAATCGCTCTGGATCACGCGGACTGGGGATATCCACATAGCCCCGCCGCTTCAGCTGGCGGTATTGTTCGCGGGTCAGCACTGAGAGCAGTAGCTCAGCGGCCCGTTGCCTTGCCTTTAACCACTCGAGGTAGCTGTCTACGAAGATCCACCCAAACACAACTAAGGAAATAGTCGTGACGATCGCCCCGAAAATATAATCGAATGTGTGCAAGTTTAACTCCCTGCAACCCGTGGCACCAGGATAATCTGCGTGGCCTGTGGGTCAAACTGCTCGAGTCGCTCTGCCGGCTTACCCGCTTCGACGCAGAAAGCCGTGGCGCCCCTGGCACGCTCGTGGGCGCGCGATGCGTTCATCTTCGCGAATCGCGGCGAACGCTTCGGCATGACCGACCACGGTATCCTGTTCGTTCCAGTGCACGCGCATATCCCCGCATTTCCCAGATCACCCGTAACATTCCCATGGCAGTTCCTCCTTCTTCATCTCAGTCTGTGTTGCTAGCCAATGGTGGCGATCAGAGCATGAGGCCGGCACTTTCGACTTCCTAGACTTGCTTCTTTACGCAAAAAACACCCATGCAATAGTGAGCGTACTGACCTGGGGATGAAAAAGTCAACCCTTAAACTAACTATTTTGCGCACTGTCAGAGAGAGGGAACAGGAGATCGGGTCGGGTTTTACTGGGTAGTTTACACTAGATGATGTGTTCCATTACAATTGGTTGCCTGGAGAAATCATACATAGTCCTCAAGTTGAACTTCCTTATGCAAGTGGTGCCGAACGCGCCTTTAGAGGAGGTCGGCTGCTTCGAGGCCAATCACAAGTAGCCAGACATCAAAGGCGAAGTGTGGCTGAAGTCATTTTCCATGTCCTTTCTCTTGTCCATCAACACATGTTGGTGGCGCCGTAAATGCAAATGAAACGGGCAAGAAAGAGCGGGGCAGTATTGTCTCAGGAGTGGATGTGGCATACTTGATACTCTTTTGCATGTATTGTATCTCCTGACTGAGCAGTCTTCCTTATATAATTTGCGCACTCGTGAGAAAAAAGCTGTCGCGCGCTTTATCTCCAGCAGGATAGTTCATTTCTGCCGGCATGACCAGCACCCAATGGGCACCATACCACTATGCATAGGGATGAAAGGAAATCTTGCCGTGAGTGTCACGCTCAGAAAGCAATTGACGTACACTCTCACCATCTTTGATTTCCTGTTGCAGACTTCGGAGTTGCGGTGTGTTAGGGTCTTCATCCAAGAGGTACGCTCGCGCTTTGTAACGAAGCGCTGGTTCATGTGACGTGAGCAGTTTCTCAAGGATCGCGTTCATCGGTTTCTCTCTGATTCCATGCTATTCCACCTTGCCTGTTGATTGTATCACCCTTTATCCGGCGAAAATATCAAGTATGCTTCTCGCATGCAATGAAAAAAAACTGCACATCGGGTTAGTTCATAAATCTTGCGTCCCTTAGTTTCCATTTACATGGAAATCATTCAGTACTCTTCTACGGATTTTTTGACATGAGAGAGAAATCGCTTCATTAAGTGTATTGAGACCATCGAAGATCATGTAGGACTCTCCAAGAATTGAATATGGTTACTAGAACCGGCATTCCCCGTTTAACGCTATAGTACATTCGACGCGGTACATAAGCTGCCAACATGTAAGCCTCTGGTGAGACTGTCACAGGAATAAGGATGAGGGTATGTATCTGCAAACCATGCTGGAACTTTCACACATGACCGATAATATCAGATTTGAATGGATGATGTGTGACCTCTTGTCCAGTTACAAATATAAAGGACTTGACCCACAAAGCCCTGGCATGAAAGACAATGGCAAGGATGCTCTCTATTATGACGCTACCGATGCGGTTGTGTTTGCGTTCAGCATAGAAAAGAACTGGAAATCGAAGTTCTATAAAGACCTTGAGAGCGCGAAAAGCCATAATCTCCATTTCACCACCTTTATTTTCTGTAGTACCCAACGAATACCAGCTACTGAGCGGGATAAGATCAAAGAAGAATTAGTTGCGCAGGAAATTACCGTTGATTTCTTTGATGCTGGTCGCATTAAAGTACTATTGGATACTCACTACAAAAAGATACGGCAGATCTACCTGGGTATTCAAGATAACACCATCATACGAAGAAAAATCAGAAATGTCCTATTTGATCCAGATAACGAGGTTGAAATGCCAGGTCGATTTAAGATGTTCAACGTCGCCGCCCCCACGGATATGATTGGCCTTTTTATCCTTATCAAAGATGAAGACCTGACCGCAATATGTGAAACAGAAGATGAGCTTACTACTTTCAACACAGCCTTAAGTGTACTGATGTATTATCGTAGATTAGCTGCTGCCATTGATACACATATTTTTGAAACGCTCATGAATGACTATCAGATCAAGCTAAATATGCCAGCCTACTATCAAAAAGTTCTTGAATACTGCAATGCACGATTACGCGGTGAGGATAGGGATAAAGTTGAAAATTATGTAACGGCAGCTGGTTATATGGGACCAACAAATGATTTCTGTGAGGAACTCTACGAACGGCTGCTGGGTAATCAGGAACTGAGAGCATTGTTGGAAAAGCTAGAGACAGTTCACCAACAGTGCATGGAAGTTAGGGATAGCATTCTCGCGTTTCCAGGGTTTCGGTTTGAAAATTGACGCACTTTCTTTTCCACATTCTGTCGTTTCGATTGCATCCGTTTGCTACTCCTTGTGCTTGCACTTCCTGACACACTATTCTATCTTATAGCTCTGTCTGGCTTCTGGGGATATTATAGATGAGCCTCTCCTCGATTATCAAAACCTATCCTGCCAAATTATTGATCACCCCTACCTCGTCACCGAGCGCGATTTCGCCTTTGACAGCGAAACCGAGGATGAGTCCTGTCGTCACGAATAGTGCCATGTCATCAATTACCTTTGGAGCAAGTGACGCACCTAACGCGAAGATCATGCGTTTTTCAATGTGTGTGATGACGAACGGAGCAGCACTTTCGAGGGGAACGCGTTCCTCGAGCTGAGCAATGAGACGGTATGTGATACCTGCCGTCGTTAACGCCTCGTCGATGTGGTAGCATGTTTCTTCGTCATGGTCAGGACGAAGGTAGACAATTAGGAGAGTTGGTGGGTGCTCACTCATGAGTTGTTGTCTTCCTGTGATCACGTGCTTCCTCTAGGAATGCATCGAGCGCTACCTCAAGCTCATCTTTGATGTAATACATATCAAAGAGCTTGCCCTTCTGCATATTGAGCCACATGGTTTGTGCTCGTGTGAGCGGACGTGATAACGCGAATACGAGATGATGCTCTCTCCTCTTTACATGCTGGGCAATACCTTGTTGTACTATCTCAAAAGCGGCTTGATCCTCCAGATCATGGTGCAGGTGCTCTTGCGGATCGACATCTAGAGCATTCTTGTCATCGGGTTGATCAGCGAATACTAGAATGAGAAAACGAGACGTGAAATGCTTGACGATATCCTGAAAGGTGATATTGAGGGCACTATCGAGTGTAGGAGCCGTCTTCATTACGCCGATCTCTGGTATGGTCACTTCATACTGCCATGTGCCTGTGTGGCGTATGTTCAGTGTATAGGTCTTCTCTTCCATTGTCTGTTCCTCTCAAATGGTTTGATGTGAACATACTTCTCAAAGAGGAGCGTTTCACAAAACCCTATGAGCATCTTCGTACTTGTAGAACACGTGATCTTGGCTCATCAGTATCAACATACATGAGCAGGATCATTGCAGGTCGAACATTGAGATCTCGCTCATCCAAGATTCTGCTCCTGTTCGTGTACAAAAGAGGCGGTGGTAGTTTCTGGTTCGCTCCCGTTGTCTTTCCCTGGCTCATCAAGCTTCTATTCATGTGAAAGCTCACTCATGTGTGAAGAACTCTCTGACGCAGCTTTTGGACTCTCCTGCCTCATGTGTCTCTGTAAGGATTGTTCTAATAGATCCTTCAGTCGAGGAAATTCCCTGGGTGGTTGGTTCGTTGGTATTGAAACGAATGAAGTTGGCTGCTCGTGAGTTGATGGCTGTGTCAGTGTCGGCAAATCGTGGAAGCGGGTTGAATCTGGTTGAAAACAGACATCCAAATCAGCACGAGGGCCATTACGGTGTTTGGCAATATGAATGGTGACAATCTTGGGAGCCGTAGTGGATCCTGGTATATCTAAATCGGTAGGAGCGAGGAAGAGCACCAGATCGGCATCGTTTTCCAGCGATCCATCTCGCAGGTCTGAGAGCTGGAATTTCTTCATCGGACGGCTCTCGAAGGCGCGTGAGAGTTGCGCAAGGGCGAGCACGGGAATATTGAGTTCACGTGCGAGTGCCTTGAGGCTGCGGCTGATCTCCCCGATCTCCTGAACGCGATTTTCGTGCCGCTTGTCATTAATACTGGAGAGCATCAGATGCACATAATCCACGATGAGGAGATCGACACCACAGTGCTCGACGAGGAGGTGAGCCTTGTCACGCAGCTGAGCAGTGGAAAGGTTGGCTGTGTCATCGATCCACAATTTGGCCTCTCTCAAGCTCGCGCTTGCTTCTCCAAGTTGTGTTCGATCATCGTTATCCAGTTCGAGCGAGCGCAGTAATCGCTGATTGAGGTGTGCTTCCATCGAGAGCAAGCGCTCGATCACCTGCTTTTTGGGTGCTTCCAGGCTGAACAGGCCAACAGAGCGATGCTCCTTAAGAAGGACGTGCAGCGCAATGCTCAACGCGAAACTCGTTTTCCCGATCGAGGGAGGGCCAGCGATAATAATCAGGTCTGATCGTTGTAACCCCCCCGTTATCGTATCCAGGTCAGCAAAGCCTGTTGGTAGACCACTGATAGTCATGTGTTGTTTTCGCCGTGTGTCAAGATCGGCGAGATACGTCTCCAGGTCTGTTTGAAGAGGATTCACATGCGGTAGAGGGGTTTGCATTGATGAAAGCAGCTGCTTCGTTACGAACATCATTTGTTCAAGCATGCCAATAAGTTGCCTGAGATCATCATTGTCATAGTTCATCGTGCGAGTATGGAGTCCTTCTCCAATCTGCATAAGCAGACGGTGAAGCAATGCCTGCTTGAGGAGAGATACCTGGTCCTCTATGGACATCGTCATGCTTTCTGCCTGTTGCTTCAGCATCATCAGGTACGCTTCGCCTCCTATCTGCTCCAGTTCATGATCTGAGAGCAGGATTCTCACGGCATGGATGCTATCGAGAGCAGACGAGCCAGGTATCGCCTGGAGCGCCTCATAGATCAGGCGATGGTGATCTTCGGAGAAATCTTCCGGTTTCAAAAGAGTGTGAACGATAGTCCCTTGTTCCGGATAGAGCAGAAGACTTCCCAAGAGAGCAGCCTCTGCATGCTTGATATCTTCCGGCGTTGTTGGGTAGGGTACCGACATGCTCAGGTTCCCCTCTTCGGCGCTTGCTTATAAGGGCGAAAATCCTTCACGTGTTCAAAAATGACAGTCGTGACAAGGTGTGAATCGGTCAATCGTGAGCGGAGTCGTTCATCAAGTTCCTGGAACTCTTTTGGAACTGCGGTAATGATCGTCGGAAGTGCGAAAGTGGTACGATACTCGAGCAATTGCAGTAATTTTTCATTGGACCATGCCGAGGGCTGTTGAGCTCCAAGATCATCGAGGACCAACAGTTCCACCTCGCGTACCCAGGCATAGAGCCGCGTGTATTGCTCAGGTACAACCAGGGCCGCTCGCAAGGTGTCAAGGAGGTCAGGGGCGGTGGTGAAGAAGACTGCTATTCCATTCTCAAGACACTGATTCGCAATAGCAGCAGCGAGATGTGTCTTTCCGCAGCCACAAGGACCCACGAGTAAGAGCCATCCTTGCGGATGGAGGGCGTATGCTAAACTGATCCGAACGGCTTTTTGCACTCCAGGAATGCGATGATCGAACGTTTTGAAGGTGCAATCGCGAAACGCATCGATATCCGCTGCTTGACGGAGTTGTTGCTGGCGCAAGATTTTTTGCCGATCTTCCAGACAGGAACACAAGATGCTTTTCCCAAAGGAAGGATCATCATAAGGGACATCAATTCTCAGCCGTTCTGCGCCTTTACAGATCGGACAGACGCGATCAGGAGCGTATATGATCTGCTTTCCTTCGCTTTCGTCTTCTTCAGAACGCAATCGAATCTGTCCATGAGAGGAAGAAGTTTGTTGACTCATACTATGTCTCTTCATCCCTCAGTTCCATTAGAACGCTTCCAGAGGAGTGAGCACGCATGATTACGCTTATCTTGATCCTGGCTTTACGCAATGATTGCTGGCCATCCTACATGAAAATAGATGTACTGGAATTGGATAATGCATGAGGTGTAATCGCGATGCATCATCTCACATTTCTTCTACAATGGCCTATCTCGAATAAGAAGTCATACAGCCTATTCTCTACAACAACTCATAGTGAAAGAAAACCCTTTGGCGTCAGCAACATGGGAATATTCTGAAAGGAAAGACTACACCCAAGAATACACCTATCTTTTCATACGATCATTGAAGCGCTACACAGATGTCGTATGACGACCATTTGGCACTTCTTCAATCAACTCTCCTGGCTGAACCCCTAAAGCTCTTGCCAGCTTGCCAAGCGTCTCTGTGGTTGTAACATAGTACGGATCTTTGAACATTCGCTTGATGGTGTTATAGGCGATATCAGCATCACGCTGGAGTTTGCCCATACTTATCCCTTTCTCTTTCGCGACTTCTTTCACACGCAAACGTACAGTCATCAACTACTACTTTCATATGTACTGCTCAGAATTGTAACAGGTTTTATGTGCTGACAACACTAGCCAGCCACCATCCCCACTTGTACATACTCTACATAAAAGTGGGGGCCATAGACGTCATTCATCAGGTTATTTGGTTGAGCGTAAGCATCCTTTCACAATGCATAACTTATCTCGTTCCACCAAGAAAAGAAAAGGTGCTTGAAAAGACTTCATTCCTCTGTTACCTCCCTATTGAAGGAGCGAGTTCCGTAAAGGTGAACATAAGTATACAAGAGTTTGCATATTTTTTGAATAGTGCATAGCAATTCGTTCTCTAATAATAGCGCGTTCTACTACACTGATTGCATGGATGATAGTGTAAATTCTCCGCGTATTCCTGGATATGCTTCTGTGAAAGAAGCTGCTGAAATGCTAGGCCTCTCACCGAGGACCGTGTACGACTATATCGAAGAGGGGCGTCTGCCGAGTGCTCGGTTAGCTGATGTGATTGCGATTCCAATAGAAGAGATCAGGAAATTCAAGCCTGAACCTTCTGGCCGTCCACGTAAAAATACACCACTCTGGCATATCTCTTCGGGCGACAACACGCAGTTCATGTCTCTCATCTCGGTGCAATTGCATGCTGGCCAACGCGATGTATTATTGCAAAAATTGGAAGAGATCAGGAAAAAGAGACAGCACCTCTTTCCTGGAACAGTGATGCGTTATATTGCAGCGAGCAAAGATTCTGTTGAGCGAGTGTTTCTTCTTCTCGTGTGGCGAGGAACCGTCATACCAGACGAAACGGCACGTGAAGAAGCACTCGAAGAGTTCCGGCGCTCACTAGATGACGTGTTAGATTGGAGTAGTGCTCAGTACGAATTTGGACAGGTTCTGATGCACACGTAAATTTTTGTTATCCTAACAGGAGAGAAAACTAGTGGCCTGTCAAACTTCATGTTCCGACCATTGGTAATCCGAAAGAACTCGCTACTCGCATTGCTGCCATTGCGCAACTGATTCGTGGTACTATCAGCAGAGCCTTTCAAAGTCATGCTTACTTATCATGACGTGTTTGGAAGAAAACATGCTAGCATCTATGACTATCATTCCCATATGGATGGATGAGCAGAGGTCACTTACCAGATATTGAAGATGATATCCATGAGCTTGACCAGCAGTCACCAGGAGTGAAGCAGTCAAAGCAGTTTTACTAGAGAGAAGGCAAGATATAGCAGCCATGATAGCGCTCATTTCAGCGATCCGAGTCATATGTTACCGAGAAGGTTCTCTTCTCGGTATCTCCCTTTTATCCTCATGCTGTTCATTCCGGTAGAAACCCATAAGGATAGTGTTGGTGGTTGCAAGCTGAGGCTGCCGGATCGAACCCCGTAATGTGGCCAGCGAAGTCATAATGCAGCTCTGTCCACGCCCGGATAGCAGGGAGATTTGAGCCGAAGGTGTCAGGAACGATGTCCTCGGGGTTGCCAACGAAGATGACCCGATCCCTTAGCCGTGGAAAGCGCTCGATTGTTGCCCGTTCGTTCACTCTCACTTGCCCACATCGTGATCATGAAAGTGTGGGCGCCATGGATCCGAAGCACGAATGAAAGGTTGCATCATAGCACGCTCAGCCTGTACAGTGTGCATCAAATCATGTGCCGCCCATTCATGCACCAACTCGTTTAATGTGACTGTCCCAAGCTCACTCTGCTGGGAAGTACGGATCAAGTCTTCAATCGTCACCTGATCAAACTCGATGAGATTGACCTTACACAGCCTAGCAAACTCCTTGGCTAGCTGCTCTGGGTTCTGCGTCGTGTAATATGTTCCCTGTGTATCTGGATCAAAGGCAACAAAATTTTTCCCAGACAACAATGCTTGCACGCGTACTGGAAAGACCCAGCGCTCGGCATCAAGTAAATGGCACAGGCAATCCATAGTTGACCATTCACCCGGTGTTGGAGTACGGGCTAGCACTTCAAGAGGCACGTTTTCAGTCAGGCTCGACCAACGCGCTGCTGTTGTCGAGAGGATAGCCCTCGCCATTTCAAGCTGGTTACCCACATTGTATCTCCTCTGTTTTTTATGAAATGATTCACCATGATACGCTCTTTGAATAGCTGGCATTCCTCCCTTCTTGCCTTCGCAGATGCCAGAACAGAATGAGAATTCCATCGTAAGTCCGGAATCAGAGCCGGTTCCATCCTATCTCCGAAAAAAGTGTGTGCTCAAAGCCGCTTCTCAAGGAGAGTCACTCTTCTTCCTTTTTTCGGGGTTACGCTGGAAACTCCTCACGTTTTTCGGTGTTGGCGTGGAATATTTCGGTGTTTCCCAAGGGCCTTTTGCCCGTTCGCGCTCATTTCATTTTGGTTTTCTGGTGGAATGCTCAGGAATCAGTGCACTGATTCCGTCAGTTTCATGGTATACTTGACCTGTGTCCTCTCACGAGCAGAAGTGTTAGCTATGAAGAACAAATCTATGACGGCAGAGAAAGAAACGGGCTCACCAGATAAAGCACCCCGTGGGCACGCTCAGAAAAAGACCTTTTGCAGAATTTGTGAGGTGCACTGCGGTCTGCGTGTCGATTTCGATGCCGAAGGCGCGATCACATCTCTTCGGCCAGATCATGAACATCCTGTCAGCCAGGGATATGTCTGTGCGAAAGGGACACGTTTTCTTGAGGTGGCGAACCATCCCAAACGCCTCATGCACCCATTGGTGCGTCAACCAGATGGGACGTATCAGCAGGTTTCCTGGAAAGAGGCGCTGGATTACTTCAAAGAGCGGATTCGTCCCATTTTGAAAACCGCTGGCCCACATGCGATTGCGCTGTATCTCGGGACACCGGCGATTCATAACATCCTCGGCGGGCTCGCTTATATTGGACTCGCGCGCGCCCTCGGGACCAGGAACTTGTATTCAGCGGGGAGCCAGGACAATGATAGCAAGATGGTGGCTTCTCGCCTGGTCCATGGGAATGAATGGATAGCGCCGATTATGGACCTGGAACAGGCAGACTTTGCCTTGTTGTTCGGGACAAATCCTGCCGTTTCCCAGGGAACCTATATGCACCTGCGGGGTGGGACGACGGCGTTTGATCGTTTTAAGAAACGAGGAGGCGACATGGTGATCGTCGATCCTCGTCGCACCGAAAGTGTTGAGCGTTGGGGGGGACATGTCCCCATCCATCCTGGCACAGATATTTTTCTCCTGCTCGCGCTGCTGCATGAATTACGCGATCTCTCTCGGCCCAATCCGCGCGTGAGTGGCCTCGATGAGCTGCTGAAGGTGGCGGCGGGGTATCCCGCCGAACGCGCGGCACTGCTGACAGGGATCCCTCTTGAACGCATTCGTGAGTTAGCGTCGTCGATCAGGCAAGCAGAGCGGGCCACCTTGTTTCTCTCGGTCGGCGTCAATCAAGGCCCCTTTGGGACGCTCAGTTCTGTTGCTTTGCAAGCATTGGCCTATCTTTCGGGAAACTTTGACCGGGAGGGGGCTTACTGTTTCAGCCGTGGGGCGTTGTGCTCGGATGGCTGGTCAAGCTTTCGCCACAGCGTAGCCGCATTGGCGCATACATAAGTAATGCGGGTGGTTTGCCTGCTGGCATCTTGCCAGATGAAATCCTCACCCCCGGTGACGGGCAGATTCGTGCCCTCATTGTCATGAGTGGGAATCCGCTCACTTCAGCACCGGACGAAACTCGACTCAGACAGGCCTTCCAGCATTTGGATATGCTGGTCTGCATCGACCTGTTCCAAAATCAAACCGGGCAGGAGGCAGATTTGCTCCTTCCGGCCACCACGTGGTTGGAACGGTTTGATCTGGGCGCGTGGAATGCGATGTTTACACAGGCCCCCTTTCTCGAATCGACGTCCCCCATGCGCTCCGCGCCGGAAGCATGTCGTCCTGAGTGGCAAATTTTGATCGATCTGAGCGTTGCCGCTGGGAGGCCAGTGCTTGGTATCCTGACTCGTCTGGTGCGTGCCGTCAAGTGGGATGCGATCCTCCAACCTTTGATTGATGTCACGACCTTTCCGTTCAAGCGCTTCATGCGAGGAGGCAGAGGTATCCCCTGGCGTCCACCCAAAGGTGGCACCTATGTACGTGGCAAGCGCCACGTGCGATTTTGGCATCCAGAACTGCACGGCGAACGGGAACGCCTGGCACGCTATGCGACAGAACAGAGCCATGTCCAAACGGACGCAGCGACGTTTACGTTGTTGAGTCGACGCCGACGATTGGGGCAAAATAGCTGGATTCATGGCGCGACACGCGATGGGAAAACAGAAGCCAGTGCATGGTTGTGTCTTGTTGATATGGAACGTCTGAGCTTACAGGAGGGCGATGAAATCCTCGTGAGTTCTGCTGCCGGCGAGATACACTTACCTGCCTGGTCTCATGAAGGCGTCTTGCCAGGGATGGTTGTGATTCCGCACGGCTTGCCTGAAGTCAATGTCAACAACCTGATTGGCAGTGATCGGTCCTTGATCGAACCATTGAGTGGCATGCATCGTATGACAGGCAATCAGGTCCAAGTGAAACGTGCACATACACGGTAAGCGATGACCGTGCACATCGTCATAACCGCAAAGCTCCTCTTCCATCAAGCCTGGATACCGATGCCGAGGCTACTCGCAAAGGCTTGCTGTGCTGCCTCCGTCGACACCTGTATTGGCTACTTAGTGCTGCGTTCCTCATTGGGACTGAAGAAAAGGAATGGGCTTATAGAGCCGTGCCAACTTGCTTTGAGCTTCACTTTTACATTAGCGCCAATGAGGAACGCAGCAGTAGGCACATCATGACCTGTATTGTTTTCCCTCCTCGTGACGGCGCAGCTTACACCACATCGTGGCCGAGCAAGCACCCGACTATCTACTCCCGGTGCAGTAGGTAAAAAGGGGCAAGCCCTCCGCGCTCGTGCTCCTGATGCCCTATATTCCAGGAAAAAGAGCAGAAGGAGGATATTGCTGCATGGAAGTGCAATGGATAGCTGATCGGGCAGCGCTCCGCTGCCTGTCTCGCCAGCACCCCGAGTGGACGAAAGGCGGGAGCTGGCCAGCTGCATTGGTCGTTCGACGAACTGGGTCAAGAAGTGGCGCGTGTCGCCTCCGGGAGGCTCCTCCCGATGATTTTCTTGTCTTACAGTCCCGTTCACGCGCCAGGAAGACGCCGCCTCCGCCTGTACTGGCTACTTCGGTCATCCGTTCTCAAAAGAACCTTTTTTTGTTGGTTCTGTCACGATGCAATCAAATAAGCGCCCATGAAATAGCCGTATTAAGGTATAAAACAAGCATGTACTTTTTTCGGACTTACGCTGGAATCTCTCACTTTTTTCGGAGTTAGCGTGGAATATTTCGGAGTTTTCAAAGGGCTTTTTGGATACTGCATGCTTATTTCATTTCGGAGTTACTATGGAATTCTCACAGAAGGAGCGGAGAGCGACGCGCCAACTTTGCGGGGACACCCTCATCCACCCGTGTTCTGCCTAGGGGACACCCTCATCCACCCGTGTTCTGCCTAGGCTAGCTATTAGAACTCCCCATCCTTAATATAGGGCTGGCTTCACAAGATGACCTGGAGCAGCACGGACTTCAGCCAAGCCCGGATCTTGTGGGATCGCTGATTACGCTGGCCGTGGCGCTTGCCCTCGACGTGGGGTCCGCGGGTCTTTGCGCCTCCACGACAAGGCCTCGATTCGGGGAAAGAAGTGAAACAACGCCATCATGCGCAGGATGAAGCAATTGCCACAGGGCGATGGTATTACCATTCAAGCAGAGGGATGGAGCCCGGCCCCCGAGGAGAAGCTAGGCGAGACAACCCTCCAGGGGATGTTGCTTAATCCTGGGCCGGAGCAGGCCTCTTGCGAGTGCAGAATGGCGAGCTTGTGCAACAACAAGCAGATACACCTGATGATTTCAAGAGATGACATGCATCACATGCACCACGAAGCTACGAAGAGGGACGGCGTGACCGACGCGTTCTCGCAGGACACGATGGGGCTTCTCGAAGCGATCGCTCCCAGGTCGTCGTGTTGCAGCCTGACCAGGTCTTCGAACTGCGCGCCGAACAGGTGGTCAAGCGCATCGGCGATACCACCGTCAAGATGTTAGCCTACAACCGCTCGATCCCCGGCCTCACCTTGCAGGTGGCACATAGCCGATAAGCTGTTCAGAACTGCATAAGCAACAAGTCAAGCACAAGACCTTTCCAAACAAACTCTTCTCTCACCACGTCTGCCCAGGAGCCAAGATTACGCAGCCGTTGACAGGTACGCATGGGAGTGTCAACGCCTGCGTAATCTTGCGCCCGAATAATTTTGCCCCCCCTGTGATTTTCTTTCCAAAGTTGACACGCTCCAAGATTCTCACTCCGTCTTTCAGCCACACAGCAGTTCGGTGCGGCTCCCCCACCCTGCGGCAGGTCGTCTCCACCTGGACATGCTGTGGTAGGCTGGCGCCGAGACGAGCGAACGAGGGATACACCGCAGAGCCCCTGCATGCGCTCGTCTCGTCTGCCAAGCCTACCACAGCTATCCAGGTTGTACGACCTGCCGCCCCCACTGCCTCGACTCGCTCACTCCGGATGCCCACAGAGTAGGGCCACTCCGCCCTTGACTCCCATAAGCCGACGCTGGCCCATGGCAGCAGTGCTGCGCCAGGATAGGTTGACCCCCCAACGCCGACCACCGTGCGCCAGCATAAAATTGACCCTCCTTTCATTTTTGACCCCCACCGGAAGATCCGGCACTGCGATCTTTCATGCGGTAGCTGCGACCATTGATGGGGATGACCTCCGCATGATGCAAGAGCCGATCGAGCAGCGCCGTGGCGAGGACCTCATCTCCGAGCAGACTTCCCCAGGCAGAAAAGCCGCTATTGGAGGTCAGCAGGATCGAGCCGTGCTCATAGCGGGCGGTGACCAACTCAAAGAAGTGGTGCGCTTGGCCTGGTGAGAGTTTGGTGTATCCCACCTCATCAATGACGAGAACACTTGGGGTGGTGTAGCGACGCAGCCGCTGACGTACCAGGCCGGGATAGGAAGCGGTATCCAGCGCTTCAGCGAGA
>WNGL01008469.1_pt1 | contig 14554 bp, 6 predicted proteins | sample 5400591 | NCBI WGS metagenome assembly WNGL01 (sample SAMN13153377, study PRJNA577476) | soil metagenome | isolation source: 80 cm soil or saprolite under Garry oak tree replicate 1 | place: USA:California | collected 2016-06-15
CGCTTCTCAATCTGAAGGCGCATCGCCTGAGCGAGTCGGCCGCGCAGGGACTGCACCGTGGCGCGGAGATCCTCGCGCGCGCCCGAGACCATTTCTGCCGCGGCCGAAGGGGTTGGAGCGCGCAGGTCGGCGACAAAATCCGCGATGGTGAAGTCCACTTCGTGTCCGACCGCAGATATGACCGGGATCCTCGACTTGAATATGACCCGGGCCACGATTTCTTCGTTGAAGGCCCAGAGGTCCTCCATAGATCCGCCGCCGCGGCCCAGGATAACTACATCGACGTCGTTCCGGGTGTTGAAGTAGCGGACTCCGGCAGCGATCTCCTCCGCGGCGCCGGGACCCTGGACCTTCGCAGGGTATATCAGGACGTGCAGCGACGCATTGCGGCGCTTCAGGATCCGCAGCATGTCGCAGATCGCGGCGCCGGTCGGGGACGTAACAATACCGATCTTTCGCGGGAGCAGGGGGAGGGAACGCTTGCGGACGGCCTCAAACAGCCCTTCGCGGCGCAGCTTCTCCTTGAGCTGCTCAAAAGCCAGCTGGAGGGAGCCGAGCCCCACCGGCATCATATAATCCGCCAGGATCTGATAATCGCCGCGCGGCTCATAAAGACTGATGCGCCCCCGGATCAGCACCTCGAGGCCGTCTTCGGGTTGGAACTTCAGATAGCGGTTGCTGTTCCGGAAGCACGCCGCCTTGACCTGGGCCTGGTCGTCTTTGAGGGTGAAATACATGTGGCCTGAAGAGTGGTGCTTGAAGTTAGAGATTTCCCCCTGCACCCAGATCTCTCTATAGCGGTCTTCGAGAGTCCGTTTGATCTCGGCCGTCAGTTCCGAGACGGTGTAAATTTTCCTTTCGGCAAACAGATCCATCGCACTTGTTTATCACAAAGGGACTGTGACACCAAGCGAGCAGTGGCCAGCCGCCAGCGGGCACCAGGGGGCCTGATTGCCCGGTCACTTCCCAATTGTCATTGGTTTTCCTTTACGCCACAACAAACAGCGCGCGATCGAAAACGATCCATGAAAAATAACGAAAAAACAGTGGCCAGTGGGCAGTGAGCAGTGGGCAGTGGCCAGCCTGCCTGATTGCTCAGTACTTCCCAATTACCATTGCTCTTCCACTGCCCCCTGCCTGCTGCCTGCTGCCCACTGGCCACTGCCCACTGGCCACTGGTTTATGTTAAGGTTCCGGAATGAGGCGATATACCGAACAGCACGCGAAATCCGGGACAGCCGTCGCGCTGCCGGAGATCGAATGCTGGGAAAACCAGTTCCCGGGCTATGAAATTGAAATCATCATACCAGAATACACGGCAATCTGTCCCAAAACGGGGCTGCCAGATTTCGGAACCATCCGGGTGCACTATGTTCCGGATCAATGGTGTATCGAGCTGAAATCCCTGAAGGAGTATGTCACGGCCTACCGCAATGTCGGCATCTTCTATGAAAACGCGGTGAACCGCATACTCCGGGATCTGGTGAAGGCGTGCAAGCCTCTTTCCATGCGGGTCCGCGGAGAGTTTACGCCTCGGGGCGGGATCCAGAGTCATGTGGAGGCCCGGTACACCCGTTCCCGGCGCAAAAAGAGCAACTCCTGAGCATGTATCTGAATGAAATCCGGTATATTGACGATCTGTGGCGCATACCGGCTCTCGAAGTGACGAGTGACGAATGACGAGTCGTATTCTCTGTCTCATTCCATTTGTCACTCGTCATTTCAGCAAATGGAGGGAAGATGGATAAGCACACCAATGCACTGATCCACGAAACAAGCCCCTATCTCCGCCAGCACGCGCACAATCCGGTCCAGTGGTATCCCTGGGGCCAGGAGGCGCTCCAGCGCGCTCGGGAACAAGACAAGCCCATACTGTTGAGCATCGGCTATTCCGCCTGCCACTGGTGTCATGTCATGGAGCGCGAGTCTTTCGAAAACGAAGACATTGCGCGCATCATGAACGACAACTTTATCAGCATCAAGGTGGACCGCGAGGAGAGGCCGGACCTCGACGCCATCTACATGAACGCCGTCCAGCTGATCACCGGCCAAGGCGGATGGCCGCTGACTGTTTTTCTGACTCCGGCTCAAGTCCCGTTTTACGGAGGCACTTATTTCCCACCGGAGGACCGGCACGGGATGCCGGGCTTTGCCCGCGTCCTGCTGAGTGTGGCCCGCGCCTATAAGGACAGGAAGGCAGAAATTCTAAGGGATACCACGGCAATCATCCAGGAGATCCAGAGAGTCAACCAGCCCGTCGCATCGGAAGAGGAACTGAAGACGGAGCTTCTTGGCGTTGCGGCGCATAGCATTATGGCCAACTATGATTCTCAAAACGGCGGCTTCGGCCGCGCACCCAAATTCCCTCCGTCGATGTCCCTGACCTTCTTGCTGCGGTCTTACCTGCGCACGGAGCAGCGCGAGCTCCTCGAAGCCGTCGAAACCACGCTCGAAAAGATGGCTTGTGGAGGAATGTACGACCAGTTAGGCGGAGGATTCCATCGGTATTCGGTTGACCAGTACTGGTTCGTACCGCACTTCGAGAAGATGCTGTATGACAACGCGCTCCTGAGCCGGATTTACGTGGACGCCTACCTGGTCACCCGCAACAGCTTTTACCGCAGGATCGCGGAGGAGACACTCGATTATGTGACCAGGGAGATGACCTCCCCCGAGGGGGGCTTTTATTCCACGCAGGATGCCGACAGCGAGGGCGAGGAGGGGAAGTTCTATGTCTGGACGCCTCAAGAGGTGGAAGCCCTCCTTGAGGAAAAGGACGCGGCTCTCTTTTGCCAGTATTACGACATAACCCCCGAAGGAAATTTCGAGGGGAAGAACATTTTGCACGTTCCTCGGCCGGCGAGCCTGGTGGCGCGGCTCAACAGAACGCCGGAGGACCAGTTTCTGGAGATCATCGAACGCGGCCGGAAGACTCTTTTCGCGGAGCGGGAAAAGCGCGTCAAGCCCGGCCGCGACGAGAAGATACTGACCTGTTGGAACGGGTTGATGCTGCGGAGCTTTGCCGAGGCGGCAAACGCTCTCGACCGGGATGATTACAAGACGGCAGCGGTGCGCAATGCCAGGTTTGTGCTCTCAAAGCTTCAGCGCGACGGCCGTCTCCTGCGGAGTTACAAGGATGGAGAAGCCAGGTTCAATGCCTACCTGGAAGATTACGCGAGCATGATTGAAGCGCTGCTTTCCCTCTACGAGGCGACCTTCGATCCTGGCTGGATAGGCGAGGCCCGGAACATGGCGGAGGTTCTGGTGCGCGAGTTCTGGGACTCCGATGGTGTCGGATTCTACTTTACAGGAGCCGGCCATGAATCGCTGATCACCCGGCCTAAAGACCTTTATGACAACGCGACACCGTCGGGCAATTCCATGGCGACGTCTGCGCTCCTCAGGCTGGCGAAGTTTACCGGCGAGGACAGTTGGGCCGAATACTCGCGTCGAGCTCTCAAAAGCATGGCGACCGTAATGGCACGACACTCCTCCGCGTTTGCCCATCTTCTCTCGGCTTTGGATTTCCACCTGGGCCGCGCCAAAGAGATCGCCGTGGTCGGAGACCCGGAATCTCAACAGACGAGAGAGTTCCTGAGAAACATCTTCCAGCGCTATCTGCCGAACAAAGTAGTCGCCTGCGGGCTGAACGGAGATCTGTTTTTGTTAAAGGGCCGGGCGCAGGTGCACGGCGCCCCGACCGTCTACGTCTGCGAGAATTTCGTCTGCCAGGCCCCTGTAACCAATACAGAAGAGCTAGCGGGAGCGCTGGAGAACCCCCTGGTTCAGACCTCAGACCTCAGACCTCAGACTTCAGACCTGGACGATGTTTGAAGTCGACCAAAGAATTGACGACAGAAAGACTTGCCACGAATTTCACGAATTACGCGAATTTTTTGATCAGAGACGGTGTGTATACCTAGCCCATGTTTGCGGGGGGCTAGTGAGCGTAATGCAAAAGCTCCTCAGGACCGCCAGCCTCCTTTCGTGTAATTCGTGAGAATTCGTGGCCGGTTTTCCTCCGTGGCTCTGTGCCTCTGTGGCTGATGACGCCTTTTTGCCGAGCGAAATGAATCCAACCCAGTTGGTTCCAGGGGAGCGTTCTCCGTGGATGCTTCTGGGCTTGTCTTTCCTGTTCTCCTTCATGCTTCGCGTTCCCTACTACCAGCACGCTTTGACGTTTGTGGACGAAGGTGTATACGCGACAACAGCATTCGTGCTTCACGAAGGGGGCACACTCTATCGCGATATCTGGTGCAACCATCAACCGTTGCCCATGATCCTGTCTTGTCTGGCGTTCCATGCCTTTGGTGTGAACTCCTTCGCCCTACACGTTGAATCATTCCTTTTGGCATTGTTCGCCTGCCTCGCAGTGTACCTGGTCGGTTCTCGTTGTTTTTCACGCCGGATTGGCGGTCTGGCGGCCTTGACGTATGCCATTGCCAGCACTTCCTGTTACACACCCAGAATTATTGGGATGACGGCCGAGCAGGTAATGGTGGTCCTGGAAACAGGATCTGTTTTCTTCTTCCTTCGCGGCCTCGATTCGAGAAACAGAGGAACGGCGATCCTGGCCGGCATAGTTGCTGCGGCCGCATTTTTTGCCAAGCCGCCAGCCGTCACTCTTTTGCCCTTGCTGGTTGTTTTTCCGCTGCTTCATTCGCGCAGGCAGGGCTTCTCACAGAGTCTTAACGTCGGAGCGGGGTACGCCGCGGGAGCAGCTATGCTTCTTGCTTACCTCGCGGCACAGGGTGCTCTGAGCGCATGGTGGGATCAAAGCATCGTTTCCCGGATTCACTACGTGCAGAACGTCGGCCTGCTGCCCTTCCTGCAGCGCCTTCTGAGACAACCATTTTCGTTCGGCCTGATCTACCTGTGGGCCTGGGTGCTGATAGTGTTCGGCCGGAAGGGTGGTCTCCAGAACCGAACTGTGTTTTCTTTCTTGGGAGCCTGGCTGGGAGTGGCGTTTGCGGGAGTAATGATCGGGCGGAGATTCTACGCAAACTACTACATCCAAACGTTTCCGCCGCTCTCGTTAACGGTTGCTGTGGGTCTGGACTACCTGCTGCACAATAAGTCCGAAAGGCGGGAGGCCCTCGTCCTGAAAATCGCACTGATCATTTTTCTGTTGCCTTTTCTGTGGTTTCATTCGCGAACGGCGGCCCACTGGTATTACCTCTTTGACGCCCGTTCACACCAAAACGTCCAACTTTGGGATATGTGCGTTATCGATCGCAACCTTCAGGGCATCTCGGGCTACATTCGAGAGACCAGCCGGCCAAATGACCGGATGTTCGTCTGGGGCATCAACCCGGAATACTACTTCCTCACGCGTTTGATGCCGGCAACCCGTTATCCGTGGTTTGCAGTCCGTTCGCATGACGAACCCCCTTATACTCTCCGTGAAGAAACCGAAACAGAGACGGCTTTGAGGGCGAAGCCCCCTGCGGTCTTGGTCGATGCGGTGAAAGAGGGACGAATGGCGGAAACTGTCCGATGGAAGGATATCGTTGAAGACCTTTATGTTCTGGACCGCGAGATCGCGGGGGTTCGAATTTACCGGCGGTCACAAAGCCGTTGAAAATCTGTGGACCGAAGGCGAAGATCAATCCGGACGCCATGATCCAAGCAATAGCGAGTGAGCCTTCATACCGCCCAGTTATTCACGGGCGAGACGCCCGGGCCACGGTGGCTTCGTGGCATGGCCGTCAATACAAAAACTTGACCGATGTGTGAACTCTATGTCCACCAAGTGGACTCAGAAGGAGGGCCTGCTACGGAGATCGACTCGTTGATGACATTCATGACAAGGAATGCAAAGGCGAGGTTGATACTTACGCTATATGCGACAATCCTGGTTGCATCACCCATTGTGCATGGTCTGAGGGGATTGCCCTCGAACGACTTTGGGACCTATTACGCCGCCGGGCTCAGGGCAAGGACCGGACTTCCACTTTACCTCGAGGATGACCCAAGAAATCGTTTGACCGCCCCTCCGCTGGTGGCGCTCGCCTTTGCTCCATTCAGTCTTGTTTCTCTCGAGAAAGCCTATTGGATTTGGTTTGTGATAAACGTGACCGCGTTGTTTGGGTGCTTCTATTTGTCCCTCAAAATCGCGCGCCGGATGTTCAAAGCCGCGGACCTCGGCGTCGCGCTAATAACGTTCTTGCTGCTCAGCCGCTTCATACTGAACCACCTTCAACGAGGCCAGGTGAATCTGCCGGTATTTTTCCTGGTACTTCTCGCTCTGCATTGGTTTGAGTCCGGCAAGAGGACTATTTCCGGTGTTTTTTTAGGACTGGCGACGGCCATTAAGATCTTTCCGGTGTTTTTTCTCTGCTATTGGATTCGAAAGCGAGAATGGCTGTCAGCGTCAGCCATGACCTTGTCGCTTGTAGTTTTCTCCCTGTTGCCGGCCTGCTGGTTCGGAATCGGCGCCTACGGCGCATACAGTACTCTATGGCTTCGCCAGGTGGGTGTTCGGGCGGCATTAGGCAATTTGCCCGTCGACTTTTTCTCACCCCATCCCCCCTATAACCTGCAGAACCAGTCTCTTTTTGCAGCGGTGATTCGTCTATTCTCTAAAGGCGACGCAACGGGCAATCATGGTGTCAATGTCTTCGCGCTCGAGAATCCCGGTCTGCAGATTCTGGTGCTGAGCGTAGTCGTTTTATTCATTGCCTATACCCTGGTAAGGGGCGCGCAGGTAGACTCTGAAATCCGTGTCGTGGAGTATGCTCTGATCTGCATATTGATGCTTCTGTGTATCCCGTTGGTTTGGAAGGCGAACTTCGTTCTCCTCATTTTCCCTTATGTCGTGTTGCTGGCCGCGGTCAAGGCGAATGTATGGGCGAAAGGCATCTTTGTAACGCTTGCGGCTGCTACAACTCTGCATTACGCGCCGAAATTACTGCCGCAAGGACTCAATGACGTGTGCTATGCCTGTTCAGTCCTGACGGCGAGCGGCTTGCTGATTTGGTCAGGCGCTCTGCGCCTTCACTTCCGCTGCAGGAGTGTTACTGCCCACGGTGAACGGGAAGCGGCAGAACAGCCTTTGTCCGGATTAAGCTTGCCTTGAAGGCGGAATCGCCACGCTCCACAAAATGGAACCACAGATGAACACGGATGAACACAGAGCAGCAAAGCCGCAACCAAAAAGAATCTCACCGCAGAGACGCACAGAGAACGCGGAGGGTCCGTCCGGGAAAAAATTCTTTCCAAGCAGCAAAGGATTTCCCGGTTAGTAGTACAGACCCATTTCTATCAGTGTTCGTCGGTGTTCATCTGTGGTTTCGTTCATGCCTTTGCAAAGAAGAAGAGACGCAAAGTCTGCAGAGGGAGATTTGGCAAATGACCGATGAAAAATGGCAAATGGCAGTTCGTTGTCCGGCCTTCTGACTTCTATTTGTCATTGGTCATTGGTCATTGGTCATTTGGTTGAGTTTTTCATGGGGGGGAGATTTTTACTTCTGCGCCTAGTTTCTTTTGCTCGCTTTGGAGCGCTTTCGTGATTTCCTGGTACTGGGCCAAGGTTCGGCGGGCTAATTCCTTTTGCCCGGTCCGCTGGTATGCCTGGGTCAGCTGGAAGTGCAGGCTGCCATCTTCATCCGAAGGAAGTCCCTCTTTTAGATGAGGGATCGCCTTCGTGGCTTCCCCTAGACTCATATAGGCCCGGCCGAGGGCGGAATGGGCTCCGGCCAGCTCCGGGCTGAGCTTGACGGCATTCTCCAAAAAAGGAACCGCTCGCTCTGCCTGCTGTTTGTACAGAAGAATGGCCCCGGCCAGGTAATTCAGTTCTCCTGATTGCGGCTCTCTCTTGAGCAGTTCATCGATGACGGCTTTCGCCGCATCGTAATCCCGCTTCAGGTAAAGCGAGACCGCCAGTTCGTGCTTGATCCTGAAATTGTCGGGATCGAGCTCCAGAGCCTTCTGCCATTCGTTGGCCGACTCCCAGTGCCGGCCCTGGTTGCGGGAGATTTCGGCTCTCAGCTCATGGGCTTCCAGGGAAGGAGGGAGTCCGGCCAGTTTCGAAAAAGCCGCCAGTGCGAGCATGTTGCCGGCCTGGACTTGCCAGTAGTAGCTTTCGGGGGAGGCCTGCCTCGCGACGCGCTCCAGGACCTCGCGATGCCTTGCGCCGAGGAAGTCGCAGACCAACGGCTCTTTCTCGCAGTCGGGCTCGCCCAGCTCAGCTTCCTTCTGCTCTTCCTTGTCCGCCCAATCCTGATGCCCGGTGGCGCGATATATAAGGCTGACCGCCATGTGTATGCCGCGCAGCTTCGGCTGTTTTTCGAGCGCCTTCCGGTAAAAGAAAAAGGCGCTGGCATACTGTTTCTGGGCGACGCGGGAGTCAGCAATCAAGGCAAACCAGTAACCGGACTCTGGGGCGATTTTTTCCAGTTTCGCAAAGACTTCTCCCGCCAGACCTTCGTAGGACTTCCCGAGGCCATACCACGCCCTGGGGCTGTCCGCCACTTTCTCGGACACTTGGCTGAACACAGTGATCGATCTCTGGAACTGCCCGGTGCGCAGGAAGGCGTCCCCGAGGATCTGCAATGCTTCAGGGTCGCCGGGCTTTTCCTTGAGGTAGCGTTGCACGGATGTTATCGCCTCCTTGGGCCGGCCGATCTCGAATTGAGCAGATCCCAGGAGGAGCCAGGCTTGGGTGAGCGCGGGGTCCGCCTGAACTGCCAGGGCAAGATACTTGACCGCGTCGTTGAATCTGCCGCTGTTGCAGTAGGCCATTCCCAGGTTCATCTTCATCCCGGGGACGGCGGGGAGCTCGCGGACCAACTCGGTGTAGAGCCGCACCGCCTCTTCAAAATTCCGGGAGCTCATTGCCGCTTTAGCCCGCTCCGATTTTTCCTGAACGGCGGCGGACTGGCCGAACACCGTCCAGGAAACCAACAAAATCGCGGCTCCAACCTTAGGAACCATATCCTTAAGTAGCGGTAAAACACTGAACTACACAAAGATGAAACCACAGATGAACACAGATGAACACAGATCAAAACCGATCCGTGTGTCTGTCATCTGTGTTCATCTGTGTTCATCTGTGGTTTCGTTCACGCTTTTGGAAATCTAAAAAAAAGCGGGCGCTGGGTTTGCGCCCCGCGCCCGCCGGTTGGTACGTCAATGATCCGGTCCCTAGAATTGGAACCTGAATGAGAAACGCATGACACGGTTCGGAGCGTTTATGTTCGTGTTCGTGATGGTCATGAACGCGCCGACGGTCGAGTCGCCGTTCGGTGTGTCGAAATGTGCCGTGTTGGTTAGGTTGAAGGCTTCCCAACGGAACTCCATATGAGACTGTTCCGTCACCCTGAACTGGCGGAAGATCGAAAAGTCCAGGTTCGCCCAGGAGGGGCCTCGCAGAATGTTCCTTCCCGACGTGCCGTAGCAGTCATTTGCCGCGCTGGTCGATACCACGTTTCCGCTGGCATCGAGATGCTGGCAAACCCCGTTAACGGCTGTTCTGCTCTTGGGATTCAGCGCGCTATTGACAGAGAGAAACGCGCTGGGATCGTAATAGGGACTGGCGGAACCAATCCCACCCAGATTCTGCACGTCGGCTTTGACCTGATCTGCTGTCTGCAAGTTAGCAACGGCATTCAGTCCACTGCCGCCAACGGTGAAGGGCCTGGTCTGGTTCGCGGAGAAGATGCCGTTGACCTGCCAGCCGCGAATCAGCTGGTTGGCAAAGCTGTTGCCCTGTTTCCCGAAGGGCAGCTCATACACCATGGCCATCTGCAGGACATGGGGGCGATTGAAGAAGGCTTGCGCGCGACTTCGGTTGATGAGCGCCGGGTCGTTCCAGGCTATGCCGGCCCACCCGTCGTCATCGGCCATGTTGATCGCCCTGGAGTAAGTATAGGCGCCCTTCACGAAGAGTCCGCCGGTGAAACGCCGATTGACGGCCACCTGCAGAGAATGGTAGTTGCTGTTGAGCCACCCGTCCCAGAACAATGTGCTGGCGGTGCGGTTTTTACCCTGGAAATCGAGCTTGTTGTAGAGTTGGCCACCCGCTGTTCCTGTGCCCGGAGGAGCCCAGTTCAACTCATAGTCGGCCAACTGGTGAACCGTCTGTGTACCCACGTATCCCGCGGACACGACAAAATCCTTCGGCAGCTTCCGTTCCCAAACCAGGTTCCAGGACTCGATATAGCCGCGATGAATTTTATCCGGGGGCATGCTTCTCATCTGCACGTTATACGGCAGAGGGACGACGCCGCTGGACTCATCCGGACCCGTGAAGAGCGGGATCCCCTGAGCCAGGGTTGTGAAGGGAATATAGGAGTTGGGCGCAGGGAAAGTCGCCGCGACCGTGAGCGGGTAGAATCCCCGAAGCGGACGGCCGAAGGGGAGCGGGTCGTAAGTAATACCGAAGCCCGCCCGGATGACGTTCTTGTCGCCCAAACGATAGGCAAAGCCGACGCGCGGAGCAAAGTTCTTCTTGCCGATCGAAATGTTGTTATTGAGATTGACGTTGAACGTGTTGAAATCGAGCTGCTCCATGGGCCTGTCTTCACGCGTGACCAGAGGATAGATCTCGTAACGCAGACCCAGCGTGAGAGTCAGGTTGCTGGTAGCCTGCCACCGGTCGCGGAAATACAGGGCGTGCTGCCACTCCCGCGTGGTCATCAGGTCCCACTGAAGACTTTTGCCCGTGGCGTTCGGCAGTCCCAGAAGGAATGAAGCGTAGGCATTCTGGTCCGTACCGGTCGCTCCTTGGAGAAGGGTCATCCCTTGACCAAAGTCAAACTCTCCTCGAGGTCCCTGGCCGATTTCCGGCTGCCAGTGAGTGAGGTCGAGCTTCACGATGTCGTATCCCCAGCGCAACTCGTGTTTGGATTTCGAGTAGCTGAAGTTGTGGGTAAAGCTGTAGCTCCTTTCCTGACGGAAAAGCGGGCTCCAACCATCGACCTGGCCAAAACCGGAATAGCCTGCGATGTTGAAGTAGGGTATTCCTCCGCAGCGTCCCTCGGGACAAGCTCGCGCGCTGGTGTCGTTGGTTCCTGGGATACCCAGTACTTCCTGGCCGAAATTGCCCAAGGCCAGATCGGAGGTCAGCACCTGCTGGTTCATGTCGCTCAGGCCCCAGTTACCGTCGATGAGAAACTTGGGCGACAGCGTCCAGCTGTGCCCGACGCCCCAGACCTTGACGTGCGTGATTCCTTCGCCGTCACCGTTTCCGAAAGAACCGCCGCCGGCCGCTCCGAACATCGGCTTTTTCGCCACATCAGCACTCATGTAGCTGAACTTGCCCCAGACGTGGTGGCTCTGGCTGCGATACCAGTCGATCTTGGTGTCGGTGTTGTACCGGTTGAGATCCTGAATCCCCGTTGCCTGGTAGTTTGCGACCACCCCGGGAAGGTTCGGACCGGGAAGAAGGGCCTGCATCTTGGCGGCAGCAGAGCTGAACCGGGTCGAGGGAACCGTGTTGTTCGGAAAAGGCGTGCGGCCGGTTCCGTCCGGATTTCCCGTCAACGGATCATAGATGGTCGTGTTGTACGCGCTGAAATTACCGGCTATCTGGTCGGCCGTTGGCAGTGTCTCCTGCGAGGATTGGCCAAGACGTTCCATTGTCGCTTCAAACCCGGCGAAGAAGAACAGCTTGTCCTTTATGATGCGCCCGCCGACCGTGCCGCCGTCGATGTTGCGCAAGCTGTGGGGGGTTTTGTCCCCATAGAAGAAAAAGTCCCTGGCATTCGTGACTCTGTTCTCGTGCAGCGCAAAGGCGGAGCCGTGGAAAGCGTTCGTCCCCGATTTGGTGATCACCGTCGTCGCGGCGCCACCGGCAAACCCCGTCTCGGCGTCGAAATTGTTGGTGGCAACGTTCACCACCTCGATGGTTTCCGCCGGCGGCACATAACCGGAGTGATGGGGCAGCCAGACATTGATGCTCTGGGCCCCGTCAATGCGCGTGTTGTTGCTGTTGCGCGCGGTCCCGTTGACGTTGGTGGTCAGTGACCGCATCGGTGTGTCCGTCACGGCGTTCTGAAATTCCGACGGCGTGGCGCCCTTGGTTTCAAGCTGGACGTGAACGTCGGCTGTATCGGCTTGCAGAAGCGTTGCCGCGCCTGTTACCGACACTGTGTCCGAAAGCTGGCCGATCTGGAGTGCGACGTCATGACGCGTCACGTTACCGACGGTCACGGAGACGTTTTTCGCCTCATACTCCTTGAACCCGGTCATGGTGACAGTCAGTGTGTAGGTTCCCCCCGGAACGTTCTTGATTGTATAGATGCCTGTCTCGTTGCTGACAGCCGATTGAGTGTAGTTCGTATCCGGATTCACGATCTTGACTTCGGCGCCCGGAACTCTTGCACCGCTGGAATCCGCAACGTTACCGGTTATGGAACCATAAAGAACCTGGGCATAGGCCCCCGCGGGAGCAATCCAACCCAGTGATAGAGCCAAACACAAGCCGAATGCGATGAGGCATCCGGGCGGTTTGTTGACCATTGAGCCTTTCTCCTTCCCGACCAAATTTAGGTCAGTTCCGTATTCGAGGTTTTCCCTTCCCGCGAATGGCCCAGAGGCTCTCTCTTACTTTGACCCAAAATGATGGTCCATGGAAGCAACCAAGTCCAGCCCAAATTCGGGTGCAATTTGGAGGTGCGAGTCAAGTGTTAATTCGTATTTTTCCCCGCCCTCCTGGGAGCACACGCATCCTCTCTTCACCGCAAAGACGCGAAGATTCGCCACTTTCTTGCCTGTGTGAACCTTCGTGTCTTTGTGTCTTCGCGGTGAGATTTTTTTTGTTGCGGCCCCGCTGCGCTGTGGACCGTTTTGCTCAGCGAGGCTGGTCCGCGGCCGCGACGCTGAAATCGCCGCCCACCTGGACTTTTCGATTGTTTGAGCGGTCGACGACTTCGACCTGGAGTTGATAGGCGCCCGGTTCCAGGCCTTCCAGGCTCAGTTCTTTGATAAGGACGACCCTCTGGCCGGAGTAGAACTGCGCGGACTCGCCTTTTTCATCCGTTGCAACGGCGAGGACCTTGCCGTTTTGAAGCAGTCTGTAAAAGACCGTGAGCGAAGGGGCGCCGGATGCCTGATCCAGGGCGGCGTTGTAGACCTGGAGGTAAACCCCAAGGGGCATCCGCGGAGTGAAGCGCTTGTCCAGCTTCGGGATGACCTTTACATCCCCAAGGACAAACATATCGTTGCCCGCCGGAATTGTTTTCAGAGGCTGGATCGCGTTTGAGAGAACCAGGGAGCTGCTGCCCAGAGACTCGCCATTGTAAGCCGGTGGAAGTATGCCTTGTTGAATCATGCCCACGTTTCCGCTGTTCAGGTCCTTCAGGACCAGATCCAATTTGTACCGCATGTTTCGGTTCAGCGTAATGATCTTCTGGTATATGGAGGATTTCTTCAGCCCTTCATCCGAGTTGTCTTTTCGGAACCCGGTGACGACCTCGTCCTCAAACTCCTGCACGGTCCGGTTCGACAGGCTGGTAACGCTGCCATACACAGCAATCCGGGCGACCTGGGCCGCGCCTTCGGCCTTGAATGTCAGGTCCGCGTTGCGGATCTGAACCGTGATCGGAACCAGGACCTGGGTGTCATTCAGCTTGAAGTAGTCGCCAAGGACTTCGAAGGGCAGAATGGAATATTTGACATTGGCCTGCACTATTTCCTTTAACGCCTCGAACTTGATGATCGGCGCCGCCTGAACTTTGGCGGCCAGCTCGTATCGGGCAAACGGTGTGTCCGTCCTCCGGGCGAACCACTGCGCTGGGCCGTACTGGGCGCCGCCCGCGCCGGGATTCAGGGCCGGATGATCCGCGCGGCTCGCAAGATGTTCCTGTTCGGCCAGCGTCGGACCCAAGCCGATTTGCAGCAGGGCGTCTTTTTCCCACGGGAATACGGCCAACTCATATTTGCCGGTGTTCGTCGAATCGACGAATTCCAGCTCGATGTTAGTACCCAGGCCTTCGAGGTACCGGTAACGCCACTTCTCGTAAGGATGAACCGTCGTCGTACCGCCCCCCTCTTCGATCGGCCTGTTGTAGGCGCCGCCGTCAGGACGGGACTCTATGGAGTCGGGCTTGCCGTGAATAATGTAGATGCGTCCGCGGTCCGTCATCCAACCGGGATCGCCGCTGGCGAAGTGCTCGTTGGCATAGGCGATCCGGCGATAGTGCTCCTCTTTGAACTCGTTTTCCGGGGTCCTCGGGTCCGGGTCCCGGCGGGTCCAGAACTGCTCGATGAACTTCTCTTTCTCCTCCGGCGCGGAAAGCTTTTCGAAGACCGCTTTTTCGTCGTCCGTGATGATGTAGACAACGTCCTCTTTCAGCCATTTCTTGAAATAATCCTGTCTTTCATCCTGCGGGCCTTTTGAGTTTTTTTTCTGGGAAGCAGGAAGCGGCGACAATGACGCGAGGAAGGCGAAGAGAAGACTCGCGGCGAGAAACCGGCTAAGGGCTCGCGCAGAAATAAATTCACATTTTGGCGCGAGCGCCGGGCGGGCAGATGCGAGGCGCCGCGACGAAGTCGATGTCGGACATCGTCGAGGAGCGGCAACAAAGCCGATACGCGCCCTTCGCCGCCGCGC
>WNGL01008377.1_pt1 | contig 14550 bp, 13 predicted proteins | sample 5400591 | NCBI WGS metagenome assembly WNGL01 (sample SAMN13153377, study PRJNA577476) | soil metagenome | isolation source: 80 cm soil or saprolite under Garry oak tree replicate 1 | place: USA:California | collected 2016-06-15
GACCACGATTCGGCGCGCAACCGCTGCAACTCTGCGCGCCGCCGTAGGTCTGATTGTCTCCGGCCGGGTTCTCTTTGTTAACGAGGTTGCCCATGGCGTCGTACCGGTACGGCAACGTCGTTCCGCTTGACGGAATGATCATCGATTTCAACTGGTCCAGCGAGTCATAGCTATAATTTGCGGTCAAATTCGAATTCAAGTTGTCAGTTACGCCGATGACATTCCCGTTGTTGTCGAACGAGTAGCCATAGTCCTGTAGTGCAGTACCTCCCGATATTTGCGGTATCCCGCCAATAAGCGTGAGTGTGCCACCAACCGCGGTCTGAATTTGATTGAGACGCAGGTCGGTTGTTTCGTCGTATTTGTGGATGCTTATCGCGCCGTTGCCGTAAGTGGCGGCAATAGTCTGCCCTCGAGCGTTGCGCAAAACGCTGCTAACGATGGTCTGTTGCGAACCATTTCGTGGTGTAGTCTTAATCGATTGCTGCGCGCCGCCGGCATCGTAGGTGTAATCGAGTCTCTCGAAGTCAGGTAAGCTCTGGAACGAGACCGCAGTTCCAGGACCTTGTGTGCTCGGATTCTGCGGATAGCCGTACCTCGTGAGCGTAACGTAATTCGTTCCGTCTAGTTTGTGGACCGTCTGGGTCGTGCGGCCCAAAGCATCGTACGAATTGAATATCCGCATCGAGCCGTTGCCCACTGACGTCAGTCGGCCGATCTGGTTCACAGCTAGACTATCTGTTGGCGGTTGCAAGGGTGGAGCGTTACAGGTGAGTGATTTCGGACTGCCACTCAATTGATTGCTGGTACCTGAAAACTTGACCGCGATCGAATGCGGCTGCCCATTCTTCAAAACAGATGGGGTGGCGATACTGAACCCATGAACGCCGTTGCCGATCCCCGCGTTTAGCAAGTCCTGGCGAAACTGGTTGGCTGGTACCGTGGTGATTAGAGTATTGCCATCATAGATGTCTACGCTGATAGCCGTATTCGGCTGATTGCTGTCCCACGCCCAGCCTGAGATCCAATCGCAATCAGCTCCGTCAAGCCAACCTCCGTAGTTGGGAGCAGGAGCGCTTGTGGGCGGATAGAGTTGGTTCTGCGGGATAACTTGCTTTGTCGTTGACGGACTACTCCACTTCAGGCTTATCGTCGCCCCGGCCCAGTTTTCGTAGTACTCCACCTTGATCTCGTACTTCTGGCCGGCCACCAGCGCAATCGGCGCGCTGGTGAATTCCCCGAATTGATCGACCCACCGATCCGATCAAGCAGCAACTGTCCATTTACCCACAGCCTGACGCCGTCATCGCTGAAAACAAAGAAGGTGTAAGTCTCAGAGAATTGCGCCTGCAATTGTCCCGTCCAGCGCGTGCTGAACTGATCGATGTTAATACCGGCCGCCGGACTGCCGGTGCCCCAGCTGAAATCCACCGTCGGGTCAGTTCGTGTCAGCGCCGGGACACCTGCCAAGGTCATATTGTTGAAGTAGTCACCTCGCAGACCTGTCCCAGTTCCTGTCGGGGGTGGAGGCGGAGGAGGATTTACCGTGATTGAGCCATAGACTTCGATTTCATTCCAAGCCACCCATGAAGGACTCACCGTCGTTTGAATTTTCAGATAGCGAATATTACTTACTGCTGGAGAAAAGGTGGGTTCGAGCCACTGCCCGTCCTGAGTAGATCCGCTGAGCGTGCGAATGAGCGTCAGCGCCTGAGGATCTGTCCCGCCGTAGATCTCGTGTGTGGTTTGCCCGTTTGGCAACTGAGCTACATTGAGGCGAATCTGCGATATTGTGGATGGTTGCCCCATATCGAGCTGAATCCACTGGGGTGCGTAGCCACCTGAGTTCCACGTGGTACTCAAGCTCCCGTCCACTGCCAGAGACGGCGGCGCTCCCGGATAGCTGTTCGAGGCAGTCGTCGAAATGGGCCTGAGCCGCGAGAGCTTGCCCGCCCGATCAAACCACGCCTGCCCGTCGTAGAGCGTGAAGGCCATGCCGTTGATGGTGTTGCCTTCCAATCCCACGGCCGAGGCCGGCACTTCCAATCTGACCCATACTCCGGTTTGCGGTAACGGACCCACCGAAAATCGGCTCACAGTACCCGGCGCTCCCCAGCCGATCAGGTCGGCGCCCCAGATGGCCCGATGCTCCCAACTGCCGCTTGAGTCGTACCATTGCAGCATGATCTCCTGCGGAGGATTGCAGGGGTTGAGCAAGACATAACTCACCAGTGTTTCGCCTGCACTAATCGCGAGCGGCTGCGATGCGCCATAGAAGAAATGCTGATGAGCGCCGGCTGCTGCGGGCTCGGTGTTGGATTGAGAGCCGCTGGCTTTCTGGGTGGCGTCCCAAACCCAGGTGCCTGCCAGGACCGCGCCACTCGGCGTTTGGTCTTCCACCCAAACGTTATCCGGGGGCAAGGATGAGGGCGGAGGCGCTACAGGGACAGAACAAGTGGAGCAGGTTATAGATTGAGGTGTGCCCGCCAGATTAGTGCCCGTGCCTGCGAACTTCACTGTAATCGAATGGGGCTGCCCATTCTTCAAACTGGCAGGCACAGCATAGCTGTACCCATGCAAGCCATTGTCGCCAAGATAGGCACCAACATCGGGACGGCTCTGGTTAGCCGGCACCGTAGCCAGGAACGTGGCGCCATCATAGATGTCGACATTGATTGACGTGTTGAGCCTATTCCGGTCAGCCGCCCAGCCAAAAATAGTTAAGCAATCAGCGCCATCGTGCCAGCCTTCGTAGATTGGGGCGGGCGGAGTTGGCGTCGGAGTAGGTGTTGGTGTCGGAGTAGGTGTTGGTGTCGCGCAGCCGGCGGTCGTCACTCCGACTGTGACTGTGGCGAGCGTCAGTGGCGACTTACCTGAAAGATCTTGAAGGTAAAAAATGGTCCCGTCACTTACAGATTTGCTGGTAGTCGCCTTTCCACTCGCCCCGCTGGCAAACAGGACACCACTGGGGGAACTAACACGCACCTCAACGTTGATTGTCCCGGAGGAACTCCACGAGAGCGTGGTGATCCCAAGTCCGGAGCCATCGCAGACCTGAATTGGGTTGGGACTAGCTGTGATAAAACCGGTACCTGCGAGATTGGCGGCGACCAGAAAAGCAGACAACGAATGGCTGCCGGTAGCAGCCATTTCTTCAAACCTGTTAGCATGATTCATCCGCCGGGTATCGAGAAACGTAGCGAGCATCGAAGAGGAATCGAATGCAACAGCGGGCGCTCGCGCGTCGCTCCTTAAGCTGTTCTTGAGTTTGGAGAAGAAATGGGCCGGCGCGTTCGACCCTGTAGGCTGTGTCTTTTGCGCGACGTCATAGCCAGGAAGATTGGGAGAAGTTTTCGTTGCGACATCTGAGGTGCGTCGGGCCAAATTACGATCCAGCGCAGATGAGCTGCCCCAAAAACTGGACGCTGCAACAAGGAGGCAGCATGCAACCAGACAGATTACGCAAACGAACGGGATAGATGTGGCGCGAAGTGGCTTACTCATGCTGTTTGGTTCCTCCGGGTGCTGCTGCCGAACCAAAGCCTCATTGACGAACTAAAGCTGTCAGTGCCGAACGAAGGCCGTCTCAACCCAAACGAGCGAGAACATTCCAGAAATATTTCTTCACCTGCCCCTGTATTGGTCGGTGCTCAGCTATCACTTATCGCCATCCGGTCGGAACGAGTTTTGTGCTGGCAAAGGTGACGATGAGCGCTGGGTGGCGTAAGCGAACGCGCGCTTGCCCCGAGATGTAAAAAGAATCTTTCACAAGGGTCTTGGTATTGTCAGAATAGATTTCCGGTTCTAAGATAAGACCATCGGAGTTCCATGAACCCCTCCTGACTTACAATTTTCTCGCACCGCGAAAGAGTGCTATAGAGGGGACAGGAAAGTCCTTAGCGGACTCTTAATTTTTTATTAATCAGTTCCTAACGCGAGCATGAGCAAACCAACCAGGCTTCGCTACGAATTCGGGCCTTTCCTACTCGACGCTACAGAGCAACTCCTGCTACGCGATGGGCGGCCCATTGCGCTCAAACCCAAACTGTTCGATCTGCTGCTGATACTGGTCGAGAACAGCGGTCATGTACTTGATAAAAATAGGTTGATGAGCGAGGTTTGGCCTGACACTTTTGTCGAGGAAAGCAGCCTCACCGTGGGTATCTTCGCACTAAGGAAGGCGCTGGGAGACGGCCGCAACAACCATTCATACATTGAAACAGTACCCCGACGCGGTTATCGCTTTGTTGCCAATGTTACTGAGGCATCGAATGGAGGCGTTGACTCGGTGGCGGCAAAGCGCGCTCGGTTGAGCAGCAACAGTGATGAGCGATTCGAGGCAGGTGCTGGGGTAAGGTCCCTCGCTGTTCTTCCCTTCAAATATATAGGAGCAGAGGCAGGTGATGAATACCTGGGGCTGGGGCTGGCTGACGCACTGATTACCAAGCTTACTAATCTAAGACAGATCAGAGTACGACCAACGAGTGCCGTGCGCGAATACACCCGCGCCCGAGACATTACGGTGGCGGGCCGAGAGCTAAAGGTCGACGCGTTGTTGGATGGAAGCATTCAGCGGGCGCGTAAGCGAATCCGAGTGACGGCCCAACTCGTCGATGGGCGTGACGGCGCAACGTTGTGGGCTGAAAACTTCGACGAGAAACTGGCTGACATTTTTTCACTGGAGGACTCTCTTTCGGATCAGGTAGTAAGAGCGCTGTCGCTCAAGCTAACAGGCGAGGAGAGAAGACACCTGGTGAAACGCCACACTGAGAGCACCGAAGCGTATCACGCATATCTGAAGGGTCGTTACTTCTGGAATAAAAGAACCGCAGAAGGTTTCAAAAAAGGTGTTGAGTATTTTGAGCATGCAATTGCATTAGACACGAACTACGCCCTGGCCTACGCCGGATTAGCCGACTGCTACCAATTGCTTAATGGCTACATGGCCCGTCCGCCGCGTGAGCTTATTCCAAAAGCAAAGGCGGCATTACTTAAAGCCCTTCAGCTTGACGATAGTTTGGCTGAAGCTCATACGTCATTAGCGCATCTTTTGAGACATGACTGGAATTGGTCAGTTGCGGAGAAAGAATTCAAGCGAGCCATTGAATTGAATCCAAACTATGCGACTGCTCATCATTGGTATTCCGCCTATCTGAGAGTGATGGCGCGTTTTGATGAAGCCTGGGCGGAAATCAAAATGGCCCAGGAGCTTGACCCGCTTTCGCTCGCCGTCAATCAAGGCGGGGGAATACTTTTCTACTTCACGCGCCAATACGATCAGGCGATTGAACAACTCTTGGATACGGTGGAGTTAGACCCAAACTTCGGCTATGCGCACTTTGTCCTGGGAATGGTTTACGCCGCAAAGGGAATGTACGACGAGGCTATCAAACAATATCGGAAGACTCAAAAACTCTCGGGAAACTGCCTGGAGCTGACGGCATATCTGGGTCACATCCACGCCCTGTCTGGCAGGAGAGGCGAAGCGCAGAAAGTGCTGGAGCAGTTGAAGGGACTTTCAGACCAGGGCTATGAATTAAACTATCACATAGCACTGATCTATTTAGCCCTTGGAGACAAGGATCAGGCGTTCGCTTGGCTTGAACAGGCATACAACGAGCGGGATGAAGAGTTGGGGCTGCTCAAAGTCGACCCGATGCTGGATAGCCTACGTGCAGACCCGAGATTTGTGAGTTTGCTTGAGCGCGTTGGACTTGGTCCTTGCCAAGGGTGAGGGCGAGAACTTTTTACTTGTCGCAAAAGACAGTGCGGCATCTTAGCCTCAATCTTTCCTGCCGAGTTGCTCCCGTTTTGCTTGCCGCCTTTATGATCCAGCAGCGGTCCGTGCTGGAATCAGCAAGAAGTGGACCTGAACGATGCTATAATGCTGACCAAGAGCGATGACAAAGGAAATAGAAGCAATATACGAACGTGGCGTCATCCGTCCGGTGAAACCATTGAACTTGCCTGATGGCTCTCGGCTGGACGTGATTGTTATTAGCCACGAGAAGCCTCGCGCAAACGGGAATGCCGCCAGCGTTCTCGCGGAAATTGCTGCCTTACCATTGGAAGGTGCTTCTGATGCTTTTTCCGGTCGAGAGCACGACTCAGTCCTCTATCCTAAGAAACCTACGGCATGATCTTCGTTGATACCGGCGCCTGGTACGCCTCGGTGATTCCAAGCGATCCCGATCATCCCAGCGCGCTCGCATGGCTCGCCTCAAACAGTTCACCACTATTAACAACCGACTACGTAATTGACGAAACGCTGACGCTGCTCAGAGCGCGCGGCGAGAGGACACGCGCATTGTTACTCGGTGATAGATTCTTTCGCGCTGGTCTCGCGGAAATTCACAAGATCACTGAGATGGATCTGGGGCTCGCTTGGGAGACATTTGAGGGTTTTGCCGATAAGGACTGGAGCTTCACAGATTGCACCAGCAAAGTTGTCATTGGGCACCTCGGCATCACGCAGGCTTTCGCATTCGATCATCACTTCAAGCAGTTTGGTACAGTTCAAGTTGTTCCTTGAGGCATGCGCCGACTGCTTTGCGCTACCAGCGGCTGCTTGGCCTGGCGCTCCAACTAGATGCTTTGCGTCGAATGTTTGCTCTTGGCTTCTCATAACCTCTCTAACGTGCGCATGAATTGGTCAGTGTCTGAGAGATCAGTCAGAACAGCGTCTGGGTTACAGGCTAACAACTCATCGATGGTGTATGAATGTCCGGTGGCTACACCAATCGAACGAGCGCCGAAGTGATGAGCACAAGCAATGTCGTCCGGAGTGTCGCCGATGATGATGAACTGCGATGGCTGAAGCTCCGTTGCGAGATGTGAACGGATTCGTTGCGCTGCTAAGTTTGGGAGGTCACGCCGATCGAAAGAGTGATCACCGAAAGCGCCAGGCAAATCGAAGTAGTCTGAAAGGTCAACCAGGTTGAGCTTGTACCGCGCGGTCGTCTCGAAGTTTCCGGTCAGAACTGCGCAGCGATAGCGCGGGTGTCTTGAAACAGCTTCCAACGCTTCACGCACACCTGGCAACATATGGAACTCGGCGCCGTTAGAAGCCGCTCGCTCGATCTCGCAAAAGTAACGGCCGGAGATTTCGGCAATCCTCTCTAAGATCGCCTCGCGCGTAATTACCTTCGCTGCTTAAGGCGTCGGCGATGTACTGAAGATCAGTCATGCCCGTTAGCGGCAGTTCGTCGATCCGTCCCGCGGTGCCAAAGACAAGCACACGTCGTGTATTCAGTAAACGTGGTTGCCGTCGCCGATCGCAAGATCGTGCCGTCGATGTCCCATAACAGAATGCGAGCATTTTTATGATCAGCCGACACAGCTACTTGGCGGGCGATGAGGCCTTTTTTTCGTTCGCTTCTTGCAACTTTCGCAACTCGCGCCAACGTGCATATTCATCGGCCTTCGTCGGATCGGGATCTTCTTCTCCCTTGAGCCAAAAACAAAACCAGTCTACAGTTCCTTGCTGTGATGCCATCCGGTCCCAAGGTCTCACGAGAATATGGATCCCGGTCGGCAAATAAAGCATGTCAACCGGCTTTCCCAATCGCTTCAATCCCTCGAACCATTGCCACTCCCCAAGTATAGAGTTAGGGCTGAGCGCCTGAATCTGTAACGGCGTCTGCACTTTGTCCAGTAAGAATCCAGGTGAGTTCCTCAGCCAGAACGACAAACCGTTCCCGAAAGGTGGGGCGCCGATCACACATAGCGATGTACTGGGTCGCGCCACTGTTCAAAATAGCGTGTGACTTTCTCTTCGAGCGTCAAAGTATCCTGGTCGAACGCAAGGAACTCGGCTTCAACGCACACTTCCGCCGCTACGCCGGTCGTGGCCTTCTTCCGCAAGCGATGAAGAAGCATGATTCTGTGGACCGTAAAATCCGCTCTTGGCTCTTACGATCTTAGCCTAGTAAGTCTTTCAAAACGGGGACCGGCTTATAACCGGCTCTTATCTTACCTGCCGAGAAACGAATTTATTTGCTCCTCTATATATAAGGCGTTTGAGGAGGTCATTTTTTCGGCTTGAGAGTAAATATTTTTTGATTTTTTTCTTTGATCGATCTTATCGCTTTGGCAGCCCAATTCGAACTCCCGATGGAGTGCGTCAATGGCTGTCGTCACGCAATGAAGTTCAACTGTACGCCGTCCGCCAATTAGAGGCGGCTGTCAGAATTGTTGGCGACTCTTTGCAGGTTAAGTGGCAATCAGGCTGGAGTGAACCCCAAAAATTAGACAGAACAATTCGTCACAAGAGTGAAAATAGCGGTCCGACCATCGACAGGTGATGAGCTGGCAAACGCAGAATAGACACCAAGAAGAGTAAGGCTTTGGTGCTCCCTCATAAGAGACACCAAACAGACACCAAAAACTTGTTTGATCGTTTGATTGGTTTTGAATTAGTACTTCGGCCCACAAACACATCAAAATCGAGCGGACACTTCCGTGATCGAAACTAACATCTTACCCTTTCAATCCGCGAACCTGCGTAAGCCGTTCGTGGGCTTTCGCCACTACTGCCTACCGCTACACTTTTCACTAGCGAATGGGTCACGACTGCGGCACACCCATGCGGTGCAGCAGCATTGGGAAACGCGGATCATCGCGGACACTATCCCAAACCGGTTCATCCCTGTAGAAGCTCCCAATTGCACCAATAGTAACGCCTCGTTCCAGCCACGTGAGCGCCTGTTCTTTGTCGTGCAGCATCGCATAGATCTTGGCGATCCATTGAGCCTGGCTGAGATCCTTCCCGTTAAGCTGCTCTAACTCTTTGAGGATCTTAAACGCTTCGGCTCGCCGGCCTTGCGCGGCATAGATCATCCCACGGTTCCAGATTAGAAGAGGATCATCTTTGCGTTCGCTGCTTTCCTTATCAAGTGCGGCCAAGCCTTCGTCGTACAATCTATTCTGAATGTAGATTCCGATTTCGGTCGTGGTTGTAAACGGCGGCCCCGACTCATTCGACTGTTGCAGCATTGTGAGCGCCCGCGGGTAATCGCGCTTGAGCAAGTAATATAGCGCCACCTGCCGCGCAATGATGGTCGAGAATGGATCAAGTTCGCGCGCTTTCAACATTTCATTCAAGCCTTCATCCAGACGGCCTTGTCTGAGAAGAGAGAGCGCCACGTATAGATGAGCAATCGCGAGACTCGGACTGAGTTGGAGCGCGCGTTTCAGTTCGCGATCACCATTCGCAAAGTCGTACGGAGCGTAACCCATATAGAAGTATCCCAACATCACGTGCCCATCGGCCAGATTCTCGTCAAGCGCAACGGCCTTACGCGCAGCTTCTTCCAATTTGCGCCGACCCTCGACCGGCGAAATATAGCCGCGCACTCCGAGGTTTCCGTAGACCTCGGCCAATCCCGAATATGCCAGCGCATAGTTTTGATCTTCTTCGATGGCTTTCTGATAGTAGCTGCCGGCTAATTGCAGGTCTTCGCGAGTGCGCCGGTGCACGTACGAACGACCGTGCATGTAGTACTCAAATGCCTTCAGATTCCCGGTATCTCGGTTCCGGGGTTGGGGCTGCGACTCGCCCGCCAACCTTGCACCCAGCTCCGCCGAAATGTCTTTCGCGATCTGCGCTTGCACGGCAAAGACATCAGTCACTTTTCGATTGTATTGCGCCCCCCAGATATGACTACGGTCGCTCGCGTTTACCAATTCGGCGCTCACCAAGAGGTCGTCCCCGCGTTGAATGACGCGGCCGATTAGCACCGCCTTCACATCCAACTCCTGCGCAACCTTTTGCAGATCCGGAACAGCACCCTTTAGACCCGAAGCTTTGTAGCGAAAGATTGAATTTCGCGCGATCACTTTCATGTTAGGCAACTGTGACAGACCGTTAATCAAACTCTCAGTGACGCCATCGGCCAGGTATTCTGAATTAGGATCGCCGTCTACGTTAACAAACGGCAATACCGCCAGCGAGTCAATCGTCTGGTTGTTCGCCGGAAAGTACCTGAATGCGGCAATGACCAGCAGCAGCGTGATTGTCAGGGCCCCAACTGCGGCCCATCCATATCTCGCGAGGTACGTCGTAGCGCCATTGTATAGCTGCTCACGCCGGCGGTCTCGCCTGGAGATCTGATTGAGCGTCGCCTGAACATCAAGCCCCTGCTGCAGATCGCGTAGATCGCCCAGCAACTCTCTCGTGGTTTGGTAACGCTCGTCGCGATCTTTGCGCAGCAACTTCCTAACGGCCCAGGTCAACTCTGGCGGGATGTCCGGAGCATACGATTGAAGCGCGGCCGGCTCTCGCTCCAGGATCGCGGCGATGCAATCACTCGGTGTTGCCCCTTCGAAAGGTACCCGCCCAGTTAGCATTTCGTAGAACACGACACCTAAGCTCCATAAATCGGATCGCCCGTCCACCTCGATGCCGCGCGTCTGTTCCGGCGACATGTAACGCGCCGTGCCTATCAACATGCCCGGACTCGTGGTATTTGGATCCACTTGCACAGACGCCACCGGCTCGTTCAGCTTGGCCACTCCGAAGTCGAGCACTTTCACATAGCCATCTGGCCTTAGCATAATGTTTTCCGGTTTGATGTCCCGGTGCACGACGCCGGCATCGTGTGCGGCCGCCAGCGCGTTGGCAATTTGAGTGATTAGATCGAGTGCTTCTCGCGTACTCGGCTGGCGTTGCGCGAGGACCTGACGAAGGGTTTCACCTTCGATAAATTCGCTGGCAATGAAACTCACGCCGTCAACGTCGCCGACTTCGTAGGTCGTAACTATATTCGGATGATTTAGCGCCAGCAGGGTCCTGGCTTCCTGCTGAAAGCGATGCACGCGTTGGGGATCATTATTGAAATAGTCGGGCAGGAGCTTCAGCGCGACCTTGCGATCTGTTCGGTCATCAATTGCGAGGTAGACCTCGCCCATGCCGCCCGCGCCCAGCGCTCTTTCAAGGCGATAGTGTCCGATGTGCCGGCCTGCTATTGAGCCGGCGCGCTGCTCTGCGATTTGTCCTGCGGTAATTTCAAGTGCCGAGCCGTTGAGAAAGTCACGCGATTCTTCTTCCGCAGAGAGCAACGCTGCGACTTCCGCGCGCAAAGTTTCATGGCCGGCGCATTCGCGATCGACGAACGCTGAACGCTCGATCACATCGCGCCTTAGCGCGGATTGAAATATCGCTTCGATCTTTTCCCAGTGTTCAGGCGTCATAAAAAACAGGGACAAGTGAACAGTGACAAGAGACAAGGCCAAAGCCGGGATCCGAGCCCGTCACTGATCGCTTGTTACTGCTTTGTACAACCACGACCGGGCTGCGCTCCAATCACGAATGACTGTGTTGGCATGGAGGCCCATCACTTCGGCAGTCTCCTCGACGTTCAGGCCGCCAAAGAAACGCAACTCGACTACGCGAGCTTTGCGCGGATCGAATTTCGCAAGGCGTATGAGTGCCTCGTCCAGCGCCACCAGGTCCGCGGTCTTCTCTTCAGTGATCTGCGCGGTCTCGTCCAGGGTGACCCTGCGAGCGCCGCCCCCACGCTTTTGGTACTGCTGTTGGCGCGCGTAATCAACCAGGATGCGCCGCATCAGTTCAGCGCAAATGCCAAAGAACTGCGCGCGATTTTGCCATTGCATTCTTTTCTGATCGACCAGCCGAACATAGGCCTCGTTAACCAGGGCGGTCGTTTGCAAGGTGTGATCGCCGCGCTCGCGGTTCATGTAGTGATGGGCCAACCGATGCAGCTCCGCATAGACCATCGGAACCAGTCGCTCATACGCAGTCTGATCGCCATTGCTCCAATCAATCAGCAAGCCGGTGACTTCGTCGGCTGTCTTTGCTTCACCACTCATGCTTTCTCGATAACTAGCGCTGGAGTCTAACATTTTTCGTGTTACCGACTCGGCCCAGTCGCATTACTTCCGTTTGACGTTCTCATTCACACACGGCTTCAGCCGGGTGGCCGCCGCCGCAGTGCAATTGCATTTAACCGTTTCAACGGTTTTCTTCGTCGCGCCATTCCAGACCATATCGCTTGACGAAGATTTCGTATTCCTCGGCGAAAGTTCTCCTTCGATGATGCTCTTCCTGACGAGCGATGTAGTTGGCGACTCTACCGATATCGGAATGCGAGACTGAGAAGGCTCCATAGCCGCGACCCCAGGCAAACCTGCCTTTAACCAAACGGTTCTGATTGATCCAATGCGACGAGCTGCCCTTCAGGAGTTGTACCACCTGTTCGATCGTTAGATTCGTGGGCAGATCGATGAGCGTGTGAGTGTGATCCGCGTTGAAGCAATTGATCTTCATGTAGACGCCTTTCTCAGATGAATACTCCGATAGATTTGCGGAGGCTTGCGCGGCCGCCCCCTTATCCAGCATGGGCTCGCGGCGCAGCGTTTCCCAAATCAGATGAAGCCAGCAGCGAGAATAAGAATGAGTTGACATAGAGAATATTTCCTTTCAGGGCTTTGGACCGACCCACTGTCGATCACTTTGGTCCCTGAAGTGTACTTAACGCAAGATGGAAACCGTTAAAACGGTTGTCGGGTCGAGGAACCGCCCGGCAAACACCTGGCTGAAAGCCCAGGTGTGAATGAGAGTCAACCCTTCCCCACCCATTACATTTCTGTTGCGGTTGGTGTCGCGCGACGAGACTTCTCGCGTTAAGAAGCGGAGAGCAGAATTCACGGCAGGTAGGAAAAACTGAGTCGTCGAAGAAAGGATTCGCATGTCTAGACTAACTCTAGCGCAAACACCTCGGGTCTCGATTGGTAGGCTCTGCCTGCTCGTGATCGTGGTGATGGCCTGTAAGCTGTCGTCCCTGCCCGCTCATAAGATGAATATGTTTGAAGGCACAAATACGAGGGATGGTGCAGCGAAGATCAAGGCAAAGCTGGGTATTGATGCCGTCAAGGTCAGTCACCTCGAAATCCACGAGGACAAGCTGGAGGTGGTAGTTCAGGATCCGCGGAAGCCGAAAAACTTTGACAAGTACAGTTATGCGACGGGCGTCTTGACGGGTCCTGAACCCGTGCAGACGATGGTCATCGGGAATCAGGAACTCAGCGCCGATAAGATGCCGCTGTTCAATCTCGATGAGATTTGGGAAGCTGCCTCGGCCACCCGCAGCAAGGAAGAAAACGATAAGAGGTGGGATGACGAGAACGAGGAGTTTCTGCGACAAGCGCGTCAGGGTAAGGCCGACCCAATGGCTAGAGAGAGGAAGCGTGCCGCCGATCTGGCCGTCACCTGGCGCGTGTATATCAGAGGCGCGCGGATGACGAAAGACTTTTGGGTCGATCTAAAAGGAAATGTTTGGGACTACCACTGACAATTTAATCAACCAGCGAACGCCATGGCATCTGAAGACTACGTCTGTCTGAACATCGAGTGCCGCTACCATTCGTCGCAGCCGTTTCCGGTTTGCCCGAAGTGCGGCCACCGAAATACGTTCGTGACGCAAAGCAATATGCGCGTGCGCGGCTGTATCGGCGGCGCCCTTTCTCTCGGTGTTAGCTGCTTCCTGCTGTTCATCGCCGTCTTCATGTCAGTCGTCATCGCGAACAAGCGAACCGCGATGAGAGTCAATGATGTGGCAGCTCTGCTGCTGCTCTACGGGCTTGGCGCAGTGTTCCTTATCGGCGGCATTTCTCTCATGATTGGCGGCGGCAGGTGGTTCATTAGGTCGATAATCGCTTTCGCGACTCGCGGCAGGAGGTATAAATGAATGCAAGAACTCAGACGTGATGTTTGCGTCAGAGTCGCGATGAGATGGAGTTTATTTTTTGCCGCCCTGGGTGTGCTGGCAGCCTTTCTTCTCCTGGTACTGCTCAAAATACAAGCACTCGTCACTGATCCAGCTCCGGAATTACTATTCGGACTCGCAGTCGGGTTAGCAATGCTTTTCTTATCTGCAACTCTACTCGGGAGGCTGGCCGGCAGAATTGTTTATCTCAGCGGAAACAACATACTGCTCAATCTGCTTATTGGCGTGATGCTGGCCCTGGGCTGTGTGATCGTTGCAGCATTCGCAGGCTGTGCAGTAGGTGTATTAATGCTTGTATCAAAAGAGCCGTCGTTTGTCAGCTCGCACGCGGTGGGAGATATCGCTGGCCTTTCGTTGGGGATCTTACTGTGGGGCAGCGCTCCCGCTGTCTTGCTTGGCTTCTTATATGGGGCGCTGGTGAAGCTAACGCTCGACCGGAAATTGAAACGCAAACCGGGAGCGCCACTCAATCAGCAAGCCGGGGATGTTCCTTTGAAGAGCTGACGCGTGCGCTTGGCGTTTATGGAGACGGACGGCAAGGTGTTAACCAATCCGCGTACCGGCGCAGCGGTGGGCCGCACGCTTACGCTGCAGAACGGATATTGAATCGCTTTCATACAATTCCGGCGATGATTGTTTTGGTAGATCGCGCCGAGATAAGAAAAACTCCTTAAACTTGCGGAGGGGCATTGCAAAAAACCGGTTCTGGCCCAGTGGATCCAGGCGAGCGGGTTACAGTCATCACCACGCCGGAACTCCTCGTCATCCATTACAAGTGGCTGACGAATAAAAAATGGATAGTGAT
>WNGL01013283.1_pt1 | contig 14550 bp, 18 predicted proteins | sample 5400591 | NCBI WGS metagenome assembly WNGL01 (sample SAMN13153377, study PRJNA577476) | soil metagenome | isolation source: 80 cm soil or saprolite under Garry oak tree replicate 1 | place: USA:California | collected 2016-06-15
CGGCCGCGGCGTCGCGGGGCTCCGGAACGGTGATGGGCCCCGGCCGCCTGGGGCGGGCGTTGTCGAGCGCCGGATGCTCGACGATCGCCACCACCCGGCTGGCCAGGAACCGCGCTGTTCGGACGGGCTGGCCGGTACGGGTAACTTCGACGACTTCGATGAGGTTACGGCGGGTGTTCACTTCGATCCGCCGGCCATCGCGCGTGGCAACCACGTCGAAACCGCGCACCTCGTGCCCGGTATCGATCAGCACCTCCACTCGATCTCCACGCATACCTGCAGGGTAGCGCGCCAGAGGCTTGGAGCGCCGGTCACGTACCCGCGGTGCGCGCCACTTCGGCTCCCTGTTACCGCAGGTGATCCGGGCGCGGCACCGATACATGACCGGCGCTCAGGGGAGGCCGCTGCAGGATCACGCCGAGCACGGCCGCGGCCGCGGCCACCGCGGCGCCCTCGCGCGCGGCGGCGAGCTCGTCGACCGCCGCCAGCGCGCCGACGGTGTCGAGGTCGTCAGCCAGCGCCGCGTCCACGGCCTCGGGTACCCGCCGGCCGGCGTCCAGGCGCCCCACCCCACCGGCGTCCAGGCGCCCCGCCCCGCCGGCGTCCAGCGCGGCCCGGCGCCACGACTCGAGCCGCTCCGTCGCCAGCTTCAGCTCCTCGGCGTCGAACTCCCACGCCGAGCGGTAGTGGTGGCCGAGCAGGGCCAGCCGGATCGCCGCGGGCTCGTGGTCGCGCAGGAGGTCGCGCACGAACACCAGGTTGCCCAGCGACTTCGACATCTTCTCGCCCTGGTGGCGGACCATCCCGGTATGCAGCCAGCGGCGCGCGAACGGCGCCTGGTTGGCCGCCTCGGACTGCGCACGCTCGGACTCGTGGTGCGGGTAGACCAGGTCCGCGCCGCCGCCGTGCAGGTCCAGCGTGGTGCCCAGATAGCGGCGGCTCATCGCGGAGCACTCCAGGTGCCAGCCAGGGCGGCCCCGGCCCCAGGGGCTGTCCCACGCCGGCTCGCCCGGCGCGCTGCGCTGCCAGACCACGAAGTCGAGCGGATGCCGCTTGCGGGCGTCGTCGGGATCGCCGCCGCGCTCGGCCAGCAGCGTGCGCTGCTCCGCGACGTCCAGCCCGGAGAGGTCCCCGAAGCTCGGGAAGGTGCTCACGTCGAAGAACAGCGTCCCGTCGACCTCGTAGGCGTTGCCGGCGGCCACCAGCTGGGCCGCCAGCTCGATCATCGACGGGATCTCCTGGGTCGCCTTCGGAAAATGGGTGGGCCGCGCGATGTTGAGCGCGTCCATGTCACGCAGGTAGGCGGCCGTCTCGCGGCGGCCGAGCTCCAGGTAGTCCTCGCCGTTGCGGGCGGCGCGCGCCAGCACGTCGTCGTCCACGTCGGTGACGTTCTGGCAGTAGGTCACCTGGTGCCCGCGGCTGCGCAGGAACCGCACCAGCGTGTCGAAGGCCGAGTAGGTGAAGGCGTGGCCGAGGTGAGCGGCGTCGTACGGCGTGATCCCGCAGACGTAGAGGGTGACCCGCTCGCCCAGCTCCAGCGGCGCCTCGCCGGTCGGGGAACCGCTGAGCACGAGCGGGGGGCACGCAGGGTCGTCGATCATGCTTGGGATGGTAGCGGCCTGCCGGCCTGCCCGCCCTCGCGAGGTCGGCCGGCGGCGAGCCTGCTAGCCTTCGGTCATGGACCCATCCCCGGAGCCGTTCGCGGTCACCGGGGCCGCCGTGATCGACGGCTTGGGCGGCCCGGTCCTGCGCGACCGGGTCGTGCTGGTGCGCGACGGCAGGATCGAGCGCGTGGAGCCCAGAGGCGCCATGGCGCTGTCCCCGGGGATCCGGCGGATCGAGGGGGCCGGCCGCACCTTGCTGCCAGGGTTCGTCGACACGCACGTCCACCTCGACTTCTATCCACCCGCCGCGGTGCTCCGCGGTGGCGTGACCACGGTGCGGGACCTCGGCTGGCCGCCCGCGCGCCTCGAGGCCCTGCGGCGCGACGCCGAGCGGTCCCCGACCACCTCGCCGCGCCTGCTGGTCGCCGGCCAGATCGTCACCTCGCCCGGCGGGTACCCGAGCCGCTCGGCCTGGGCGCCCCCCGGCACCGCCAGGGAGGTCGAGGGAGCCGAGCAGGCCGCGGCGGCCGTGGCGGACCTGGCCGCGGCCGGCGCCAGCGTGATCAAGGTCGCCCTGGACCCCACCAGGGGGCTCGGCGTCACCGCGCACGTGTCCGGAGTCGCCGAGGTCGTCAAGGCGCTCGACGCCGGCGTCACCGAGCTGGCCCACTGGCCGTTCGGCGAGGAGGTGCCCGGCGACGTGATCGGGCGCATGGCCGCCTCGGTGGCGGTGGTCCCGACCCTGCACATCGACCCCTCCCCCGCGCGGCGCAACGGCGTCCGCTCGTTCGTGGCCGCGGGCGGTCGGGTCCTGTACGGCACCGACCTCGGCAACCAGGGACCGCCCCCGGCCGTCGACGTGACCGAGCTCGAGCTGCTCGTCGAGGCTGGGCTGTCGCCCGCCGGCGCGGTGGCCGCAGCGACCTCGCTGGCCGCCGAGCACCTTGGCCTGCCGGCGACCGGCAGGGTGGCGCCCGGCTGGGTCGCTGACCTATTGATGGTCGACGGTGACCCGCTGGAAGACCCGCGAGCATTGATCCGGCCCCGGCTGGTGAGCAGAGCCGGCTGGATTGCCGGATGAAAGTCCGCGCCCACGGGCGCGGAAGCGGCGCCGGAAATTTGGTTCATCCGGCCCCTGCCGGCCGCCCGCCACGCCGGCGGGCTCGGCTCGGCCGGCGTTTGCGGGCACGGCCCCCAGGCCGGCTCGGCCCGGGTTTCGCGGACTGACGAGCGCCCGCCGGCCGCACGCCCGTTCGGCTTTCCCCGGCGCCGGTGTCGGCCCGGGCCGGTGGAAGCCTCGCGCCGGGATTTCCGGGAGCCGCACGCACCGCCTGCGGGCGAGGGGCCGCGGCCCCCGCTCATCGACGACGCGGACGCGATTCAACTCCAACGATCACCGCAATTGGTTTGACCCGGGCAACGTTTGCCAAAAGGTCGCCAACATGGCGTTGGAGTGATGACGGCGCCGACACAGACCACCGGCGCGGGGTCCGGCGCACGGCGCCGGCTCCACCTGTCATCGCGAAAATACCCCGTGGCGCTTCGTCACGGCCACCCGATAGCCGGGCGGCCGCTCGCCCGGCGGCTCCGCCCGACCGCCGCCGCCGTCCACCTGCACCCCCACCCACTTCCCGGGCACCAGCCCTGGGCCTGGAGGCGCGCCCGCACCGAAGGACCGCCGGCTGTCGTCGCCGGTTCCACGCGGGACAGCGCCGGCTCGCTCCCGTGGTCACCGAGGCCGTGTTTCCCGCTCGCCATTGGCAGCCCGTCCCCGCCCCCGGTCGGTCGCCGTTTGCCGCCGCCGTTGCGCCGGCGGCCCGCCGGCGCGTGCCGCGGGCGCTCCGCCCAGCCCAGCCAGGGCGCGGCGGGCAGAAATACTGCGAAGAAGAATTTGGCGCTCGCGGTTGCCAACAGCGGCGCGCGTGGTTACCCTTGCCCAAATCTGGGTTGCACGGGTTTCGCGAGCGCCGATACAGGTGAAAGGAGCCATGATGGGCACCAAGACCATCACCATGTACGTCTCGGACATGGATCAGTCCGAGATTCCAGAGGGGCAGGTTTATCAACTCCAGGTCAAGCACCCTGACGGGTCGACGCAGGTCCTCGATATCTCGGAGAGGAACTACCGCGACCTCAAGATCGACGGCATGGGCAAGATCCTGAAAAAGCGGGGCCGCAAGCCGGGCAGCACCACCAGGGTCGCCGCCACCGCCGGTCGCCGGCGCGGGGCGAAGGCCGACGCCTAGAAGCGATTGAACGGGGGTTTGCGCGCGGGGACCGCCGGCGCCAGAGCGCGCCAGCTCAGGACGTCGGCGCTTCCTGGCATTGCGGGCAGAGGCCGAACACGTCCGCCTGATGCCCCGCCACGGTGAAGCCTCTCCGGCGCGCGGCCCGGGTGGCCCAGGGCTCGACCTCGCAGGCGTCGATCTCTTCGACGCGCCCGCACTGCTGACACACCAGATGATGATGGTGCACGGGCCTGCAGAGACGGAACAGCGCCTCGCCGCTCTCGCGCCGGAAGATATCCACCTGCCCTGAATCGACCAGGCCTTGCAGCGTCCGGTAAACGGTCGCCAGGCCAACCGTACGGTCCAGCTGCGCGTGGAGGTCCTGTGCCGAGAGCGGCTCGGGTGCCCGCCGCAGCGCGCTCAGCACAGCCGAGCGTTGCCGGGTGCTTCGTGCGTGATCAGAGGTACGCTGAGTGACCATCCCGGTCAGTCTACTCTGCCCGCTCTCCCGTACCCGGTGCCGAGCCCCCAACAGTTTCGGCTCCTCCATGGACCACAGCCGGTCTACGCCACAGGACCCGTCAGGTTATGATAACTAGTCACAATAGCCTATTTTAGGGACCTGGACGACGGGCCGGTCGAGGGGGAAATCAGTGACGCCAAGCGACCGGGCCCAGCGCAGGCCAAGCATGCTCGGCGTGCTGCGGGGGCCGTTCGGCCTCCTGTGGGCGGGCCAGAGCGTCAGCCTGGTCGGCGACAGCGTCTTCCTGGTCGCGTTCACGTGGCAGATCGCGGTCGAGTGGCAGCGGCCCGCGCTGCTGGGCGTGCTGCTGAGCGCGCGCATCCTGGTCGAACTGGTGGTCCTCGGAGGGGGTGGCTGGATCATCGACCGGGTGCCCCGGCGGACCACCGTGCTGGTGGCGGACGGGGTCCGCGGGGTGGTCCTGCTGGCGCTGGCCAGCGCGCTGCACCAGCCGGTTTCCACCCCCACGCTGGCACTGCTGGTCGCCGCCTTCGGCCTGCTGACCGGGCTGTTCCGCCCGGCGCTGCTGGCCTTCGTGCCCGAGGTGGTCCAGCGGGAGCGCCTGCCCGCCGCCAACTCGCTGCTCGGGCTGTCGCAGCAGTCCTCGGTGGTGCTGGGGCCGGCGATCGGCGCTGGCCTGGTCGGGCTCGGCTCGGCGCCCACCGCGCTGCGCCTGGACGGCCTGTCCTTCATGGTCGCCGCGCTCACCACCCTGCCCCTGCCGCGCCGCCCGCCCGCCTCCCCCAGCGGAAGCCCGCTCGCGCAGGTGGCGGAGGGGTTCAGGACCGCCAGGCGGGTCGGCTGGATCGGCGGCAGCATCCTGCTGTTCAGCATGGTCAACATCGCCACCATCTCGGCCGAGCGGCTGGCGCTGCCACGCGCCGCCGAGGAGCGCTTCGGTGCGCTGGGCGGCTACGGCGCCGTGCTGGTCGCGATCGGCGTCGGCGCTGCCCTGGCCGCGCTGGCCGTCGGGCGCTTCGTGGTGATCGGCCTGGCGTTCGGCTTCGGCCAGCAGCTCTTCGAGCTGCTGTGGACGATCGGGTTGCAGCAGAACGTCCCCAACCGCCTGCTCGGCAGGATCAGTGCGGTGGACCAGTTCGGGTCGTTCCTGTTCCTGCCGCTGTCGTTTGCCTTCGGGGGCCTGCTGGTCCAGTCCGTCAACCCCGAGCTGGTGATGATCGCCGCCGGGCTCGCCGGCTTGGCGGCCGCGACGATCGGCCTCTCCGTGCCGACGCTGCACCAGTGGCGGCCCTTCCCCGCCGGAATCGCCGACGCGCCCGCCTCGCCCACCGGCAACGGCGCCGCCCCGCCTCACGCCGCCCACGTGGAGACCTCGCGGAGCTTCACCAGGCCATAGCGATCATGGCTGACCGCCGCCGTCGCGCCCCCGCTTTGCTGCTTGCGCGGCCAGATGTGCCAGGATTGGCTACCGTGGAGCAACCGCCGTCCCCGTACCCCGAGCCCACCTCATCGCTATGGCAACTTCGAGCGTTCACCTCGAGATCCCCGCGTCAGGCGCGTATCTGGCGGTCGCCCGGGCGGCGGCCACCGGCCTGGCCGCGCAACTGCATTTCACCTACGACCAGATCGATGACCTGCGCATCGCGGTCGACGAGGCGTGCACGCAGTTGATGGCCCGGCGGGGCAGCGCGGAGACCATCCACCTGGCCTACCGCCTCGACGGCGCCGAGCTGTGCGTCGAGGCGTCGGTGGAGGCCGACGACCGCGGCGGCCCGCTGGAGCGCGACACCTTCGCGTGGCAGATCCTGACCGCGCTGTCCGACGAGGTCGTCGAGCAGGACCACGGGACCCGGCTGCTGATCAAGATCCGGAAGTCCGGCGGATCGCGGTGAGTGAGCTGTCCCATGACGAGGCCGTCGTCGATCGCGGGACCGGCGTGGAGGACGCCCAGCCCGCCCGCGCCGTGGACCGCGGCCACGCCAGGGAGCTGTTCCAGCGGTTCACCAGCACGCGTGACCCCGCCATCCGCGAGGAGCTGGTCGGCATCCACCTGCCGCTGGTCGAGTACCTGGCCAGGCGCTTCCGCAACCGCGGCGAGCCGCTGGAGGACCTGGTGCAGGTGGGGACCATCGGGCTGCTGAAGGCGATCGACCGCTTCGACCTCGAGCGCGAGGTGGAGTTCTCGACCTACGCCACCCCGACGATCGTCGGCGAGCTCAAGCGGCACTTCCGCGACAAGGGCTGGGCGGTGCGCGTGCCGCGGCGGCTCCAGGAGCTGAACCTCTCGCTGACCAAAGTGGTGGCCGAGCTGTCGCAGGAGATCGGCCGCTCCCCCACGGTCCGCGAGATCGCCGACAAGATGCGGCTGTCCGAGGAGGAGGTCCTGGAGGGCCTGGACACCTCCAACGCCTACGCCGTGGTCTCGCTGGACGCGCCCGCCGCCGGCGAGGACACGCCCTCGGTGAGCGACCACATCGGCATCGAGGACGGCAGCCTGGAGGCGCTCGAGTACCGCGCCGCACTGGGGCCCATCATCGCCGAGCTTCCGGAGCGCGAGCGGCGCATCCTGTACCTGCGCTTCTTCAGGGGCATGACCCAGTCGCAGATCGCCGAGAGCCTGGGGATCTCGCAGATGCACGTGTCGCGGCTGCTCAACCGCACCCTCGGTCTGCTGCGCGAGCGGCTGCTGGTCGACGAAGGCGACTAGCGCATGCTGGTCGCGCTGATCGTGAACCCCCAGGCGACCAGGGCCTCCGAGCGGGTGCGGCGCCAGGTGGCGGCGGCGCTGGGCGCCGAGCACAAGGTCCAGGTCCATCTCACCGGCCAGCCCGGGCACGGTCGCGAGCTGACCAGGCGCGCGGTCGACGACGGTGCCGAGCTGGTGGTGGTGCTCGGCGGCGACGGCACCGTCAACGAGGTGGTGAACGGCCTGTCCGGCAGCTCCGTGCGGCTCGGTCTGGTGGGCGGCGGCAAGACCAACGTGTTCGCGCGCGGCCTTGGACTGCCCGCCGACCCCTGGCACGCCTGCCAGCGCCTGCTGGAGCTGCTGCGCGCCGGCACCACGCGGCGGGTCTCGCTGGGCCACGCCGACGGCCGCGCGTTCACCTTCGGCGCCGGCCTCGGCCTGGACGGCGCGATCGTCCGCGAGGTCGAGCGGCGGCGCCGGGCCCGGCAGCTCTACGGCGATCCGGCCTACGTGGCCGCCGGCCTGAAGACGCTCTTCCTGAGCTACGACCGCGAGCACCCGCACCTGAAGGTCCAGCGGGCCCCGGGGAAGGCCTCGCTCACCGGCTTCTTCGCGCTGGTCTCCAACGGCGACCCGTTCACCTATCTCGGCCGCCGACCGTTCCGGCCGACGCCGCGGGCCACCTGGGAGGGCGGCCTGGACGTGCTGGTCGGCCAGACCATGTCCGCGCCGGCGATCACGCGTGCGCTGACCGGCATGCTCTGGCCGCGGCCGCGCGCCACCTACCCGAAGTTCCCGGTGCTGCACGACGAGCGGAGCTTCGTGCTGGAGTCGGACGTGCCGCTGGCCTTCCAACTCGACGGCGAGTACCTCGGCGACCAGACGCGGGTCGAGTTCCAGCTCGAGGAGCAGGCCCTCGAGGTGGTGGCGCCAGCGCCCTCCGCCACGCCGGGCTGATCAGCGGGCGCTGTCGAGCGCGCGGCGGAGCTGGCCGGGGCGGTCGCTGACGACCACCCTGACCCCGAGATCGGCCAGGCGTCGGGCGGTCTCCGGGTCGTCCACCGTCCACGCCAGGAGCTGGAAACCGGCGTCCACGGCACGGGCGGCCGCGAGCCTTGCCTTGGGGCCGAAGTAGGCGGACGTCTGCGCGGCCAGCACCGAGCAGCCGCAGAGCTCGGCCCCTCGCAACGCCCTGCCGAGCGGTACCAGCGCCGAGGTGACCAGTCCCAAGCTGATGCCCTCGAGCGCCGGCACGGCCGCGGCGACCAGCTTGCGGGAAAACGATGAGACGAGGATCCGATCGCGGTCGGGCCTTCCGGCCAGCGTGGCCGCGAGCAGGTCGGCCACCCGGGCCGGCCCGTCGGGGCCCTCCCCGCGGCACTTCACCTCCACGTCCACCAGGGCACTGGCGGGCAGCGCGTCCAGCGCCTCCGTCAGGGTGGGGACGCGGACGCCGGTGCCGCTGCCCGGGGCACCGGGGACGCCGCGATGGCCGTTGCGACGGAACGACCCGCCGGCGTCGAGCCGCCGGATCTCAGCCAGGGTGTGCTCGCGCACCGGGCCGCGACCGTTGGTGGTGCGGCCGAGCCCGGCGTCGTGCAGGCAGACCAGCGCCCGGTCGGCGGTGCGGCGGACATCGAGCTCCACACCGTCGGCACCTTCGCTGAGAGCGGCCTGGAACCCGGGCAGGGTGTTCTCGGGCGCCAGCAGGCGGGCGCCGCGGTGGCCAAGGATGCGCGGCAGCGGTGACCTCCTTTGAGCGAGCCGATCTCGGCCCCATGCTGTGCAGGATCACGGCCCCACAAGCGTCTGGCAAACCCGTAGCTTGCCCTATCTGAAGCCTCATGACTTCTGACTGCGTAGTTCTCCCGAGGAAAACCCAGTGGCCCGCACAATTGGTCCTTCAGACTACGCATCGAGGCGGGATATTTGCACTTTTCGCCGGGCCTGAAGCGGTGCTCCAGCGTCACTCGACGGCTCTGGATGGGCTGCTCAGGGCCTCCGCTGGGCGCTGTTTGCCAGGGATTCACCGGCTCACGCGAGAATTGGGATCTTCCCTTTGGCCTAGGGCTGTCTTAGACTCACGCCGCTCTAGTGATGGGACCGCGCTATTGAATCCCTTCACGGACCTTTCGAGCACTTGCCCTTCCCCCGGGGCTTGCACGAGAAAGTGAGGATTGTCAATGGATTGGCGCCATCGTGCCCGCTGCCGTGACGTGGACCCGGAGTTGTTCTTCCCGGTCGGCACCACCGGGCCCGCCGAGGCCCAGGTGCAGGCGGCCAAGGCCATCTGCGCGCTCTGCCCAGTCCGCGAGGAATGCTTGCAGTGGGCCCTCGACACCGCGCAGGACGCGGGTGTCTGGGGCGGTCTATCGGAGGAGGAGCGCCGGGCGCTGCGGCGTGGCCAGCGGCGGCGGGTGCGCATCGCCTGAGGTTCGCGAAACCGTGCGGGTGGCCGGGCACGCGGCCACGGAATGCAACCGAATGTGGGATTACGGGCCTGGCCGAGCGCCAGGCCCGACCACTTGAGGATCCGGAACTCGGGCCGTCGGCGGCGTGGTCTCGCCATTTGGCGTGGCTGGCTCGTCCGGATCGAGGGATTCCTTCCATCCAGTGAAACTGGTACGATCCGGTTCGGCACGGGAACCAGTGGGTGAGCCGGATTCCAGGGACATGGCGGCGCGAGGTGGACCACGGATCTCTCCGAAGGGGCGCATGGGCGACGTCGTTCGCATCCTGATAGCTGACGACCATCCTCTCACCCGGGACGGAATCAAGGCGGCGCTGGCGATGGATCCCGGGTTGAAGGTCGTGGCCGAAGCCACCGACGGCCAGGAGGCGGTCAGCCTGGCCGCCTCGGAGCGGCCGGACGTCGTGCTGATGGACGTGCGGATGCCGCGGCTGGGCGGCATCCGCGCGACCCAGGAGATCATGCGCGTCGTGCCAGGCACCCGGGTGGTGATCCTCACCGTCGAGGAGACCCAGGCCCGCGTGGGCGAGGCGATCCAGGCAGGCGCCGTCGGCTACCTGCTCAAGGACATCGACGCCCGCGAGCTGGCCAGGGCCGTGCACCTGGCCGCGCAGGGCAGCGCGGTGATCCACCCCAACCTGACGCGCCAGTTCATCGAGGAGATCCGCCAGCTCACCCGGGGCGAGCAGACCGTCGCGTCGCTGTCGGCCAGGGAGGTCGAGGTGCTGCAGATGATCGCCTACGGGTCCACCAACCGGGAGGTGGCCGACGCACTCCACATCTCCCCACAGACGGTGAAAACCTACCTGGAGCGCATTTTCACCAAGCTCGGCGTCTCCGACCGCACGCGAGCGGTCGCGGTCGCCCTCAAGCACGGGATCGTGGAATAGATGGTCGGACTGGGCACCCTGGCGCTGTTCGTACTGGCCATCCTGGCCGGGGTCGGGGCGGGTGCGCTGCGCGGCGGCAGGCTGCGCTCCCTGCTGGAGGCGAAGGTCCACGCCAGGGTCGTCGGCCTGGTGTGCCTGGGGCTGCAGGGCATCGTCGGCGCGCTGGCGCTGCGCTCGGTGGGCATCCCGCGCGGGGTCGGCGCGCTGCTGCTGGGCCTGGCACTGGTCGGCCTGCTGGGCGTGGCCCGAGCCAACGGGCAGCTCCCTGGCGTGCCGCTGCTGGCGCTCGGCCTGCTGGCGAACCTGCTGGTGCTGGTGCTCAACCTGGGCGTGCCGGTGTCGGTGGACACGCTCCACCGAGCGGGCGTGGCCGTCGAGCAGCCGGTCCCGCACCGGCCGGATGCCAAGCACGTCATCGAGGGCCCCGGGACGCGGCTGGCGGTGCTCGGCGACCGGCTGGCGGTGCGTCCGCTACGGACGGTGACCAGCTTCGGCGACGTTGCCGAGCTCGCCGGCCTGTTTCTCCTGGTGCAATGGCTGGTGATCGGAAGCGCACGGCGGGAGGAGGATGCCGCCCACGGCTCCCCCAAGGCCAGGACGGTCCCGTGGTCGACGTGGGCGGACTAGAAGGCCTGAAGCCTCCTCCTCAGCCGACGACTTCCTCCTGCAGCTCGCTGGCCAGCTCACGGATCTTCGCCTCCGGGTAGCGGCGATGGCCGCCAAGGGTCTTCAGGAAGGGGAGCTTTCCTTCCTTGGCCCAACGCGACACCGTTTTGGGCGACACGTGGAGGATGTCTGCCACCTCAGCGGTGCGCAGGTATGCCGGTGCCTCGATCTTGGTGCTCGCCTTACGCGCAACTGCCACGATGCATCCCTTTCTCGCGTCCGGACGAGCCTGGCCATCTCCTCCCAGGCCGGCCCGGAATGGACCGGTTTGTTCGCTCGACGACGACAGTTGGGGCGTGCGGCGGAGACGGCCCTGTCGGTCGACCTGCTGTGAGCAGTACGAACAGGGCGATTATTAGTAGCGGGCCTTCAGCCTGCCATAGCCCGGTTGGGCCGTTTCAGCTCGGATGCTACCTACTGCCACTTGCCTAGGCTGTCTCTGCAATCGCCCAGCTCAGACGAGCTTTCAGCAGTACGAGCAACCGGCACCGTCCGGGGGACACGGGAATAATCACCGGGATCTCCGGGGGAGGCGCGCCTTGAGCCATTCGCCCGTAATGGCCAGACCTTCCTCGAGGCGGGTCCATGGTTGCCATCCGAGCGCTTTACCAGCCCTGCCGGGATCGAGCGCACTGCGGCGTGGGTCGCCTGGCCTGGGAGGCGCCCACTCCGGCTCGCCCGACCAGCCGACCAGCGAGGCGAGCTGCTCGACCACGTCCAGGACGGAGGTGGCGGCGCCGGTGCCGATCAGCATGCGGCCGGTCACGTCGGTGTGCACGGCCCGGGCCAGCGCGTCGACGGCGTCGTCGACGAACAGGAAGTCGCGCTCCTGGCGGCCGTCGCCCTCCACCCGGGGGGCCTGCCCCTGCAGCATCGACCACGCGGTCCGGCTCACCAGGCTGGGGCCCAGCGGGTCCTGGCGGGGTCCGTAGACCGTGCCGAACAGCAGCACCGCGGAGTCCAGCCCGCGGGCCGCGAAGGCGTTGGAGTAGGCCTCCAGCGCCAGACGGCCCGCGCCGAGCGGGTGCACCGGCGCGGGGCGGTCGTCGGCCTTGGTGACGCCGGTGAGCTGGCTGGGGTACAGGTAGGCTCCGGAGGAGGCGAGCACCACCTTGGCGCCACCGGTCGCGGCCGCCTGGAGGACCTCGACGACCCCGGTGACCACCTGCCGGCCGTCCGCGGACGGCTCGGCCCAGGTCCGCACCGGGTCGGCGGACGTGGCCAGGTGGACCCAGGCGTCGGCGTGGACGCGCTCGGCCAGCACGGCCAGGCCGCCCTGGGTCACGTCCATACGGTGGAAGCGGACGCCGCCGCGCCGGCGGGCCTCCGTCAGGTTCGCCAGGTTCCCGTGAGAGAGGTCGTCGACGACCACGACCTGGTCGCCCTCGGCCTGGAGCCGGTCGACCAGGTTCGCACCGATGAACCCGGCGCCACCGGCCACCACGACGAGCAACCTCATCCTCCTTGTCTAGAACTTGCGCATCCTAACCCGATCACCCGGGCACCCGTGGGGATCGGGGTGCCGGGGCCGTGGGGCTCCACGACGCGGGCTCCGTGGGGATCGGGGTGCCAGGGCCGTCGGGGTGGTCGGGGCTCCACGACCCGGCGGGGTGGCCAGTAGGCGAAGCGCACGATCCCGATGACGTCCCGGAGGCGCACCGGACCGAAGGCGCGGCTGTCGGTCGAATGGCTCCGGCTGTCCCCGAGCACCACCAGCTCGTCGCCGCCCAGGACGACGTCGAGCTCGACCACGCCCTGCCGAGCGGGACGACCGACGGCGTACGGCTCCGCGACCGGGCGCCCGTCGACCTCCAGCCGCCCGTCGACCAGCCGCACGTGCTCCCCCGGCAACCCGACGACCCGCTTGACCATCTCACGCTCCGGCCGCCGCAGCAGGACCACCTGACCTCTGCGAGGCGCCCTCCGCACCGGCCCGACCGCGATCCGCTGCCCGGGCTCCAGTGTCGGCCGCATGCTGTCCCCCCGCACCAGCAGGGGCTCGAGCCGCGCGCGCCGCGCCGCCACGACCAGCCCGGCGACCACCAGCACAGCCAGCCCGCCTGGTGCCAGAACCCGCGCCGCTGCACGCATTCGCCGCCTCCGCCGTTGCCATGACTCATGCATCATGCTCCTTCGTCCTCGTGCCGGCCGAAAGCAGGCGGTGGTACCGTCGAACCAACACACGACGAGCACGGAAGGACGATGCCGATGATGGTCAAGCGCTTGGCCGCATGGCTTTCTCCGGACCGAGTCGCGGACGCCCACTGCGACCTGCCTTGTGGCGTGTACGACCCGGCGCAAGCCCGAATCGAGGCCGAGTCGGTGGCCAAGATCATCGAGAAGTACCACGCCACCGACGACGAGGTCTTCCGCACCCGTGCCATCCAGATCAAGGAGGACAGGGGTGAGCTGGTCAAGCATCACCTCTGGGTTCTCTGGACCGACTACTTCAAGCCGCAGCACCTCGAGCAGTTCCCGAATCTCCACGACCTGTTCTGGAGGGCGACCAAGCAGGCGGGCCAGGCCAAGCACTCGGTGGACCCGGCCGACGCGCAGAAGCTCCTGGAGCTCATCGACGAGATCGACGGCGTCTTCCAGAAGACCAAGAGCTGAGACCATCCGTTTCACGTGAAACGGCCGGCCCCTGCGCAGGGCCGGCCGTTCGTGCGTACTGGCACGCTGTCTCAGGAGCTCGCCAGGCGCTTGCCTCGGTAGTTCGGGAAGATCAGCGGCTGGTGCTGCCAGCAGAAGCCGCTCTTGTTGTAGATCGACAGCCTGGTGTCGCAGTCCGACTCGCGGCACACGCGACCGACCCGCTCCACCTTGGACGGGGGCGGATCGTTGCCAGGCCGGTGGCCCTTGACGTTCTCGGATCGCACGAAAGTTTCACCGTCCTTCCCATCGTCGCGATGGGACCCGCATATCACGAGGAACCGGGTCGCCTCAGCGGCGATTCCCGGGTCTCCGCAACTATCTATACGTGAGGGGACATCAAGAAAGTTTCAAGGCGCACCGCCTCCGGCGCATTCCTCAGAACGAGCTCCTCGGAGGCCCGGCTTCAAGCACCAGAGGGCCGGCGGATGCCGATGACCGCCTCGACCCTGATGCGCAGCGTCTCGACGACCGACGGCGAGACGGGCTCGGCGTCGGCGCAGCGCCGCACGAGCTGCTTGAAGCGCTGATCGAACTCGGCCATGCGCCGGCAGTACGCGCACTCGTGCAGGTGCGCCTCCAGCTCCGCGCAGGTCGGCCGGTCGGCCTCTTTGTCCAGGTAGGGCCAGAGGTGGCGCCTGGCCTCGTCGCAGTCGCCTACTTCGGGCGAACCCATTCCTGTCCCTCCTCGAGCAACCCGCGCTCAGCGGCGAACTCCCAGAGCGTCTTCTGGAGCTGGCGCCGCCCGCGGTGCAGGCGGGACATCACGGTTCCGATCGAGGTGCCCATGATGTCCGCGATCTCCTTGTAGGAGAACCCTTCGACGTCGGCCAGCAGAACGGCGACCCGGAACTGCTCGGGCAGCGAGTC
>WNGL01006688.1_pt1 | contig 14549 bp, 10 predicted proteins | sample 5400591 | NCBI WGS metagenome assembly WNGL01 (sample SAMN13153377, study PRJNA577476) | soil metagenome | isolation source: 80 cm soil or saprolite under Garry oak tree replicate 1 | place: USA:California | collected 2016-06-15
TGCCGCCGTCGACATTGGTTAAGAGCGCAAACAAGCCGGTGGCCGTGTTGTCGCCGCCGATGGTGTTGTTGGTGAGCGCTTGATAACCTGTCGCCGTGTTCTCGCTGCCGGTGCTGTTTTGAAAGAGGGCAGCAAAACCAGTGGCTGTGTTGAGGCTGGCGGTGTTGCGGTAGAGCGCAGCGTAACCGTTGGCCGTGTTGTGGATGCCGTCGGTGTTGTTCGCCAGCGAATAAGCGCCAGTGGCACTATTGAAAAATCCGCTGGTGTTGCTAAAGAGCGAATAAACGCCAGTGGCGGTATTGAAGCCGCCATTGACATCGCTATTCAAGGCTCGGAGACCCGTAGCCGTATTTTGGTTGCCGGCCGTGAGGTGGTTAAGCGCCTCGAAACCAGTGCCAGTGTTCCAGACCCCAGTGGTGCGGCTGACGAGTACCCCGATACCTTCGCCATTGTTGGAGCCGGGTATGCTACCGTCCGTGTCGGGACCCACCGCTTGCGCCATCGGTGCAAGCCCAAAGCAGGCGAGCAGTAGCGGGATTAGAAATCCCGCAGCGGCGGGACTGATGAATTTGTGCTGGGTGTCAAATGTTGCGATTGTTTTTAAGGTTATCTTTTTCATAAGCGTTAATTCTGACGATTTGATTTTTGATTTTCCAGTATCGCGACATAGCGCGACACGGGCGGATTTTGCCGCATTTCCCATTTTTTTGGCAATACGCAGAATTGCGTACGAATCCTCTTGCCGAGTGCCACGGTTTCCCCTAAAAAGGGACAACAAAATTCATTCCATGTCGAAGCCTGATCCCTGGAGCCTGGAGGCATTGACTTCGTTAAAACTGACCCCGCGCGAAGTCGAGGTCCTCTTCTGGATTTCAGAAGGCAAAAGCAACCAGGACATCGGCGTCATTCTCGGCGCAAGCACTCGCACCATCTGCAAGCACGTCGAACACATTTTGAGCAAGCTCAATGTCGAAAACCGCACCGCCGCTGCGGTTGTCGCGCTCGAAAAGTGCCCCATCGCAATGCGATCTGAAACCAAATGGGGGCAGCCTCAGATTATCATCGTTGGTTTGATCGCGCAGCAGCTCGCCGACTTATGGTCGGATAGCTGCGAAATTTATAGGGCGATCACGGCTTTAATCGGCTGACGCGATGCTTTTCGACCCACTATCCTGCGCGCGTTCTTGCGATTCGGCCATAATCGCGGCGCGCGCATCGGCATTTTTCAATAACTCGAGCGCGATCGAAGCGATTTGGTCGATTGTCTTTCCTTCGCCGCAAGTTTTTGGGAACGCGATTCGTTCAATCGCGCCATCGCCACCAACGCAAACAGTCCGGCAGAGAAGCGTGTCGCCTGCAACCTGGCCGGGCACGTGGCTGCGGTCCAGTTGCAAAACAAGCTTATATCGGGCTACGATGCGCAGATAATCCGGATACGATTTTTCTTCCTCAATGATCCGGAATTTTTCTTCGGGAAATTTTAGCTCCCAAAGCAATCGTCGCGCTTTGTATCCATCCAGATTGACGACAGTGACTGGTTCACCGGTCGCTTCACAAAGCTGTCGCGCGACCAGCAAAGCCGCGAAATGATTGCGTGAAGGCACATCAAATTCGCGTGTGCCGACAAAAATCCCTCCTTGTTCGTCAGGCGGGACAGAAAAGTTCCATTGTCGATCTTCGACCGGATAAGGCGTGGGAATAAAAGCGGTCGTGACGGGATCGTGTTTCCAACGGACGCGCTGGTAGATTTCCGCAGCTTCCGGTGTGGTGGCGATGCATCCATCGGCTTGCGCCAGAATGGCGATGAAGCGCGATAACTTTCCGCGATCGCATAACTGTTGCGCGATTTGGTGCAGGCCGGTCTCCTTCAGGGAAACAGCGACGGTCCGTTCTTGCTTCCGGAGTTCGCTTAATGCCCGCTCCGAAGCTCGAAACTCGCCGCGTAAAAGAAGAAGAACCGGCGTTTCCTCCGCAACCGCGCGCCGAGTATCGTAATGGAAAACGCCGCGCGTGCACGCTGCGTACCCGTGAAAATTGATGGGCGAATGTCCTCCCACGCCTGGACCGGGCGCGTCGCCAAAGTGCTGTTCCGGATCGCGACCTCCCGGATTGAGAACGGTCAACCGAAAATCATCTGTGCTTTGTGATGTCATCGTCGGATCAGTCTGCGAATTCGCACGCTAAACCGCTTACTCGTCCAGATCGCTCGGAGACGGCTCCGCTGATTTCAAAAGCGTCCCGTCCTCTTTTTCTTGATCGAGCGGCTTAACTGGCAGCGCGCGCCGAATCTCAACAGGTCTGGCCGCTGGCGGATGCTGCGGCTCGACCGGGATCGCTTTCCTGATTGGCACAGCGGATTCGGCCGCTTGGTTAATTGGCGTGCCTCCCGGCTCGCTCATACTAGCGGGCTTCGTGGATGTCGTCTGGCTCTCACTCGGTCCATTCTCGATCTTTTGATTTTCCGCCACCTCTTTTTCCGGCTCCGGCGTCGGCTCTGGTTTCAAGGTTGGCTTGAGAGAATTATAAGGGTCTTTGTCCGCCAGCAATGTTGGGTTTCTCACGGGCACAGGCGTGACTTCGCTAAGATCGACAGCCAGCTCTGCGCGCGGCAAATCGCTGGACGGAAGATCGCGGACAAGCAGGGTGCGCGGTTCGCCGTGAACATTACAAGGTTCCGTGGGCATCTGCGCCGGCGTCGCAACCTCCATGTAAGTCGTCCGTCGTTGAACCGTATCGCCGGTCGCTGTCTTCACGGCGTCATAACACTTATCAGTGGCGACCAGACCGGATTTCCAACAAATCTCGACCTCCTTTAGATTTGGCGGCTGCTTAATTTCGCGCGGCGCATAATGCTGGTCTGCCGCGTTCATGATGCCTACCCAAACCGGCAACGCGAGCTCGCGCCCAAACGCGCCGCGATAAATCTTTTGCGGTTTGTCGAATCCCGCCCACACTGCGCAGGTAAAATTGGAATCGTATCCGACAAAAAGAGCATCGGTGAAATCATACGCGGTGCCGGTTTTGCCTGCGGCGGGCATCTTTTTCAGACCAAATTGGGTGTAGGCGTCTTTTCCCGTTCCCGATTGTAGCGCATCGACCAGACAGGAGTGCACCTCATAGGCGGTCTCAGGTTTAATGACTATTTTCCGGATGCTCTCCTGCTTGGCGTCCCACACCAGCGTTCCATCCTTTTCTTCGATCCGCTCCAAAATGTGCGGCGCGCTTGCCCGCCAGCCGCCGTTTGGAAATATTGTGTAGGCCAGGGCGAGCTCAGCGAGCGTGACCTCGCTGCTGCCCAGAAACGTGGCGGGATAAGGGCGCAGTGGCGAACGAATGCCGGCTGTAGAACAAAGCTGCAAGACCGAATCGACGCCTGCGTTCATGCCGATACGGACAGCTGCGCCGTCCTTTGATTTGGCCAGCGCCTGCCTCGCAGTCATTGCGCCTTCATAGCGGTTCTCTGCGCTCTCCGGCCCCCATTCGCCAAGAATGCCGGTCGTGCCACCAATCATGACCGCGCGATTATCGAGCGGCGAATCTTCCACGAGCGATCCCGGGAACATTCCCTTCTCGAAGGCAGCCGCATAAACGAATGGCAGCATCGCCGTTCCGGCTGGCCGCCTTGCTTGCAGCGCGCGGTCATACTGGTTGTGCTCAAAATCGCGTCCGCCCACGAGGACCAGGATATCACCCGTCTCGTTATCCAGTCCGATTACCGCGCCCTGAAGATATTCAGGGGCCGGTTGGTTGGTCATGGTGCCGTTTGCTTTTGCTTTGCGGAAAGTGGCGGCGTACTCGGCGTAAGTGTGGTGATTGTAATCGGGATGCTTTTCAACCCGGTCGAGGTTTGCGCGAATGGAATCCTCGGCAACCTTCTGGAGATCGACATCGATGGTGGTACGAATGCGGAAGCCTTCGTTCATCGCGCGGTCCCATCCGACTGCGGCGATCACTTGCTGGCGGATGTAATCGACCGCGTAGGTTTGGCCTTGAGCGTTTTGCCGGCTCCCGATAACGATTTCTTCCGTTCGCGCCTTGGCGGATTGTTCGCGGCTGATAAAGTCGAGATCGCGCATCCGATCGAGAGCGTAATTGCGCGCTTCTTGTGAAGCGGCGCCATCGCTCCATGGCGATAATCTATTTGGGCTCTTAATCAGGCCGGCGAGTGTGGCGCATTCCGCCAGCGACATTTCACGCGCAGATTTGCCGAAGTAGCCTCGCGCCGCCGCTTCCGCTCCGTAGAGGCCGCCCCCGAAATAAATCCGGTTCAGGTAGAGCTCCATGATTTTTTGTTTCCCGAAATGATCCTCGATTCGGCGCGCCAGAAAAACTTCGAGCAGCTTGCGGCGAAATGTCTTTTCCTTGAGCGAAAAACTGTTGCGCGCCAGTTGCTGCGTAATGGTGCTCGCGCCCTGGCGCACGTGGCCGGCCGTCAAGTTTTTCAACGCTGCACGGACAATCCCCAGCAAATCGTATCCGTGATGTTGATAAAATTTCGCGTCCTCGACAGCGACGACCGCGTTGATGAGATCGCGCGGTAACCGGTCGTACGGCACTGTCTCGCGATTCTCTACGTAGATTTGGCCGAAGATTCTGCCTTTTCGATCGAGAATCACGCTCGCCGATTCCATTTGTTCAAGCTTGTTCAGATCGAAAGTCTTGGCATGAGCTTCCAAGTCGGTGACGAGAACTGAAGTATAAACCGCAAAGACAACGGCGAGCACCGCAATGATGCCTACGGGAATGTAAAATTGCGGCCGCGAATACCAGGGCGGACGAAAGCGGTAGCCCGGTGGAGGCTTCAGGTATGTCGTGGATGTTCTCAAGCCGTTCAGCGAGTAGCTCGCGCAACCTAGGGGGCAAACGCTCAATGCTCAACGCCCAACATTCAACTCCAGCCACCGCTGAATTTCCAGCCATTGAACGTTGCACGTGAAACGTCGAAAGTTGGACGTTGACTCTTGAACCTGGTAATCCGGCTTTAATCGACCTTATCCGCGCGGAAATTGAAAACCGCGGCCCGGTGTCCTTTTCATGGTTCATGCAACAGGCGCTCTATCATCCTGAGCACGGATATTATTCTTCTGGCCGGTGCGCGATCGGGCGGCGCGGCGATTACTTCACGAACGTGAGCGTCGGTCCGCTTTTTGGACAACTGTTGGCTGCGCAGTTCGCCGAAGTGTGGGAACGACTCGGCGAAACCGACAACTTCGTCATTGTCGAGCAAGGCGCCCATCATGGTGACTTTGCGCGTGACGTGCTGGAGTCGGCGCGTAACTGCTACCCGGACCTTTTTGCGGTTTTGCGATACCGAATCGTGGAGCCGTTTCCAATCCTGCAAGATCGACAATTGCAAACGCTCCAATCATTTCGCGACAAAGTGGAATGGCGCGATTCGATTGAGCCGTTCGTCGGCATTCATTTTTCCAACGAATTACTCGACGCGATGCCGGTGCGCCTGACCGGCCCCGGCTGGGAAAAACTGGTCGATCTTGATGGAGACAGATTTGTTTTTGTCGAGCGATCGGTTGATCATGGCGCTGCGATCGATCAGGCTGCATTCGATTGGGTCCAAAACGTCGCGACACAGTTGCAGCGTGGTTACGTCGTGGCGATCGATTACGGATATTCGCGCGGTGAATTTCGCCAGACGGTGCAGGTTCGCGCGAAACATCGCTTTCTTGATTCACCTTTTGAGCAGATTGGCCACGCGGACATCACCGCGCATGTGAATTGGACGAGCATCGCGGCACGCGCACAGAAAAGCGGTCTGCGCATCGCGGGATTCACTGATCAACATCATTTCCTGACCGGAATCATCTCTGAATGGCCAGAGATGCTGCAAGCTCGCTCGTCCGACTCGACGGCCCGGCAGCCGTCGGACCGTCGAGTTCGCGTTGGTGACGTCGATGAGAGAATCAAGCGCGCGCTGCAAACCCTGCTGCATCCGGAAATGCTCGGCAGAAGCTTTCAAGTCCTTGCGTTGGAGAGAGGCGTTGATCTTGTCGCGCCGCTGGCTGGTTTCAAGTTCGCGCGCGACACGCGCTCCACGCTGGAGCTTGAACTTGATCTGGATGACGAAAAGATGACACATCTCGGATAACAAGCGCCTCGGCTTCCTCTGCTTCGCGCAATTCGCTCTCGTCGAGAATGCGCAGGAACAGAATCCAGGTTAGTTCCGGCACGTATCGCAACGCCCGCGCAGTTCGATCGCCGCATGATGTCGCAGATCGATTTCACCGCCGTATTCAATGATTGCGGCGAAGCGTGCCTTCAGTCGCTTCGAGCTTGACCGCTCCCAAAATCCCAGCCACCATGTTCGCTCGAACATTGGCCTTACAAGTGCTAAGTTCCCCGTGTCGATGCCCACTTTCCGCATTCCCGCGCCTATCCGAAAGTCTACGCAGGCGTTGAATTATTTCGCGCACAAAGCCGCCAGCGGCGCGCCAATTCGAAGACTGAACAAAATGAAAGCGCTGAAGCTTCTCTTCTTCGCCGATCGCTATCACCTGCGAAAATACGGTCGCCCAGTCAGTGACTGCGCTTACTTTGCGATGAAGCATGGCCCTGTGGCGTCCGAGGCGAAGCGTGTTGCCGAAGAGAGCGTGCGTTTGGACAATCATTCGCGCACCTACGCAAAACGCTATCTCCGCAAAGATGACACCTATCACTTTAGCTCGGTCGGAGATATCGATCTTGCCGTCCTTTCGGAGAGCGACCGCGAAGCGCTTGATTTTGCCTGGCAAACTTTCGGTCATTACAGCGAATTTCGCTTGCGCGACATCACGCATCATTATCCCGAGTGGAAGAAACAGGCAGGCAGACTTCGACGGGATAGGCATAAGCGCGTCGCGATGCACTACTCAGATTTCTTTGCTGAGCCGGATGCTGGTTACAATCCTTGCCACGAACTATCAAAGAAGGATCGCGATATCGCGCTTGAGTTGTATCTCGATTCCGAGGCCGTAGCCAGTCTCTGGAAATAATCCCGCCTCGTGGCGCACGTTCCTCTAGAGCTGCGCCTTTCTCTACGCGAGGGAAGTGTTTTTTATTTCAAGGAGCGCAAGCTCTCCTCTGCCGAAGCACACTTTCACATCGTCGTGAACGAACCATTAGCCCAGCAGGTTTTACTGCTGACAGTCGTCAGTTCGAAGATAGAAAAGGTAAAGTATCGCCGCCGCCATTTTCCGAAGACTTTGGTCGAACTTGGTCCGCCTGATCTCCCGAATATTCTGACCCGGCCTTCAATTATCGATTGCAATGGCGTGACGCGCATTAGCCTGGATGAATTCTGCGACCGCTGGATTCGAAAAGACATCGAAGCGTTCGCCCAGGACGTTCCACAACCGTTGAAAATTGCGCTCCGTTCGGCGCTTCATGCCAGCAAGATTCTGGCTCCGGAAATCAAAGCATTGATTAAAAAACCTTAGCCGCCGCCCGCGCCAACGTATTTGTAGGGCAACCACTCCGGCGTTGCTGTCTCCGCAAGGTGGGCCTGCCACGCCGTAGGCTTGGCGAAGGCGGGTCAAGTATAAGTCAAGTTTTCAGTCAACCTCGCCGCGAGGCGAAAACGCTTCGCGCAACAATGCTGCTGGGAGTTTTTCTAATTCTGAAAGCTTCGCTCCATGCAAACAATTGGTCGCGATTTAATTTAGGCAGGCTGCTTCCAACTGATCACCAATCACTAGTCACTTATCACTTTCCCCAGCGCCTTTGGCGCTTTGCCCCTTCTCATCCGAAAAAGTCTCGGATAGGCTCTCCTCCGAACGTGCATTCGCGGATTAACTGCGCGCGCTTTGATCGAGATGCGAACAAATGTTTGTGATTTGCTCGTCCAACAACACAGTCCGGCGCGACTCGAAGAAATCGGAGACCATGTCATCATTCAGAACAACCACGCCGGTTTCCGCTTTTGCACCCCTCAACGTCCAACCTGGAAAAATCAAAACCGGTGTGACGTCGAAGTCTTTTCGCACGCGTTCCTTTAGTATCTTCGCGACTTTTTCTGCCGAGCGCGCGGCCTGACGCAACGGATCCTTTATCGCAGGCTTATTGCCAAGCCGGAGCACTCCCGACTCATCGACCCCAACGCATCCATTTCCAAAAATGCTGTACGCCTTCGTCTCGATCGCGAAAATTCCACCCGGCCCGACGAGCACGTGATCGATGTTTGACTGATCAACGAGCAGGTCGTCAAACGCGACGTAACGCTTACGTCGGAGCTGAGTGAGTAATTCGCTGACTCTGCGCTCACCTTTCTCAGCTTGGTTAAGATTTCTAATTTCTTTCCGCAGGCGAAAGATCCGAAAGATGCAGTACGCCGTCGCCAATAGGGCAGCGCCGGTGAGGATTTCAGCACTAGCCGGCAATGGCTTCCACCGGCGGAACCATTCCCAGGCCGCCAGCGACCAAAAAATCATGATGAAGAAAAGATATTCGGACAGCGTGTCGTTCAATAGCTTGTCGCGCTCATCGCGTACAGATTGTCCGGCGAGCCGGCGAAGAGGTCCCTTCACTGGTGGCCGATATTTCCTTTTCTTAGATCCGAATGCCATGCGGCCGAAATGACCGCTAAATCTCTACCAGCCTCCTTGTGGCGGGTCAAAATTTTGCGAAGATGACAGCTTTCAATGACCCCCACAGAATTCAAAAGAAAGTGGGCGCGATATTCCGGTAAAGAAACCGCCGCGTATCAAGAGCACTTCAATGATCTTTGCGCGCTGCTCGATCAGCCGACGCCAGCGACCGCTGATCCAACCGGCAACGAGTCGTTTTGTTTTCAAAAGCGTGTCGTCAAAGACGAAGAGCTCTTCGCAGTTGCAGAGTCCGGCCGCGTAGCAGAAGAGCCGGAGGCCGAGCGCGAGCGCGGTTTTGCGGACGTTTGGAAACGCGGCTGTTTCGCTTGGGAATACAAAGGCAAAAAGAAAAACTTGGACGCGGCATATCAGCAGTTGCTTCGTTATCGGGAATCACTGCTGAATCCACCGCTGCTCGTTGTCTGTGATTTCGATCGCTACATCATTCGCACCAACTTCAACGGCACCGTCCAGGAGACGCACGAATTTAGAAATGCGAACATCGACGAACCTCAAATACTCCGACTCCTGCGCGCTGTATTTACCGATCCCGAATTCCTCAAACCGCAGCGCACGACCGATGAAGTCACTGAAAAACTAGCTCAGCAGATCGGCGAAGTCGCGCGGTCATTGCAGGAGCGCGAGTCAGTTGAGCTGATCGACGCGCGTTCACGTCGCGAGCTCACGGTTGCCCAGCGCAAAAATTTGCGCATCGCGCGCTTCCTCAACCGCATCGTGTTCTGTTTCTTTGCCGAAGATACGGGATTGCTGCCGAAGAACGTCGTCACTGAGATTTTCAAAACCGGCGGCGATGACCCGGCGCATTTTGCTGAAGTGCTCGAAGATTTGTTTCGCAAAATGGCAAAGGGCGGTTCCTTTGGGCCACACAAGATTCGCCACTTTAACGGTCACCTCTTCGAGGAGGCGACCGTGTTTGAGTTGACCGAAGAGGAAATTGGCAAGCTCGCCGTCGCAGGCGAAGCCGACTGGCAATTCATCCAGCCCAGCATCATGGGTAATCTTTTTGAACGCGGACTCGATCCCAACCAGCGCGCGCAGCTTGGCGCGCATTACACAAGCGAGGAAGACATCAGGACACTGGTCGAGCCAGTGTTGATGGCGCCGCTGCGACGCGAATGGAGCAAGATCAAAGGCGATCTAGCCGCCGCATTTCTGCGCGGTGAAGGCACAAATGCCAACCGCAAGCAGTTGTCGATGTTTCACGATAAGCTCGCCGCGATCACAGTGCTCGACCCTGCGTGCGGCAGCGGCAATTTCCTTTACGTCTCGCTTCAATTGCTTCTCGATCTTGAAAAGGAACTCATCACCTTCGCTACCCAGCTGGGATTCAAATTCGAGCCGCGCGTCAACGTGCAACAGCTCAAAGCTATCGAGCTCAACGCCTATGCCTTCGAATTAGCACAGGTCGCCGTGCAGATCGGGTACTTGAAATGGCGGCGCGACAACGGTTTTCCTAACGAACACGATCCCGTGCTCCAGGAGCTGGAGCATTTCCAAAATGAAGACGCGCTGCTCGTCCCGCATTTCCGCAGCAAAGCGAAAACACTGAAGGAAGCGCAGGCCGCGGAACACGCCGCCGATGACGCGCTCAAGTTTTACACGGAACGCAAATGGCCGAGCTGCGATGTCATCGTCAGCAATCCGCCGTTTCTCGGCGATAAGCTGATGCGCAGCGAAATGGGCTATGATTACGTCAAAGAACTTCGGCGTATTCATGGCGATCGAATTCCCGGACAGTCAGACCTCTGCTGTTACTGGTTCGAGAAAGCGCGCGATTTGATTCAACACAAGTATTGCGAGCGCGCGGGACTTTTGGGTACCCAGGGGATTCGCGGAGGCGCCAACCGCGAAGTGCTGAAACGAATAAAGAAGTCGGGCGATATCTTTTTCGCCATCAGCGATCGCGAATGGATTCTCGCCGGTGCAGCCGTGCATGTCAGCATGGTTGGATTCGATGATGGTTCCGAGAAGATGCGAACGCTCGATGGAAAGCCCGTTCAACACATCAATGCAAATCTTACCGCCGAATCCGATGTTAGTTCTGCTGCTCGCATTCAAGCTAACGCAGAAACTGGCTTTATTGGCGTTTCGATGCACGGGCCTTTCGACCTTGATCAAGCGACTGCACTCAAGTTTTGCAGGGCGGGCGGAAATCCTACTGGTTCTGCAAATTCCAACGTTGTGCGGCCGATTCTGAATGCATTCGAAATTACTAAACGCGCTGAACCGCGCTGGATCATCGCATTCGATCCAGATTCTAATGTGCAAACGTCAGCTCTTTACGAAATCCCCTTTGCTCACGTCGAAAAGTATGTTCGACCAGTTCGCGCCAAGAATAACAGAAAAATTTATCGCGAACACTGGTGGACTCATGGAGAAGCCCGACCAGCTATGCTAAAAGCTTTGCGACCGCTACCGCGTTTTCTTGCGACACCTCGTGTGAGTAAGCATCGTGTCTTCGTCTGGATTACGCCAGAGTATTTGCCCTCTGACGCAACAGTCGCGTTTGCGCGCGAAGATGATTATTTCTTCGGCGTGTTGCACTCTCGTTTTCATGAAGTCTGGGCGCGAGCACAAGGCACGCAGTTGCGTGAGCGCGAGAGCGGTTTCCGTTATACCCCGACGACTTGCTTTGAGACTTTTCCGTTTCCACAATCAACTGATCGACAAAAGAATGAGCTGCGCGGAAACTGGCTCAATCCGCCGGAATGGACGACGACGCGCGTGTTGGAGTTCCCCGGCTCGATTGATGGCCCGTGGTCGCGGTTTGTTGTGGGCCCTGACACGCGCGGCATCGGCACTGTTCGTTATCCACGCATCGAACCCCGTGACGACGAATGCGCGAACAAACTGGCGAAACGGACGCTCACCAATCTTCATAACGAGCGTCCCGCGTGGCTCGCGCACGCCCATGCGAAATTGGATGCCGCTGTCGCTGCGGCTTATGGGTTCAACGTCGATCTAACAGATGAACAAATCCTCGAAAAACTTCTCGCTTTGAACATCGAACGCGCGAACGACGAAATGAAATCCGCCGCCAAACAGAGGCACGGCGAGAAAATTTCGCGTGGGAAATCTGAACACGAAATGATCTAATCTTGATCCTATTGCTGCTCTCATGGCCATTCCGACATACGATCAACTTCTCAAACCTTTGCTAGAGCTTGCTGCGAAGGAAGACATCACGCGGCGTTCGGCAACGGAAGCGATGTCTCGGCAATTCCATCTCTCTGCTGATGAGATTGAACGGCGTCTGCCAAGCGGCGGAGCAACGTACATTCGGAATCGCGTTGGTTGGGCGATGTCGTTCCTCACGAAAGGAGGATTGATTGCAAAGGCCGCGCCCAAAACGTACCGCATCACTGAGTTCGGACAGGAATTTTTGAGCAAGCATCCGCAGGCGATCACGTTGGCAGATCTAGAGGCCATTCCGGGTTGGGAAGAGGCTTGGAAGCCTAAGGAAAAAAAGCGCGGCACACCTACTTTAGTCAGTGGCTTAGACGCGGAAGCGAGGGCGACTCCTTACGAAAGAATCGAAGCCGCGTTCTCCGAATTGCGCGAGACACTGATCGCTGATTTGCAGTCACAGCTCGCAAGAGTCGATCCATTCCGATTCGAACAAGTGGTTCTAGATTTGCTCGTAAAGATGGGCTACGGCGGGTCAGTAAAAGAGGCGGCGGCGGTAACTCGGAAAACTGGTGACGAAGGAATTGACGGAGTCATCAACGAAGACCGGCTCGGGCTCGATGTCATTTACGTCCAGGCGAAGCGTTGGAAGGCCGGGGCGAATATCGGCCGACCAGAAATCCAAAACTTCGTCGGAGCTCTAGCCGGCAAAAAAGCAGCAAAAGGTATTTTCATCACGACGAGCGCGTTTCATGAGAACGCGCGCGAGTATGTAGCAGGGCTACACCAGAAAATCATCCTGATCGATGGTCGTCGCCTGGCGGAATTAATGATCGAGCACGGCATCGGCGTTGCCGAAGAGCATGCGTACAGCGTCAAAAAAATCGACAGCGACTATTTTGATGAGGCGTGAAAACGTCCTAGCAGCCTTGGGTCGGTTCAGATTCATTTTTTCGCTGCAAAGGCGTTTAAATTTTGTTAAACGCCTTTCTGAGTGAAGCCCCCCATTTGGATCTCAGCTGGCTTGATCGCCGCGAGTGTTACAACGGCGAGTGCCACGCCTCAGAACGCTTCGCACAAACTAAGCTCCACGGAAGAATGGGTCGTCGCGCAGGCGACGGCGGGACAAATCGCCCACCTGAGCGAAAAATTTCCTAAAGAAGAGGACCGAAAGCTCAGCGCTCTTTTTCTGGAGGACTTGCTGACGGGCACGGTACCCGGTGTCAAGCTGCATCGACATGGTGTGCAAATCGTTGGGGCGATCATTGACGAGCCGATCGACCTCAGAAATGCGCACATCCCTTGTGAGGTCCATCTAGAGAACTGCCAATTCAGGAGCTACGTGATTTTTGTGAACGCGAGTTTCGCGAGAGAAGTTTCATTCGATAACAGCACGTTTAAGGCAGGGTCGGCCTTCATTGCCATGCACGTCGGAGATGTCGCCTCTTTTGATAAGGCGGTGTTCGAAGGGCCGGCAATGTTCATCGGGGCAGATATCGCCCGCGCTTTCCATGCAAATGAGGGGCAGTTTAAGAACAAAGCAGAGGGAACCAGTTTCAACAGCATGAAAGTCGGACACCTCGCCTCTTTTAATAAGGCGGTGTTTGAAGGGCCGGTGGACTTCGTCGGGGCAGATATTGCCGGCCGATTCACGGCAAATGAGGCGCAGTTTAAGGACAAGAAAGAGGGAATCAGTTTCAACAGCATGAAAGTCGGAAACCTCGCCTCTTTTAATAAGGCGGTGTTCGAAGGGCCGGGAAGCTTCATCGGGGCAGATATCGCCGGAGACTTCGATGCAAGTGAGGCGCAATTTAAGGACAAGCAAGCGGGCGCCAATTTCGATAGTATGCAAGTCGGACAGATCGCCTCTTTTAATAAGGCGCTATTTGAAGGGCCGGCAATGTTCATCGGAGCACATATGGCCGGACCATTCTTCGCAAATGCGGCGCAGTTTAGGGACAAGAAAACGGGCGCCGACTTCTTTTTTATGAAAGTCGGACAAGTCGCTTCTTTTATTATGGCGGTGTTCGAAGGACCGGTGGACTTCCGCTACGCCGACTTTGTCCAGCTTGATCTCTCGAATCCTTTTTGGCCGAAACTGGCCACCGAATTCCGCATGCAAGAAATGAGCTACAAATACATTCGCGCCGCTTCGAAAGAATCCGAGTCGCACAAAGCGCTTTTGAAGTTCGCTGACCAGTCGGCTTACACGGCCGATGTGTATACCAACCTAGAGCAGTTTTTTAAACGCCAGGGCTATCGCGCCGATGCTGATCGCGCCTTCATTGCAGGGAAATGTCGGGAGCGAGAAGAATACTTTCGCAGCGGCGATTGGGGTCGGTGGTTAGGTAGCTGGATGCTATACCTTCTCGTCGGCTATGGGCGGCATCCTGAGCGTGCCGGATACGTCGGCCTAGGCATTGTAGTTCTTGGATGCATTCTTTTTCCGTTGAAGAAGATGGAGTTGCAGGACCCGAAAGAACTCGAGAAGCCAAAGGAAAAGCGTCGTCAATACAATCGATTCTGGTACAGTTTGGGTCTATTCCTTCCGGTTGTAGACCTCAAAACATCCGAGGTATGGGGCCCCAAGCCCCAGTACAGATTCCTGAGGCACTATGTACGTGTGCACATTCTTTTGGGTTGGATTCTGGTTCCCCTCGTCCTGGCCGCGCTGACGGGTCTCATTAAATGATGGGGCGAAGTTCTCCGCATTTCGATATTTTGGAGGCACACTCCACTATTGACACTATTCGCCAGCGAACACGTACATCAGTGCCGTAACTCAAGCATCTTGCCTGATTCGTCGAGGAGTCTGCTGGCCCCCTG
>WNGL01011169.1_pt1 | contig 14548 bp, 9 predicted proteins | sample 5400591 | NCBI WGS metagenome assembly WNGL01 (sample SAMN13153377, study PRJNA577476) | soil metagenome | isolation source: 80 cm soil or saprolite under Garry oak tree replicate 1 | place: USA:California | collected 2016-06-15
TACAGTGTCGTTAGAAAATCGGCAAAGCAGCGATGCGCAGGAACATCACTTTCGTGATTACGATTTTGATCGGGGCCGCCACCGTACCGGCACAAGATTTTCAGGTGAGCACGAATGTGGACCTTGTGGTCGTTCCTGTTTCGGTTCGCGACGGAGGCCGGTTAGTTCACGGATTGAGCAAAGAAGACTTTACGGTCCTCGAAGACAAGGTCGGGCAAACAATTTCCAATTTCTCGGCGGATCCCCAGCCGCTATCGGCCGCAATCGTTCTCGATACAGGCATGGGCGGCATCGCGCTCCGCCGGCTCGTTCCTTTGTTCATAGCAATCACTGACGGCTTCAGCGAATTCGATGAAATGGCCGCCTTCCGCTACGATCACTTGGTCTTTCAGCTCTCTGACTTCACCACCGATCACGAAAAAATCGAGAAGAGTTTCGATGTCGTGAAAACCATCGCGGCGAAACAGCCCGCCCATGTTGCGGCCGGCGATCCCGCGCCGGAAGCTCCAGCGATCCTTCGGACGATCCTCGGGTTGATCAATTTCGGTGGTTACGGAGGCGTCATCGACAATCCCAGTCCGGGCATGGCGGGCCCCGTCCGAAAACCCACGACGGAAACGGTTCCGACGGTGCGTTCCAAACGAGTTGTGCCTAGCCGGGCTCTATTTGATGCGATTTATGACGCCGCAAAAGCTCTGGAGACGCGGCCGGACGGACGCCGCCGGATCATTTTCATCGTCTCCGATGGACAGGTGACGGCCGACAAGAACACTCACAACTTCGCCGAAATTACAGATCTGCTTCTTCGCGACAATATCGAACTCTACTCCGTGAACACGGACACCGATCCCATCGATCGAAAGCTCGGCGTCCTGGGCGCCCTTGCTCGAGCCACCGGCGGCGACGAATACCGGGGTCTAAAAACAGCCTCGATGGAAAGCGCGTTCAGCCGAATCACCGAGCAGGCGCGCAATCAGTACGTCCTGGGTTACCACTCCACAAACGAAGTGAAAGGCGGCCTGCCCACTGTCCGAATCATCGAAGTTAAAGGCCGCAATACCAAGTGGGACATCAAACACCGCAAAGGCTACACACAGATTCGTTAGCTATAGCTATGATGCGTGAAGCCCCGAATGTACGCGTATACTTCTGAGTCGAGGAGAGTGGAATGAAGCTGATTGCCAGGAGCTTGACGTTTTCAATCGCTGCTGTGGCAGCGATGCTGTTGATCTCGAGTGCGGCCGCGGCCCAGGGACGAGGCGGACGCGGCGGCACGCCCGACTGGCCGCCGGCCGGTCCGACGCCGCGAACGGCTGACGGCCATCCAGATCTATCAGGCAACTGGCAGCCGAACGCGATTCGCCAGAACGTGGACATGGTCGGCTCCGGTGTCGATGTGCCGATGCTGCCGGCGGCCGAAGCACTCTACAAGAAACGCAAGGAAAACCTCAGCAAGGACGATCCCGAAGCGCGCTGCCTGCCTCCCGGCGTGCCGCGCACGAACACCACACCGTACCCGTGGACGATCGTGCAGACGCCGCAGCTCATCGTGATCGTCTACGAAGGCGGCGCGCACGTCTGGCGTAAGATCTTCATGGACGGCCGCCCGCACGATCCGAAAGTTGAATTGACCTGGCTCGGCGACTCGATCGGCCACTGGGAAGGCGACACGCTGGTCGTCGAAACGGTTGGCCAGAACGACATCACGTGGCTCGACCAATCGGGCATCCCGCACTCGACCGGCATGAAAGTGACCGAGCGCTTCACACGCACGGACTTCGGTCACCTCGAGGTTGTCCACATCATCGACGACCCGAAGACCTTCTCGAAGCCGTGGACGTTCACGACGCATCCGTCGTTGCTTCGGGGCGAGCTGATCGAATACATCTGCCAGGAAAACAACAAGGACGTCGAGCACCTGGTGGGAAAGTAGATGGGATAAGTTAAATCCGAGCGGCGGCGAATGCGTTGGGAGCACAAAGACGATTGTGAACGCTGACGACAACATTCGGAATTATCCTTTCGCTAACGGATGCCGGCACAATATTTGGATCGGGAGGTATGACCGGCCGAATGATCGGTTGCTGGAGTTGTTCGCGGACATCCATCATCCATCCGAATCCGCGAAATACGTAGGAAAGAAGCGTTCGATCCATTTCGTCAATTCCAAGTACCTCCTGGACGATCCAGCTACCGAAATCTGTGTTCGGCGCGATTCGTAATCGCCCAGAACGGCCTGGTTTCTCGATCCCTTCAAAAAACGCTATCTGATACATCCGCTGAGCAATGGCCACTCGCTTCATCCGTATTTCGGAAACCGGCAGCTTCCCTGAATCAAGGGATTCGAACAGCGGGGAGAGGTAGATGGCAGCACGAGGGTCAATCTCAATCCGATTCGTCCTGGCGGCAGCCGCGATCTCCGGATGGCCGAAGGTGGGCAAACGGCCTTGTACAGCCCGCTCCCGGATGAGTTCGTCCCGGCGGTCAGGCAATGCGGCTTCCACTTCGGCAATGAATTCCGTCAATTCCGTGATAGCTCCAAAATGGCGCGCACAGTCGAGAGCCATCTGGCCGGCGACGAACAAGTCTGAAGCGGATCTCGTATGGAGGCTTGCAAAATACCTGGCAACCATGTTCGACCCGGCAGAGCCGTGATGAATCTGTATCGTGCCCAGGTTTTCGAGGATATCGGCTTCAGCTCGGTTCACATTCCGGCGTAAAAGCAGACTGAAGATGATCCGGAATGGATCGCCATGCGGCACGGATTTTAAGAATCGTTTGGTCTGGCGAACGAGCGCGCCGGCGCTCTTATGCGGTTGGCAGCGCAACAAAAAACGCATATACGATGAACATGCGGCCACGGCGGTGTTCTCCAGATGAACGCGGATCAAGTCGCGGAGCAGATCCGCCGCCGGCCTTGATCTGTTCACCGCCCGCATATCTCGGGTGGCTTTTCGAATCGACGCCACATATTGAATCGATGCATCTACCGCAGCATTGGGAAAAGCCTTCATAAAGTTTGCAACCGGCGAAAGCACGCGCTCCATCGCAAGATTGAACTCTTGTACGAGCAGGAACGAAAACGACCTGCGCTCCCCGGCCTGAGCGAAGCGTCCAAAAAGTCCGACGAAAATCACCCGGATGGCGTCAGCCGAACCTGTAACGATGTCTTCTTCCAGCAGACACCCGCGTATCGCGAACGACCGGATGTCGAGTTCCAAAGGCACCCCGGCACATTCAATCCGCTGGTGATAGCGTATTGGATTTGCCAGCACGCCGGTAGAAGGAGGCATGCTCGAAAACAACCGCACGGCAGCCGCGATTTCCGAGTCAGTCGTTTTTGCAATCGCCCTGGCAACGGGATCGTATTCCGGAGCTACGGGCAATTCTGAAAAGAACTTCGGCAGTGTTTTGCGCAACGGTTCATTCCTCGCTTCTCTTATAACGCTCCGCGGACTATTGACATATTTAATTGTTGCAATCCTGATCATTGATGAAATAAATAATCCCCGGATGCAGGCGTTTCGCTACAAACAGAATCGATTGCAACAACTGAGAGGATTTTGTGCGGTTGTTGAAACCGGAAGTGTCTCGAAGGCGGCTATCCGGTTGAATCTGACCCAACCGACAATATCTCTTCAAGTGCAATCGCTCGAGCGTGACCTGCGCGCAATCCTATTGGAAAGACGGGGACCCAAGATCGAAGTTACTTTCGAGGGCGAGCTTTTGTATGAACTGGCGCGGCCGCTTGTGGAGAGACTCACGGCGCTCGATCAAAATTTCGAAGACCGCCGGAACAATGTGGAGCAGGGCCGTCTCGCGATTGCGGCCGGAGAATCCACCATTCATTACGTTCTGCCGCGCACCGTGCAGCGGTTTTCCTCCGCGCATCCCGGAATCGCTCTTGCACTCAACAACGTCACCGGCCAACAAGGTTTACAACAACTGCGCGATAGGTTAGTGGATTTCTGCGTCGGTCCGATTCTGGACACACCGGCAGACCTTATGTTCGACCCCGTGGTTGCCTTTGATCCGGTATTGATCACCTCGCTGGGTCATCCGCTTTCCAAACTTCGCAAGGTTTCGTTGCGAGATATAAGCCGTTACCCGTTGATCCTGCCACCACGTCACCTCAGCACCTGGCGGCAGGTGGAAATGGTGTTTCAACAGCACCGCCTACCTTATGAGGTTCGGCTAGAGATGGGCGGGTGGGAAGTCATAAAACGCTATGTCGAACTTGGCTTGGGAATCTCAATCGTCATGAACGTTTGCCTGACAGGACGCGAGCGCCTGGAAGTGATCTCCGTAAAGAAATACTTTCCCAAACGAGTCTACGGAATCGTCCAGCTTAAAGGCCGCGCACTTTCGCCTCAAGCTCGAGACTTCATTGCGACATTCAAAGAGACTTTATCCGCGTCTGCTTGATGGAGCATTCAAGGCTCGCCTTTCTGAGGCGCAGTTTGCATGAAAACTGCAGGTTTGTCTCGCCGGTTGAGCCGCGTTATAGTAGCGCAATTCACGGAATCAATCCTCGCTGGAAAGGAGAACATATGGAACTCACGCGTCGAGACGCATTAGCTGCCGCGGTACTGCCGCTCTTGTATGCAATCACCGGAAAGGCACAGGGGCCGCAGAACACGCCTGTTCTTACTCACGACCTTCCCAATCTCAGCATGGACGACTGGCAGGTGACGGTGAGCCAAATTACGTACCCGCCCGGGCATGTGGGAACGGCGCACCGTCATCCGGGTTTTGTGTTGGCTTATGTCCTGGAAGGGGAGGTCGTGGCGAAGGTCTCTGGCTCCGCCGAAGCGACATATAGGCCCGGACAGATGTTCTATGAACACCCGGGAAGCACGCACGAAGTGTCGAAGAATGCCAGCGCGACGAAACCTGCAAAATTTCTGGCATTCATCTTCGCCAAGAAAGGACTACCGCTCACCACGCCCGCGTAACGACATTGTCACGATGTAACGACGCAGGGACCGCGCGCCGCAATCGACGGGCCTAGCGGCTGGCGTAGAGGCGCATTTCCTTGCCGTCGGCCAATATGGCGCGTTCGAGCCTGACGATCTTCTGGCCGTCGGCGAACTGATAGCCGATGCCCGTGATCACGTCGCCGGGCTTCACCGTCGTCTTGGTCCAGCCGTTGGCCTCCATCCGGTTGATGGCGGGGCCACCGACCAGCCATTTCTCCTTCAGGCCGTCACTGGTCTGAACCTCCAGGGTTATCATCGGGTGCGGATTTGCCCACATGAACTCGATTACCGTGCCCTTTACTGTCACAAGCTGGTCATAGCTCAGCGGCCATGAGTGATGCGCCGATAGCGGCACTACAGCAGAGACCAGCGCAAGGATGACAAATACTGAAACGCATAAGGCCTTCATCGTGGCTTTCCTCCTGCGAGCAATTCTAAAGCAAAATCGCCAATACAGAAAAAGCGAAAACATGCGAAAAACCACATCGCGAATGCTGGCGCAGACGGGGCGCCCGGCGGCTTACTTCACGAAGATTTCCTCCGGCAACAGCGCGGAGACAACGAAGTTCGGCACATCGACCACATTGCTGATTCGAAGGTCAACGGCGACGCTGCAGATGCAGTACGCCTGCTCGCGCGTGTAGCCGCGTTCCGCGAGAAGGTCGATCATCTGAAGGATTGCATTGCGCGTGGCAAGATTCAGATTCTCCGGATCATTGGAGCCGTCCTGTTTGATCGGCATCCCCATCGTTCCGACGAAGTTCCTTGGTGCCGCCCATTTGGGATCGTTGAAGTATCCCGAATGAGAGAAGCGCGGCGCCTGAATGTTTTTCCGGGCCGCTTCACCGTAGTGAATCCGAAACTTCATGGCTACCGTCGCTCCCATCTCTACGGCAGTAATGCAGACCTCGCCGTCGCCCTGGGCGAAGTGTCCATCGCCGGTTGAGAACAACGCGCCATTGACGTAAACCGGCAGGAAGAGCTTTGAGCCTGCCGTCAACTGTTTCACATCGAAATTTCCACCGCATTCGCGCGGCGGAACGGTTCGCAATCCTTCAGTGGCAGCGGATCCCGTAGCCGGAATTGCGCCCCCGGCATCGGGCGGAAAAACGAGCTTGCCTGTAGCCATCGCCTGGTTTTCGCGTTTCGTCCATTCCTTCAATTTGTCTTTCGAAGGAGCAAGGCCCGACACTCCCATGAAAGGCGCTCCGGGAATGCGAACGCCAGGGAGTTGATCGGAGGTGGCGAAATTGTTTTCGATTTTCCACTTCACGATGAAGGGTGTCGAGAAAACGTCGGGAAGGTATCCCAATCCCGGAACGATGCAGGTAAAGGCGAAGGGCTCGGGCCGAATGGCAACAAACTCGATTTCGAGGAGATCGCCCGGCTTTGCGCCTTTGATGAAAACCGGGCCCGTCAACGGGTGAATGACCCCCGGGTTCAGTTTGGCGAAATCGGCTTCGGTCGTCTTGGCGTTGAATTGCCCATCCATCGAGTCCCGAGTTTGTAGTACGACTTCCTCTTCCGGATCTGCGTCGACGATGGGGGGAATGTCCGGATGCCAGCGGTTGTGCCCGGTATGGGCCTGTTGTGCGAGCGATTTACTTCGATCGATTTCAACAATCTTCACAGCTCCTCCAAACTGACAGGTTTCCCACAACGTTGGCCCGTCCGTCGACCGATCCGACCCGGGAATGACGCCGAGTGCAAGGCGGGCCCATTTTAGTGGCAGCTAGGCCCGAAGCCAAGTGATACCGGGACTGTCACAGCCGTTTCGGAATACGGCTGGAATTCCTGCGTGGCCTTGACAATCCCAACTGGAGGGTGAAGACTTTGCGCCAGGTTTCGGAGGAGGAGCTTGCAAGGAGGGCGCATGGAACGAATCATTGTGGGACTGTGGAGTGCGTTGGTCTTCTTTGTCCTGACGTGCTCCGTAAGCTGGGCGCAAGCCACGGCTCAGATCAGCGGTACAGTTCGCGATCAAACGGGCGCGGTTCTGCCTCTAGTCAATGTCACGGCAACGCAAACTGAAACTGGCGTTGCCCGGACGACGTTGACAAACGAGACCGGTAGCTACGTCCTGTCGAATTTGGCCGTTGGCCCTTATCGATTGGAAGCGGCCTTGATGGGATTCCGAACGTTTGTGCAAAGCGGAATCGTTCTGCAGGTCAACGCCAGCACCGAGATCAATGTAGTACTTCAGGTGGGTCAGGTAGCAGAGCAGGTTGAGGTTCAGGCCGATGCGGCTCTCGTGGAAACCCGGACGTCGAGCGTGGGACAGGTGATCGAAAATCAGCGTATCCTGGAGCTGCCTCTGAATGGCCGGAACGTTACGGACTTGATCACGCTGGCGGGGGCGGCGGTGCAGACCGGAACGGCTACAGGGCGGCTGTTCAGCGGCACGCAGATCTCCGTTGGCGGGGGCGTTCCAACCGGAACGGACTACAGTCTGGACGGCGCCAATCACATCAATTTCCTCACAGGTGTGGGTTTGGACTTGCCCTTCCCCGATGCGACGCAGGAATTCAAAGTCGAGACGGGCGGCCTCGCCGCCAACCGGGGGAGCTCGTCGGCCGTTGCTGCAGTGACGAAGTCCGGCACGAACGATTTCCACGGCGATCTGTTTGAGTTCTTGCGTAACGATCTGTTTAACGCGCGCCAATATTTTTCGCCGACGAAAAGCTCGCTCAAGCGGAACCAATACGGTGGAACTGTGGGCGGACCAATCCGGAAGAACAAGCTGTTCTTTTTCGGCGGCTACCAAGGCACAAAGCTTCGGTCGGACCCGGCAAATGCAGAGGCTTTCGTGCCTACTGCGCAGATGCTGGCGGGTGATTGGACAACGTTCACTTCACCTGCCTGCAATCCGGGAGGTCAGATCACATTACGGGGGCCGTTCGACAATAATCAGATTAATCCGGCGTTGTACAGCAAAGTGGCGTTGTACATTACGAATAAGATTCTAACGAGCCTTCCCGTACAGCCCAACTCGTGTGGTTTGATTACCTATCCTGGGGCGATAACGAAAGAAGATAGATGGCAATTTGTCAGCAAAGTGGATTATCAAAGAAGCGACCGGCATTCCATCTTTGGGCGTTTTTTGGCGACGAGCGTATATTTTCCAAACGGTCTGGCCCTGACGAAGAATCTCTTGAGATCGTCGTTCGCGGGGACGGACGCCTTATCCACTTCTTATGCCCTAGGCGATACCTACCTGATTGGCGCTCACACCGTCCAGGCGTTTCGTTTGTCGGTCAACCGCATCCGCAACTCGCAAATCGGCAACAGCTTCTTCTCGTTGTGCGATGCCGGCGCGACGTTCTTCTACTGCGGCAATGCACCAACCTGGATTTCCCAAAGCGTGATCGCCGGCGGATTCATTTTCGGCAGTAACACCGGTGGCGCCGATAGAGAGCACAACCCCTATTGGAACCCCTTCTCTGCCCAGGTGAACGATGATGTGACCACGATCAAGGGAGCACATCAACTGTCGTTTGGCGGCGGCGCGCTATACGGCCGAATGATTGAAAAGGCCCGTTTCGCCGACGGCGGCCAACTGACGTTTACCGGTGCAGTGACCGGCATGGGCATGGCGGATTTCCTGACGGGAAGACTGTCTACGCTTTTCCAGGGGCAACCCAACAAGCATCAGGCCAACCAGCTGAATTTGAATGCCTATGTGACCGATACCTGGAAATTGAAACCCCGGCTGACAGCGAACCTCGGCCTTCGTTGGGATCCCTATCTTCCGCAGAGAATTCCCGACATCGTCTCCGGAACTCCCGGCGCCGTCTACAATTTCAACCACGATAGATTTATCAGAGGAATCTACAGCACCGTCTTCAAGAACGCACCAGCCGGATTTTATTACCCTGGTGATCCTGGTTTTCCGGGAAGGTCCGGCATCAATGATCAGTATTGGCACTTCACGCCTCGCGTAGGATTCGCGTGGGACGTGAAGGGCGACGGCAAGACATCCGTCCGCGCCTCGTATTCGTACGGATATCTTTTCATGACCGGAATATGGCGTGAAGACACGTCCGGCTCGAATCCGTGGGGCGGCCGGACTACGGTCACGCAACCCGGTGGCGGCTTGGATGCTCCTTGGCGAGACAACGGTGGCAGTCCGTTCCCCTATGTCGTGGACAAAAACGCGCCCTTTACACCGCGCGGGCTGTTTTTAACACAAAAGCCGGACATGAAAACACCGAATGTGTATTCGTGGAATCTTACGATTCAACAGCAGATTGGATCCAACTGGCTGGCTTCCGCAAGTTATATCGGAACGCGGACGCTACATGTATGGGGTCAGTATCCGGTCAATCCCGCCGTGTTTCTCGGCTTCGACCCATGCATGCTTGATGGAGTGCAATACGTCACGTGCTCCGTGCCGGCAAATACCGATGCTCGCCGTCTTCTAAGTCTGGAGAGGCCGCGCGATGGGGCCAACATCGGCCACCTTGCGGAGTTCGACGATGGAGGCGTGCAGAAGTATAACGGCATGCTGCTTTCGCTCCAGCGCCGAGTGGCGAAAGGTGTGACCTTCAGCGGGAACTACACCTGGTCGCATTGTCAGGGCAATTATTCCGACATCAACCAGAATGGTCCTCCCGCCAATGAAACCTATACAAAGCCCGGGGACCGGAACTTCGATAACGGCAATTGTTTTTCCGACCGGCGGCAGATTTTCAACGCTACTGCCGTAGCTCAGTCACCGAAATTCTCGAATCATACGATGCAAATGATGGCGTCGGGATGGACAGTGTCGGGAATTTACCGGGTGTCATCGGGCGCTCCCGTGAACATCGTCATTGGCACGGACGTGGCACTGACCGGCACGAACCTTCAGCGGCCGAATCAGATTTCCCCGAATCCTTACAAGGACAGATCCGGACGGCCTTCGACACAGTGGGTCAATCCGGCGGCATTCGTTCTTCCAGCATCTGGGACATATGGCAATGTGGGCTGGAACAGCCTGGTCGGGCCTGGTCAGTGGTCGTTCGATATGGCCTTGTCCAGGACGTTTAATGTTGGCGAGCGACAAAGGATCGAGATTCGCGCAGAAGCATTCAATGTCACCAACAGCTTTATTCCTGGCTGCCCGCAAGCGTTCATCAACCCGTTTTTGTCGCCTTGTTCACCGTCAGGCCTTTCCGGAGTTCCCTCCGTCGGGGGAGGCATCACCATCGGCAATTCGACGGCCCTGAACAATAGCAATACTTTCGGGCAGATCAGAAGTGCGATGGACCCCAGAATCATGCAGTTTGCCTTGAAGTATGTTTTTTAGATGCGCCATGAGCAAGAGAGCCGGCGAGAGACAGCTCTTGACCCACACCAGTTATTCCTGCCCCCCTCGCGGAAATCGCGCGCCTGCGATTCTTCATTTTTTGATTCACGAGCAAGCGGCCGTTGCTCGTCCCGGTCCGGATTCCAGAACGGGTATACTACCGATCATGACGCAAATTATCCTCATCGTGCTGATCGTTATCTCCGCCTTGCCCGCCTTTGCCGCGACGTCCTGCGAGGACCTGGCCAAGGTGGCGTTGCCCAACGCCGCCATTTCCAGCGCGCAATCTGTGGCGGCGGGTTCGTTCACACCGCCGGATAGCCGGCCTATCGAAGTGACTGCGGCGTTTTGCCGCGTCTCGCTGGTGCTGAAGCCGTCCAGCGATTCCGATATTAAGCTGGAAGTATGGCTCCCGGCGTCAGGTTGGAACGGCAAGTTCCAGGGCGTCGGCAACGGCGGATTCGCCGGCTCCATCGGCTGGGACCAGATGGCGGCGGCTGTCGCGAAGGGTTATGCGACAGCGTCTACTGACACCGGGCATCGCGGCGGTGCGACGGATGCCACGTGGGCGCTCGGCCATCCTGAAAAGATTCGCGACTTCGGATATCGTGCGATCCACGAATCCGCGGAAAAAGGTAAGACGCTGACCAAGGCGTTCTACGGCGACGCTCCCAAACGATCCTATTTCAGCAGCTGTTCGAACGGCGGACGGCAAGCGCTGATGGAGGCGCAACGCTATGCCGGCGACTACGATGGAATCATCGCCGGGGCGCCGGCGAACTATTGGATCGGCCTGTTAAGCCAAGCGGTCTACAACGTTCAAGCGACGCTTGGGAACCCCGCGAGCTATATCCCGGCCGGCAAGCTGCCCGCAATTCAGGCCGCCGCCTTGGCGGCATGCGACGCGAACGACAGCGTGAAGGACGGCGTTATCGAAAATCCGGCGTCCTGCCGTTTCGATCCTTCGGTGCTTCTCTGCAAAGGCGAGGACGGCAACAGTTGCCTCACCGCTCCGCAGGTCGCTGCGTTAAAAAAACTGTATGACGGTCCGCGCAACACGAAAGGCCAGCGGGGGATGCAGAGCTACTCGCCTGGCGGCGAAGCCGAACCGAACGGTTGGGCGCCATGGATAACTGGCGCCCAGCCTGCCCAAAGTCTGATGTACGCCTTTGGAACGCAGTTCTTCAAAAACATGATCTTCAACGACGCGGCCTGGGACTTCAATACGTACAACCTCGATCGCGACATGAAGATCGCCGAGGAAAAAGCCGGCGCGGATCTGGCGGCCGTCGACCCCGACCTGAAAGCCTTCAAGGCCAGGGGCGGCAAGCTGATTCTGTATCACGGGTGGAGCGACGCGGCGATCCCTGCGGGCCACGTCATCAGCTACTACGAGAGTGTGCAGAAAAAGATGGGCCAGAAGGAGACATCGGAGTTCGTGCGCCTTTACATGGTGCCGGGCATGCAGCATTGCGCCGGCGGCGCCGGCCCGAACGCGTTCGGACAGGCGGGTGTGCCCGCCGGAGACGCGCAACACGATATCGCCGCAGCCCTGGAGCGCTGGGTGGAGGAAGGCGCGGCGCCGAAAGAGATCATCGCTACGAAATTCAAGAGCGGTGCGAACTCCGCGAGCGGTGTGTTGCGAACCCGTCCGCTGTGCCCGTATCCGCAGACTGCCTCCTACAAAGGAAGCGGCAGCACTGACGACGCGGCCAACTTCGTCTGCAAGTGACTCACTACCACGCAATTTCAGAACTGGAAGTGAATTTGACCTTGCAACTTTCTACTTCCAGTCTTGGAATTGATCTCGCCGAAGGTAAGCGAGTTAATGTTCAGATTGGGATCTCCGGGGGTCGGATGGTTGAATATATTGCGTGCATCCACACGCAGCGTCACCGTTTTCGACTCCGCAATCTTGATCGTCTTCAGGATATTCGCGTCGAAGCTCCACATTCCCGGTCCTGTGAGTGAGTTCAGTCCGAGCGTTCCGAGTTGTCCGGGCGCGGCATTCCGCAAGACAATTTTTCCGTTGGCATCGGCAAGCGCATTGAGAGTGCAAAAGGGTGCGAGCGACGAGGCCACACTGGCGCATGCCGGATCGGGCACTCTCTGGTATTGCTGTGAAAAGAAATTGCCGAATGCATCGCCTTTGTGGAGTGGCCAGACGACCTTTCCGTCACGAGGAAACGCTCCGACAACGTCTGGGGTACCGATGCCGGTCATGGTTTGCGCGTTGATGCGGGAGGCGGTTTCCCCGCCCAGAAGCGTCGTTAAGCCATAGATCGTTTGCCCGCCAATAACGTAAAGCGGAGCTCCGGATGTGAGATTGACGATCGCACCTACGTCCCAGCGCTCGACGAGCCGTGCAAACCAGCCCGAGGAGTTGGCGCCGAGCCACCTGCCTGGACCGAACGGAAGCTCGAACGTTCCATAACTCCGGAAATCATGAGCCCGGTGCGTGGGCTGAAGCGTGTAATCCGCATTTCGGTTTAACGGATCGCGGTATGTGCCGTTGAAGGTACCACCTGAGCTCAGGCCTCCACTAACCGCGAGGCTGCGGCTCCAGGTGTACGCCGCCCGGTAGGCGATGCCATGCGTGGGGCGAACCGTTAGCGCGGCCTCCAGCGAGTGGTAGTTGGAACTGTCGGAATTATTGCGGTAGTTGAGCGTGGAAAACTGGGGGTTGGCCACAATGAAATTTTCCGGAAACAATCCGCTCGAACGAAGCGCGCCGCCGTTAACGACCTGGCCCCTGGGCTGGACCGTACCAACATTGGTTGTGTTGAGCATGCGAGCGACACTGGCGAAGTCCCCGTTCGCAATAGAGTTTCGGAATGAGGAGTTCCGGCGAAGCGCTTCCGATCCCGACAAGTCCGTACCGACCACACCGCTCCCCAGATTCAGACCTTTGAACATCTGATCGAACATCGGCGCATCGCCGCCGGCCCGCGTGATTGCCAGAGCCTGGAGTAACCCGTTGTTTCGGAAGTCCGCTTCGTTGAGATTCAGCGAGGAGTGGAGTTTCATGCCGCGGTCGCCGAGATACCGGACGTCGAGTGTCAGATTCGACGTTAGGGACCGCGTGATTCCCAACGTGAACGTCTCAACATAGGGCGTTGTATAGTCCGGAGCGAAGACCGACAGAACCTGGGATCGGTCCGTGAGAGGGAATATCGTTGGAGAAACCGGCGTGAGCGTCACCGGCAGAGGAATGGTGAGGTTTGAATAATCCCGGTATTCGCCGGTTCCCCTATCGACGGGCTGATAAACCAATCCCGGCGTGTTTCCAGCGTCTGCGCCAATCCATGAGAGGGTATTGCCGGGTAATTGGTACGCGATTTGGTATCCACCACGCACAGTGGTTTTGTCTTTACCAAGCCACGCGGGCGACCACGCAAACCCTACCGCAGGCGCAAAGTTGTTCTTGTCGCTTGGCCATATTCCCTGGTGCGGATACTCGGTACCTCGCCCGATCAGAACAATTTGGCTCAAGTCCCCTCTCTGCGGTGTACCCCCCGACATCCAATTGTTAAAACTCCGGCCCGAATATCCGAACGCGGCTCTGTCGCCTCCGACTAAACCCCTTGTCCAATTCTTACCGGTCTGGCTCTCGAAATACGGGACCTGGAACAAGTCCCACCGGAGGCCCAGATTCACAGTGAGATTCGGCGTGATCTTCCAGTCATCCTTCAGAAAGAAGTTGAATTCGTTCTGAATCGACGATCGGATTTTTCCGTAAGTCAGGGGCGGCTGGCCCGGACCGAAATAGTCCTGGCGATAGTCCAGGTATTGGGTATCCGTTGGTTCGCGCGTTTCAAACTTCTGGCTGATGGTGTCGACCGAACCGGCCAGTGTCAACAGCAGGTTTTGAGCCAACGTCTGGTTGGGCGCCAGCAGTCCGGGGACCCTGTCGATGCCGGTGACAGGGATTGCCCCGCCCGCGCCGGTAATGTTGTTGTTGATCACGTGATTTGGAAACAGGACAGGAAGCTGATTGATCGGAATACCATTGATCTTCGTCAGGAAATCGAAAGCCTCTTTGGCGTACGGGGCGCGTGACTGATAGGCGGGATCCCAGTAGAGAGATGTGACGCGGTGTCCCCACTTGAATTCATTCAGCAGGTTTGGTGAAAGCGTCGAGGTCAATTGCGCTGTTATGACTTTCGGGAACTCGCGGATCTCGCCGCCCCATCCGGTGGGCCAGAACTGCTCGAGGTTGTTGTCGGTGTAATGGGATTCGCGAATGAATGTTCCTGTCAACGTGTGATTCTGATTGAAATGA
>WNGL01005878.1_pt1 | contig 14545 bp, 15 predicted proteins | sample 5400591 | NCBI WGS metagenome assembly WNGL01 (sample SAMN13153377, study PRJNA577476) | soil metagenome | isolation source: 80 cm soil or saprolite under Garry oak tree replicate 1 | place: USA:California | collected 2016-06-15
GAAGGCTCGTACAAAGATATCGGCACCCTACTCGATTGGATACAAACGCAACCTAACCTCGACTCCAGCCGTGTGATGGTCACTGGCGGCAGCTACGGCGGATTCATGACGCTCGCTGTTGCCACAAATTACAACGACCGCATTCGCTGCGCGGTGGACGTTGTGGGGCCCTCGAACCTGGTTAGTTTTCTCGAGCACACTTCCGGTTATCGGCGCGACCTACGGCGTGTGGAATATGGCGATGAGCGCGATCCCAAGATGCGCGAATTCCTGGAAAAGATTGCGCCCTATAACAAGGCCAAGAACATCACGAAGCCGCTATTCGTGGTCGCCGGCAAGAATGATCCGCGCGTCCCCGCGAGCGAATCGCAACAAATGGTCGAGATTGTACGGCAGAACGGCACCCCGGTGTGGTGGCTGTTGGGCAAGGACGAAGGCCACGGCTTTGCAAAAAAGAAGAACCTGGACTATCAGTTCAACGCGACGGTAATGTTCGTTAACAAGTATCTGCTGAAGTAGGAAGGCCGTTCGCCTCAGGGCGTCAGCTTGCCGGTTGTGAGGTAATCCTGTGAGGGAATGCCAAACGCATCGGCGACGCGATTGAAGAAAGCGAACAGCGCGGTCACGTAAACTGCCTCGGCGATCTGTTCTTCCTTCCATCCCGCCGCTCGAAGTTTGTCAACATCCTTAGCGGTAGAACTATAAGCATCCCGGGTGATCAACTCGACGTAATCGAGCAATACTCGTTCGGCCCCAGTCAGACCGGCTTCGTCAAGCTTGCCTTCAATAATCGCCTGCACGCATTTATCAGTGGCTCCCTGAACACGCAGGAAGTAAGCATGGCTATCGAGTCAATACGGGCAGCGGTTCAAGTGGGAGACGTGGCTGGCGATCATCTCTTTGTGGCGCCGCGAGAGATGTCCGTCAGAAAAATGAACGGTGTTCGAGAACTGAAGCACTTGCTTCAGAAAATCCGGTCGAGCACCGAAACACTTAATGATGCCCGGGACTTGCTTCCGTCCCGAACCCGCGCGCCAGACATCATAAGCCGCCGCAACCTCGCCAGTGGCTTCAGCGTCTTCGATGATCTTGATCTTAGTAGCCGGTCTGGACTGCGCCAGACTGTCCGACGGTTTGGATGGCTTTTCGCTCATTGTCTCGATTCACATCTTCCTAAGAGGGTTTTCGACTGCTGGCAATGGTAAGTCCGGGGCGCGCTGTGGGCGTAAGCTTGCTCTGGAAGATGCTGTACACGGGCAGACCCGCCAGTACGACCATCGTCCCGACCAGCGCTCCGCGCGGACTGTGCATTGCGATGAGGACGAGCAACAGCGACACCAATGTCAAGAATACAAGGGGAGGAAGAGGATACGCTGGTGTCAAAAAGCTGGGCGTTGCGCCCTCATCGTGTGATCGCGCGACAAACAAACTCGCCCCAGCCACTGCCAGGAATACCACCGCGACAAAAATAAAGTAAGCGATAATCTGTTGGAAAGTTCCAATCGAAACCAGAATTGCCGCGATGCTTCCTTGGATAAGAATGGCATTGGCGGGAGTGTCGAACCGCGGATGGGTCCGCGCAACGGCATGCAAGAAGAGACCGTCTTGTGCCATGGCGTAGTACACGCGAGGGGCCGACATGATCAGTGCGGCCAGGCTGCTGAGCACGCAGACGACGACGATCGCTGCGAAGATAACTCCGCCCGCGGAGCCGAAGAGAACCGCGCCCGCCTGCGCCACGAAGGTCTGGTCGGACGTAACTTCTGCCAGCGGGACCAGATACAAGAACACTGCGCTCACGAGAATATAGACGGAGGTCACCACGAGAACTCCCAGCACCATGGCACGCGGAAGTGTGCGGCCGGGATCGCGCACTTCTCCGGCGATCTTGCTGACGTCCCACCAGCCGCCGAAGGAAAAGAAAGCCCCTACCAGAGCCGCTCCCAGTGCCGGGAGTAATGGCAACGAACCCGGGTGCTGCCCCATAAATGGAACAAAGTTGGACCACGAGCCCAGGTGAAAGATGAGCGCCCATATCACCAATGTTCCGAGCACCCCGAGCTTGAGCCAAGTGGTCCAACGGAGGAATCCCGCACTTACGCGAATGCTCAGAATGTTCAGAAGGCACAGTGCCGAAATAGCCGCGATGGCGGCGAGCTTGATCGTGCCGGAGGACATCGGAATAATGTAGGCGGCGTAGCTGGCGAGACCGACGGCCAGTGCCGCGGTAAGTCCCGGGTCAAGCACAAGCAGGCACATCCAGCCGTAAAGAAAAGCAACCCGCCGTCCGCAACTCTCCAGGAGATAGACATAGACTCCGCCATCGCGGGGAAATCGGGCGGCCAGTTCGCCATAGGTGAGGGCGCCACTCATAGTGAGGATCCCGACCGCTAACCAGACGACCAGCAGCCAGAACGGTGAACCCAGCGACTTGGCCATACCTGCAGGAGTGAGAAAAATTCCAACTGCGATGGTTTCGCCCACGACCGCAGCGGTTGCCGACGCCAGACCCAACTGACGTCGCAGTCCATCACTCCGAACTGGGATTACGGAAACGTTTCGCGCAGGTAAAGCGCCCATAGAATCGGGTGAGAGTAAACGGAGCCACGCAGTCCGCGCAATAGTAAAAAAAAATCAACGTGGCACGCGCATTCTACTGCTTTCCTACTATTGATCGTTTTCCGCTCGTCCTTATAATCGCGTCACTCTCGTGGGGAATCCCGCTTTTCTTGAGGGACGTGCCTTCCCACGTTATTCGAATCTCATTGGGAAAAATTAGATCTATGACTCATTCCAGAAAGCTAACGTCTTGGCAGTTCTGTTTGCCTGCCTCTCCGCTCTGCGCAGCAGATCACGGGGAATATTCGAGGAACCGTTGTGGATTCCAGCGGCGCGGTGGTGCAAGGCGCCAGCGTCACGGCACAGCAGACCGAGACTGGGCTCTCACGTTCGGTGACCACCGATCGCGGTGGAAACTATTTGCTAATCGAGCTGCCCGTGGGTCACTACCGGTTGGAAGTCACGGCCAGAAGCTTTCAGAAGTACGTGCAGGAAGGCATCTCGTTGAATGTGAACGAAACCGCAGCCGTCACTGTCCATTTGGGGGTGGGATCCGAAGGCGAACGTATCCAAGTCCAGGCGGATGCGGAACTTATTCAGCCGACGATCACCAGTCTTGGCAAAGCAGTTCTGGAGCGCGAACTGCTCGACCTTCCCCTCGACGAACGCAACTTCTCGCAGCTCGGACTGCTTCAACCCGGAGTGGTGCCGCTGACTCCAGGCCTGGTCGAGGCGGGAGGCGGCTTGCGGCAGAGCCAGGGTTATGCGGTGGATGGTCAGAGACCTGAATCCAACAACTTTCTGATAGATGGCGCGAATAATGTCAACGGCGTAGATGCCGGGTTCGTTCTGAAGCCCCCGATTGATGCTATATCTGAGTTCCGCATCCTGACCCACAACGCGAATGCCGAATTCGGACAGAGCACGGGTTCTACAACCAACATCGTCACCCGTACTGGTACGAATTCATTCCACGGCGGGTTGTGGGAGTTTTTCCGCAATGACGCCATGGATGCATCCGACTTTTCGCTCACACTGTGCAGCCGCTGAAGCAAAACCAGTTCGGAGGAGCGTTTGGCGGACCAATTGTCAAGGACCAGACTTTCTTCTTTGGATACTATGAGGGTTTCCGGAATCGGCAAGGAGAGACAGTAAAGCCGACTGTGCCTTCGGCTGCCGAGCGGGGAGGGGATTTTTCGGAGCTGTGCCAAAGCGGATTCGACCCCAAGACCGGAGTGTGCAAAGACTCTGATCCATCCCACCAGCTCACCTTCTTTTTCCAGCCGGTGCCGTTCAACCAGATGACAACCGTGATGCCGATTAGCTCGATTTCTCAGAAGATCTTGCCGTTCTTTCCCAAACCAAACGACGGGCCGCACACTTTCACGACTACTCAATCACTGAGCCTTGACAACAATCAATTCGGCTTGCGATTCGATCACTACCTGAATCCAGCCAATACCCTGAACTTTCGTTACATGTACAGCAGCGGGCCGACCACCGATCCATTGTCGCCGGCAGGAGCCAACGTTCCAGGATTCCCCGTGGGATTGTATGACCGTGCGCAGAACTTTGTCGTGCAGGAGACGCACACATTTTCCCCTTCGCTCATCGGCCTCGGTCGTTTCTCCTATGTGCGCAATCAGTTTCTGTTTGACCAGCACATCAATCATCAGTTGGCTTCGACTCTCGGCTTCCAATACCAGCCAACGCTTCCGCAAGCCGCCGGACCGCCGTTCATCCAAGTTGGCGGATACGCGTCGGTGGGTGATCCAATCACCGGTCCACGAGACACTTATGAGAACACTTTCGATTTCTCCGGTTCATTGAGTTGGGTCAAAGGCCGCCACGAAATGAAGTTTGGCGGCGGCTTCCGGCGCGACCAGGTCAACGCCTTGTTTGGCATCGCTTCAAATGGCTTCTTTGTGTTCTCTTCGTTCCCCTTCAGCGACGGATTTGCGAGCTTCCTCGCCGGCCAGCCGGTCTTCTTCCTGCAGGGCGGAGGCAATCCCGATCGCCACATTCGCGGTAAGGCGCTCAATCAACTTCTATGGCCAGGACACTTTCAAAGTCACATCTCGGTTGACGGCGAACCTAGGGTTGCGCTATGAGTTGCCATCTCCCAATACCGAGACGCACAACCTGCAGAATTTGTTCGTGCCGGGCGCGCAATCCAAAGTGTTTCCTAGCGCACCAGTGGGACTACTTTACCCGGGCGATCCGGGAGTTCCTGCGGGGCGGATTCCCACTCAGAAAACCGCCTTCGCGCCGCGCGTCGCCTTGGCATATGACCCAACCGGTAGCGGCAAATGGCTCATCAGTTCGGCCTACGGCATTTTCTATGAGCCCTACTACACTGGCGAGGGCGGACCACTGCAAGACCCAGTCAGCGCGCCGCCTTACCTGCAAACGCCGCAGGTGGGATTTGGCATGAACGGCATCAACTTTGCCAATCCTTTTAACGGCGCAAATCCGTTCGGTCCGACCTTTGCTGAACCCATGACCTTGCTAGTCGTTTCGAACAAACTGCGGCTGCCTTATGCACAGGACTGGAACTTGAATGTTCAACGGTCCTTGGGTAACGACTTGCTGTTCGAAATCGGCTACGTGGGCACGACCGGCGTCAAACTGCAGCGGTTCATCGAGGGAAATCCCGCCGCGTACTTTCCCGGCCAATCCAGCGAGGGCAATGTGGACCAACGCCGGCTGTACTCCGGTTGTACGCTGACCGCGCCACCCCCGAACACTTGCGTTTACGGTTCAGTCGGCGAAATCGCGAGTCTGGCGCACTCGAACTACAACGCTTTGGAATCCAGTTTGCGCAAGCGCTTCAGCCACGGGCTTTCGTTCCTGGCCTCTTACACTTACTCGAAAGCGATTGACGATGTTTCTTCGTTCAACATTACCGGCTCGGCCTCACAACAGGTCGCCGGCGAAAACGATCTGGGCGCAGAACCCTTTTGACTTGACCGCTGAACGTGGACGGTCAATGTTCGATGCCCGCCATCGCTTCGTATTGAGTTACCAATGGAGCGTTCCGTTCTGGAAGCAAGGTAATAACTGGTATGAACATGCGCTCGGCAATTGGCAATTCAACGGCATCCTGACAGCGATGAGCGGCACACCTTTCACAGTGTTCGATTCGAATGATGTTTCCCTGCAAGGTGGCGCGCCGGAAATCTCAGGATTTTCCAGCAACCGGCCCGACCAGATTGGAAACCCGAATTCCGGCCCGCACACGCCGCCACAGTGGTTCAGCACCGCAGCATTCCAGCGGCTCACGTTGAACCCAAATTCCCCGGTCGAGCAGTTCGGCAATGAAGGCCGCAACGTCGTTCAAGGGCCGGGATTTACTAATTGGGATTTTTCAACTTTCAAGAATATTCACATCAGCGAGCGTAATAATTTGCAGTTCCGTGCCGAACTTTTCAATTTCCTTAACCACACGAATCTTCGCCTTCCCGAAAGTAATATCGCTTCCCCCAACTTCGGCAAGGTTGACAAGGATACCGGAGCGCGGGTGATCCAATTGGCATTGAAATTCTTGTTCTAACCGACCGGTGCCCCATTTTTCGATTCACGCAAAGTGGGGCACCTGGCAGTGCGACTTCCGGAACATCTCCAGACGCTGAGGGTTATGCACTCTGGTTACTTGCTCGGTCCCCGGTTTCACGATGGAATTAGACTTTGGGGGACTTATGAGCCGTGTTTTTGGTCTTGCTGCCACGATCCTAGCGATGGGGATCGCCATGTTTATCTATTCTAAGCAGGTCCAGACTGTCTCGGGCCAAGCGCAGGGCGGCAATGTGCAATCCATTGCCAACATTAGTGGAGTTAAGAACGACCTGATCGGCATCGCCAATGCAGAGCGGAGTTACAACGCGCAACAGGGAAGATACGGTTCGCTCGATGAGTTGGTATCGGCAAACTACCTCACGGTTAAGCGCGAGCGTCCTCCCTACGTGTACGACGTGCAAGCCAGCGCGGGAGGATTTCGCGTGACTGCTACGCGTTCAACTCCTGGCGGGCCGGCGCAGCTCTGGATTGACGACACCATGGAAGTTCAAAGCTCAAGCGACAGCAGGTAGCTGCAAACGGCCGATACTGATTAGACCCTAGTTTTGGGTTTCTATGGCCGCAATCACGGAATCCGCAAATTCTGATGTTCCTGCCTTGCCACCTACATCCTTTGTGAGTTTGTCGCGATCGCGATAGACCTTTTCCAAAGCGTTGCGGATCTTTAACGCCGCCTCAGGCTGACCGATGTGCCGGAGCATGAGCAGGGAAGATCGCAACAGGGCCGTAGGATTGGCCATGTTTTTGCCGGCGATGTCTGGCGCCGAGCCGTGGACAGCCTCGAAGATCGCGCAGCTCTCGCCGAGGTTGGCGCTGGGAACCAGGCCGAGTCCGCCGACCAATCCCGCGCACAGGTCGGAGAGGATGTCGCCGTAAAGATTCTCCATGACCAAAAGATCGTATTGGTAGGGATTCATCACCAGCTGCATGCAGGTATTGTCAACGATGTGTTCGCCGTACGTGATCTCAGGATATTCTTTCGACACGGTTCGCGAGCAGCGAAGAAATAGGCCATCCGAAAGCTTCATGATGTTCGCTTTGTGAATGGCGTGGACTTTCTTGCGTTTGTTCTTACGCGCATACTCGAATGCAAAGCGCGAGATGCGGGTGGAGGCTCTTTCGGTGATGATCCTTAGGCTCTCAACCACGCCCGGTACGACTTCGTGCTCCAGGCCTGAGTAAAGGCCTTCTGTGTTTTCGCGAACAATAATCAGATCAACATCCGGATAGCGCGTAGGAATGTGCGGCAGATTGCGGATAGGGCGAAAATTGGCGTAAAGCTCAAACTGCTTGCGCAATTGAACGTTGATGCTGGCAAAGCCCCCACCGATAGGCGTGGTGATCGGGCCTTTCAGCGCAACCCGCGTGCGTTCGATGGATGCGGTCAGTTCTTTGGGAATGTATTCCTTGTATTTCTCGTAAGCTTCGGCGCCGGCTTGGACGGTTTCCCATTCGAACTTGAGGCCAGTGGCTTCGAGGATGCGGACTACGGCCTGGGTAACTTCGGTGCCGATGCCGTCGCCAGGGATTAGTGTTATTTTGTGAATCATTCAGATTCGTGTAGGCCCGGACGCCCTCGTCCGGGCTGGCGAGCTTTGCTCACTGCCGAGCATTGCTCGGCCGGGCAGGTGAGGGCACCTGCCCCTACATGTTCTTTGTTGCCGTTTTGCCCTGAGGGTCGGTGGACTCTTTTGTTTTTAGCAGATCTTTTAGTTCGGTCATGAATTCTTGGACGTCTTTAAAATCCAGATAGACAGAGGCGAAGCGCACATACGCCACTTTGTCATAGCGGCGCAAGCGGTTCATGATCAGCTCGCCGACTTCGCTGGTTTTGCGCTCGCGTTCGGCAGACTCGATTACGAAGCTTTCGGCTTCGTTCACGATCTGCTCCAGTTTACTGATCGGTACCGGACGCTTTTCGCAGGCGCGCAGCAAGCCATTCAGGACCTTCTGGCGATCAAATTTCTCCCGTCGCCCATCCTTTTTGACGACCATGTAAGGGATTTCATCAATGCGCTCGTAGGTGGTGAAGCGTTTTTCGCATTTCAGACACTCGCGCCGCCGCCTGATGGAGTCGGCTTCTTTACTCTCGCGCGAATCCACGACCTTGTCATTGGCAAAGCCGCAAAAAGGGCATTTCATGAGGTTTGGACTGATTGCATTGTAGCAGTTGGGAAAAGAGCACTCAGCAGTCAGCACTCAGCATTCGTACCGTGCGATATTGTGAACTGGGTGTCTGCTCCGAGTCTTATTGGCTGATTACTGACTGCTGATTGCTGGCTGCTTCTTCCGGCGGCTTCAACTTTCGGAATGACCGAAACAGCAGCACATCGTAAGCGACCTTTGCCCCACCTCCCACAATCAAAGGCGCCGAAAATGTTAGCGCTTGCATCAAGAGGCCAGCCGAGGCCGATCCGACGGCCCAGAAGACGTTTCGCGCCAGATTGGTGATCCCGCTCGCGAAGGTGCGTTCGCTGGGCCGGACTACTGCCGCCACGTAAGACTGACGTGTGGGTACATCCATTTCGACCAATGCTTCACGGCAGAAGAAGAGCAATACTGCCCACTTGAACGACGAAGCGAAAGGCACAGCAATCAGAAATAAACTTGACGACAGATGGGTCAACACCATCGTGTTGACCAGACCGATGCGACCGGCCAACCAGGCGGCACCGAGATGCGAAACAGCATTCAATACATGGACTGCGAAGAACACGAGTCCGAGCTCGTGTTCAGCAATGCCAAAGCGTCGAAAAAACCAATAGGAGACGAGAGCGTCGGTGAGAAAACCTCCACCGAAAGCATCGAGCGAAAACAGAGCTGTTAGTTTAGTGAGCACTTTCATGGTCCCCGGCTGGATGCGGTGCCCGATGGGCAGGAGCGTAGCGTTACCAGTTTCTACGGCTGGTGAGAGCAACACATATGTTGCGGCGATTACCACGGAGAGGGCGGCATAACCCAGAAAAAGCGTCTTGTAAGCAGCAAGCAGCGGCAGTCCAAGGCGATGCTGGAGCAAGATTGGCAAGCCTGCGGCAAGAGCGCCGAGCGAACCCCCACCATCAATCAAAGCGTTGTAGAACGCTAGGTTCCATGTTCTCTTCGTATCGGGCGCCAGCCCCGGAATCACAGCCTGCTCAATCGCGTAAGAGGGAGAGCGGTCCGTACCCGTGCCATTCAGCATGCCAACAAAAGCCAGCGCCAGGAACAGGAAAAGCGGCATCGCCGGTGAATAGGCCAGTGCCAATCCGCCAATCGCGGTCAGCGATGAAAGCACCACCAGGGAGCGCTTGCGTCCTAGGCGGTCGGCCGCAAAGCTCATAACGGCGGTAGCGGCCGCGGAACCTGCCAAGCCGGCGCCAACGACAAATCCAACCGTGAGCGACGAGCGTCCGGTGCGGAATAGATAAATTCCGAGAATGACTCCAAGCAGTCCCACGCCGAAAGAGCGCAGGAAAGCTGCCGTCCGGATCACGGCCAGGTCACGCCTAGCGTACGACATCATCATTCAATGTTTTACATGAACCCATGCGCTGTCCGCTGACCTTGCAGACCAGAACTATTCCTGTTCGGCCACCTTCGGTGCATCATGACTGGCTTTCGAGAGCTTGCGCAATGAGAGGTGTCCGCGGTGCGCAAATATGAGGCCGACGGGAATGCACGACATGAAAGTGACCAACCAGAGCAGAATTCCGCAACTGAGTGCCGCTTCCGGAGGAATTCCGTACACCACCTGCAGCGCGCTGATGACCGCCAACTGGCTGCCGCCTCCGACCGCCGGCAATTGCACAATGGATCCGACCATGCTGAAGCCCATCAGCAGCAGTACATGGGGGACATCCATGTCTGCGAGGTGAGGGCGGCTTCCGACTTTCTTGATTTTTTTGTTCTGGCGGAACAGCCAAGTCTCACCACCGTGTTCTCTTAGTGAGTATCCCTTGCTCTTAAGAGCAGCGTCGAGGGTTGCGATCGTGTCGGGAGAGAGAGGCTCTCCCGCAGTTGCCGACAAGTCGGCGAGCTGTGCGGTCTCCACGTCCACCGAGACCGGCCCCTCCTGCGCGGCCTCGGGCGGATACGAATGCGCGACTTCCCGATACGCCAGCGCGATGATGAACCACATGGCCACCGAAACCACAACCAACTTCAAAAATGCTTTCGGGCCTGCAATCGTATTCAGGCCTTCGCCGAAGGCGCGGATCTTTTCGTCGAGCACGTGCGCCAAGCGCGTCGAAAACTTCGACGCCACTGAGTGCACAAAGCCCGCCACGTAGGCACCACGTTTGCGAATAAGAAAAGCGACAAAGCCAGTGAACGCGACCACAACGCAAAGTGCGACGGCAGCGATTCGGAATTTGTGCAGGTAAGGATTGGCGCGGATTGCCGAGGAAAAGAAAACGTCCAACGTCATCAAGACGGTGAATCCGCCGATGTCGAAGATTCGCTCCACTGTCCACGCGCCTATCTGTGACGCGAAGGAGAGCTGCTCGCTTCGAGCTATCAAGTAGGGGCGAATGAATTCGCCGGGCCTCCCGAGTAGCGCCAAGCCGGTGAAGCCGATAAAGGTTGGTGGAACCAGGCTCCAGGTTCGCGTGTTGCGAACCGGCTCTAAAAAGACTTTCCATCGCAAAGCGCGCAAGTAGTAAGTCACATAGATAAGGACAATCGCCGCCGCGAGATGTAACGGTTCAACGCGACTCGCAGCCCGAAAGCGAGCCCAGTCGAAGCTACGCCAATGTTGTACCTGCAAATAAATGAGGGCTCCGAGAGCCGCGAGCACTAGCGTGGTAGTTACGATGCGCTTTTTGGTCATCAGTTCGTGAGATTGCTCGCCGTGCGCTCCTGTGACAAGTTATATGAGCCGACAAACGGATACAAGAAGAGGATCAGTTTCGTTAACGGGAAGCGCGTTCCGGCCCATGCGGCACTTTGGTTGCAGATGGCGGCGTGCGTGGTTGCGTTGTCGTCCGAGATTTCTGCATAGCATGTTTTTGAGCTGCTACCTTTTTCTTTGCCAGCGCTGGATTTTCAGCCAGCTTCTGGCGGTTGAAATCGCGGATGATTCTGGCGACGTAAGCCTGAGTCTCATAATAAGGAGGCACGCCGCGATATTGGTCCACGCGCCGCGATCCCGCATTGTAGGCAGCCAGCGCTTTCACCACGTCGAAGTTATACTTTTCCAGCAGCCCGCGCAGATATTTTGTCCCGCCTTCGACGTTGGCATTCGGATCAAATGGGTTGGCAACTCCGAGCTCTGATGCTGTTTGCGGCATGAGCTGCATCAATCCCTGTGCGCCCTTCTTGGATACGGCGCGATTGTTGAATCCACTTTCCGCGCGGATCACGCTGTTAATGAAATCGGGATCAAGCTGGTGGCGCTCGCCTGCGCCACTGATTGCTTGATTCAATATCTGCGAAGTCATGGCCGCTTGTGCCTGAGGAGGTGCTGGAGCGGTTGCTTGCGATGCCGGGGCCGTTGATACCGGTGCTGATGCGGTCGCGGGCAGGAGAGCAGGCGTGGTGTCCGTCTCGTATCGCTCAATCTGGTCTGTCGGAATCTCGATATATCCGCTGCTCGCGTTGCTCAGATAGAGCCTGGTCACGGCGCCCACACTTTGTCGCCGTTCATGGCGAATGGAGTTCCCGTTGCGAAGGACGGCGAGATCTGCCGCCGAGGCGGAGATAGAAGCCGCAATCACGGCAACCGCCAGCACGAATTGGAATATAAACTTCACAGAACTGAAAAGAGTTTAACCCGCTTCAGAAAAGCGTCCTAATCCATGAACTCAAGACTGCCGATGATCCCAGCACAAACCAATGAGATGGATACGAGCACAACCCACAGTAATGCGGGAATCGCTCCAAACGATTTCCGCGCCATACCCCATATCCATGCCGCAACTGCTGTTGCCACCGAGGCGACTAATATCTCGAAGCAAAAAGTCTCAACGGTCTGCGGCCTCATCATTCGACACCGTGCACGTTTGCGATTCAATTCCCAGCACTTGCTCAATTGCCGCCGCGACGCCACCCTCGTCATTCGAAAGCGTGACTTGCCATCCTCGCGACTTCAGCTCCTGACATGCATTCTCCATGATAAACGGGACTCCGGCGAAGGCAAGCATCTCCGCGTCATTATGATTATCACCGATGGCCATGACCTGCGCGCGAGCAATTCCACGATGCCGCGCCCACCGCTCCAAAGCGTGTCCCTTAGAACAATCGCGGTTGAGCACATCAACGATAGAGAGATCGCGCGCCGGATATTCAGTCCGCACGATTGTAAGCTTGTCTCTGAGTCCGCTTGCTTCGAGCGTCCGCAAAGCCTCACCCATGCGGACAATGGGACCGCAAAACATTGTCTGAAGAGGATCTGTTACCAAGCAGTCTTCGATGGGGACGACAAAGTCGATGAACTGTAAATTCTTTTCCAGCCAGCGCTGAATGCTCACCGTCAGTTCGTCCATGCGTTCGAGTACCAGCGCGCCCTTGGATTCTTTATCGAAAGTGATCACAGTATTGCCGCGGAACTCCTGCATGGTCGCGCACAGTTGGCGGCAGGTTTCCACAGGTAAAAGGTCGCAATGAAACTTTTCTCCGCTAAGCGATCTAGTCGCCGCTCCATTGGAGCTAATAAGCCACAGGTCAAAGCCGAGTTGTTGAGCGATCGGTAATGCGAATGCATGGCGGCGACCGGTAACCAGCAAGACTTCAACGCCCGTCTCATGTGCGCGGCGCAAAGCTCCCAAATCTGCCTGGGAGATATGAAATTGAGAATTCAGCAGAGTGCCGTCAATATCCACGGCCAAGAGACGGATGGGAGAAGTCACTTGCAAAAATTCTAACATCGGCAAGCGCGCGGCTGGTGGTCAGTTGCCCGTGATCAGCAACACAGATTGCGGTCAGGCGTCACTGAAGTCACCGACGCTGACCACTAACCACTGCCCACCGAACACTGATTCTGTTATATTTCGCAGATTGTATGGGGTCGTTTTACTCACTCTTGTTTCCCTGGGGTTTCATTCTTCAGGGGATAGCCATTGTCCACTTCATCCGGCGCCGCCCGGATACCTACTGGCTGTGGATCATTCTTATTGGTGGCGGGCTAGGCGCGATCGCGTATATCGCGGTCGAAGTGTTGCCAGATATTGGGCTGCTGCGCGAATCGGTTAAAGTCTTTCCGCGCCGCCGTAGAATTCGCGAGCTTCACGCCATCATTCTCGATAATCCTTCAGCAGGGAATTATGAAGAGCTGGCTGACCTGCATCTGGAACAACGGGAGTACGGCCTCGCGCGACAGTGCTACGACAAAGCGATCTCGTCGCGCACCGATTCGCCAGATCCGTTCTATCGCCGTGGGCTGGCCGAAATCGGCCTCGGCGATTTTGCGGCTGCTGTGCCTGATCTGGAACGTGCTACCGCGAAAGACCCAAAATACGATTTCTATCGCGCTGCGGGATTGCTCGCTCACGCATATGCGCAGAGTGGGCAGACCGAAAAGGCGGAGGCGCTGTTTCGAAAAACCACGCAGATATCCACCCTTTCCGAAACTTATTTGAACTATTCGAGCTTCCTTGCATCCCAGGGAAGGAACGACGAGGCGCGCGAGTGGGCGCAACGAATTCTCGCCAAGAAGCCTACTCTGCCGGGTTATTTGCGTCGGCGTGAAAGACCTTGGTTTCGCCGGGCCAAAGGCTTGCTTAAAACTTTGTCTGTAACCGGAACTTAGCCTTTCCCTTACGCCCTCTGGTCGCGCTGGTTTGCGGAGCTTCGCTCCGCTGGGCAGGTGAGGGCACCTGCCCCTACATGTGTGTGTTGAGGAATAGGTTTGAAAACTAGTCCTGCTAAACTTTCTGCGTGTCGCAAGTGACTCACCTCGAGTGCACTAAATGTAGTGGACAGCTTTCCATTGATGTTCCCATAAACGTTTGCCCGCAAGACGGCGGAATTCTGTTTGCACGTTACGACCTGCAATCCTTAAAGCAACACTTTAAGCCAGAGTCTATTCGCGACAGAGAAGCAACTCTCTGGAGATATCGTGAGGTTCTGCCCGATGTTGAGCCAGTAACTCTCGGCGAAGGTTTTTCCCCGCTTCTCCCCAGCCGCGAATTCCCCAATGTCTGGATCAAAGATGAAGGTCTGCAGCCGACAGGCTCATTCAAAGCGCGTGGGATTTCGGTCGCCATCAGTGTGGCCAAAAGCTATGGCTTAAAAAAGCTTGCCATGCCTTCGGCAGGGAATGCTGGTAGCGCGCTAGCGGCGTACGCTGCCGCGTCCGGAATTGAGGCGCACATTTTCATGCCGCAAGATGTGCCGTTGGCGAACCGCGTGGAATGCGAAATCTACGGCGCGAAAATTACGTTGGTGAATGGTCTAATCAGCGACTGCGCGCGTATCGTCAGCGAACGGAAAGAGC
>WNGL01006131.1_pt1 | contig 14543 bp, 10 predicted proteins | sample 5400591 | NCBI WGS metagenome assembly WNGL01 (sample SAMN13153377, study PRJNA577476) | soil metagenome | isolation source: 80 cm soil or saprolite under Garry oak tree replicate 1 | place: USA:California | collected 2016-06-15
TTTGCTGGCCGCGGCGCAGGCGGCGGGCGTCAAAACCAGCGTGGACGTGGTCAGCGAGGACAGCGGTCGCTACGCTCAAATCGTCAGCCCGGCGCTCAGGAACGTGGATTATTGCATCCTCAACGAAATTGAAGCGGGCAAGACCACGGGGTTCAAAATCCGGCTTGCGGATGGCCGACTGGACAGAGTGGCGTTGCGGCACGCGGCAGGGGCATTGCTCCAGCACGGCGTGCGCGAGCTGGTGGTGGTTCATTTTCCCGAAGGCGCCTTCGCCCGCACTCGTAAAGGGGATGACCTGTGGCAATCCTCGTTGAAACTACCCTCTAAATTTGTCGCCGGCACAGCCGGCGCGGGCGACGCATTTTGCGCGGGCGTTCTGCTCGGCTTGCACGAAGGCTGGGCTTTGCAGCGGTGCTTGTTGACAGGGGTCTGCATCGCAGCGGCATCACTTTCCCACGCCACCTGTACCGCCGGAGTCAAATCGTTGAACCAGTCGCTGGCTCTGGCCAGGAAGTTCGGCTTCGGCCCGCCGCTCGATTCGGCGGAGTGAGAGCCCCTTCCAGGTTCTGCGGTTATCAACCTCTCAGGTCATCAACTCGACCGATCACGAGCGATCGGCACGCGCAGAACTAGACAACCTGACGACTTGAGAACGGTTCACCCACTAAGCCCGCTCCATGTACTTCCCGGTGCGGGTGTCCACCTTGATTTTCTCCCCCGTCTTGATGAACAGCGGCGCCTGCACGGTAATGCCCGTTTCGAGGATGACCGGCTTCTGGACGTTGTTGGCCGAATCGCCTCGAATGCCGCCCGGGGCATCGGCTACCTTCAAGACCACGCTGGAGGGCATCTCGATTGACACCGCTTTGTCTTCGACGAATGTCACGGTTACCGGGGCGTTTTCCACGAGGTAATTCTTGGCGTCACCGATGATTTCCGGCGGGAGGGTCACCGTCTCGTAGTCCTCGGGATCGGAAAAGACGTAATCCTCGCCGTCCTTATAGCTGAAGTCCATTTTGCGGGTCATCATGGGGACGACCTCGATGCGCTCGGTGGAACTGAAGCGCACGTCGGAGGTTTTGCCGGTGCGAATGCTGCGCAGGGTGGCCTGGACGAAGGCGCGCAGGTTACCCGGCGTCCGGTGCTGGCTATCCAAAACCACCGAGATGTCGCCATTATAATTGACCGCCATGCCACGGCGAAGATCGTTTGCTGTTGCCATAACTAACTCATTCAAGATACTGCCGCCGCGCGCTTCCGCAACGGAGACGGGAACATAATCAACTGGCTTGCCAATGCAAGCCGCTTCTTTTGGTATTTCAGGTATGGGGCGCATCTCGTCAGTACCACCAATCCGCGTGCGAGACTCTCCCCCTCTCTCCATCGGATGGAGACAGGGCCGGGGTGAGAGGCCACGCGACGCCTGTTCACGGGGTTGGCCGTTCTCCCTCCCCCATCCGATGGGCAGAGGGTTGGGGTGAGGGGCCGCCTTTTCCCGCAACGGTGGTGCTGTCCAGATGCGCCCAAACGCAGACACCTCCGCGCAGCGCACCCCGGCTGCCGGTCAATGTGCCAGTGGGCAGCTTCACTAATGCCCTCGCCTTTGTGGAACTCTCCGAGTTTTTTTTGTGCATCTTGTACACTGAGGTTTCTGAGTCTTGGACAACTCCCTTCCTCGTGCGTAAGGTGCACAGCGTGAGAGTAACTAAAAACACTAAGAAACATGGTTCGGACCTGATCAGACCAACTCCCAGATCAAAGGCCTGCCCCGCGACGTGCCATTTTCCAAGTTCTTACCCCCTTCGTCACCAATCCAGTTAAAGCCAGTTAAAGTCAGTTAAAGCTAATTAAACCAAAAACTTTGCCTCCGGTATGACACCCCAGGCCCCTCAGCTAATTCAAGACTCAACCATCAAAACCCAAAGCCCGCGCCTCTCGCGCCGGCAATTCCTGGCTGCGTCCACGTTGCTGACCCTGGCCGCAGCGACCAACGGATGCACGACCCTGCGGACCGCGAGCGGCAAAGAGCCCATTATAGACATCCACCAACACCTCGGTTACACGGGCCGTTCAGACGATGTCTTCTTGGCGCACCAACGCGCGATGGGGATCTCGAGAACGATCCTGCTGCCGGCTGGCCGGCCAGTGAACTCCCCCTCAACTCACAACGGAGTTTCCAACGGCCTGGAGGCCAGGTGCCTGGGCAACGAGGCCTGCTATCGGTTCGCCAAAACGCATCCCGGAGAATTCCTCTTCGGCGCCAACGAAGTGCCCGATGTGCCAGACGCGTTAAAGGAGATAGAGAATCACCTAAAGCGCGGCGCCGTGGTCATTGGCGAGCAGAAATTCGGTGTCGAATGCGATTCGGCGGAGATGCAGAGAATATATGAGCTGGCGGCCAACTATCGGGTGCCGGTGCTGATGCACTGGCAATATAAGATGTATAATTATGGTTTCGAGCGCTTCTACCGGATACTTGAGAAATATCCGAAGACCACATTCGTGGGCCACGCGCAGACCTGGTGGGCCAATATAGACAAGAACTACAAAGACGACGCGTCGAACCTCTATTCCAAAACCAAGGTGACGCCGGGCGGCATCACGGACCGTTACCTGAGCGATTATCCGAACATGTACGGCGACCTGTCGGCCGGCTCGGGTCTCAACGCGTTGACTCGCGACGAAGAGCACGCGCGGGAATTCATCCAGCGCCACCAGGACAAACTCATCTACGGGAGCGATTGCAACGATCTGGCTGGCGCCATTCCAGCTTGCCAGGGCGCACAGACTATCGCCGCGGTTCGTCGCCTTTCACCGAGTCACGCGGTCGATCGAAAGCTGCTCTATGACAATGCGAAGAGGGTGTTTAGAATCTGACATCCGTAAGATGTGCGGATTGCCTTTTCGACGCTCCGTGGCTCAGGGAGAATTGCTTTTGCGTTGGGTTCATTTTCCGCGGTTATACGCTCCGATGACGGTCACGGCCTGCGGAGGCGGAAGAACTGGAAGCTGTTCGTCGCCCGAATGGTCACCGACTTGTTGGTGCCGTCGTCAGTCACGCTGGCGGTATTCGTGACCCAGCTTGCCGGGGGAACCAGCGTGCCGGCCTGTTCCAACGCGAAACTGGCCGTGTAAGCCGATGGCCAGGAGACCATTACATCAGCGCCGGAGCGAAGCACCGAAAGCGCAGGAAGAGTCGGCAGGTAGGCACGGGCAATGTATGCGGACACCTTCCCGCCCGCCGTCGTGAACTCGCCCCCCGCATAAAGGTCACTGCCCGACACCGTCAGTGCTTTCACATAGCCATAGGTATTCATGCCCGAGCCCAGCGCCGACCAACTGCTCCCGTTCCATTTGGCGATGGAATTGGCCGCGTTGCCGCCGGCCGTCGTGAAATCGCCCCCCGCATACACGTTGTTGCCCGACACCGCCAGCGCATACACAGAGGGGCCGAAGGGACCGCCCGCCATTCCCGAACCCAGCGCCGTCCAACTGGTCCCGTCCCATTTGGCGATGTAATTGGCCGCGCTGCCGCCCGCCGTTGTGAACGCGCCCCCAGCATACAGGTTACTGCCCGATACAGCCAGCGCATATACATAGTAGTTCATCCCCGAACCCAGCGCCGACCAACTGTTCCCGTCCCATTTGGCAATGTAGCCGACGGCCGCCGCATACACGTCGCTGCCCGACACCGCCAGCGCCCACACAGGGTTGTTCATCCCCGAACCCAGCGCCGACCAACTGCTCCCGTTCCATTTGGCGATGTAATTGGCCGCGCTGCCGCCCGCATTCGTGAAATAGCCTCCCGCGTACACGTCACTACCCGACACCGCCAGCGCAAGCACATAGTTGTCCATCCCCGAACCCAGCGCCGACCAACTGCTTCCGTCCCACTTGGCGATGTAATTGGCCGTGCTGCCGCCCGCCGTCGTGAAGAAGCCCCCCGCATACAGGTCGCTGCCGGACACCGCCAGGGCGAACACATAGTCGTTCATCCCCGAACCCAGCGCCTTCCAACTGCTCCCGTCCCATTTGGCGATGTAAATGGCCGGGCCGCCGCCCGCCGTCGTGAAATTACCCCCCGCATACAGGTCGCTGCCCGACACCGCAAGCGCAGACACAACTCTGTTCATCCCCGAACCCAGCGCCGACCAATTGCTCCCGTTCCATTTGGCAATGTTATTGGCCGCGCTGCCGCCCGCCGTCGTGAAATCGCCCACTGCATACAGCTCGCTGCCTGACACCGCCAGCGCGGACACAGAGGGATAAATAACGCCGTCTATCCCCGAACCCAGCGCCGACCAACTGCTCCCGTCCCACTTGGCAATGTGACCGGCGGCGCTGTCACCCGCCGCCGTGAACTGTCCCCCCGCATACAGGTCGCTGCCCGACACCGCCAGCGCAGACACACCAAGAGACACACCAGGACGCCCTGTACCTCCGGGGCTTATCCCCGACCCCAGCGCCGTCCAACTGCTCCCGTCCCATTTGGCGATGTTTGTAGCCGCGCTGCCGCCCGCGGTCGTGAACGTGCCCCCCGCATACACGTCGCTGCCCGACACCGCCAGCGCATTCACAGAGGGACCAAAGGGAGCAATAAGGCCGTCTATCCCCGAACCCAGCGCCGACCAACTGCTCCCGTCCCATTTGGCGATGCGATTGGCCGCGCTGCCGCCCGCCGTCGAGAAATCGCCTCCCGCATACAAGTCGCTGTGCGACACCGCCAGCGCAAATACATAGTAGTCCATCCCCGAGCCCAGCGCCGACCAACTGCTCCCGTCCCATTTGGCGATGTTAGTGGCCGCGCTGCCGCCCGCCGTCGTGAACACGCCCCCCGCATACAGGTCGCTGCCCGACGCCGCCAGCGCATACACAGATGGATAAGGGCCGTTGGGTGCGCCGCCCATCCCCGAACCCAGCGCCGACCAACTGCTCCCGTTCCATTTGGCGATGTTAGTGGCCGCGCCGCCGCCCGCGGTCGTGAAATAGCCCCCCGCATACACATTGCTACCCGACAGCGCCAGCGCCAACACGCTGCCGTTCATCCCCGAACCCAGCGCCGTCCAACTGCTCCCGTCCCATTTGGCGATCCGGCTGGCAATCACATCTCCGACCACTGTAAAATCGCCGCCGATGTAGAGAATACCCGAGCCGTCCACCACCGCCGCGCGGACCTGGCCGTCCGCGCCGGGAATGCCGCCCATGCTGATCCAGTTGGCATCGCTGAAGGTCGGGTCAATACGCACGGGATACACCGCCTCCGCATCATTCACCACCACGACCAGGTAGGGCCGTGTTCCACCGCGTCCCTGATCTCCTCCCGGAACAATGGGGACGCAGTGGAACGCGTCCCTACCGTTCATTGGCAGGCTCTGACCCATTTCTGCTCTCTGCTTTCTGCTTTCTGAATTCGACTTGAGACTCGTTACCTCGTCTCCTACAGGACGGACTTCCATGCACGCCCTCAACTCTTTGCCTGTCGCATCGGTGACGCGCAACCGGCTGTAGGCAATTTTGCGCCCGGAGTTTTCCAGCACTAACTGTGCGCCGTCCGCCAGCGGCTCTACCTTCGCGCCCGTCACGGCCAATTCCACGCGCAACGGGCCTGGGCCAACGGGCCGTTGCTCAATAATGAAATCCTGCCGCACTCCGTCCATGCTCACGCTGTATTCCTCCACCAGCCCGGGCCGGGTGAAGCGCGCGGTCTGACCGTCAGTGGCCACGGTGCCGTGGTTTGGCAATGGCATGGTAGGGCGCGTCACTCCGTGCGCGCCGCCGCCCGCTTCAAGATTCCGCATTTCGCCAGCCCGATGACCCGGCGCGCACGGAGTGACGCGCCCTACCTCTGCGGCCGTCACCCGGAAACGGTCGTTCACCGCGTTGGTCACGGTCGAAGTCAGCCACAACCCTTCGCGGGTGGCCTCCCCTTCGAGCCGTTGGAAAACGCACCGCAACCGCGCGCCCTCGACGGTGGGACTGACGGCCAGCCCATCGCCCTGGTAATCTGCGCCGGCCTTGGCGCCGAGCTGCGACCACGGAAAGGGTGGAGCGTAGAGCGTCAGAGCGTCGGAGCGTCGAACCATCGCTCCACGCTCCACGCTCTCACGCTCCCCGTCTTCTGACGCTCCACGCCCCACGCTCACCGCCTCCCGTGCCGCCGCTGCGGCCAGACTGAAAGACGAGCCAATTCCCAGCGCCACGGCGCAAAACAGTCGGGCGTGAAACCGTTTGAATTTGGTTTTCATAAAATGGACCGATAGAAGTTTGCCTTTTTGACGCTCCGCGGTTATACGCTCTGATAACCTTCACGGCCTGCGGAGGCGGAAGAACTGCAGGTTGTTCGTGGCCGGAAGGGTGACGGACTTGTTGGTACCGTCGTCGGTAACGCTGGCGGTATTGGTGACCCAGCTTGCCGGGGCGGCCAGCGTGCCGGCTTGTTCCAACGCGAAACTGGCCGTGTCAACTGATGGCCAGGAAACTGTCACATCCTTGCCGGAGCGCAGCACCGAAAGCGCAGGAAGAGTCGGCAGGTAGGCACGGGCAACGTGTGCAGACACCTTCCCACCCGCCGTCGTGAAATAGCCCCCCGCATACAGGTCGCTACCCGAGACTGCCAGCGCAAACACCTGGCCATTCATCCCCGACCCCAGCGCCGACCAACTGCTCCCGTCCCATTTGGCGATGTAATTGGCCGCGGTGCCGCCCGCCCCCGTGAAATAGCCCCCCGCATACAAGTCGCTGCCCGACACCGCCAGCGCCAACACCTCGCTATTCAGCCCCGAACCCATCGCCGACCAACTGCTTCCATCCCATTTGGCAATGGAATTGGCCGCGCTGCCGTCCGCAGTCGTGGTCTCGCCCCCCGCATACACGTCGCTGCCCGACACCGTCAGCGCCAAGATATTGTTGTTCATCCCCGAACCCAGCGCCGACCAACTGCTCCCGTCCCATTTGGCGATGTTCGTGGCCGCGCTACCGCCCGCCGTCGTGAACGTGCCCCCCGCATACACGTTGCTGCCCGACACCGCCAGCGCATTCACAGAGGGACCAAAGGGAGCAATAGGGCCGTCAATCCCCGACCCCAGCGCGGTCCAACTGCTCCCGTCCCATTTGGCGATGCGGTTGGTCGCACTGCCGCCCGCTGTCGTGAAATCGCCCCCCGCATACAGGTCGCTGCCCGACACTGCCAGCGCATACACATCGTTGTCCATCCCCGAACCAAGCGCCGACCAACTGCTCCCGTCCCATTTGGCAATCCGATTCGCCGCGCTGCCGTCCGCCGTCGTGAAAGAGCCCCCCGCATAAAGGTCGCTGCCCGACACCGCCAGCGCCAACACACGGTTGTTCATCCCCGAGCCCAAGGCCAACCAACTGCTCCCGTCCCATTTGGCGATGTTGGTGACCGCGTTGCCGCCCGCCGTCGTGAAACGGCCCCCCGCATATACATCGCTGCCCGACACCGCCAGCGCATTCACGTAGCCGTCCAGCCCCCCCGAACCCAGGGCCGTCCAACTGCTCCCGTTCCATTTGGCAATGTTATTGGCCGCGCTGCCGCCCGCCGTCGTGAATTGGCCCCCCGCATACCCGTCGCTGCCCAACACCGCCAGCGCATTCACCACGGAATAAGCGCCGCCACCGCCAATCCCCGAGCCCAGCGTAGTCCAACTGCTCCCGTTCCACCTGGCAATGCTTGTGGCCGCGCTGCCGCCGGCCATCGTGAAATTGCCCCCCGCATACAGGTCGCTGCCGGACACCGCCAGCGCATACACACGGCCAAATCTGTTCATCCCCGAACCCAGCGCACACCAACTGCTCCCGTCCCACTTGGCGATGTTGGTGGCCGCGTTGCCGCCCGCCGTCGTGAAGAAGCCCCCCGCATATACATCGCTGCCCGACACCGCCAGTGCATACACAGGGCCGTTCATCGCCCAACCCAGCGCCGCCCAACTGCTCCCGTTCCATTTGGCGATGTAATTGGCCCCGCTGCCGCCCGCCGCCCTGAACTGGCCCCCCGCATATAGGTCGCTGCCCGACACCGCCAGCGCATACACAGGGCTGTTCATCCCCGAACCCAGCGCCGACCAACCGCTCCCGTTCCATTTGGCGATGTTGGTGGCCGCGTTGCCGCCCGCCGTCGTGAAATAGCCCCCCGCATATACGTTGCTGCCCGACACCGCCAGCGCATACACAGAGGGAGCATACCCGGGAGGAGCACCGCTCATCCCCGAACCCAGCGCCGACCAACTGCTCCCGTTCCATTTGGCGATGTAATTGGCAATCACATCTCCAACCAAGGTGAAGCCGCCGCCGATGTAGAGATTGCCCGAACCATCCACCACCGCCGCGCGAACCACGCCGTACGCGCCGGGAATACCGCCCATGCTGATCCAGTTGGCATCGCTGAAGATAGGGTCAATGCGCACGGGATACACCGCCTCCGCATCATCCACCGCCACGACCAGGTAGGGACGCGTTCCACCGCGTCCCTGATCTCCTCCCGGAACAATGGGGACGCAGTGGAACGCGTCCCTACCGTTCATTGGCAGGCTCTGACCCATTTCTGTCGCCCTGGTAATCCGCGCCGGCCTTCGCGCCGAGCCGCGACCACGGAAGGCGTGGAGCGTAGAGCGTCAGAGCGCCGGAGCTTCGAACCAACGCTCCACGCTCCACGCTCACCACCTCCCGTGCCGCCGCCGCGGCCAGACTCAACGAGGAGCCAATTCCCAGCGCCACGGCGCAAAACAGCCGGGCGTGAAACCGTTTGAATTTGGTCTTCATAAATTGAACTGATAGGAGATTGATAGGGCGCAGGTTTGCGTGCTGCTCATCGCAAGCCCAAGCAACCCGAGCGCTAGAGCTGCGCAGTTCCTGTTCTTCGTCCCCTGCTCAAGCAGAAGTTCCACCCGCAATGGGGTCAAACTCTGAGGACTCCACATAGGCATTTGGACTTTGCGGCACCGCCGGTTTATTGGCCTACAACGTGTGAGGGAGAAACGGTTTTGGTCCCACACCGGGTTTGTTGGTCTGATTGCCTTGAGCAAGGCTCATGCCATAGCCGTTCTTGGCCGGAAATCGAAGAAATCGCCCACCACCCGCACCAACAAGGCGTGAATTTCACGCAGAGTGCGTCAAATTCACGCCATTAAAAGGGTTAGTGAAACGAGGGGCTTCGTGATGGCGTTACTGAAGGTGCCAAGCAGAACATTTGTTGGCGTATTGTCCGTGGAACCTGCACGGGTCGCATGGCTGGGTAGGAAAAGTCCATCAGTGGGCCGAGAAATGGAGAGTCGCTGGACGCAAGTTGCGCACAGGGTCACTACGCCATGAAACTCCCAGAGACACCTGCGCGGCGAGGCATTGGCTTGGGTTTTCGGCTGCAGGGTTATTCATGCTGCCTGTGTTGGCAATGACCCTGTAAATTTCCTTTGGGATCAAGGAACAGAAATCTGATAGAAACGTGCGTTGTTGGTTGCCGCGCCTGGGTCTGTATATGTGAAGTTTCCCTGGGCATCGAAGAAACTACTCGTCAACAGGATCCAAGATTTGAACGGCAACGATAGATCGGGGGAGGCCCAAAGTCGGAAGGCCCGGTTCCTTGGCCCATTGCCGGTGAGCAGCACGGCGCCTCCAGCCTGCCTGGCGACGCTGGCGAACTCCGAGATAACCAGCCGAAAAACTGTGCCACCGCCACCAGGACCGCCCGAAGCAGTTGAGCCGTAAAAAGTGCCGTCGCTAGCCATTATTAGTCCGCCCGGATACGTGCCATTGGAAGCACTGAGTGAGAGGAGGGTGGTCAACGTACCGTTGGTCGTTACCCGAAAGACTGTTCCATAGCTCGCCACGGCGTACCCCAGCAGGGTGGTGGCGGTTGTGCCATAAAAGCTGCCGTCGGGGCCCAACGTCAAGCCACCGGTCGGCGGGCCATTGGCCTCACCGAATGAGACCAAACTCGTCAAGAGGCCGTTGGTCGCGAATCTGAACACCGTGCCATAACCGCCGTTGGTCCCGCCATTTCTGGTCGTGCCGTAGAAATTGCCTTCGGGCCCGAGTATGAGCCCAGAGGGACTATCCCCATTGGGACCGGCAAAGGAGAACAGGCTCGTTAAGATACCGTTCGTGGTCACCTGGAAAATGCGGCCATGGTCTGCTTCCGAGCCTCCCGGAGTTGTGCCGTAGAGATTTCCGTCGCCTCCCAACACTAACCCGGTCACCGGATGCGCGCCATAGTCGAAAACAGCTAGTGTCGTCAAAGCCCCGTTCGTCGTCACTTTGAACACGGTCCCCGCATTGGGGCCCTGGCACGCCGTGCCCAGGGCTTGGCTTAGGCATCTCGTCCACTCGGTCGTACCGTAGAAATTCCCATCAGCGCCCAATGTCAGTCCGGCCGCCGGAACAGCGCCGTTCGTTCCGGGAAACCACGCCAAGCTGGTCAGCGTGCCCTCCGTCGTTACTTGGAACACCGTCCCGAGATTGCTGCTGCCGCCCGAAGTCGTGGCACCGTAGAAGTTGCCGTCGTTTCCCGGTACCAGGCCCGCGGGATTGGCGCCATTCGTGCCCGCGAAAGAGACCAAGGAACGAAATGCACCATTTGTCGTAATATGGAACACCGTCCCTTTGCCGCTACCGCCTCCACTGCCGGTCACGCCATATAAACTGCCGTCATTTCCTAATGTCAGTCCTCCAGGGTTCACGCCATCGGCGCTATTGAAGGAGGCGACGGTGGTCAATGCGCCGTTAGTTGTTGCTTTGAACACGGTCCCGTTACCGATGCTGCCTACCCTAAGCGTTGTACCATACAAATCCCCATCGCGGCCCAGCGTCAGCGGGCCCGGTTCCGCGCCATTCGCGCCCTCGAAGGAGACCAGCGTGGTCAGCACCCCGTTTGTCGTCACCCTGAACAGCGTCCCGAAAACGCTGGTACCCCCAGCCGGCGTTGCGCCGTAGAAATCGCCGCCGCGACCCAACACGAGTCCGCTCGGACTTGACCCATCAATTCCGCTAAACGAGAACAGTATTGTCAGCAACCCGTTCGTGGTCACCTGAAACATAGTCCCGGAATCGCTGCTCCCACCGCCAAGGGTCGTGCCATAGAAATTGCCATCGTTTCCGAGCGTCAGCCCTGACGGAAACCGAGCGTTGGTAAACGGGAAGGAAACCAGGGTGGTCAATACGCCGTCACTCGTTACCTTGAACACGGTTCCGACAGCATCGCTTCCACCTCCTGTGGTAGTTCCGTAGAAATCCCCATCCTTTCCGAGCACCAGCGCATTTGGCCCCTGGCCATCAGCATCAGTGAATGAGGCCACCATCGTCAATACTCCGTTGGTAGTCACCCTGAAAATTGTGCCATTATTCGATACGCGACCAAAGTGGGTCGCACCATAAAGATTGCCGTCAGGTCCCAACACCAACGGCCCCGGCTCACCAGCGTACCAATCAAAATCAACCAGCGAGCTCAATACCCCGTTGGTGGTGACTCGAAAAATTGTTCCTCCCCCGAAACGTCCACCCGAAGCCGTGCCGTAAAAATTGCCATCGCTCCCCAACACAAGTCCGCATGGTCCAGCGCCGTTGGTCTGGCTGAAGGACGCGAGCAAGGTTAATATCCCATTGGTCGTTATTCTGAACACCGTCCCGGCGTCGCTGCTACCTCCACCCCAGGTTGTTCCATAAAAGCTGCCGTCGCTTGCTTCGACCAAGGGTCCGCATGGGTTCCGAGGCCCCACCTGGAAACTGTAAAGCGTTTGCAGTTGCAAAGCCTGCAGCGAGGCCGTCGTGAACAGTAGCACGCCGGCGATAGACATTTTGGTCGGCAACGCTCTCATCGGGTCGCTTTGCTGCAACTACAGCCTGAGTTGGAGGCATGAACTGCCGCGATCATGCAAATCGTACTCATGCTTCCGTTCGGCCATCCAAGATTCGCTCACTCTGCGTGAAATGCACGCAAAAAGCGTGAAAATCACGCATCTCTTCTATGAGTTGTGCTGCGATTCTCTGGGCGAAATGGTTTAGCGCATTTCCCGTGCCAGGCCGGTTCCGTGAACGAGAGACAAGACCAAAGACCCGACCTCCACTCACCGGAAGGCACTTGCCTTTTGATCAGGACTGACACTTGCGCTCGATGGGCGTCGTCGCGGTAAATGATGACCCGCGGGTGGTGGTGAAGATTCTGCGCGATCGCGGCGTCTGGCACGACCGGACCGCCGAGCTGGCTCCGCCGGATGCCGCAGGGCCCTACACCTACGAACCTTGTAGCGACGTGGAGACGACGCCCGATTACGAGGTGGCGCTCACGCATTGACAACCCTTCCCTGGAACGCCGGCTCGCGGGTGGGCCTCTGCCCGGCGACGGCCACTTGCCGGCCAGGCTGGCTACCACGGCCCGCTCTGCGCATCGAGCGGGAGCCGACACGACAAGAATCGGAAAAAATCGCCAGTTGACAGGCCAGCCGGTCTGGTGATAACATGGGGTTGTAATGAGTGAGACCGGAAACCAGTTCTCCCTCACCCGCGCAACGTCAAGTAAATGGCTGCGCGTGAAAAGCAAACCCTATCAGTAATTCCAGCCCCTATGTCGGAGAACCGAGTCATCCGACTGTTTCTCTTGGCGGCGTGCATGCTGTGCGTCCGCCCGGCATCCGCGCAAAGCGGGCCAGTCAGCGGCTTGTATCAGATCTTGTCGGGCCGCTACGGTGCCTGCTGCGGCCTCGGGGGCAACGACTCCGGCTACACCTTGCCCGCTGCCACTCAGAGTTACGTTCGGCTCACCGTCAATGCGCAGCAGAACACCGCGTCGCTCGCGTTCCTGGCCGACGACCGGCAGACCGTCTTCAGCATCGCTCCGTGTGCGCCCGCCGAGACGATCACCTTCGGCTTCGGTTACGGCTTAGTGTTTTCCAACCAGCTGGTCTTCCAAGTTGATCCTGGTCCACCGCCGTATTACAGATCCTGGAATTACACGGTGAGCAACGCGCCGAACACGCTGCGCATCGAGGGCATCCTTGGCAGCGAATCCTCCTGCACCGACACACCCACGCGCTTCACTCACAGCAACGTCGTGGCGATGCTCGTCTTGGGGCCGCAACTCACCCTGCTGGAGTTCTCGAAGGAACGCGGCGCGCGGCTGATGGTCCAGGGCCGCGCTGGGGCGACCAACGTCATCGAGGCCTCCGCGGATTTGCTCGCCTGGACGCCGGTGAGCACCAACGTCATGGATTACAGCCTGTGCCCGATTTGTCCCTTCGTCATTTTCGAGGACGCGGCGAGCACGAATCTGACGCTGCGCTTTTACCGGGCTGTGGAGCTGCCCTGAGTCGGTCGGGAAGATGGCAGGGCGGGTTTCGACCCAGAGGGCGCGCGGTGCTCCGGTTTTTTCCTTTGACACCGTTTCACTTTGGCGGGTGGCGATGAAAGGCACGCGCTTTATTTTTGGCACGGTTGGCCCGCCAAGGTCCTTTGGAGTGTTCAGTGATTGATTTTGAATCGTTCCGGCTTTGGCGGCGGACAAGCAGCGGTGAGATTGAAAAACTTTGACAGGGACAAAGGCCGAGTGTCCATTTAGGGTATGAAGGTAATGATGGCGCTCATGCTTTTGTCATTAGGCGCGCTGGGCGCGCAGGAACAGCAGCAACAATCGAAGGGTTCGGCTTCGAGCGGGGAGCGGTTGGATTCTCCCGTTAACGAGCGGCTGATGAAAGAAGTCCTGAAAGAGATTGAAGCCAGCCACGCTTCGGCGAAAGTCTCGGCGAGAGTGGGCAGGCATCTGCGACTTGAGGGGCCTGTAGTCAAAGTGTTCAAAGGGGCCAAAATATGGCATGTTCCGCGGCGGCTGTTTCAAGTGGTAAACCCTTTCGCTCCGTCAGACCGCACGGAGGCGGTGCCACGCAGCCGCGATTTGAATCCGAATGCCTGGGCATCTTCGGTGGGATGGGGCCACGATGGCATCACCCTTATCTCGGCATCGTGGCATTGAGGTAACGGCGCCCGGAGTAATTTGGTCGCACGAGTGGTCAGGAATACGAGCAGCCCTTTTTACACGCCCGAATACGAAGCCTACCTCCGAACGCTGTCACCCAAAACTGACACCGAACCTTTGAGGGCGCGGGACATTTCTTCATGCTGGAGCAGCCATCCGTTTTCAACAAGACGCTCATGGAAATGCTGCGAGAATTTGACCTGATAGCAAAATGAACCGCCCCGTCCAGCAGGAGGACTTCGATCGCTGCATCGCTGCCTCGATTGGCCCGCAATCCGTGTCATGTGCTGCGCTTCCCCATCCGCTCTCCGACGGGTATTGTCCTTAGTGGCTTCCCTCAGCCACCGGATCGCTGCCATCGTCGCATTCGCGACCTTGCTGCTGTTTAATTCCTGCGTAACCATACCGGAAGACCTCGTGGATGATTCCATCCGTCCCGATCTGCCGGCGGAGGCAAGTTTCAACGAAGCTGCAGGTTGCGGAGACCTGCTTTACCTGACTCTCCGATTAGACTCAGGAAAGGAGTTGCTGTTCGCGTTGGACACCGGGGCCCCGGTTACATTGTTAG
>WNGL01007253.1_pt1 | contig 14542 bp, 9 predicted proteins | sample 5400591 | NCBI WGS metagenome assembly WNGL01 (sample SAMN13153377, study PRJNA577476) | soil metagenome | isolation source: 80 cm soil or saprolite under Garry oak tree replicate 1 | place: USA:California | collected 2016-06-15
ATCTACGCCAAGGGCATGGCCGCCGGTGCGCCCACGCCCGCCGAGCTCGACACGATGCGCGCCGTCACGCGCCGCGCCATGGCGGATGGCTCGTTCGGAGTCGCGAGCGCATTGATCTATCCACCCGGAAACTTCGCCACCACCGAAGAGCTGGTGGAGATCGCCAAGGCGATGTCGCCCTACGGCGGCGTGTACATCACGCACATGCGGTCCGAGGCCGACCAGTTCCTCGAGGCGATCGACGAAGCGATTCGGATCGGCCGCGAGGGCGGCGTGCCGGTCGAGATCTACCACCTGAAGGCGGCCGGCCGGCGCAACTGGCCAAAGGCCGCGGCTGCGATCGCCAAGATCGACTCGGCGCGAAGCGCGGGTCTCGACGTGCAGGCCGACATGTACCCTTACGTCGCGGGAGGGACGGGCCTCGCAGCGTGCCTCCCACCCTGGGCCTCAGCGGATGGTAAGCTGTTCGCGAACTTGCGCGATTCGTCGACGCGCGCGCGCATCACGGCGGAACTGTTGAGCGAGCGGACCAACTGGGAGAACCTCTGTTCACTCGCGACGCCCGCGGGTGTGCTCTTGGCCGAGATGAAAAAGCCGGAGAACAGCCGCTGGGTGGGGAAACGACTTGCCGATGTCGCCGGCGAACAGCACAAGTCCTGGCCCGACGCCGCGATCGACCTGCTCCTGTCGGAGCAGCGGGACATCGGGACGATCTTCTTCTTGATGAGCGAAGACAATGTCGCGCTGCAGCTCCGGCAGCCCTGGATCAAGATCGGCACCGACGCCGGCGGCTACGATCCAGACAGCGTCCGCGCCCGCGGGCCCGTGCATCCGCGTTCTTACGGGACCTATCCTCGCATCCTGGGCCGCTACGTCCGCGAGCAGCGCGTCATCAGCCTGGAAGACGCCGTACGCAAGATGAGCAGCGCGGTCGCGACGCGTCTGTCGATCCGCGACCGCGGGCTCCTCGCGCAAGGGTACTACGCCGACGTCGTCGTGTTCGACCCGGCGACGATCATGGACAACGCCACGTTCGAGCAGCCACACCAGCTCTCAACGGGCGTGCGATACGTGTTCGTGAACGGCGTTGCGGTTGTGAGCAACGGCCGGCATACCGGCGCCAAGCCAGGACGGCTCGTGCGCGGCCCGGGGTACGGGCGCCCTTAGGTCACGGCCTCACCACGTTCACCTGCACCGACGACGGCCAGCGAGCCGAGCGGTACACTCGAACCGTGGCGGCGCGGTAGTCCGACGCGCGCGCCTGGAAGATGTTGGGCACGAAAGTCTGCGGATTCCGATCGATGAGCGGGAACCAGCTACTCTGCACCTGCACCATCATCCGGTGTCCCTTCAGGAAGCGATAATCCTGGGTGTGCAGGTCGATCGTGATCGGGGTGACCTGATTGGGCCTGAGCGGCTCCGGCTTCTCGAAACTGTTCCGGAACCGGGCGCGCAAGACGTCGTTCGCCACCATGAGCAGCCGGCCGGCGAGCTTCCAGTCCTTGGGATACTCCTCCGGATAGACGTCGATCAGCTTCACGATCCAGTCGCCATCCGTGCCCGTCGTAGAGACGAACAGCTTCGCCGTGATATCTCCGGCAATCGTCACATCGTCGGTGAGCGGCTCCGTTTCCCAGGACAGGACGTCGGCGCGGTCATCAACAAACCGCTGATCCTGGACGAGCCAGGCGTACCAGTCGGAGCCATGCGGGGAGTACGTCGGCTGGATCGGCCGGTGACGGTACGGCACGGGGTGCGCCGGATCTGACACGTAGCCGTCGAACGCTGCCGTCCCGTTTCCAGCGGGTGGCTCGAACGAAAGCCGACCACCGGCATGGAAGTAGAGCGACCGTTCGGTCGTTCGGCGCCGTGGCGGCCACTGGTCCCACGACCGCCACTCGTTCGAACCTGCCTCGAACGTGATCGCCTCCGGTTGCCGCAGCTCGCCCTGATCTTTGAGAAAATGCGCGAACCACGGCGCCAGGATGCTGTCCTGAAAGTACTTGCCTGTGGGACCCCCGAAGTCGATGTCGCCGAGCTTCGCGCCCTCGCCGGCCCAGCCGCCGTGGTTCCATGGGCCAACCACCAGGTAATTCACACGCCCGGTATCGTGGGGCTCGAGCAGGTCGTAGATCTTCATCGGTCCGTAGAAATCCTCCTGGTCCCACCAACCGGCCACGTTGAGCGTCGGCACGGTGACGCGCGTCAGATACGGCGCGGCCGCCTGCTTCTGCCAAAACCAATCGTAGTTCGGGTGTGCGACGTAGTCGTTCCAGGTGGGGATCTTGCCGTGGAGGTACCGTGCATTGACGTTGGAGAGCGGCCCGAGATCGAGATACCACTGGTAGGTGTCGTAGCGATCGAAGCCGAAGTCTTCTTGCTCCTTCGACGTCTCCATCATCGCGGCATACTCGAAGCCGTAGCTCAGCCGGAAGGCGCCATTGTGATGGAAGTCGTCGCCCAGGAACATGTCGGCGGGCGACGCCTGCGGCGATGCCGCCTTGAGCGCGGGGTGCGGATCGAGCATCGCCATCACGGTGAGCCAGCCTGGGTACGAAATGCCCAGCATGCCCACTCGACCGTTGTTGTTCGGCACGCGATGGATCAGCCATTCGATCGTGTCGTACGCATCGGTGCTTTCGTCCACCGCGCTCGAGTCCCCGCGCTGGCGCGGTGGCCGGGGGGGCCGGGGGGGCCGCATCATGACGAACTGCCCCTCCGACGTGTAGCGGCCGCGGATGTCCTGAAAGACGAAGATGTAACCGTCAGTGGCGAACGCGTGGTAGTAGCCGCGCAGCGCACGGGCGGCGCCGGCGATCCCGTACGGCGTGCGCGTGAAGATGAACGGCAGCGGCGCATGCACTCCGCGTGGGACGAAGATCGTGGTGTGCAGCTTGACGCCGTCGCGCATCGGGATCATCGCCTCGGTGAGGTCGAACCCCGGAGCGGAATCCGGCTGCTGCGCGAAGAGCCGCAGCGCGAGGAGGAACGCGATCACGCGATGCCGCCGTTTACGGGTTCTTCACCCGCGTGAACTCGATGTCCTTGACGCTCGGCTCGAACGGCACCGCGATGCGATCGATGTCGCCCTTTTGATCCATCAGGAACATGACCAAGCCGCTCAGCGGTTGGAGCTCGGCCGGGTCATCGACCTCAAAGGTGTCGTAGTGGTAATGCTTGAGCCGCGCCGTAAAGCCGGTGAACGACAGCTCGAGCACGGGACCATTCGCGCGAACGGTGACGCGACCATACCCGGGGTTTTCGTAGGTCCCCGCGTACGCCGCGAGCTCGTGGCTCGGTGTGGTGTTGGGCTTGCGCGCCGCGGCCCGCTCATCCCGCTGCTTCTTCTGGGCGGCTTCCGCCTCTTGCGTTTGCTGCCGGGCGCGCCCGACCCAGTCGAAGGGCGCCAGGCCGAGCAAGCGATCGAGCACATTTTCCGTCACGAGATTCGGCACCGGATTGTTGCCCGACATGTTCGTGAGAACTACCACGCCAATCCGCTCCTTGGGCAGCCAGGACATCTGCGAAATGAATCCGTCGATGCCGCCTCCGTGCTGCACCAGCTTGTGCCCGCGGTACGGCATCACGGCGAGCCCGAGTCCGTACGTCGCGAAGCCGAAGTCGTCCGGCCAGATCGGCTGGGGGCCGACCAGCGTTTGGGGCGTTTGCATCAGCATGTCGTTGGCTTTGGACAGGATCACGCGCCCCTCGTAACGCCCCGAGTCGATATGAAACTGTATGTAGTGGAGCATCTCTTCGACGCTCGAGTTGATGGAGCCGGCCGGCGCGACGGCATCGATGTTCCGGTACGGCACCTTCACCAATCCACACCCGTCCGCGCCCGCTGCGCCGTTTCCCCCCGGCGACCGCGCAGCGCCGTTCGCGACCGCGGTGGCGGGACACGTACGCCAGACGTACGCCAGGGCGGCGTCGTCCGACGCCGGCAGATCCCGCACCGACGTGTTCGACCGCGACATCCCCAAAGGCCCAAAGATGCGTTCGCGGATCAGATCGTCCCACGATCGGCCGGTGCGCTTCTCGACGAGGTAGCCCGCGGTCATGAACATCAGGTTCTGGTACTGCCAGCGGCCTCGGAACGACGTGTTCGGCTCGAGGTATTTGAGCCGCCGGTACATCTCCTCGCGGCCCAAGCTTCCCCCGTACCAGAACAGGTCGTGCCGCGGCAGTCCGGAGCGGTGCGTGACCAGGTCGCGCGGCGTCATCGCCTCGCTGGCGAGTTCGTCGTGCAGCTGGAAGTCCGGGAGGTAGTCGCGCACCGGCTTGTCCCAGTCGAGCTTGCCCGAATCCGCGAGCATGCCCATCAGCACGACGGTGAACGATTTGCTGTTGGAACCGATCGCCATCAGCGTGCGCGGCGTGACCGGCAGTTTTTGCTCGACATCCCGGAAGCCGTACCCCTTGAGGAGCACGACGCGGCCATCCTGGATGATCCCCAGGGCGAGCCCCGGGACGTGCCACTCCGTCATCTGGGCGGTCACGAACTGGTCCAACCCCGATAGCGCGCGCGACGTGGCGCGCGCAGCGGGGGCGGGGGCCGGGGCCGGGGCCGGGGCCCGCGGAGCTTGGGCGACGACGGTACGCGCGAAGATCGGCGCGAGGAGCAAGGATGCGAGGATACGGAGTTGCATACGCAGTTGCATCCAGTTTTGAGGGGTGGCACTATTCTACCCGCGACTCGGCCAGTGCGCCACCACGCGAGGAAACCCTTACGCCATCACCTGAATCCAGCGCCATGACGCACGAGCTGGCGCGCGTGCTGCGGCTCCGCGACGTGATTGTGATCGTCGTGGGCACCGTGATCGGCTCGGGCATTTTTCTCGTGCCCGGCGGTGTCCTCCGGGATTCGGGCGGTGACGTCGGGTTGGCCCTGCTGGTCTGGATCGTCGGCGGTGCGCTCTCGTTGCTCGGTGCGTTGACGTACGCCGAGCTCGGCGCCATGAATCCGCGCGCCGGCGGATTGTACGTGTACCTGCGCGACGCGTTCGGCCCGCTTCCCGCGTTCCTGTACGGCTGGGCGTTGTTCTTCGTGATCGGCAGCGGCTCGATCGCGACCCTATCGGCCGCCTTCGCGCGCTACATCCAGCAGTTCGTCGTGCTCAGTGTCCCGGGCGCGAAGCTGGTGTCGCTCGCCACTATCCTGGTGGTCACCGTGGTCAACGTCTGGGGCACCCGACAGGGCGCCGTCGTTCAGAGCTGGAGCACGGCAATCAAGGTCGGCGCGCTGTTGCTGCTGAGTGCCCTGCTCCTCACGACGGGGCACGGGCTCACAGCCGCGCCGGTGCGGGTTCTCGCGACGCCGCTGGGGTCGCAACTCCTCCGCGGCATGGCCGTCGCGATGGTCGCGGTGCTGTGGGCCTACGAGGGATGGCACTACGTCACCTTCTCTGCCGGCGAGATCGTGGAGCCGCAACGCATTTTTGCCCGCGGCATCATCGTCGGCACGGCGGCGATCGTCGTGATCTACCTGCTGGCCAACCTCGGCTACCTCGCCGCGCTTGGCCCCGCGGGGGTTGCCCAGTCGAATCGCGTGGCGGCGGACGCCGTCACCACACTGTTTGGGGACACGTGGGGTCGGCTCGTCACGATTCCGATTCTCGTGTCGATTTTCGGCGCGGCGAACGGAATCGCGCTCACGGCGCCACGCGTGTTCTATGCGATGGCGCGCGACGGAGTGTTCTTCCGGAAGCTGGCCGAGGTGCACCCACGGTTCGGCACGCCCGCGGTCGCGATCCTGGCGGGGAGCGCGTGGACGATGGTGCTGGCGGCTTCGGGTACGTTCGAGCAGCTGCTGACGTACGTGGTGTTCACCGGGTGGGCCTTCTACGCGCTCGCGGCCGCCAGCATCTTCGTGTACCGCCGCCGGCTCCCGCACGCGGCCCGACCGTTCCGCGTGCCGGGATATCCGGTGACGCCGGCGCTCTTCATCGTCGCAGCCGGCGGCATTGTCGTCTCGACGCTCGTGTCCCGGCCGACGCAGGCCTTGCTCGGGATCGGAATCATCTTGCTGGGGCTGCCGGCGTACTGGTGGTGGCGCCGTGCCGCCTAGGGCCGTCGCACGCGCACCGGCGGCGCTGGTTCTGAAAGCAACTTCACCGGATTAGCCTCGAGGAGCCGCAGCGCTTCCTGCACGGCCCGCTCGAGCTGTGGGTCGCGTCCCTGGGCAACGAGCGCAGGGGTTTGTTGCACCACGATGTCGGGCGTGATGCCGACATTCTCGACGTCCCAATGACCCTCGGTATTGAAGAACCCGCCGCGCGGCGCGGTGATATATCCGCCGTCGATCAGGCCCGGCACGTCCCAGATGCCGACAAGCCCGCCCCACGTCCGCGTACCGACCAGCGGTCCAAGCTTCATCTCGTGGAACAGATACGGCAGCATGTCGCCCCCGGAGCCGGCATACTCGTTGATCAGCATGACTTTGGGGCCGAAGATGCCGGTGAGCGGCTCGGTCCACGGCCGGCGCTCGCCGACCGGATTGTTGAAGTAGCCGCGCAAATGCCGGGCGAGAATGTCGACGAAATAGTCGGCGATGTAGCCGCCCTGATTGAACCGCTCATCCAGAATCACGCCCTGGCGGTCCTGCTGCGCGAAATAGTAGCGGTTGAAGTATTCGTAGCCCTGATCGGCGGTGTTGGGCAACCACACATACGCGAGCTTGCCACGCGACAGTGAATCGACGAGCCGGCGATTGTCTTCGACCCACGCGCGCGTGCGCAAGTCGTCCTCATCCGTTACCGGCACGACCGTGACCGTCCATGAGCCATCGAGCGTCGGCTTGTCGTTGAGGCGTAGCACCGTCTGCCGGTTCGCCGTCCCTTCGAGCGCCTCGTACGGACTCATCGGCGGCTTGAGGTCGGTGCCGTTGACCGCGAGCAGATAGTCGCCGGTCCGCGCCTTCACTCCGGGCGCCGAGAGCGGCGCGCGCAGATTCGGATTCCAGTTCTCGCCGGAGAAAATCCGCTTCAAGCGATAGCGGCCGTTCTCGACCGCCAAATCGGCGCCGAGCATCCCGATCTTCACCGTGTCGATCGCGGGCGTGTCGCCACCAAACACGAAGGTGTGACCCAGCGACAGCTCGCCGCCGAGGATGTCGAGCAGATAGGTGAGATCGGAGCGGTGGCCGAGGCTCACGAGCCACGGCTCGTACATCGTCCAGACCTTGTCCCAATCGGCGCCGTGGTGATTGGGGACGTACAAATAGTCCCGCTCGAAGCGCCATGCCTCCTTGAAGATCTGCCGCCACTCGGCGCGCGGATCGAGCCGCATCTGCAGATCCACGGTGATCTTGCCATCACCCGGCTTGGGCGCTGCTTCAGTCCCGACGATCATCCACGACTCACCGGACTGGTACAACAGCTTCTTGCCGTCGTGCGACAGGCTGAATCGCGTCACCGGCGACACGAAGCTCTCCGACTTGCGCTTCTTGAGATCGTAGCGATGTAACGTGACGCCGGGCTGATTCTCGATCGCCTCGGTGACGAAGACGACGCCCTCGCTCCCTGCCGCAAGCGACGTGTAGGCGCGCACCGGCATGCCGAGGGCGAGGATGCGCTGGCTCAGCCCCGCGCGATCGATCCGGACGCTCACGGCACCTTTGGGGGACTTCGCTTTGGTCGTATCGACGCCAGCCGTGGTGTCGCGCGCCTCTTCGTCGCTCTCCGGCAGCAGCGGCGACGGCGTGTCGGAAGCGAGGACCATCAGATAGGCGCCGCGGCGCGTGCGGCGGTCGTAGGAGCTGAGATCCAGCCAGCCGCTCGAGAGACCAAAGTCGGTGCTCGCGAGGAAATAGAGGTATTTGCCACCCGCATCCCAGGCGGGACTGACGGCGTCCGACAGGCCATCCGTGAGCGGGTAGGTCTTGCGGTCCGTGAGGGAGTACGCCAGCAGCACGTGGAACTGGCTGGGAAGCCGCTTGGAGTAGGCGAGCCATTTCGAGTCGGGCGACCACGCCGGCTCGAAGGTGCGCTCGGGGTGCGCGTAGGTGTCCGTGTCGAGCCGGGTCACCTTTCCGGTCGCGACCTCGACCAGCAGCATGTTCAGCCCTTCGTCCGTTACGGCGATGTACTTCCCGTCGGGCGACCAGTCGGCGGTGTGGAAGAACGTTGGCTGCTCGAACTTGATTTCGCGCGGCGCGCTGAGGCCCTCCTGCGTGCCGATCATCAGGCGGTACTCGCCGCTCGCGTCGGAGAACCAAGCGACCTGCTTCCCATCGGGCGACCAGACCGGCGTGCGCTCCGCCGTCCCCGAGCTCCGCGTCAAGTTGCGCGCATTGCCCTTCTCGGCGGGGACGGAGAACACTTCACCGCGCGCGGCGAACAGCGCGCGGGCCCCACTCGGCGACAGCGACGCCGACTCGATCCACTTCGACGCGTCCACCCAGCGCGGCTCGGCCCACGGCAGATCGCCGCGGCACGTGATGGCGAGCTGGGTGTCCTTGCCCGTCGCCGGCTCGAGCGCGTGGAGATAGCCCGCTTCTTCGTAGACAACGACGCCCGCGCCGGCGTCGAGCGTCTTGACGTCGTAGTCCTTGTAGTGTGTGAGTTGCGCGAGCTGCTTCGACGCAACGTCGTACTTCCAGATGTTCGCGGCCCAGTCCCGATCGGAAATGAAGTAGATCGCGTCCCCCATCCACACCGGCCAGGTGTCGAGCGTGCCTTGTGACGGGAGCGTATCCACCGCCTGTGAGGCGACGGTATAAATGGTGATCGGATGCGTTTGGCCGCCGCGGTAATTGCGCCATTCGACATCCCAGCGTGAGACCTTCTCGTAGGCAAGGCGCTGGCCGTCGGGGGAGAACGAGCCGCGCAGCGCGTCGGGGATGGGCAGGCGCTCGGGCACGCCCCCTGTCGCGGCGATCGTCCAGAGCTGTTGGACCCCCACGGACGGTGCGCTGGCGCGGGCGGAGCTGAACACGATCCGTTTCGCGTCGGGCGACCAGCCTCGCGCGATGTCTGGCGACGGATGCCACGTCAAGCGCTGCGCCTCGCCGCCCGCAGCATCGATCACGTACACGTCCGTGTTGCCGCCGTACTGCATGCTGAAGGCGATCTGCTTGCCGTCGGGCGAAAAATGCGGATTGGATTCCGTGCCCGGGAAGCTCGTCAGACGCTTCGCGTCGCCACCGTCGCGGCTCGCCACCCAAATGTCGCCGGCGTACGCGAACGCGATTTGGGTTTTGCTCACGGTCGGTTGCCGGAGCAGGCGCGTGCCTTGAGCGTGCACGAGGATGGGGCAACAGAGCAAACCAAGGACGACGGAGGTATACCGCATTGTATACACCAGGGTGAGTGTGCCACTATGCTAGCCCCTCCCCGGCGCGGCGGCTAGGAGTTGTGCAATGGCTCGCCCTCGGTGGCCAGCTGCAGCTGGCGGCTCAGCATCTCGAGGTCGAAGCCTTCCTTGCGGACCCGCAGGTCGTAGTAGAAGAGGGTGAATACGCATGTAAGCACCGGATAGATGAGCAACGACACACAGGCAGCGAGCACTGCCAGGACCGTGTCCAGTCCGCCCACGAACCCTCCCAGGATTCCACCCACCACTCCGGCACCGAGGTACACCACCAGGATCAGACCGACCGAGACGACCCCCAGCGCCAGCGCCTTCCACTTGAAGCCCTTCGTCAGGTCCCAGGAGCGCTTCAGTGCCTCGCCGGACGAGCCCGACTCGAGGGCGGCCGCTTCCGCGGCGACGGAGTAGCCGCACGCCACCACAATCCCGGGGATGATGAGCGCCAACGTGGCCAGGACGGTCAGGATTCCGCTCATGACGTTCGCACCGAAGATCGTGCCGAACCTGCCGCTCGCGAACCGCATCGCGTCGCCGAACAGGGGCGTCCGGCCGAGGTAGGCCTCCGACACGACGCGCACCGTCGCGCCGGTCACGAGCACGCTCCCCACCAGCGTCAGCAGCCGGTCCAGCAGGCTCAAACCGGGATTCTGCGCGGCCCCACCCGTCAGATCGAGGTAGACATCCATTGCCGTCGGGATGCCCTCGCACACGACCGTGATGCCCAGCACCAGCGCGAAGTGGCGGCGCAACAGGACGAGCGCGCCATCCAGGACCTCGCCGATGGACAAGGGACGTAGCTGATAAGTCGCCATGGGAGCCTCCCGAAGTGCCCGGCCTTCATTACTATGAATGACTAGGCGTCATACGATACTCCCAAAGGACGATCACCGCTCCGGCGCTGGGATGAACGTCAATGCAAAAAGGACCAGGCAGGCCAGCAGCACCCACACGCGCGACTTCGGCAGCGGACGGTACGCATCGAGCACGGGAGGATGACCGAACTGACCCCGCGACAGGATGAGCACGATGAACGCCCAGGCGAACCAGCTCCGCGACACGTAACCGAGCAGGAGCACGAGCACCCAGAAGGCGCGGGCAACCTGCCGTTGGGCCCTCGGGAAGGCCGAGTACAGGATGTGGCCGCCATCGAGCTGGGCGATGGGAAGCAGGTTCAACATGGTCACGAGCATCCCCATCCATCCCGCGAAGGCCATGGGGCTGAGCGTCACCGCGCGTCCGCCGTACGTGAGATGGCGCAGGAGGTATGTCGCCACCGAGTCGCCGAGCAGCCACATCCCCCACCCGGTCGACACCTGCATCCCGCTCGCGCCCGGGTCGGTCGCGATATGGCTGTGCGCCAAACCGATCCACAGCACCGGGAGGGCGACCACGAATCCGGCGATCGGCCCGGCGGCGCCGATGTCGAGCAGCTGGCGGCGGTCGTTCAGAATCGAGCGCAGCCGGATGAAGGCGCCGAACGTGCCGACCCCGATCGGCATGGGCGGTCCCGGCAAGAAGTGCGGCGGCGACACGTTCACCTCATAGCGGCGTGCCGTGAGGTAGTGACCCAGCTCGTGACTCAAGAGAATGGCGAGGAGCGGCAGCGAGAATGCAAAGCCGCTCACACAGGCGCGCAGGAACGTCAGGTCCCACGCGGTGGGATTGAAAATCAACCCTAGCTCGGCGGGAATGGCGCCGGCGATCACCGCACCGGAGACCGTCGTCATGAACAGCGTGGCGGCGAGCAGCAGGGCATGCAGCAGCCAGTTTTCGCGCTGTTTGTGGGTGGAGCGAGTAAGGACGAGATGCCGCCCATCCCCCTCGCTGGACCAGTAGTAAGTCCCCGGCCATTGCCGGAGGGCCTCAGCGAGCGCAGGCGATGGTCCGGCGTGAGCCGGATCTACAAGTGCGTCAACAACTTCGCGGTCGTGGAGGGGGGTGGTCCGCCACGCCAGCAGGAACGGGGCGAGACTCACCGCCACTCTTGACTCGCCGCCCGGCGCGGCCTACTATGACTCGTTCGCATACCGCCATAATCCCAAGTTTCCATTATCAACGAGAACACTCCCCCATCCCGGGTTTCCCCCGCCGCACAAGCAAACGGAGCTGAAGCACAAGTGGATATCGCCGAACTGAAGAGAAAATCCGTCGCGGAACTACACGCGATGGCCGAGAGCCTGAACATCACCAACTACTCCGGGCTCCGCAAGCAGGATCTCATCTTTCGCATCGAGCAGTCGCTGCTCGACACCGACACGGTGCTCCGTGGCGAGGGCGTGCTCGAAATCCTGCCGGAAGGCTACGGATTCCTCCGCAGCCCCGACTGGAACTACCTGTACGGCCCCGACGACATCTACGTCTCGCCCAGTCAGATCAAGCGTTTCGATCTGCGCACCGGTGACACGATCATGGGCCAGGTGCGGCCGCCGAAAGAAGGCGAGCGCTACCTCGCGCTGCTGAAAGTCGAAGTCGTCAACGGCGAAGAGCCGGAGAAGGCCAAGCACCGTGTCGCGTTCGACAACCTGCGCCCCCGCTACCCCGAGCAGCAGCTCAAGCTCGAGCGCAAGGATGGCGACCTGTCGATGCGGGTCATGGACATTCTCTCTCCTATCGGCAAGGGGCAGCGTGGCTTGATCGTTTCGCCGCCCAAAGCCGGTAAGACGATCCTGATGCAGAAGCTCGCCAACTCCATCATCGAGAATCATCCCGAGGTCTACCTGATCGTGCTGCTCATCGACGAGCGGCCCGAAGAGGTGACCGACATGGAGGAGAACGTAAAAGGGCCGCAGGTGGAGGTCGTCTCGTCCACGTTCGACGAGCCCGCGGACCGGCACGTGCAGGTCGCCGACATGGTGATCGAGAAGGCGAAACGCCTGGTCGAGCACGGCAAGGACGTGGTGATTCTGCTCGACTCGATCACCCGCCTGGGCCGCGCCCACAACGTCGTGGTGCCGCACTCGGGCAAGATCCTCTCCGGTGGTGTGGACGCGAACGCGCTGCAGAAGCCCAAGCGGTTCTTCGGCGCCGCGCGCAACATCGAAGGCGGCGGCTCGCTGACGATTCTGGCTACCGCCCTGATCGACACCGGCTCGCGCATGGACGAGGTCATCTTCGAGGAGTTCAAAGGCACCGGTAACTCCGAAGTGATCCTCGACCGCCGCATCGCCGAGCGTCGCACCTTCCCGGCGATCGACGTGCAGCGCTCCAGCACCCGCAAGGAAGAGCTGCTGCTCAGCAAGGAAGAGCTGAACAAGGTCTACCTGCTGCGCAACTTCCTGTCCGATATGCCGCCCGTGGAAGCGATCGAGTTCCTGCTGGAGCGGCTCAAGCGCACCAAGACCAACGCCGAGTTCTTCCAGACCATGTCGCAAGGGTGAAAGGGCGCCTCCTCGCCGTGGATTGGGGCGAGCGCCGGATCGGCCTCGCCCTCTCCGACGAGACGCAGACGCTCGCCCAACCGCTCACCACCCTCACCCGCCGTGCCGGGAAGCGCTTCCCCATGGCGCAGCTGCTCGAGCAGGTCGCCCGCAATCAGGTCGTCGGTATTATCGTCGGTCTGCCGTTAGATGAGGCGGGGGCCGAAGGTGACGCCGCTCACGCCGCGCGGAGCCTCGCCGATGCTATCAAGCGTCGCGTAGGTGAGCTGGAGGTGAGCATGTGGGACGAGCGCATGACGACGGCACGGGTGTTGGCGGCGGTGCGCGAAATGGGCCGCGCGGCGCCACCTATTACCAGGCGCTCGATTCCCTCGAGTCGCATGGCGTAATCCAGAGCCGCGACTGGTTCAGCCTGTACGCGCGGCTGCGCGGCCTGCCGTCCAACCTGAAGAGCGGCGTCTACACCTTCGAGAAGGACGCCAGCTGGAGCAGCGTGGTCAGCACGTTGAAGTCGGGCCGCGGTCTCGAGGTCCGGTTCACCGTCACCGAAGGGATGATGGGATTCGAGGTCGCCGAGCGGGCGCGCTCGTGGCTGGGTGTGCCGCGGGATTCATTTGTGGCCGCCATGCGCGATACGTCGCTCGAGCGCGAGCTGGGCATCAAACCCACGCCAGCGGGCGTCGACGGCTACATGTATCCGACGACATACGTCGTACCGATGCGCATGCGCGCGCGCGATCTCATGAAGGTCATGACGCACGAGTTCATCGCGCGCTGGCAGCCCGAGTGGGATGCGCGGCTCGGCGAGCTGCACATGACACGGCATGAGATCGTCACGCTCGCGTCGATCATTGAAGCGGAAGTGCGCTATCGCCCCGACCGGCCCTATGTCTCCGCCGTGTATCACAACCGGCTCAAGCGTGGGATGGCGCTGCAGGCCGACCCGACGATCGTCTACGCGCACGGCCGGCGGCTCCGGCGGGTGTGGGAGCGGCAGCTCCAGATTCGCTCGCCCTACAACACCTACCTGCACACCGGGTTACCACCCGGTCCGATCACGCAGCCCAGCGACTCGAGCATCATCGCGGCGCTGTATCCGGCGCAGATCGGCTATCTCTACTTCGTCGCGCAGCCGGACGGGAAGCACATCTTCTCATCGACATACGCCGACCATCTGGCGGCGATTCGGGAGAGCAAGCGCCAGCGGAGAGCGGACCGAGTCAACTAGTCCCCTTCCGAATACGCCGCGCCGATTCTTCTGGATCGGCTGCGCCCAGCACTCCCCCGATAACCGCGACACCAGCAGCACCCGCAGCGACGATGGCACGCGCATTCGCCGCCGTGATACCGCCAATCCCGATCACCGGCGTACCTTCAGGAGCAAGCCGTGCGAGTGCCGCGAACCCCTCTGGCCCGAGCGGGGGGCCCGCATCGGCCTTGGTCGGCGTGGCAAAGCAGGGCCCGACGCTCCAGTAGTCCGCCGTGGCAGGCGCCCGCGCTGCCTCGTCCGGCGATCCGACGGAGATGCCGAGCACAAAGCCGGCCGGCAGACTGGGGCGCACCGCGTCGAGGGGGAGATCGTCCCAGCCGAGGTGCGCGCCGGCCGCACCAGCGGCCAGGGCGATATCGACTCGGTCGTTCACGAGCACCGGAACCGGGAGCGCCGCAACCAGCGCCCGCGTCAACTCCAGAACCTCGGCCGGCGTGCCATCTTTCCAGCGGACCTGCACCATGGTGGCGCCACCGGCCACCGCCTGGCGCAGGACCCCTACGGCATCCCGCCCCTTGAGCAAAACGGGATCCGTGATCACCATCAAACGCAACTGATCGACGAGAGCCATGACCAAGATCCTGCG
>WNGL01027757.1_pt1 | contig 14541 bp, 13 predicted proteins | sample 5400591 | NCBI WGS metagenome assembly WNGL01 (sample SAMN13153377, study PRJNA577476) | soil metagenome | isolation source: 80 cm soil or saprolite under Garry oak tree replicate 1 | place: USA:California | collected 2016-06-15
GTTCGGGTACATTATACACCTAAGACAGCGTTGAGCGCATCCATCACCATATTTATATTTAACTGCTCGAGTGTGGTTTCTCGTATAACTATCACTTCCGGCCCCACTGGCCGCCAGGTAGTGGGGTCGCTTGGTCCGAAGAGGGCGATAGTAGGAATACCCAGCAGCGCCGCCAGGTGGGTAATACCGGAGTCATTGCCAAGATAACACCTGCACTGTTGCAGTTGAGACGCAACAGCCAGCAATGGTTCGTTGATCATTATCTTGAGCATTGCCGGCTCGCGTAGTGTAAGCCGGCTTAGTATATTACCTATGCGTTCTTGATCGGCGGGCCCTGACAGTAAGAGCACCGAGTAGATCTGTCCAGTTAGATTCCATAGCCACTCAATAATGGCGGCGAAATGGCGGGCGGGCCAGCATTTATTGGCGCCGCCGCTGCCAGGATGAATGGCAACCGTTTTATCAGGATATGTTGCACCTGGTCCAGGCAGCGTGAAGGGCGTATGTATTCCCACGGGCCTGGGCAAGCTTATTGTCCGTGCCAGGTAGTCCACAATATGCAGGCTCTCCCGCGGACGACCGGGGGCGACGATCACGTGCCTGACACCAGCCATGAGTAAGTTATGTTCTACCATCCCCTCAGGATCGCGCAGCCAGCAAATAGCACTATCGATACGGTGCAGCAGGTTCTGCAGGGTAGGAGAGTGGATGCCATGGGTTGAGAACAATTCACTCCATTGGATATGCTCGTAGTCCGACGCTTCCTCAGCGACTCCGAAGGCAAGCGCGAGGGGCAATACGCTGGCATTGCTTACAAATGTGACGTGAGGATGTATATATTGTGCTCGCAAAGCTCTAAGCACGGGAAAAGCGAGGAGGGTGTCGCCGATGGCGCCAGGGCGAAGGATCAGGAAGCGCATGCCGATCATCTTTCTCTTTACTTGCGTGCCAGTGACAGGACCTCGATTACGATAGCCGCAACGAAGATGACTACTGCAGTAAAGATACTCCAGCTATGGAGTGCGCATAAGACGAGGTTGAGGACAATGCAAAGCGAGAGCAGAGCACCCTGGCGGAGAGCGTGGCGGACAGTGGCCCGGTAGAGCCGCGAGGCGAGAAAGCGGAGACTGATCAAGTACGCCAGGGGTGAGAAGGTGCTGATAAGCGCGACAGTGAGCAACATAAAAAACGCTGCAAATGCCAGTAGAGTATGCGGAGGAACAAAGCGTGTGAAGAGAAGCAAGCCTCCCCAGGCCAGGGGCGCCAGCACCAGCAATGTGTATAATGCTGTACGATTGGTCATTTATGGTTATCTCAACAAATTAAAGCCCTGATTGCCGTTCAGGGGGGCTTCGCTGCGACGGCGACTCTCCTGGGCTTCAGGACCAAAGTACTTCTGCCATATATCCGGCGCGTCCTTGCTTTCACCGCCATGCCTGGTAACACGCGAGCGCACGCGACAGATGAGGGGTGTGTTGACCGCTGCTCCCGCAACGATGACCTGTCCTTTGGAGAGCGCAGGCAGGTTATCCAGCAAGTCGCGCCCAACACCTTCAATGGCGGCGGCAACGCTTTTCTGGTCGATTTCATTGACGATACGCATGATACATTGCGTCTGGCACTGGCTGAGGACATCAGCATCGAGTTTGCCGGGGCGCTGGCTGATGAGGCCAACGCCTATGCCAAATTTTCGCCCTTCGGCCAGCACCTGTTTGAGAATAGCCGTTGAGACGACTTCGGTGCCACTGGGAGCGAAGTGATGAGCCTCCTCGATGAGCACAAAGACGGGATAAGGCAGGTAAAATTCGCCTGAATGGGCTTTGCCGCGCTCGGTCTCCATGCGCGCTTTATTAAGGCGACGCAGCAAGGTCGCCACGACGACCTGCTGATCACGCTCGTCGATGTCGTTGAGTTGCAATACGGTACATTGTCCCGGTTTGAATATCTCCGGCAGGTCCAGGTGCTGCATATCGTCAAAGGTGAAACTATCGACGAAACGCTGATCAATGCGCCAGGTTAATGCATGTACCGTGCTTGAATCGTCTGCACCCTCGCTATCTTCATCGCCTTTCTGCTTCGAGACGGCTTTGACTGCAGCCTTGAGATCAGCTACGCTCCAGGGAGAACCTCTCCTGGTTTCTGCGACTTTGCGTAGAGCCCGGCTCAGCAGATACTGCTGCTTCTCTGTCATCTCGGGCAAAAGATGGCGCATATCGCCCATAGTCAGCGTGGAGATGCGCACCTTGACTTGCTCAGGCTTATAGACTCTGACCTGAGGCCGGTAAGCGCCACTCCTGCCAGCGCTGTTCTCACTGAACTCATCGTGGTTGGCAATCTGGTCCAGTGTGCTGTATTCCCCATGAGGATCGATAATCAGGACACAGGCCTTGTTATGAGGCTGCATCAGTTCTTCGATGATGACGCTTGCGAGGTAGCTTTTGCCAGCGCCAGTACTGGCGATGATGGCGAGGTGTGTGCTGACGAAGTCCTTGACGCTGAGGACGATGGGCACTGCGCTATGCGCACGTGTGAGCAGCGAGCCAATTGTCGCGGAACCGGGCTGCGACGCTTGTTTGCGGCTGAGGATACGAGTTAGCATTTCGTCATCCGCCAGGTAAATTTGTTTCCCCGATTGTGGGGGAATCCAGGGGTTGATGAATGAGCCAGTCGCTTCCTCGTAGTAGCCCATGATGGCGACGTGCAGTTCAAACAGTTCGTTGGCACGCGCATCGTAGCCCACCATAGCGGCTACTTCAGTAGGTGATATTTCGGGCTCGGCCAGAAAGGTGTCCGGGTAAAGCTGCAAAGGCACACGTTTGATGATGCGACCAAGTACCCGGCGTGAGAAGGCACGTTGGGATGGCTCCCATGTTTCTGAGAGTCCGTCGTCGCCGGATTCGGAGAGTTCGTAATAGACGTATTCGCCGTTTTTGAGAACCTGCTCGTCGTCACGGGAGACGAAGGTATACTCATGCGTGGTTTCGCCCGGCCCTTTCGTAATGCCTACGGGCCTGAACCTGGTGCGCGCGCGAGCATTTGGATCAATCATGCTGAGACCTCGTGAAGTTATCCAGTTGTTTCTACCTTCAGCCGCCAGGCAAAATTGCGTTTTACAATCGAGAGCAGCGGGAGATTCTGCGGGAAGAGACGTTCTAACTGATCAATAATACGCAACGTGACCATTGGCAGCAGGCTGTTACGCTGGGCAATGATATGTGGCAGGTAGCCCATGTGTAGATATTCCCGCTTGCTGGGTTCAGGCTGGTCGCTAAAGAAATGGAAGGCACGGACTTCCGCGTCGGTCATGGTTTCGATTTCGCTTCCTAGTTCTAGTGATAGTAATGGTACACCATGCATTGTCGAGAGAAATTCAGCCTCGCCGCCGGGATTCATACGCTGTTCTATGATACCGAGGACCATCACATAAATCAGGACTGCTTTCTCTGAGATGTAATCGGGCGAGAAGAGTTCCACTTGTGTCTCGTTAGAGAGGCGTGGCCCAAGCGAGCCGAAGGCTGGGTTGAGCAGGATAGTATCATAGATCACGCCAATGGCATAGGTTTTAGGTTCATGGCTGATACCCAGGGCCAGGTTCAGATCGGAGTGGGGATCATCGGGCTGCTCGGAACGAAGCGCTACACGTACGAAACGGCCAAAGGCGTAATCCGCCGGGCCGGGTTCGATTTCTACCTCGCGAGGTCCATAGATCTGGCAGACGTAGTTGATGTGTGAGTCAGATTTGACGATCTTGCCAATAAACATCTCATGCCCCCAATATGATAGGTTTAGCACTTGCAGGGGTGCCACTACGCTCGACCCACGCACTCCGTTATCAGGAAGCTATCTATTTCCAGGTGTTCTTATTTCATAATACGGCAATCGCCATGATTTGCAGAAATTTGTGGTACTAATTGCTTTGTACAAAAACAAACGGGTTCCAGGCGGTTTTTTCCCTTTCTCACCCGTGTCCTGGTGTTTATTGTTTGAAGTATAGCATGCATGTTCTACTGAAGCAACTGAAGCATTATGTACTCTACTTCCTAATAAGTTATAATAGAAGTGAGCGCGATCTAGCAAACAGGAGTAATGGGGGAATATGTCCAGGGTACTTGTCATACGCAGCCCACATACAGGCCGGGCAGATAAGTTATCAGCAGCTCTCGACTACTTGAAACAGGCGGGCATAGATGTCGTCGATGTTATTTCTATAGCAAGCCTGGATGGTTTACCAGACCAGGGGCAAACCTGGATGGAGAGGGGCATTGATATAGCAATAGCTGCCGGGGGAGATGGTGTAGTAGGAGGAGTGATTACACATATCGCCGAATGTGGTCTCCCGCTAGGCATACTCGCGCTTGGGACAGCAAATGATGTAGCACGCTCGTTGGATATTCCGCAAGATGTACAAAAGGCGGCGGAAATTATTGCCCAGGGCAGGCAGGTAGAGGTGGATATCGGTATAGCACAACCTGCTGAACAGGCCCTGCACAGTGCCAGTCCCGAGCAAGGCAAACCTGTACCAATAAGCGTAACATCAGAAAAACATGGATATTTTGCCCATGCGCTGACTATAGGAATGAACGTCCAGTTTGCTCGCCTGGCAACCAATGTGGCTACGCGGCAGCGTTTCGGGAAGCTGACTTATCCTGTTGCCGCCATCGACGTATTGAAGCACCATATGGCACTGGATATGGAACTGCGCTTTGAGGGGCTAGCGCTGCAGCCGACAGCAGTTGCAGCGGGATGGACAGCACCGGCACTCAGCTATGAAATGCCTACGCAACGTGCCAGGGCGCTCCAGGTAACGGTTATCAACGCTCCTATTTTTGGTGGGCCGCGGCAACTGGCAATTCCAAGAGCGAGCCTGTGGGACCGCTTACTGGACATCGTTGTCATAGATGATATTGATCTGGGTATGTTGAGGGCAGCGATCGGACGTATTTTCAACCACGAGGTAGGGCACTCAACAGGTCCGGCAGATTGGCATAAGCAGTACCCAGCGCTGAATCAGGCAGAGTTGTCGTACATTCCTGGCATCCATCACGTCCAGGCGCGCGGCGTGATTATAGCGACGAATGTTGATCCACAAGATATGACGCTAGATGGAGAGGTTCGTGGACAGACACCAGGGTATGCACGTATGGCCAATCAGAGATTACGGGTTGTAGTTCCTGCATAGTGTGAGCCATCAGCCACAGAACTCTTCAGCGCTTGCAACCAGCACCTCGACGCAGCGTTGCACCTGCTCAAGGTCAACCCACTCGACAACAGCATGCGCTCCTTCGCCTCCAGGTCCGAAGATGACGGTTGGAATGCCAGCAGCGCTGAGGATGGCAGAATCCATCCATGCCGTCGCACCAATAATGCCTGGTTCTTGACCAGGTATAGCAGCTACATGGCGGCGCACGGCCTGCACGATGGGTTCATCCTGGGATACTTCAAATGCCTCGCGCAGCAGGGTTGTTCTCAGCGCTGCGTTGAAAGCGGTATCGGACGCTGCCAATTGGTCGAGGATCTGGCGTACCTGTGACTCGACATCCTGTGCTGTTTCGCCGGGAACGGTACGGCGTTCTACGCTCAAGATGCAGCGCTCTGGATAACTTGAGAGTTCCTGGCCGCCCGAAATCAAGGAAGCATGAAGAGAACCACTGCCCAGGAGGCGATGAGAAGGAGCCGAGCGCAGCGAGCGATCCAGTTCTTCCAGGCCCACGAGGACTTTGCCCATCTTCACAATGGCATCGACACCAAGGTCGGGCAGCGAGCCATGAGCAGCGATGCCTCTGGTCTCTATCTCTAGCCAGATAAAGCCCTTGTGTGCAATACAAATCTCTAGCCCGGTGGGTTCAGTCACGATAGCAGCATCCGCGTGCCAGCGTTTAACAATAGAAGCGGTGCCCATGCTGGCATATTCTTCATCTGAGACGGCGGTGAGGATTACATCGCCACGTAGTTGCTGGTTCTTTGCCGTGGCGGCAGCGAACATGATGGCAGCGAGACCGCCCTTCATGTCGAATGCTCCCCGCCCATACAGGCGGCTGCCTTGCACAACAGGATCATGTGGGCGCTCCATACCGGCAACGCCGACGGTATCCATGTGAGCATTGAGCATGAGGATCGTGTCACGGCGCTTCTTCTCAAAGCGAGTTCTTAGCTGGCCGCAGGCGGCGGCGATATCATCACCGCGCTCGGCGCGCACGCTGTTGCTTACGCCATGCTCGAAGAGGAGGTCGCGAAAGGCGCGAATGGCCTCGGGGCCGGGAGGCCTGTAGTCGGCAGAGGTGACATTGACCGGAATACAATTGACATGGGCGAGCTGCTGCAACGGAGCAAGAAGCTCTCCCAACTGGTGGGCATGTTGAGGGGTATCATTCACTCCGGCAAGCAGCACGTACTCAAAGGTGACCTGTCGCCTGGTAGCGGCAATATACTCTTTGCAGGCGGCAAGTAGTTCTTCAAGAGGGTATTTACGATTGATAGGCATGGTCTGGCCGCGCAGCTCATCGGTCGGCGCGTGCAAGGAGATGGCGAGATTGACCTGCAGCGGCTCGCGACTGAGCTTGCGAATGGCGGGAACAAGCCCGACGGTAGAAACGGTCATGTGCCGGGCGCCCAGGTTGAAACCCTGCGGGCTGTTCAAGATGCGCAGGGCTCGCAAGACATTATCGTAGTTATGGAGGGGTTCTCCCATACCCATCAAGACGATGTTAGTGACATGATCGATGGGTTTACTGCCTGGGAGGCCTGCTGCCGTCCAGGGGGCGGAACGTAGTTCACGAGCAAAATACAACACCTGGGCCACAATCTCGCCCGCGCTCAAGTGACGATCAAAGCCCATTTGCCCGGTAGCGCAGAAAGTACAACCGAAGGCACAGCCTGCCTGTGTGGAGACGCAGACGGTGGCACGTGGTCCGCTCTCGCTGCTGGGGGGATAGAGCATCAGCACGGACTCGATCAATTTGCCATCAGCGAGTTCCAGTAGTATCTTACGTGTGCGGTCATCTTTAGAATGTAGCTCGCTGCGCACAACCATCGGGCCGATGCAGGCCTCTCCTGCGAGCTGAGCGCGCAACGCTTGAGGCAGATTGGTCATTTCTGCAAAATCGGTGCTAAGGCGCTGGTATAGCCAGCCAAAGACCTGTTTGGCGCGAAACGCTGGCTCACCTCGCTCAACGAACCATTGTTGTAGTTCCGGCAACGTGAATGCAAGCAGATCGGTTTTGTGTCTGGCATAGTTTGATGTTGTTGGTGTTACGATCATGGATTTCATTATAGCACGAAGCGTTCCATTGAGATGGAGGTTAGCTTTCCTGTTCCTCGTCTAGCGCGAGCATGTACTGCCTGGCTTCTTCTAGTGTTTGAGCAAGACTGAGGTTTAGGATCAGGGTTTCCAATGTTGCTGGATCGTGAATTTCAGCAGTTCGTTTAGTCGCCAACTGTACGATCCCAGGGAAACGTGCCTGAATGACCGTAAGTAACGTCCGGTGTAATGCTTGTAATTCTCCCTCTTGTTTAATCCTCTGATAAGCCCTGGATTCCTGGAGCACATCGTAGAGCATGGCAAACCTCCTATCTAGCCAGAGAAGATCATTGTCATTCTCACACACGAGTTCTGCTAACAGATATGTCAACGAGAGCAGGTCGGGAACTGCTTCTCCTCCATCTTTCTGTACTCGTACTATCGCTTCTTCAACGACTTCGGGTCGAATACCCGCCTGGGTGAGTGGCAGGAGCGGGAACAGTCCCACCAGCCCTCCATGCCTTAAAACATCGGGATCGACCTCCCACAATTTAATGTTCTGAAAGTGAAAACGATGAATCTCCTGGCTGATGGACAAAGCCCAGACGACAGGCGATTCGGCAATCTTGCTGTCCTTTTTCAAGTAGATTACGAACGAGAGCGTTGGAAGTTCATACGCAAGAGTCACCAGTACATTATACTCCCAGACGCGCCATGCCATCTTGAGTTCGGAACGCCGTTGAAATTCGATATGTAACAACAATTCCTGGCCATTCAGGCGTATCCTGCACAACTTGTCGGTCTCAATATCCCGGCTATGTAGTTCCTCCGGCAATTCGTGGATGAGTTCGGCTTCGGGCACCAGCCACGACACAAAGTCTTGCGGTTTGATGCCAAAGAGCTGCTTCATCGTGCGGTCCCAGCGCCCCATACGATCTCCTACCGTATAAGCAGTGTAGCATAGCGAATATGCTCTGTCGAGGGTGTATCCGCTATGTTCGACCTTTCATACGTAATAGATACCGGGCGGCTCAACGAAAGCGGAAATTTTGCCATGCAGCATTCAGGGCGCATATGTGATGGTATGTTCGCCGTTCGGGGCAAGATTCGCGTTACCTGCCTGATCGTACACGTCGAAGCTGATGCGCAGTGGACCGGCAACAGCACTCAGCAGGCTGAGGTCTGCATTGCAGGAGAAGACGTCGTTTGGGGCAGGCGGCATAGCAGTGCAGGCAATTTTCCATTCGCGAGGATCGACTCCTTGCCACGATGCCGTGAAATTTACACGGTCGATGAGCGGTTCGTTTGGATGTGTGGGGAAGGCATACGCGGCGAAATGAACAACTTTGCCGACTACCTGTCCATTCAACGGGCTGATCCATTCACCTCCGGGTTTAATGTGCCTGAAAGCACTAAAGTACGCGTTAATACCGGCAAAGCTGATCAGCATAGCCAAAACAACTAGCGCCCCCAGGGCCACTCTACGCGTATGCTGCGAGCGCGAGGTGTTTTGTTGGGGTGGCCGGGATTTGTCAAATTCGGATGATGTAGTCGCGTTTTTTGAGATTCACCGGGCGGTGTTTCCCCAGGATGATGCGGCAGAGACAGGACATCTTCCCCGATCAAGCCAAGTTCCTCAGCATTCTTCCCGAAGATTTCGCAGAGCGGCTGGCGATGGTATGGACGGGGGATGCTATCACCACTTTCCCACCGGCCTACGGTTTTTGTATCGCATCCCACCTTCTCAGCGAGATCAGCCTGCGACCAACCTCTTAGTTCGCGCTCACGCTTCAAGCGCAAGTTGGGTATAGGCTTATCATGGACATCAGGGTTTTTCATGGCCTTGGATATCCTTTCTACGTTGCTTCTGTCTACCCCAGGGCTTTCCAATGCTCGCCAGCTTCCCTCTGCGAAGGCCGCCCCACCCCAGAAAATGGGGGAGTGTGCCGTGTCGGGCTCCGCCCGACACGGCACACTCCCAAAAAAAGGGGTGGGGTGGGGCCTCACAGAGAGCATTGGAAAGCCCTGTGTCTACCCCTGGACTTGAGATAGCTCCGCCTATGCGAATAAACGGTCAGAGCTTGAGTGTATAGCGCAAAAACGATTGATGTGATCCATCTAACATTCTCATCGTTACATCCAATTGTTTTACAACGTCTTTGGATATGAGATAATAGGCTCATCTATCAATAAGCTTACCTGTCCGCTCTCCTGGGCATGTTGTAGATGGTGTTCTGAAAGGTAGTAAAACAGAGCTGGGTCGACATTCTCTTCATCGCGACCGTTATTCTGCTTGCTTTTAATGGCTTTCGTAATGGTGCTGTTGTCAGCCTCATCAACCTGCTGACGATCCCGATCGGTTTCGCAGTGGCGTATGTGTTTGGACCGCCATTTACGCGGTTCCTTGCCCAGAATGGCCTTTCTGGGACGCCACTCATCTCGTATATTGTGCTGTTCTTTACTACTGTTCTGGTCATACACATCATTGCGACCATGGTGCGCGGAGTTTTACGTAAGGTGCCAGTGATTGGCTTTGGAGACGAGTTGCTCGGGGCGGTGCTTGGGTTTGTAGAGGCCTGGCTATTGTGGGTGGTTTTGCTGGCAGTCCTGGGCTCCTTTTTAGGCGGCATTCAGGATACCATTACGAAGACGACGCATATTATCCCTGGTGTTGGCATCAACGTGCCACAGTTTAAGCAATGGCACGATTTCTACAATCAAGCGGTGACAAATAGCCTTTTTGCGCGAGTGAATAGCTTCATTATCAAAACCTTGCCAGCGCTAAAAACGATTGTTCCCGGACCTACCCATTGAACACCAAGGCCTCAGGCATCAAATGATAGTTGCTTACATTGACCTTTCTAGGGATACAAGACATGGCTCGGACACAAACATGCAAGCGCTGGGCCACACAAAAACTGCCAGGGCTTGCATTCTCTCGTTCTGATGCTACAATACGCCTATACCAGTGAGCGGCAGAAAAAGGAGATAAGCGGAGGTATATACGGCAAAGCGGGATCGTCTAAGCGAAACGAGCATCCATGGCGAGCTCGAGCGCGCCTATCTTGTGGCTGTTGAAAGCGAGGAAAATGAAGGGCTATGGAGCGCTGAAGACTCATTGAGTGAACTGGGTACGCTGGCAAATACTGCAGGTGCAGAGGTTGTGGGAAAGATGATACAGCGACTGCGCCATCCCGATGTCGCGACATATCTCGGCAAGGGGCGCACACAAGAACTCAGCGATCTCAGGAAACACCTGGGGCTCGACCTGGTGATTTTTGACGATGAACTCTCGCCTTCGCAGCAGCGAAACCTGGAGAAGCTGCTGGATGCGCGCGTAATAGACCGCACAGCACTTATTCTCGATATCTTTGCGCAGCATGCCCACACCCGTGAAGGGCGCTTGCAGGTAGAACTGGCCCAGCTAGAGTATCGCCTGCCCCGATTAAGCGGGCGGGGCATAGAACTCTCACGGTTGGGTGGCGGCTCGCGCAGTGCAGGGGCGGGAGGTGTCGGGGGGGCCATCGGCGTACGCGGAACGGGTGAAACAAAGCTGGAGATTGACCGCCGCCGCATTCGCAGTCGTATTGCAGAGCTACAGGAAGAGATCGAGGGGGTGCGCGAGCAGCGTACGCTGCATCGTGAGCAGCGTGCCTCGCAGTCCATCTCGGTGGTGGCGGTCGTTGGCTATACCAATGCTGGCAAATCAACCCTCTTCAATGCACTTACCCAGGCGGAGGTATTGGTGGAGGACAAGCTTTTCGCCACACTTGATCCGACTACCCGCCATTTGCTCTTACCGGGGAATCAAGAAGTACTGCTCACAGACACGGTGGGTTTCATTCAGAAGCTGCCAACAAGGCTGATTGCAGCTTTTCGGGCGACGCTTGAAGAGGTGACTGATGCCGACCTGCTGCTGGAGGTAGTGGATATCAGCCATGAAAACGCTATCGAGCAGAGTGAGACGGTTAACGATATCCTGCAAGAGCTGGGGGTGAATGAGAAACCACGGGTTACAGCGCTTAACAAGAGCGATCTCCTCGACGACGCGGCGGAGATTGATACTTCACTTTATGCAAACGCAGTGACAGTATCAGCCCTCAGGGAGTCCGGGCTGGATACTTTGCGCGGGAAAATTGCCCAGGTCCTGGCTGACAGGATGGAGAAGGTAGAGGTTACTATTCCCTATACCAAGGGTGAATTGGTAGAGCTCTTTCACCGGCGGGGGCACGTGGAGCAGGAGGAGCACCAGCCACAAGGAACTTACCTCGCTGGTCGCATCCCACGCACATTGCGAGGATATTATGCGCAATATCGAGTTTAAGGAAGTAGGCCAATGTCAGAGCAGAAGTCGCAAAGCTGGTCAGTTCCCCTGCGCGTGCGTTTTCGCCCTGCCACCGAGCGGCTGCAAGGCGTACATGAACACGGCGAACCATCCCCGGCTGTGGATAGCCAGGCGTTGCAGTTACCGGCTGTAGGGCTGACTGCTGAAGCCGAACACGAGTCACGCAGGCGCGCCCAGCAGATCAAAGAACTGATCCGCCTGGGCAATCTCTTGCGGGCTGAGATGGGCCTGAATGAAGTGCTCCAGCAGATTGTTACTTCCATCAGCGCTTGCACCGGTTTTCGTATTCTGGTGATCAATTTAGTTGAGGAGGGAAGTGATTATGTATTGCCTGTCGCTCTTGCGGGGGCCTCTGCTGAAGCAGAGCGCATAGTACGAGAGTCGCGGATGACGGTTGAGCAGTTGCTGGGGCTCATGCGCCCAAATTTTCGTATCAGCCAGAGCTATTTTATTTCACATGAACACGCTTATGTCTATGGGAACATTGTGACAGCTATAGATAAGACCGTTGATGACTATGCGCCGGGAGGTTGGCATCCAGAAGATTCCTTACTTGTGCCATTATTTAGTCCACGTGACAGGAAAAAACTACTGGGCTTTCTCTCCCTGGATGATCCAGAGGATGGCAAAGTACCGACGCTGGAGAGCATCGAGGTGGTGGAACTTTTTGCAAACCAGGCTGCGCTTGCTATAGACGATGCACGTATCTTTCAAGAACGCGAAGCCGAGCGGCTGGCGCTGGAAGAGGCAATCGTTGTACTAAGACGAGACCTGGAACGGATACAACAGGGAGACCTGCGTGTGCGTGTGCGTTCCTCGCACGAGAAGTTACAGCCGGTCGCGTATGCCATCAACGAGATGGTAAGTGAAATCAGTGAGATCCTCGGGGATGTGCAGGTGGTGACGCAGGCGGTTGATGAGCATGCCACCGAGGTGCAACAGAGTTCCGATGTGCTGGTACACGATGCCAGCCAGCAGGAGCAGCAAGTACACAATATTTCCCACGTGATCGACGAGATGGCGGCTACGATGCACTCCATATCAGAGCGGGCCGGGAAGATTTCGCAGGTAGCAGTGGAAGCAATGGATGTATCGCTAGAGGGCCAGAGTGCAGTGGACCGTGCGGTTGATGGTATGGGACAGGTACGCGAGGTGACGATGCAATCCGCTCGCGTAATGAAGCGACTGGGCGAAAGTGGGCAAGAAATCAACGATACCGTACTCACCATCAGCGATTTGACAGCGCGCATGAACTTACTGGCATTAAATGCAGCGATTGAAGCAGTACGGGCAGGCGAGCAAGGTCAAGGCTTTGCCCTGATAGCGCAGGAGATTCGTACACTGGCAGTGCATAGCGCGGAGGCGGCACGCAAGGTGGCAGCGCGCATACGCACTATCCAGCAAGAGACCTCTACCGTTGCATTGAGCGTGGAACAGAACACACGACAGGTGGTGATGCAGACAGAACTGGTCACTCAAACGGGCGTCGCGCTAGAGGCGATCAGTGTCGTGACGGAACAAATGGCGAATCTTGTACAGGACATTTGCGTGGCCGCCGAGAGCCAGGCGCAAGGCTCACAAGTGATTGCCAGGTCAGTTGAGGGTATTTCACGCATGACCAGCGAAATCACACATCATATGCGTCAGATGCAGCAATCGCTGGCCTCGCTCGTGGAGCTAACCAATTCGCTGCACTCACGAGTGTCAGTGTTTCGCATTAGTGCGTCAGATCTCCATCCTTCCGAAGGAAGGGAGAGGAGAAATGGGGACACCCCATAAGGGGCACGGTAAACCTGCCTCTACGAACCCTGCTTACAGGCAGGATAGGTATGAGACCAGGGACGGCCATCACACAATCCAATGCCCGGTTAAAAACTGCAGGAGCATGAAAGACTGCACGGACAGTGAGAGCACGAGGTAGTAGAGATGAAACTGCTGTTTTTTACCAAAGATGGCAAGTACTATAAACGCGGGAAAAACCTCTAATGCCAGGCGCGAGAAGGACTCCAGGGGATGATCTCCTGTAGATGGGACAAGTAGGAAGAACAGATAGGTTGTGGCAGCATATATGCTATATGCCCACAGGTGACGAGGAAACTTCCAAAAGCAGAGTATTACCAGGATGAGCATCAGCATGACCGCGCTTAAATCGATCATATTGTGTATTGAGCTGAAGCTCAGCACGCTATGGGTAGTAATGAAGGTGATCGCTTCTTTAGCGCCATGCCAGGGAAAGCGTAGTGAGCGCCTCCAGACGCCCTGCGCATGGACAAAGGCAAGCGGGTCATAAAACTGGAACGCGCAGTAGCCCGCGAAGATGCCGATACCTGCCGGAATAAGCAGAGCGCTGATGGCATCAAGGCGTATCTTTTCCAGCTTGAAATAGTGCTGGCGCAGGTATTCATAACAAAACGGCACAAGAAGCAGGAGTCCTGCCGAGCGAGTCAAACTGGCGAACAAACCGAACAGGCCAGCGAGCCACCAGCGACCATGGCGCATGTGGTAGAAGCTGAGCAGGACAAGGCACAGAAAAAGAGACTCGTTGTAGCCAGCCGCAAAAAAGAAAGCGGTGGGGAAGACCGAGAGGTAGAGCACCGTACGAGACGCGCATTCCTGGTCAAAGTCTTCCTCTACCAGCCGGTACAGCACAGCCAGCATTACCAGTCCCACTGCATTTGAAACGATCAGCCCGGCGACGAAAGGATCACCGATGAGTAGCGCTCCTGCTCTTTCCAGCAAGGGATAGAGAGGGAAAAAGGCCGTCTCCCACCAGGGTGTGTAGCCCTGGGTAGCAATGAGCACAAAATGCCCACTGTCCCAACGATACCAGGAGTGCACTAAGGTATAGAGCCTCAAGGATTGTGGCGAGAAATTCGGGAGGGTAAAGAGCGTTGCGAGGTAGGTGAGGATAAGAAAAGCCAGGTGAACAGCAATATAAACAGGTAAAACGCGCTTGAGC
>WNGL01005883.1_pt1 | contig 14536 bp, 12 predicted proteins | sample 5400591 | NCBI WGS metagenome assembly WNGL01 (sample SAMN13153377, study PRJNA577476) | soil metagenome | isolation source: 80 cm soil or saprolite under Garry oak tree replicate 1 | place: USA:California | collected 2016-06-15
TCGCGCTTGGATTGGGTCGCGGGAATCGCGATCGCAATCGAGGCGAGCAACACGCCGACAGCCGCGACCAGGGAGATCAGGAGGATTCCGCCCAAGCTCAGCTCACCTCAACCGCAACCGCGTGAGGAGCGGGTTCGAACACGCCGACCGGCAGGCTTTCGCCGCGCTCGCTGAAGTGGTCCAGGTGGATCGACCGGTTTCCCGTCGCCGTGTGAAAGCCGTTCGCATTGCCTTCGGTGTCGACGCCGGTCTGGCGGAAGTGGAACAGCTCCTGGAACTGCATCTCGCCGTTCACCAGCCCTGTTACCTCGGCGACGCTGACGATCTTGCGGGCGCCTCCGCGGACGCGTTCGGCCTGGACGACGACGTCGATCGCCGACGCGATCTGCTTCTGGATGGCCCGGGCGGGCAGGTCGGCGCCGGCCATCAGCACCATCGTCTCCAGGCGCCCGAACGCATCGTATGGGCTGTTCGCGTGGATGGTGCTCATCGAGCCCTCGTGGCCGGTGTTCATCGCCTGCAGCATGTCGAGGGCCTCGCCGCCGCGACACTCGCCGACGATGATGCGGTCGGGTCGCATGCGCAGCGCGTTTCGGACCAGATCTCGGATCTCGATCGCGCCCTTGCCCTCCACGTTCGGCGGTCTTGACTCGAGCCTGATCACGTGCTCCTGCCGGAGCTGAAGCTCGGCGGAGTCTTCGACGGTGACGATCCGCTCGTCTGACGGGATGAAGCTGGAGAGGATGTTGAGGAGCGTGGTCTTGCCCGACGAGGTGCCGCCGGTCACCAGGATGCTGAGCCGGCTGCGGACGGCAACGCTGAGGAACTGCATCATCTCGGGACTCGCGCTTCCGATCGCGAGCAGGTCCGCGGGACGAAGCTTGTCACGCGAAAACTTTCGGATGGTCATGCATGGACCGTCGATCGCGAGTGGCGGCAGGACGACGTTGACCCGCGACCCGTCGCGCAGCCTTGCATCACACATCGGCGAGCTTTCATCGACTCGCCTGCCGACGGTGCTGACGATGCGGTCGATGACCTGCCGCATCTGGGCGGCGCTCTCGAACACCACCGGGCTCAGGCTGACGCGACCCTTTCGCTCGACGTAGATCTGGTGCGGGTGATTGACCATGATCTCGGTGGTGGCCGGGTCCTCAAGAAGCGCCTGCAGCGGTCCCAGCCCCAAGACCTCGTCGAGAAGCGCGTCGAGCAGGTGGCCGTAATCCAGGCGGTTGAGCGCCACCCCCGAAGCCTTGATGTATTCCTCGGCCAGGCTTGTGATCTTCGACCTGACCCCTTCCCGATCGGTGATGTCGATTTCGTCGGCGTGCCTCTCCACGAGCATGTTGTGGATCGCCGTCTTTGCAGTCGCGACGGTCGCCGGCAGTCCCTTTGATTTCTGCGGCGACTCCGGGGCGATGGTTCGGACCTCTGCCGCATCCAGCTCATCGCGCGTTCCCGCGATCACGCTCAAGGTCGCGTCGCCGAGCGTCACCTCACCGCCTTCTGGATGCCGGCGCGCTTCGAGCCTGTCCTTAAGCGCCATGCGTGGCCTCCAGCCGGTTGAGCGCCTGCTGCGCAGCCTTGCGAACCCGCCGGTTGCGATCGATCTGGAGGTACTTCAGATCGTCCTTGGCGGAATGCGCCCGAAGCGCCCCCAGCGCTTTGGCGGCGGACATCCTTGTCTTCCAATCCCGGTCCTGGAGCGCCGCCTGGATGACCGGAGCGGCCGTACCGGCGCCGATCCATCCGAGGGCGCGGCAGCTGATCACCCGTTCGCGCCGGCTGCCGTGCTGCAGAAGGGCGATCAGGGGGCCGATCGCGGTGCGGCGCCGTCGCAATCCGGCCGCCATCGCCAAGGCCGGCCGCACCGCGGGACGTTGCGGCTCACCCATGGCGATCTCCAGGAACAGGTCCGGAGCGGCTCGCGCAAGCTCGGCGACCAGACGCCGGTTCAAGCCTCTCCGCTGGATGGCCAGGACCAGGGCAGTCGCGCTGTTGCGGCCACCCGTCTTGCCAAGCGCTCGGGCCGCTGCATCGGACACGCCGCGGTCCCGCGATGCGAGAAGCTCGGCCACCCACGGCACGGCTTCGTACATGCGAAGGGCACCGACGACCCGAGCGCTCCGGACGCGCTGCTGCGGGTTCTTGGCGGCGAGCCGTTCAATCACTGTGTCGGCCGCTCCCGAGTTCCTGAGCGCGACCACGAGCCTCTGCACCGCGAGGCTGTCGGCGCCGAGCCCCCTGGTGATCTCCTGGATGACGTGACCGACATCGATCCCGGATTGGTCGAGGTCGACGGAGAGCGCCGTGCTCCTGTCGGCAACGATCGACTGAAGCTGGCGCCGCAGCGCTGATCGGCGGACGCCGACCTGGGCCTTCTGGATCACCGACGCGGGAGAGGATGGAGACATCAGGTCTTCCCGCCGGCGCCCGCCGGCTCGAGCTCGCCCTCGGGGAGGCGGACGGACTTGGGGCGGCCGCGCCCATGCTTCGAGTCGAGCAAGGCTGCGAGCGCTTCGGCGCCTTTCGCGACCTCGCTGCGAGGATTGGTCAGGCTCAAGATCACGCCGTCGACTGCCGCCTGGTCCGGCCTGGCGCCGTCGAACTGGACCTCGATGTCGATCGCGCGTTTCAGCATTCGCTCCACGGCCGGCTTGGTCACGGCTGCTTTCAGCGATCGATTGTTGAGCACGACCGACAGCCGGTCAGGCGGAGTCCCCAGCTGCCCAAGGATTTCGATCGCGTCAGCCGCGCTTTTGACCGCGGAGAGCTCAGGGGCGGCGACGAGCACGATGTGCTGCGTGAGGTCGAAAAGGGCAAGGGTCGCATCGGTGATCGTGACCCCGAGGTCGACGACGATATAACGGAAGCTCTTGCGGAGCACGCCGATGGCCCTTGTGATCAGCTCGGCGGTGACCTCATCTGCTTCTTCCGGACGCAGGGCGCCAGGCAGGATCATCGGCCCGCCCGCGTGGTACAGCACGGCGCTGAGCAGGACCTCTTCGAACGACTCTCGAGGCAGCGAGGACATTCGAGCCAGGCAGCTCGTGGGCACCAGGCCGGCGAGCAGCGCCGAATGCGAGTAGGGGAAATCGAGGTCGAGAAGCAGCACCTCTCCGGGATAGCGGCGGGCAAGGGCTCCGACCAGGTTGAGCGAGATGCAGGTGCCGCCCGAGCCGCCCTTCGGCGAATAGACCCCGACCACCGTCGCCTCTTGAAAGTGCAAGCCCCACGTTGCCTGCACGCTGGTGTCGGCAAAGAGGTTGAAACGCTGGTCGGCCAGCCGGCGCAGCTCGTCCAGCCCCTCTCGCTCGCGGCCGGCCATGATCGTTTGAAAGCTCTGCCGGTCAAGGGCAAGCAGGAAACACTCGGTCTGCGCGTACACCGAGGCCTGTTGCGGGCGGTCCAGTAGGCAGGCGCCTTCGCCGAAGAAGTCGCCCTCGGACAAAAGAGCCACTGTGACGACGCTGGGCGGCTTTTCGATGACGACCCGGCAGCGACCGCGCTCGATGAAGAAGATGGTGTCTCCGGGCTCTCCCTGGAACAGGATCATCTCGCCGGCCTGCACTTTCAGCCTGCGGAGATGTCGAGCGAGTCCGCGCAGAGTTCCGTCACGGAGGCTGAAGAACACGGGCGCTCGCTCCAGGGTCGCGAGGCGCGACACCATGTCGTGAAACGATGGGGAAGTGTGCTCTTGCTTCTTCTGAGGCGCGGGCTCACGGCTGGCAAGAACAGGCCGTCCGGGTCCCGGGGCCTCCCACCCTATGCGCATGCGAGGTCTCATCTAGGCCTTCGTGAACCCCCAGCGCGCCTCGACCTGCACCGGTCCGATCGTCGGAGGCGCGGAGGTGGTTGGGCAGGCTGGGTCCGCTGGCGACTCTCCGTAGTCCGTATAGGGGATGAGCACGTACTTGATGGTCGTGTTGATCAGCAGCCACTCCACGTACTGGGCATCGCAGAGCGTCATCACCACCGTGATGCTGCTGGCAATGCCCTGCACCGCGCCCTGCCGCGGCGCGACAGACTGTGATCCAACACGGATCACATGGACTCGGGTGAAAACCGTGCGGGTGACGGACCGAGGGTTGAGGGACGAGAACTGCGCGGTGTTGACCACGGCAAGCACGTTGATGTAGTCGCCCTGGGCGATGTACCCGCCGACGCCCTGCTGTTCGCCGTCCGGCAGAGTGAGTGCCACGTAGCCCTTCGGTATCGGGAGGTATGACGACTCGTTGACCTGGTCCGGATTGGAGGCCACCAGGTTGGTGGTGATGGCCTGCCCCTTGGGGATCGCGACCACCGCGGAGAAGCCACTGAGATCGGCTAGGCGCGAGAACACCTTCGGCGGAGCCGCGGTTGCGGGCACGCTCGAGATGGTGATCATGTCGGCCGTGATCGGTTCCCGAGCCTGGACATCTCGGGTGGTGACCACGACCTTCAACTGAGCCCCGCTCTGGGTCTTGTTGGCGAAGACGATGCCGAAGGCGAACATGATCAGAAACGCCAGCAAGGCGAGGGCGATGCCGACGATGAACAGCGGCGTGCGGATGTTGCCGGTGGTCGCGGGTCTTGCCTGTCCGATTGCCGCCATGTCTATGACTTCTCCAGTGGTGGCACCGAGGCCACCCAACGACTGCCGTCCCAATGATCACCAGGCTCTGTCGGGGTCTGGGGGCCGATCACGAAGTAGTTGACCTTCCGCAGGACGAGAGTGCCCGCGAGCAGGTCATGCAGCGCCTGTTTGCGTGGAGTGAACGCCGCCATGATCCAGCCGACGCCGATCAGCAGGGTCGACACGATCTTCAGGGCGTTGCGGGAGATGGCCCGCCAGAATCCGATCGGGTCACCGTTCACGTCAGCCACATAGAGGCCCAGCGCAAGCTTTCCCAGCGTGCCTCGCGCCGGGGAGCTCTCGAGCAGCACGTAGTACGCCCAGCCGATGACGGCGCACACGGGCGCGATGTTCGCCAGGGCGTCGAGATTGTCCGGCGCCAACACGTGAACCGCGCCGAAGATCGCGAGCTCGACGCCGAAGAGGACGGCGGCGTCGATCAGGTATGCCAGCAAGCGCCGCCAGAAGCCGGCGAACGCGACGTCTGTTTTCAACACCGGTGCCCGGACGAGCTGAGAAGCCTGCATCTATCGAGTCACCTCGCACTCGTCGGGGCAGGGATCGCGGCGCTGGTTGCAGGGCAACACGAAGCAAGGCACGAATGCCAACGCGACAACAACGGACGTGACTGCACTTGCCGGCGTGCGATCTCCTCCCACCTCTCGGTTCGGGTTTGGACCCCACCTTAGTAAGGACAAGGGCCGGCAACAAGGGGACATTTGTCCCAAATCCCGCCTCTTTCCGGCTCGATGGGACGAAAGTCCCATTGAGCCCTCGCGGACTCGCGGTTAGGGTCGGAAGCTGGGCAACGGTTTCCGGCAGATTCGTTGCGGGCGCTTGCGCGATCGGTCGGCAGTGGGTCAGGAAGGGGGGTCCGCCTTGCCGGAGGCGGTTCCCCTTCCTACCGCGCGCATCTCAGGTGATGGCGAGCCCGAAACGCATTGCATTCATCACGGCCTCGGTTCGGTTCGTGGCCTGCAGCTTGCTGAAGACGCGGCTCAAGTGATTGCGGACGGTTTTTTCGCTGATGCCAAGGCGTCGCGCGATCTGCTTGTTCGACATTCCGGCTGCAACTTGCTTCAAGACTTGGAGCTCACGACTCGAGAGCTGGCCATGCCGGCGCTTGGATCTTTCACCATGGGCCGGCCACACCGCGAGGATGCGATCCACGATCTCTTCGTACGTGACGTCCTTGTCCACAAAGCCCTCGGCGCCACTCTCGAGTGCCTCGCTCACCATGGCCTTGTCCGCATAAGCACTGAGGACGAGCACATGGACGCCTGGAGCGTCGCGGACCAACCTCCGCGTTGCTTCCACACCGGTCACCCTGGGCATCTGGAGATCCATGAGAACCACATCGGGGTTGCGCGCCAGCGCCTGGTTTATCGCCTCATCGCCGTCGCGGGCCTGTCCAACGACTTCAAAACGTGCGTCGGCCGACAGCATGCGGGCCAGCCCGGTGCGGAAGAGCGTTTGATCATCCGCAATCAAAACCTTGATTGGAGTAGCCACCGCGTTCATGCAAGACTCCCGGCGGGGACGCGTACCTCAACCCTCGTGCCGCCTTTCTCCAGCCGGCGCGCCGTCAGCCTGCCGTTGAGGATGACCGCCCGTTCGTCCATGCCGACCATCCCAAATCCGTATTGAGCTTGACCATCGATGCCGATCCCGTCATCAATCACGACAACGATGGCTTCATGATCATCAGGCCCAACGCCGAGCACGACGTCCACCCGCTGCGCGGACCCGTGCCTCCATGCGTTGGCGACCGCTTGCTGAATGATTCGCAGGAGGTTGAACGCGGCCCATCCGTTCACGTGATGCGGCCAACGGGAGGATACCTGCAGCCTCAGCTCGCGACCCTGAGGAATCGGAAGCTCATTCTTCAGCGCCTCGACCAGGCTCAGCCGTAGCCCGCTGCTCTCTCGGAGGTCGATCATGATCTCTCGTGCCTGGCGCAGCACTTGCCGGGTCGAGTCCTCGATGCGTGTGAGCTCCGTGTCGACCCCCGCCTGCCGCCCTCGCGTGGCGCGAAGCTCGCGGATTTCGAGCAGTAAGCCGATCAGGGGCTGGGCGACCTGGTCATGAAGCTCGCGGGCAAATCGCAACTGGTCGGCAGCTTCCGCCGAGCCCAGGTCAGAGGGCGCGACTAGGCTAGTCGACACCCCGTCGATCAGCTTTGGAAAACCAAGCGCCAAGTGCTCCCTCCACACTGGCTCCGACAACAAACCGGTGTGGGGCCGGTTTCTTGCCTGAGAGATTCGAAGTGTACCTTCAATAGGTTGCCCGTGCTTAATAAGTTTGGGGTGGAACAACTTAAATCTCAGGAAAGGGCGATGAGCGGTCGCATTAACAGAGGTAGGAGGGTCTTCCGGCTCAGGGTCGCTCGGCGGCCCCGCGCCTCACAACGCCGGCCTAACCTCGGGTGACCGTCAGGACGACGTTTCCCGTCTTCTGCTGAGTCTCCACATACCTTGTCGCGTCGACCACCTCATCCAACGGGTAGCGGCGATCGATGACCGGCCGGAACTTCCCGGCCTCGATGAGTCCTTTGAGGAACAGGACGTCCTGCTTCGTCTGTCGAGGCGGTATCTGGAACACCACCTTCTTGTCTCCGCTCCGCGAGGGCCACAGCGCCCAGATGAGATTCGCGAACCCATCGGTTGGAAGGTAGATTCCGCCCGGCTCCAGAGAGCCGCGGCACCGCCTGAACGATTGCTTGCCGACCGCGTCGAAGATGACGTTGTACGTCTGGCCGTTCTGGGTGAAGTCTTCCTGGGTGTAGTCGATCACCCTGTCCGCCCCGAGCGATCTCACGAGCTCGAGGTTCTTGGTGCCGCACACCGCGGTGACGTCGGCGCCGAAGTACCCAGCCAGCTGCACGCCCGCCGTGCCGATGGCTCCGGACGCGCCGTAGATGAGGATCGTGCGCCCCTTCCGGAGATCGGCCGCTTTGAGACACGTCAGCGCATTGAGGCCTCCATCGGTGACCGGCGCAGCCTCCTCGAAGCTCATCCCGGCCGGCATGTGGGCGATTCGGGCGCTCGGGCGTATGCACATGAACTCCGCGTGGGCACCGAACCTCAGCCCGCTGTTGCCGAAGACGCGGTCACCAACCGCGAACTCGCTGACGGCTGCGCCGACAGCTTCGACCTCTCCGGCAAACTCGCTGCCCAGGATCCGCCGCCTCGGCCCGCGGATGCCCGAGACCATGCGACTCAGAACTGAGACGGCCACGCCGCTGCTGCAATTGGCTTCACGCGTGTGGACATCCAACCGGTTGACCGTCGTGGCGTGGACCTTGACGAGGACCTCGTCCTCTTTGGGCACCGGCCGCTCGACGTCCTCGATTCGCAGGACGTCGGGCGGTCCGTACCGGTCGTAGACGACTGCTTTCATTCGCGTCATTCCGCGTGCAGGACCTCGACCACGTTGGTGCGAGCCGCCCAGCGCCCGGGGATGAGGGCCGCGGCCATCGCCACCACCACACCAAGCAGGGGTATCAGCCCGAGCTCGAATGGGTTGAACACACCGTAGACCCCTGGCGGCGTGTCGTTGCCTGTCGCACTGCTGACGACGTCGTTGAGCAGGTGATGCAGGAAGAGTCCCAGCGGCATCGCCATCACGCCCGCCACAAGCGCCAACAGCGCGGCCGACGCGGCGACCATGACCATGACCTGTCGTGGGCTCATGCCGACCGCCTTCAGTGTCGCCGTGTCACGAATCCGCTCTCTCGTGTTGAGAAGTAGCGTGTTGAAGACGCCGCCAATGCCGATCAAGACCAAGACCACCGCGATCGCCAGCAGCACCGAGTCGATGATCTTGACCGGGCCGATGATGCTTGTGTTGTTCAGTTGCACATCGATCAGGTCAGGCTGTGAAGCGGCAACGCGCTGAATGTACGCATTCACGTCGGCGCCTGGTCGCACAGTGACCCAGTAGGTGCTGGGGGTCGAGTTCGGAATGTTCGAGGGAAGGGTCGCGTAATCCATGAAAAGCTCATGGCCAAGGTTGCTGATGTCGTAGACCTCGCCCACCACGCGCAGTTGCATGGTCTGCCCGTAAAGACTCCCAGTGAAGCTGTCACCGATCTTGACGTGGGCATCGCGCAGAAAACCCGCTGGGGCGAGCACCTCACCCGGGGCGTTGAACCAGCGCCCGGCGATGATCTCGTACGAAAGACGGGACGAGTCCCCTCGGAAGAGGCGGGTGTTGACTGGGTCGGCTATTCCCGGGACTGCAATGTTCTCTCCATCGATGGCCACGACGCGTATGGTCTCCGGCTGAGCATTGAGGATCTGCATCACGTCCGCATCAGGAAGGGCATTGCTCCGGTTGACCACCACCTGGTAGTTGCCGGCGCCGGTCTCGCTGTTGTTGATCAGCTCGAAGCTGCGAGGCAGGCCCACGGCGACCACCACCGTCGCGACTCCGAGCAGAACCGTCACGATGGTCAGGACGGCGCGGAGCGGACGGGCGAATGCATCTCCGAACCCGAGGACGACGGCGCGTGGGAGTCGCAAACCGCCGGCCAACCGTCTCAGCCATCGGCCGCTGGTGACCCGTGGGCCGCTGGCGATCGAGATGGCCGTGATCGGCTTCAACAAGCCGGCCCGCAGCGCAGGCAAAGTCGCTGCTAACGAGACCACCACCAACCCGGCTGCAAGAAGCAGGAGATCGAGGGGGATCGAAAAACTCGGTACGTAGGCGAGGCCGAGGGCGTGGGAGCTATTCGCGAGCAGGGGCTGGCTGAGTAGCGTGCCGGCCGGTATGCCGACGAGACATGCGATCAGCGCCGGCAGGACAACCTGGAGCGCGAATACTCCGACGACTCCTGCCGGCGTAAAGCCGACGGCGCGCATGATCCCGATCTCCCGGTAGGCCGAGATCACGATTCCGGTGACAAGGGTGGCCACCGTGGCCACCGTGGCCGCCAGCGCAAAGACGCTGAACGCAGCGAGGACGCTGGTCAGGATCTGGTTCGTGATGTTGAAGATATTGCGGATCAACAAGTAGTTGATCGATCCGCTGATGCTGCCCGGCGGAAGGCTCGCGCGGAGCCGGTCGACGTCAGCCTGAAGCTGCAAGCTGGATGGATCGGTCGGAAAGCGATAGACCATCAGGTAGTACGAGAGGTCAGGTGTCGTCACTGCTGGTACCGCCGTCCTCAGCACCCATGAATGCTGGCTGCTCAAATCTGCACTCCCCTCATCGATGTCGACGACCTCGCCGACAACGGTGAGTGTTGGCGCAGTCGGAACGCTGACGACTTTGATGCGGTCGCCGACCGATATCTTGTTGAGCTCCGAGAAGGACCGCGTCAGCACGATCTCGTCGTTCGTTTGGGCCCAGCGTCCTGACGTGACCTTGAGCACCTCGACAGGGCCCGCCGGGTTATCGCGGCCGAAGGTCTCGACATTGAACCTCTGACCCGCGTGTTTGAACTCAAGCGTGGTCGCCGGGTACGGCCCTCCTGCCGCCGAGGCTCCGATGATTGACGGCGTCGCCGCCAGCAGTTGTGGGTCGGTGCTCGCGTGAAAGCTGACCTGCAGGTGCGCACCCTTCTGCGCATCGAAGGCGGCCTGGTACGGATCGCGTGTCTGTGACATGAGCGTCAGGGCCATGGTTCCGGTGGCGATCGCCAGCAGCACAGTCAGGAAGATCACAGCGGCTTGAACGCGCCGCCTGCGCAGGTCGGCGAACGCCTTGACGAAGATGGCCCTCATTTCGAAACCTCTTCGCCGCGCACCCGGATCACCTCTGAAGGAGCCCGCTCCGGGCTCTCGAGCCGCGCGTCGTCAACGATCTTTCCGTCCATCACGCTGATCACCCGCGCCGCGTGCCGCGTCGCGAGCTTGGCGTCGTGGGTGACGAGCAGGATCGTCTGCCCATTGCGGTGCAGCTGGCCGAGAAGCTCCATCACCTGCTCGCCGGTGTGCGTGTCGAGCGCTCCGGTCGGCTCGTCCGCGAGGACGAGCGTGGGATTGTTGATCAACGCACGTGCGATCGCGACCCGCTGCTGCTGGCCACCGCTCATTCGCGCCGGATAGCTGTCCGCGACGTCCTCGATGCCGAGCTCGTGCAGAAGCTCGCGCGCACGGGCGGTTGTGGTGTTGCCCTTCAGCTGAGCCGGGATGAGTATGTTCTCGAGCGCGGTCAGGTTCGGCAGCAAGTAGAAGAACTGGAAGACGAAGCCGATGTGGTCGCGCCGAAACCTGGCTAGGCCGGCCTCACCCAGCTTGCCAAGATCCGTCCCGCCGACCTCGATACTGCCCGAGGATGGCTTGTCCAACCCGGCGACGAGGTTGAGCATTGTCGACTTGCCGCTGCCTGAGGGGCCCATGATCGCGGTGAACTCGCCCTTCTCGACCGCGACCGAGATGCCGTTCAGAGCGCCGGTGATGCCGCCCTGGTAGACCTTGCTGACGTCTGTGAGGCGGACCAACTGGCTCACCCCCTGGATCCCCCCTCCGCCCCGAAACGCTCTGAAGAAAGTTCGTCCATCCATTTGAGGTCGGCCTCCGTGTGAAGTAATGCGCCGCGGACAAGTCGTGCCAGGTCGAGACGGCCGTCGCGGCGTGCCCGTTCTTCCAGCCGGTTGAGGTCCCGCAGGCGCTGCAGGTACGCGCGCTTCTGGCGGGCGAGCATCGGCTGCAGCCCGCCGTTCGCGATGCGGGTCGCGAGAAGGAGTTTCACGTAGATGTCCTCGTGCAATTGCTGAGGACCGGAATCTGGCTCGGCGAGCCACTGGTCGAGCGCCTTGTGGCCATCGGGCGAAAGCTCGTAGGCCAGCTTGCCGCGGTCGCCTCTGGCGCCAACAGGCCGCACGAGCCCGTCGCGCTCGAGCCGCTGCAGGGTCGTGTAGATCTGGCCGATATTGACTTCCCAGGTCCCACCCAGCATTGCTTCAAAGCGGTTCTTGACCTCATATCCGTGGAGCGGCTCCCCTTTCAGGAGTCCCAGCACGCCGTACTTAAGCGACAATTTCTCGACTAAGCATACTCAGTATGTATTGCGAGTATGTATGAGGCATCCTCGAAAGTCAAGGGCCATGTTTGAGAAGTCGTAGAGCCAGCCGCAGACGAGCAGGCGGTGAGCCGGCTAGTGGGCTACGTCCGCACTTCGCACGTTTGACGCCAGCCGTGCGTCTCGTTGCCCGCGGTAGCGCACGTGTGACGCCAGACGTGCGGAATTCCAGATTTCCAGACCGCTCCCGATCAGTCCCAGGGAGACCCCAATAGCTTGCTAGTCCGGGGCTTGGTCGCGCTCCTCGTTGCCGGCCTCTGCCTCGCGAATCAACGACACCAGTTGGGCTACGTCCGGCGTGCCGAGGCCTGTTACGGCGTCCCAGGACGCTCCTGCCGAGAAGCCCGTGAACCCGTGGAAGCTGTTGTTTCCGCTGGTGATGTCATGCATGACGCTGTGGTAAGCCTCGCTGCCGGCAATTGAATAGAGGCGCGGATTGAGCGAGCCCAGACGGTGGTGGCCGGCCTGGTCGGCCAGCGCTACGATCCCGGCCCATTCGGCAGTTGCCGCGCTCGTGCCGATTGATCGGCCGAAGCCTCCCAGCGCAGCCGCGATCACGCTGCCGAATGCGGAGGAGCCCAAAGCGACGTCTGGCAGGCCCCTTCGGCTTTGCCCCTGGACCAGGGCCGCCTGGAAATCAGGAAGTGCGTAGACGGTGCTGAAGCCGCCGCCGCTGGCACCCGACGCGTCGCCCCAGCCGAGTTCGCCCTGGTAGGCACCCGTGGCTCGATCGGCGATGAGGCGAGTGCCGCCGACCGCGGTCACCAATGGATCGGAGGCGGGAAAGGAGACCCCGGCGACCAGTGTCCCGTCACAAGTGTGCTGCGCGGGACCGGCGTCGCCGGACGCCGCCACGAGCGTGATTCGCTTCTCTTGCGCTTCCTGGAAGACCGCGTGCTGCTGGGCGAAGAACGCCGCATCCTGGCACGACTCGGCCTCCCCGAAGCTCTGGGAGATGACGTCGCCGAGGTTGTGCTCGACCGCGAACCGGGTGGCGCGGAGGATGTCGGCATCGGCTTCGGACTTCGCGAGCACAAGCCGGAGCTTGGCGCCTGGCGCGATCGCGTGCGCCCACTCCACGTCGATCGCGCCCTCGATCGCCCAGGCTTTGTGCACCTTGTTGGCGGCGTTGAACTGAACCGTGCCGTCGGGCGCCGTGATCTTGAGCTTGGCCGCAGGCAGCCCCCAGGTCGTGTCGAAAAGGTCGAGGTCCGACTGAACGGTCTCACCCTGGAAGGCGCCGATGATGACTATGGTCCGGCCCTGACCCGTGATCCCTTGGTCGAGCAAGGCCTGGACGTCATAGGCGGCGCGGATCTGGTCTGGTCCGTAGCAGGCGGGCATCGTGGTTCCGGCCTGGCAGGGAAACGTGACCTGACCGGCCGGAATCGCCTGGCCGACGTCGTCGACCTCCGCGTTCACACCGGTGGCCGGAGTCATGGGGTGGGCAGAGGCAGGGGCTGCGGGCGGACCCGCGGCTAGAAGGACGGACGAAACGAGCGCGGCCGTGACAAGGCGCGCGGCGATCAGGCGATTCGACCGATCAAGCACACCCAACTTCCTCGTTCCCCTTGACCCGGCTGCAACGGGTCTGAATTGGGGTAAATCGTATGTGCCCCAGGAGATCTCGCCACGAATTAGCGAAAATTTTCTGTTAACCGATGTGAGACAACAGCACCACCCGGGTGGGTAGTGAGGCGGAGCGTGCTCAGGCGCAGGGCAGCGTTCCGTTCGGGAGCATCGGCAGGCCGGCGCCCATGACCGCTGTCGCCCCGACCAGATGGCCGACGACCAGCAGCTGGTATGCATCCTCCGGCACTTCGAACACGACCGCACCCGACACCCGACTGCCCGGGCTCAGCGTTTCGGCCCGGAGAAGCCCCGGGCCTCCCGGGTCGATCGGCGCGGCGCCGTTGACCCCGTCTCCGTACAGACGCCAGGCATCCGGCGATATGGAGACCTGGCCCGGCCCCGTGTCCACGAAGGCGAGCGTCACCAGCACGAACTTGTCGTGAGGCCCCGGCCGGCGCGAGGCCGTGCCCGAGCAGTCGAACGCGACGTCAGTGACCGTCACCGATCCCGACGGCAGCGCAACCGGCGCGCCGGGGTTGGCGATGCCCCGGTTCAGCATGTCGGGAGGTGCGATTTGAACGGCGGAGTTGAATCGCCGGTAGAGCGCGTTCACGTAATAGGTCAAACCCTTCGCGTTGAGCCAGCTCGCCGTGTACCGCAGCGGGTAGCCGTCCCCCTCCCTGATCCAGGCTTTGAACTGCAGGCCGAACCGGTTGGTCAGCTGGAGGACCCAGGTGCGGGAACCGTCGACCGACGCCTCACCCAGGACGCGCGCGTCCGAGCCAGCCTGCCAGAGCGCCGGGTTGATGTCCGCGAACACCCCCCAGTAGGGATCGCCGCCGGTGATCGTCTGCCACTCGGTGAAGGTGTTCCCGCGCACGTAGATCGTCGGGCCCACCAGCACGAAATCGCCTCGACCGTCGATGTCGGGTTCCGGTCCGGCGGACCAGACCGGGTCGTTCCACGGCTGCAGCTCCAGCGCCGGCTGCTGGATCGTCAAGGCCCCGTCGACGTGATAGACCTGCGCACCGATCTGACCCTGGACCCGAGGCGCCATCTCCGTGCCGATGATCTGGAACTGCGCTGTGCGGATCGAGGAGGTCACCTGTGAGAGCACGCTGGATGAGCTTGGAGCATGGGGCGCCTGCCACAGCGCCGGCTCCGGAAGCGGCTGACGGAACTCGGAGGGATCGACCTGTCCGAAGGATGCCGCGTGATTGGCCGGACTGCCATTGGCGCTGCAGGCAGCGATCATGGATATGCAGAGCATCGCCACGATCGCGAACGGGATCCTCATGTGCACGGCACAACGGCCGACGGACC
>WNGL01005884.1_pt1 | contig 14536 bp, 6 predicted proteins | sample 5400591 | NCBI WGS metagenome assembly WNGL01 (sample SAMN13153377, study PRJNA577476) | soil metagenome | isolation source: 80 cm soil or saprolite under Garry oak tree replicate 1 | place: USA:California | collected 2016-06-15
TGACTCGCCGGCCCTTCGCTGAAATACATGAAAACGGCGAATACGACGAGGTCGAGCACGTGCACGGCGACGGGCACGGCGGGGGCTGTGCTCCGTGTGTTCCACATCAGGAGCGCGAGGCCGGCCGAATAGGCGAGGTACCAAAGCGCGAGACGCCGGACCAGGGCGACGTAGAAGTCCGGTTCGGTGGAATCGACCAACAACGCGAGCAGCAGGAAGACCGCCACGAACAGGCGGCCGATTGAGATGACGCGCTCGGCCCGGTTTCGGGGCGAGTACCCCTCGTAATCCGTCATGTTTCGCTGGCTGTTCGATTGTCGGGAGCGGTCATTCTACATCCCAATCAGCGGCCAAGGTCTAGAGCTCTACACCTTCCCGGCCTAGAAAAATGCGGCGAGTGGCCTATGGTGCCGCGGCCGAGGCGGCGACAGACTCAGCACTATCGCAAAGCAGAGTCGGTTTCAGGGTATTTTTATGACACATCAGTCCTCATCTCGCGCGCACAGGCCGCGGTCATTCACCTCGGGTGTCGTACTTCTCGCGGCCGTCATCGTTGCGGCCCTCTCAGCCGGTCATCCAAATGCCTCAACGCCTCAAGAGGTTGGAACCTGGGCCTCGTTCGGCACCGTTGCCGACAGCCGGAGCGGCGCGGCCGCAGTGGCGTTACCGGATGGACGCACGCTCATTCTGGGTGGAGTGGCGGCAGATGGATCGCCGACCGACAGCGCCGCGATACTGGATCCGGTGTCCAAATCGGTCGGCCAGGCCGGCCGGATGCTGGAACCGCGGGTCGGCCACACGGCCACGGCGCTCAAGGACGGTCGCGTCCTGATCGCTGGCGGCGTCGTCAATGGGCTGGTCAGCGCGGATATCGAGATCTTCGATCCCGTCGCCGGCGCGTCGGTGCTCGCCGGATCGATGTCGCAGGCCCGCACGCGCCACGCCGCGGCGCTGGTGGGTGACGCCTCGGTTCTGATCGCCGGCGGCGTCACGGCCGACGGCGTCGTGCTCGACCAGGCCGAAATCGTGGACGCCGTGACCGGCGGCAGCACGCCGCTCAGTTCGCCGATGCTGACGGCGCGCGCCGGCGCGTCGGCGACGACGCTCCTGGAAGGACACGTACTGATCGCGGGCGGCGAGAATGCATCGGGCGATCTGAACACGGCCGAACTATTCGAGCCGTGGACCGGAACGTTCATCGCGACGGACACACAGTTGAGCGTCGCACGCAGCGGTCATTCGGCGGTCCTGCTGCCGCACAACGCCGGCGTCCTGATCGCGGGCGGCACGTCGGCCGGCGCCGCGGTTGCGACATCGGATCTGTTCCTGCCGGCGATCTTTCCTGATCCGTACTCGTTCGGGATGGGCGCCTTTGCGCCGACGGGAGCGCTCGCGATGGCGCGCACCGGTGCGGTCGGCGGTCCTGCGGGCGACGATGGACATGCATTCGTCGCCGGGGGAGGCACGACCGAGGCGGAGCAGTACAGCTACGCCACGATCAAGTCCGACAAGAACGACTATGCACCCGGTGAACAGGCCGTCCTCACGGGCTCGGGCTGGCAGCCTGGTGAGACGCTGACGCTGCGATTTCAGGAAGATCCGGCCGTCCACCCTGACTACGTGCTCACGGTGACCGCGGACACCGAGGGGAACATCTACTGGGATCAATGGTCACCGGAGCAGCACGACCTGAGCGTCCGGTTCTACTTGATGGCATCGGACTCGCGCTCGCGCGCGCAGACCACATTCACCGATAGCAGCGTCACCATTACAGCTCCCACGGGCGGGCAGAACATTCCGGCAGATCGAGCTGCAAATGCAGCGTCCCCGCAATTCACGTCGATTGGCGACATCAAAATCACTGAAAGCTCCGCGACCGATTTCGGTATCGGCAGCGGCAAAACGCTCGTTCTTGGTGCGCCCGCCGGATGGGCGTTCAATCCGGGAGTGGGCACCGTCGACGCTTCACCCAATAACGGCGACATCAGTGGCGGCTCCAACAAGCCGACGATCGCTGTAACCAGTTCCTCGATCACCGTGACACTCAGTGTCATCGCGACCACTAGAATCGATACGCTGACGATCAGCGGGATTCAGGTCCGGGCGGCAAATGGGGCCAATATACCGGGCAGCGGCGATATCTTCGCAACTGGAGGGACTGCGGCGATCGCCGGAGTGCTGCCGATCCCGGCGAGCAATCCGCTCAGCTTTGCGCGGCTGTCACAGGCGCCGGGCGCCGTGAGCAAACTGATCACCACGCTCCCCGGCCAGACGTTCACGGACGGATCGACCGTGGCCGCCAGCGGTGTTTCGGGCACGCCAGTTGGTCAGACAGCCGGGACGGTGTTCGCCATTCCCAGCATCACAGCCGCCGACCAGTTCTTCAACGTGGTCACCTCGTATGCTGGCGCGAAGACGCTCAGCTACAGTGGCCCGACCGCGCCGGCGTCGTATACGACGGCCGTTTCCTTCACGAACGGCGTCTCGACGACAGCGCTCAACACCACGCTGAACAAAGCAGAGACGACGAGCATCACCGTTTCGGACGGTGCGGCGAGTGGGCCAGCGAGCTCGAGTTTCGTAGTCGGCGTAGGACCGCTGGCCAGCTTCAAAGTCACGAATACCAGTGACGCAAACATCGCGACCCAGACCGCAGGCACGGCGTTCGACATCAAGGTGACCGCACTCGACGCGGGCGGCAACATCGTCACCGGCTTCGGCGGCGGCAACAACAAGGTCCTGATCACCTCTACCGGGACGTTGTCTGCCGGAGGCGGCACGACAGGCGGGTTTACGAACGGCGTCCTGTCACCCTACACAGTCAACTTCTCCGATTCCGGAGCCTTCACGATCACGGCGACGAAGAATCCAAACGGTCCGGAAACCGGCACCAGTAACGCCTTCCTCGTGAACGCACCTGCGTGCACCGCGACCGCGGTGACGACGCAGCCGGCGAACCAGACCGTCACGTTCGGAGCGGCGAGCGCCTCATTTGCCGTGGCGGCGAGCGGAACTCCGTCGCCCACGGTTCAGTGGCAGGTGAGCACCAACGGGGGTTCGTCGTGGAGCGATCTGTCGGGGCAGACCAGCACCACGCTCGCGATCAGCAATCCGACAGTTTCTCTCAGCGGCAACCAGTACCGTGCCGTGTTCACGAACACCTGCAACGGCACGAAGACCGCGACCAGCAGTGCCGCAACGCTGACCGTCAATCCTGCGACAACGACGACCGCGGCGGTCAATGCAATCGCGACCTACAGCGCGATCAGCCAGACGGTCGCGTTATCCGCATCGGTGACGTCTGGTGCCGGCGCCGTCAACGAGGGCACGGTCACCTTCACCATCAAGGACGGCTCGACGACGATTGGTAGCGCGGCGACGTCGGGAACGGTCAGTGCGGGCGCTGCGAGCGTCACATATACCCTCCCCGCCGGGACGACGGCCAAGTCGTACACGATTCAGGCTGTCTACAACCAGGCGACGGGCGGCAATTTCGCGACGAGCACCGACGCAACCCATACGCTGACGGTTGGAAAGGCGAGCCAGACGATCGCGATCACACAGAACGCCCCGGCGAGTGCGGCCTACAACACGAGCTTCGATGTGAAGGCGACGGGCGGCGGGTCGAGCAACGCCGTGACATTTGCGCCTGTGTCCGGAAGCGTGTGCACCGTCGGCACGGTGACGAGCGCGAGCGGCACGTTCACCGCGCCGGTGACGATGACCAGCGGCACGGGGACATGTCGGGTGGCGTTGAACCAGACCGGGGACGCGAACTACTCGGCGGCGACGCAGGTCCTGTCGGCCACGACGACGGCAGCGAAGGCGAGCCAGACGATCGCGTGGAGCAATCCCTCCGGCATTACGTACGGCACTGCGCTCAGCACGACCCAGTTGAACGCAAGCTTGACGACCGGTGACGGCGCTCTCACCTACAGCCCGGCAGCGGGAACTGTACTGAACGCTGGAAACGGTCAGACGCTGCGCGTCGACGCGGCCGCGACGTCGAACTACAACGCCGCATCCAAAACTGTGACGATCGACGTCGCGAAGGCGACGCCGGTGGTGACAGTGTCGTTTGCGTCCAGTCCCATAATTTACGATGGCAACCCGCACGCGGCGTCCGCAAGCGTGACACTCGCCAACCCAGATGAGGACGGAACGGTGGCGATCACGTACACGCCGGCCGGAACGCCGACGAACGCCGGCAGCTACACGGCTTCGGCTCATTTCACCTCGTCGAATCCAAACTTCAACAGTGCCAGTTCGACCACGGATGCGACGCTGACAATCAACAAGGCGGACGCGACGGTGAGCGTCGACGGCTACACGGGCGTCTATGACGGCAATCCGCACGGCGCGACGGGCAGCGCGAAGGGCGTGGGCGGCGTGGTGCTGAGCGGCCTGACGCTGGGCGCCTCGTTCACCGATTACCCGGGCGGCACGGCGCACTGGAGCTTCGCCGACACGACCGGCAACTACAACAATCAGACTGGCGACGCCGCCATTGTGATCAACAAGGCGGACGCGAACGTCACGGTCAATGGTTACACGGGCACCTATGACGGCGCGCCGCATGGCGCGACGGGCACGGCGCTAGGCGTGGGCGGTGCGAACCTCGCCGCAGGACTCAACCTGGGCGCCACCTTCACCGACTACCCAGGCGGCACGGCGCACTGGACGTTTGCCGGGGGCACCAACTACAACAACCAGAATGGGAACGCGGCGATCGTCCTCAATAAGGCGACTGCGAACGTCACGGTCCACGGTTACTCGGGTCCATACGACGGCAGCGCGCATGGCGCGACGGGTACGGCAACGGGCGTCGGGAGCGTGGATCTGGCGAGCGGACTGAATCTCGGGGCGACGTTTAGCGACGTCCCCGGCGGCACCGCGCACTGGACCTTTACCGGCGGGACCAATTACAGTGACCAGACTGGCGACGCCGCCATTGTGATCAACAAGGCGGACGCGAACGTCACGGTCAATGGTTACACGGGCACCTATGACGGCGCGCCGCATGGCGCGACGGGCACGGCGCTAGGCATGGGCGGTGCGAACCTCGCCGCGGGTCTCAACCTGGGCGCGAGCTACACGAACTATCCTGGCGGGACGGCGCACTGGAGCTTCACCGGCGGGACCAACTACAACGATCAGGGCGGCGACGCCGCCATCGCGATCAACAAGGCGGACGCGATCTGCACGGTCGCCGCATACAGCGTGACCTATGATGGCAATGCGCACACCGCGACGGGCAACTGCGCGGGAGCCGGCAGCGCCAGCCTCAGTGGTCTGGATCTGAGCGCGACCGCGCACACCCTCGCGGGCAGCTACCCGACCGACGCCTGGACCTTCAAGGACGTCACGGGCAACTTCAACGACGCCAGCGGCACAGTGGCCGACGCAATCGGCAAGGCGGCGGGCTCTGTAAGCATCAACAACATCCCGCTGACCGCGATTTTCGGAGGCGGCTTCACGCCGACGTTTACGAAGCTGGGCGATGGCACGCCGTCGGCGGGGTCGCTGACCTCTGGCACGTGCACCGTCGTCGCAGGCGTGGTGAGCTTCGTCGGAACAGGTCAGTGCGACCTGCAGCCGTCGGTCACGGCCGGAGCCAACTACTTCGCGGCGACGGGTTCGACGCAGAGCTTCACCATAGGTAAGGCCCCCCAGACGATCGCGTTCAGCGCGCTCGGTGGGAAGACGTTCGGCGACGCCGACTTTGCCCTGAGCGCGACCGCGAGCTCGGGCCTGGCGGTCAGCTTCAGCGCCGCTGCCAACTGCACGGTGAGCGGCAGCACGGTCCATCTGACGGGCGCCGGCAACTGCACGATCACCGCCTCGCAAGCGGGCAACGGCAACTACAACGCCGCGACGGACGTACCGCAATCGTTCCCGATCGGACAGGCGCCGTCGACGACGACGGTGACGGTTGGCAACGCGGCGTACGACGGCAACCCGCACGGCGGCAGCGCAACCGTCACGGGTGCCGGTGGCCTCAATCAGGTGCTGCCGGTGTCCTACGTGGGCCGCAACGGGACGCTGTTTGCGTCCTCGACGACTCCACCTACGAACGCCGGCGACTATACGGCGAGCGCATCGTTCGCCGGCGACGCGAACCATGGCGTTAGTTCGAACGCCAAGGACTACAGCATCGCGAAGGCGCCGCAGACGATCGCGTTCGCGGCGCTCGGCGCCAAACTGTTTGGGGATCCGGACTTCTCTGTGACCGGCAACGCGAGCTCCGGGCTGCCGGTGAGCTTCGCGGCCGGCGGGCAGTGCACGGTCAGCGGGAACACGGTGCACCTCACTGCCTCGGGCAGCTGCACGATCACGGCCTCGCAAGCGGGCAATGGCAACTACAACGCCGCCACCGACGTGCCGCAGACATTCACGATAAACGCGTGGACGCTGTCGGGCTTTTACCAACCGGTCGATCCGAGCACACCGAGCGGGATCGTCTGGAACACCGTGAAGGGCGGATCCACGGTGCCGCTGAAGTTCAACATCTACGCAGGCGCCGTCGAACAGACCAGTGTGGCCGCGGTAAAAGCGTTCGACGTATTCCCTGTGGCCTGCGTGACGGGTATCTCGGTGGATCCAGCGCTCGAGCTCACGACCACCGGTGGGACCGCCGTGCGATACGACACGACCGCGCGACAGTTCATTCAGAACTGGCAGACACCGAAACATGCCGGCGACTGCTACCAGATGGTAATGACCGCTGCGGACGGATCGAAAATCACGAACGCGTTCTTCAAAACGAAGTAGCCACGTCTACTGGTGTTCAGAGGGTGGGGATGCGTCCCCGCCCTCTCAAGCCCCATGTCCGCTCCGTGGGGTGCGCTGCGACGGGCTGCACTGCCCCATGTACCTGGCGCACGAGGACGGCTCTGACACGACTTTGATAGATTTCCTCGACGGAGAATGTGTGATCCAGGAACGCCGCCGCTTGCCACGATATCGACTCGGCACCGACATCACCGTCGATGACGTGAACGGATGCACCCTCGACCTGAGCGGGAACGGGATCCTCTTCGAAACCGCGCGACCGTTCACGGCCGGCGACCGCGTCGCGGTCGTCGTTCCCCTGGCGCACGCCGGACCTGCGACGTACGTCACCTGCCACGCGCAGGTGATGCGTGTCGAGCGCCGCGGCGAGGTCTTCGCCGTAGCCGTGATGTACGAGCTGGTCGCCGTCGACGTCCTGCCACCGTCCGCCGGTTGAGCGGCGCTGCTCCTCCGATCGCCGCGTTTAGGCTAAAGTTCTCCCGTGAGCAACGGGTCCCTGCCTGGCAAAGCGCAGACCGCGCCGCCAATTCGCGTCACGCTCGCCGACGATCACCCCCTGGTGCTCAACGGCCTCTATCACCTGCTCCACGAATATCCCGAATTCCAGGTGCTCGATCGCTGCACGTCAGGATCCGGCGTGTTGGCCGCGGTGAGGCGGCAGCGGCCTGATGTCCTCGTGCTCGATCTCCTGATGCCCGACATCGACGGCCTGACCGTCGCTCGCACGCTGCACACGACGGGCGAGCTGCCGCGAACGGTTCTCCTCACCGCGCAACTTCACGAGGATCAGCTGATCGAGGCGCTCCATCTGGGCATCCGCGGCTTTGTCCTGAAAGAAATGGCCCCGACGCTGCTCGTCGAATGCCTCCGGCGCGTGCACGCGGGTGGCCAGTGGCTCGAGAAGGATTCCGCCAACCGCGCAATGGCGAAGCTCGTGCGCCGCGAAGCCAAGGGCACCGAGATTGCCAAACTGCTCACGCCGCGCGAAATCGACGTCGTCAAAATGGTTGCGAAGGGACTTACGAACAAGGAGATCGGCGACCGATTGTGTATCGCGGACGCCACTGTCAAAATCCACCTCCATAACATCTACGAGAAGGCGAAGATCAACCGCCGCGCCCAGTTGGTCCGCTTCGCTGAGGATTACGGGCTCACCTGACGTCTTGTAGCCGGAAGCACGCGCTCCCGTCTAAGAGCTTGCTGAAAAACCATTGTTTGTGATCCGCCCTCCACTCCTTCACACGCCATTTTCAGCGACGCGCGTAGGCGCTCGACTGTATAATCCGCGGCCTTGGTCCCGTACCCTCCGGCTACGGGAGAAAGGTAATTTACTCACGCTCTGGGTATTCACTTCTGCACAGCGCCACGCGAAACCGGTGGAGAAGATGCGAGTGTTGGCGGGACGAAAAGGGAAATATCGCAATGGCTGCATTCCAGACCATCGAAAACGAGCGAGACACAGAATCGTTCCCACCGCTCGGTACGAATCTCAAGGTCCTGCTCGTCTGGCCGCGTTTCCCTCCCTCGTTCTGGGGATTCGAGGGCGTCCTTCAAATGCTGCCCGAAGCCGCCATGACGCCGCCTCTCGGCTTAATCACGGTTGCCGCGCTCTGTCCGTCCACCTGGACCCTTCGCCTGCTCGATCACGCCTTCGACGACATCACCGACGACGACTACCGCTGGGCCGACTTGGTGATGGTCAGTTCGATGCACGCCCAACGGGTCGACACGCTCGCCGTGTTGGCGAGAGCCAGGGCGTGCGGTACGCGTACTCTCATCGGAGGGCCATGGGCCTCCAGTGAGCCCGAGCGTCTCGAGAAGTTCGCCGACCACGTGCTGGCCGGCGAAGCCGAGGAGGTCTTCGCCGGCATCGCCGCGGATCTCGAGCGGGGCACCGCTCGCGTTGTGTACAAAGTGGCTGATAAGCCCGACATGTCAGCCAGTCCAATCCCCCGTTTCGATTTGCTGCGGCGCGAGATGTACACGACAATGCCGGTCCAGTTCTCGCGCGGCTGCCCATTCCAGTGCGAGTTCTGCGACATCATCACGATTTACGGACGCAGGCCCCGCGTGAAGACCCCGGGGCAAGTGATCGCCGAACTCGACATGCTCCGTTCGCTCGGTTGGCGCAACGAAGTCTTCATCGTCGACGACAACTTCATCGGCAACTGGAAGAACGCTCTGGCGCTGGCGCACGAACTGACCGACTGGGGTAACCGGAACGGACGCCCCTTCTCGTTCTATACCGAGGCGTCGATCGACCTCGCGGACCGTCCTGAACTCATGGCCGCCATGGTCGAAGCGAACTTCATGTATGTCTTCCTCGGCATCGAATCTCCTTCGGCCGAAGCGTTGAAGTCGATGAAGAAGTTCCAGAACCTCCGCAAGGACAGCCTCGATCAGATCCGCGTCATCCAGGATAGCGGACTCTGGGTGCTCGGCGGCTTCATTGTCGGCTTCGATTCCGACGACGAAACCATTTTTCAGAGACAGCGCGAATTCATCGAAAAGGCAGGCATCACCTGGGCCATGGCGGGCATGTTGCAAGCCCCGCCCACCACGCCGCTGTACGACCGCATGAAGAAGGAGGGCCGGCTCATTGAAGAGAGCGAAGGCACCTCAAATTTCACCACGCCGAATTTCCGCACGTCGATGCCCCTGCCGACTCTATTGCGAGGGCTGAGCGGTCTGCTCTTCGACTTGTACACGCCTGAGGCATACTTCAACCGAGGCTTCCGTTCCCTGAAGCTCTGGAACCCCCGGCCCAATCAGAAGCCGCCCGAGGGGGGGCCAATATCCGGCGACCTGCGGCTGCTCGCCAGTTCCATGTGGACGCAGGGCGTACGCTCATCGTATCGACTCGCGTACTGGAAGTTCTTCTGGCGGATGCTGCGCACCTATGCCAACAATCCCGCGAAGCTCTGGATGGGCTCCATGATCCTTCTCGCCGGGCACCACTTCCTGCTCTACTCCCGCCAGGTCGCCAACGACCTCGCCAGCTCGATCGAATCTGTCGAAGCGCCCGTCAGCGCTGCTGCGGAAGCCGCCGCCGGTATCTAGAAACAACACCATTGCTGTAGCTGGTGCGCATATCCAAGTCCGGGTCGCGATGTCTCGAATCGGCGTCCGGACCGACCGATGTGCGCTATCCGCACAGGCGTGTGCTCGTTAACCGCACACCGTCTGCGCACACTGCAACAATGCGCGGACTTCGCGCGCAAAATCAGCGTCACGCGTCCAGGCCGTCGGTGGCGCAGGCCTTGCTCCGACGAGGCGGAGGCCCATGCCCGCATCCATCGGAGGAAAAGTGCCGCGTGTATTCGCGCGATCGCTCCATGGCGCGTATGCCGGTGCGCTTCTGTTCGCCGCTCTTCTGGCGGGCTGTTCCGCACCGCCGGTTCCAGGCGGGGATGCGACTGACGTCGACACCCTGCTGGCGAAATCGGAAGGGAACGCTGTCCAGCCTGACGCGCGGGTGCGTCTGACAGGCATCGTGACCGATGACGACGCGGAACGCCATCTCGCGTTCGTCGCAGGCCGCAACCGCGCCATCGCGGTGCGCACGGGCTCGGCCGGCCTCGGCGTGACGGCCGGACGGCGCGTCATCCTGGACGCGCGGGTCGAAAAGGACTCCTCGGGCCTTCGCCTCGCCGATCCGATCGTCGTGCGATCCTACGACGCGACGACGACGCCGATTGCGATCATCGACGCCGGCGAACTGTTCGGTCATCATTTGACTGGACGCAGAATCGAGCTGGTGGCGCTAGTCCAGGGCGCGGCGGCAAAGGACGGCCGGCTGGAACTCACGACCACCGCTGACAACACGCAGCTCGAAGTCGAAGTCCGGCGGCCGCTGGACCTCGATGGGGCGGCACTCATTGGCTCGGAAGTTCGCCTGCGCGGCGTCACGGTGGCAGGCGCCCCGGTAACCCGGATGATTGTCCAGTCGGCCGCGGACGTCGAGATCGTCAGGCGCCCGAACGCCAGGGCTGACCGGCCGCACGCGCTTCTGACGTCCGCTGCGAGCATTCAGGCGCTCTCGGCGAATGAAGCGGCGGATGGACGTCCCGTGAAGATAGTCGGCAGGGTCACCGCGTACGACCCTGCCTGGTCGGTTCTCTTCGTCGACGATGGAACGCGCGGCATTTTCGTGTTCACCTCGAGCCTCGAGCATCCCATGCCGGCGTGCCGTCCCGGCGACCTGGTCGAGCTCAGCGGCTCGACGGCTCCCGGCGAGTTCGCGTCCACGATTGCCGCGCGCCAGTTGACGATCACACGCCACGACGAGTTGCCGCCCGCGCGCCCGGTCAGCCTGGACCAGTTGCTCTCGGCGCAGGAGGACAGCCAGTTCATCGAGATTTCCGGCGTCGTCAGATCGGTGGGGCGCGACGAGAAGCATCATCTCGCGCTCGACATCGTGAGCGCGCGGGAGCGAATACCCGCGTTCGTGCCTTCAATCGACGGCCAACCACTGCCGGCGGGACTCGGCGTGGATGCGGTGGTGCGGCTGAGAGCCGTGGCGGGCACGCGGTTCAACGCGAACCGCCAGATGATTGGCGTGCAGTTGTTCGTGCCGACCACGAAGGAGATCACGGTCGAGACGCCCGCATCCGCGGACCCATTCCAACTGCCCGTCAGCGCGACCGATCGCCTGCTCAGTTTCGATCCGCACAGGGGCGTCGGCCGCCTGTCGCGCATTCGCGGCGTCGTCCTCGTCGCGCGCGACGACGTGGCGTATGTGCGCGATGCGGCAGGGAGCGTGGAACTCCATCCCGCTCACCCAACGCCGTTGAGTCCCGGAGACCTCGTTGACGCCGTGGGCTTCCCGAGTCCTGGCGCGTACAGCGGGGTCCTCGACGACGCGATGGTGCGGCGCGTGGGGAACGGACAATCCCCGCCGCCAGTGAACGCAACGATGTTCGAACTGCTGCGCGGCAACAGGGACGGAGAGCTGGTGCGAATCAACGGAACGCTGCTGCAACGCGTTTCGACGTCGACCGAGGACGTGCTCGTCATCGAGGCCGCCGGCACGACGTTTACGGCGCACCTGGATCGCCGCGCAGGCGCGCCGCCGCTGGAGGCGCTGCAGACGGGCAGCATGCTGGAACTGACGGGCGTGCCGTCGATTCAGGCCGTGCGGCAAGCCAACCGACTCGTGCCGCATGGCTTCAGGATGCTGCTTCCGTCCGCCGGGTCCGTCCGGGTGGCGCAGGCGCCTCCCTGGTTCACGGGCAGACACGTTCTGTGGGCGCTCGGTTCGTTGAGCCTGGTGACGTTCGCGTCGCTCGCATGGATTGCGACGCTGCGCCGCCGCGTGCGCCAGCAGACGCGGCAGCTCCGCGTGGCCAAAGAGAGCGCGGAAGCCGCGAACCGGGCGAAGAGCGAGTTCGTCGCGAACATCAGCCACGAGATCCGCACGCCCATGAACGGCGTGCTGGGCGTGACGGATCTGCTGCTCGAAGCGCCGCACTATCCCGAACAGCGGGAGTACCTCGGGATGGTCAAGTCGTCCGGGCAGGCGCTGCTGCGCATCATCAACGACATTCTCGACTTCTCGAAAATCGAAGCGGGCAAGCTCGAACTCAGTCCGCACCCGTGCAACCTTCGCGAACTGGTCGGCGACACCGTCCAGATGCTCTCGATCCGTGCGCGCGTGAAGACCCTGGAGCTCTCCTGGCGCATCGCGGCCGAGGTGCCGGAGGAGATCGTGGCGGACTCGCTGCGCCTGCGGCAGGTGTTGCTGAATCTCGTCGGAAACGCCGTGAAGTTCACCGAGCGCGGCGGCGTCACCGTGAGCGTCACGCTGGCCGAACCGCCGCCGGCTGCCGGCAACGAACGCCTGCTGTCGTTTGCGATCGCCGACACCGGCATCGGAATTCCTGCGGACAAGCAGGCGTCGATCTTTGACGCCTTTTCGCAGGAGGATGGATCCATCTCGAGGAGGTACGGCGGCACGGGTCTCGGTCTGGCGATCTCAGCGTCGATTGTCGAGATGATGGGCGGAACTATCCGGCTGACCAGCGAGCGTGGACGAGGAAGCACGTTCACGTTCACCGCACGGGTGAGCGTCGAGGCTGCGCGGAGTATCGCTACGGCACCGTCAACCGTGCCACACGCGCCGGCGAGTGCGGCCGCGCCCGAGCTGCGGCGTCTTCGAATACTCGTCGCGGAGGACAACTACGTGAACCAGAAGCTCGCGTCGGCTCTCCTGGTGCGGCGAGGGCATGAGGCGATCGTTGCGTCGAACGGCCGCGAAGCCGTCGAGGTCTGGCAAGCCGGCGGCATCGACGCCATCTTCATGGACGTGCAGATGCCGGAGATGGACGGATTCGAAGCATCGACATACATTCGCGGATTCGAAACAGGGACGAGCCACCACGTTCCCATCGTCGCGATGACCGCGCACGCGATGAGCGGGGATCGCGAACGCTGCCTCGCCTCCGGCATGGACGATTACATAACGAAGCCTATCGCGATCAGCGAGATCGACCGCGTGTTGAGCCGGATTCAGCAGACCTCGCTTATTATTCAACCGTGCTCAATCGCGGCGCCGTCTTCAAAACTCTGACCGCCATCGGACTCTGTTGTGCCGTCGCCGCGCTCGGCGGCGTCGCGGGAGCGCAGATGCCGGCCTCACCCGCGTGGGCGTACGGCCTGCCGCCGGCCGACGCCGCGCCGGCCACGCCGGCGCGAAGTCCCGCGGCGCCCGCGAGCGGGACATCTCCGGCCGACCTGTCGCCGAAGCACATTCCGGGCAGCCCGCAGACGTTCACCATCGCGCAGATCCGCGACTACTGGAACGTCGGCGACTGGTTTCCTGACGAGCATCCGCCGATGCCCTCTGTCGTCGTCCACGGCCGCCAGCCGCACGTCCGCGGCTGCGCGATGTGCCACATGCCCAACGGCAAGGGGCGGCCCGAGAACGCTCCCGTCGCGGGGCTGCCCGCGGGATACATCGTGCAACAGCTGCTCGACTTCAAGCACGGACTGCGCGCCAGCGCCGATCCGCGCAAGACGAACACCGCCCTGATGATCGAGGCGGCGAAGGATATGACCGACGCCGAGATCCAGGACTCCGCGTCCTATTTCTCGTCGATGAAATGGACGCCCTGGATTACGGTGCGTGAGACGGCCACGGTACCGAAGACGCGTTTGACCGGGAACGTCTTCTTCGCCGTCCCGAACGCCGGGACCGAACCCATCGGCGACCGCATCATCGAAGCGCCGGAGGACGCCGAGCGGTTCGAGCTGCGCGATCCGCACTCGGGCTTCATCGCCTACGTACCGCCCGGGAGCGTGCAGAACGGCGGACGCCTCGTGCTGAGCGGCGGCAACAGGACCGTGCCCTGCGGCATCTGCCACGGACTCGACCTTCAAGGCCTGGGCCCTGTTCCGGGGATCGCCGGCCGATCGCCGAGCTACATCATGCGGCAGCTCTGGGACCTGCAGCGGGGTTCGCGAAGGGGCGAATGGTCGGCCCTGATGAAGCCGGTCGTGGAGCACCTGACGCAGGACGACATGCTGAATGTCGCGGCCTACCTTTCAGCACAAGGCGCGAGGTCACGGTAAACATTGCGCGTCGCGGTCTTCAGCGACGTCCACGGGAACCTGCAGGCGCTCGACGCCGTGCTTGTGGACATCCGTGCGCAGAAACCCGACGCGATCTATTGCCTTGGGGACCTGGTCGGGTACGGTGCCGCGCCGAATGAGGTCACGGCGAGGATTCGCGCGGAGAAGATCCCGA
>WNGL01016755.1_pt1 | contig 14531 bp, 7 predicted proteins | sample 5400591 | NCBI WGS metagenome assembly WNGL01 (sample SAMN13153377, study PRJNA577476) | soil metagenome | isolation source: 80 cm soil or saprolite under Garry oak tree replicate 1 | place: USA:California | collected 2016-06-15
CCTTAACGCGGTTATTAGGCGTTTGCCCACCCACAGAGACAGTGACGCCGTGGGGTGATTCAAATTCACAAATGTCGGCGATACGCTCAAAAGTAAGCTCTTCAAAATACAGCCGATCAGAGATGTCGTAGTCCGTTGAAACTGTTTCGGGGTTACAGTTAATCACTATCGAGCGTTTATGATGCTTTTGAAGTGCCTGCACAGCACTGACGCACGTCCAATCAAACTCCACTGAAGAGCCAATACGGTAGGGTCCTGATCCCAGCACAATCACACCCTCATAACCACCAGGCGATACATCGTGGTGATGCCCATTGTAAGTCATATAGAGATAATTGGTGCCCGAGGGAAATTCGCCAGCAAGAGTATCGATCTGGAACACAGATGGCTCTACATTGTATTGTTTGCGCAGTGCGCGTATCTGTAAGTCTGATTTGCCGGTCAGCTCTCCGATACGCTTATCTGACATCCCCATCTGTTTGAGTGCCAGCAGCCGGGTCGCGGAAAGGCGCTGGTCGGCTTGCAGCTCCTGCTCTACATCCACGATATGCCTGATGCGCTGCAGAAACCAGGGATCAATGCCGGTGATATCAGCAATTTTTTCAATAGAGATATTGTCACGCATCGCCATTGCCAGGGCAAACACGCGTTTAGGGGTAGGCGTATAGAGATATTTGGAGATGATACCGGCCGCGTTCTCGCCACTGTCAAAGATGTGATCTGAGGTTGCGCCCTCAAAATCCAGGTCTAACATGCGAATGGCTTTTTGAAAGGCCTCTTCAAACGTGCGGCCAATACCCATGACCTCGCCCACGGATTTCATGCTGGTGCCGATAGTCTCGTCCACGCCTTTGAATTTCTCCAGGTCCCAGCGAGGAATTTTCACCACCAGGTAGTCCAGGCTGGGTTCAAAACACGCCTGGGTGACGCCCGTAACGTTATTGGCGAGGTCTGTCAGTCCGTAGCCAAGGGCCAGCCTGGCTGCAACATAGGCCAGTGGATAGCCGGTGGCTTTACTGGCAAGAGCAGAACTGCGTGAGAGTCGCGCATTGACTTCAATCACGTAGTAGGCCAGGGTTCTGGGGTCAAGGGCAAACTGCACGTTGCATTCCCCGACTATGCCCAGGCTTCGAACAATCTCGATAGAAGCAGTGCGCAGTGTGTGATATTCGGCATTGCTGAGCGTCTGGCTGGGAGCGATTACAATAGACTCGCCCGTGTGGATTCCCAGTGGATCCATGTTCTCCATGTTACAGACGGTGATACAGTTGTCGTGGATATCACGCACCACTTCGTACTCCACTTCTTTGTAGTGATGCAGGTATTGCTCGATGAGTACCTGAGGAGCAAAAGCCAGGGCGCCAGTGACGATGTGTTCCAGTTCTTCGTTATGGTGGGCGATACCGGAACCCTGGCCACCCAATGCATAGCCAGTTCGCACCATGACCGGAAAACCGATCTCCGTGCCAATACGCATGGCCTCTTCGAGGGTTGTCGCGCTCCTACTCCGAGGGGTGGGAATATCGATGCTGTGTAGGTGCTGCGCGAAAGCCTCTCGATCTTCGGTGAGGATAATCGCCGAGATGGGGGTACCCAGAATTTTTACATTGTATTTATCCAGCACCCCCTTATGAAACAATTCAATTCCGCAATTCAATGCCGTTTGCCCTCCAAAGGAGAGCAGAATGCCTTCAGGGCGTTCTTTCTCGATAATTTTTTCGACGAAAAAGGCTGTTACCGGCAAGAAATAGACCTGATCTGCCAACTTTTTCGAAGTCTGAACCGTGGCGATATTGGGATTGACTAAGACGGTGGAGATACCCTCTTCCTGCAAAGCTTTGAGAGCCTGGGAGCCGGAGTAGTCAAACTCTCCGGCCTGCCCAATTTTGAGGGCGCCCGCTCCCAGCACCAACACTTTACGAAGTGATTTCACGTTCGTTAGCCCCTTCACCCTCGCCTTATTCTTTCCAGAAAGTAATCGAAGATCCACTCGGTATCCTTTGGGCCGGGCGCGGCCTCTGGATGGAATTGTACCGAGAGAAAGGGATAGCGGGTATGTTTCATGCCTTCATTGCTGCCATCATTGGCGTTGATGAACCAGGGAGAAAAATCCGCTGGTAACGTGACGACGGCAAAACCATGATTCTGCGTGGTGATATAGCAACGCTTTGTATTTTGCAGAAGGCAGGGCTGGTTCTGGCTTCTATGCCCAAATTTCAGCTTAAAGGTGTCGCCGCCAGCAGCAAGCGCAAGCAATTGATGACCCAGGCAAATACCAAGCGTGGGAATTTTGAATTCCAGGGCCGTCCGAATGGTGTGGATAGTCTTATCCACCATTTTCGGATTGCCTGGCCCATTAGAGATAATGATGCCATCAAAGTGAAATCTATTCGCCCGCGAAAAGAGATCATAATCCCAGGGCACAGTGAGAACACTTACGTCTCTTGCCAGCAGGCAGCGTACAATATTATGCTTTGCTCCGCAGTCAACCAGCACAATCGTGGTATCCCCACTACCCTCTTGTAGCACTTCCTCAGTCGAGACCTGCGCAACCAGGTTGTCACTATTGTGGTCATAGAAAGGAATATCCTCGTCAAAAACAATCTTGCCTAACATAGTGCCATGCGCGCGGATATGTTTGGTCAATAAACGAGTATCTTTGATCTCTAAAGCGGGTATTTTTTCCTCCCTAAGCCACGTGCCCAGGTTCATGGTACTCTGTATATGCGAAGGGGTGTCAATATAATGTGAAACGATCAGTCCGGAGACATGTATTTTATCGTCTTCCCATATAGAGGGGTCTGGTACTCCATAGTTGCCAATGAGTGGATAGGTCAGGGCCAGAATTTGACCGGCAAAGGAGGGGTCGGTCAACGATTCTGGATAGCCGACCATACCCGTGCTAAAGACAACCTCACCCGCACTCGCTCTCTCATATCCAAATGAGGCACCTTCAAAGATTGTCCCATCTTCTAGAAGCAATCTTCCCTGTGTGGGTTTCAGATGCTCTCCGGCAAGAAGCGCATCGGAACAGTCTTTGACTAGCAAGGTACGATCTATGACTTGATGTTGCATATTTAACCCCTACGCCTTTCCAAGTAACAGTGCCAGCAGGGCCATGCGCGTGTAAAGTCCATTTCTAATTTGAGATCTGAAATACTGCGCACGTTCATCGGCATCCACCGCCGGGTCTATTGTGCCTACCCGTGGCAACGGGTCCAGCAGGATCATATCTTTGTTTGCATAATCGTTCAGAAGTTTTGGTGTAACGATAAACCTTTCTTTCATCGCATCATGATATTCTTCACGAGAGGCAAAGCGTTCCTGCTGGATGCGTGTCCAATACCAGAAATGGCAGTCGCCCGGAATATCTTTCTCACTGGTAATCTCAATGATTCTTATACCCCGCGCGCTCCAGAATAAGAAATCATCCCTTGTGAGCTGCAGCCTTGGAGGAGACAGCAGGTATACGGTATTGTTATTGAAAAGCGAGAGTCCTCGTATCAACGAATGGATGACGCGGCTATTGAGAGGATCACCAGCAATCAGACAGGTCAGGTTATTGAGCCTGCCCAATTGTTGGTACAGCGTGTACAGATCAAGTAACGTCTGAGTTGGGTGTTCATTGTTTCCGTCACCTGCATTAATTACAGGAATAGAGCTGGCGGTTTCAGCCGCTACTGCTGCTGAACCGGCTATTTTATGGCGCAGCACAATGGCATCGGAATAGGCTTCAAAGGTGCGAATGGTATCCTCAAACGTCTCCCCTTTGGCAACCGACGAAGCTGTCTCTGGGCTTTGAATGTCCAATGTCTGCCCTCCAAGTCTTTTCACCGCCGCGGTAAATGAACCGAAGGTCCTGCTGGAAGGTTCAAAGAAGAGTAATGACACTAAGTGACCCGCCAGCAGAGCTGAAGGTTCGTGGTTAACGACGATCTGCTTCATCTGGTTGGTTAAGGTAAAAAGAACGCGAATATCTTCGGCAGAAAATTGATCCAGAGAAACAATGTCCTTTCCTTTGAAATTGCTATTAATCATCCTGCTGGCGGTCTCGGTCGATGGGTTTACTTGTGTCATGCTCATGAGTAGGTTCCTCTCCTCTTAGTAACCTGGCGTGGCAACATCACGCCAGCCATGAATAACATCCGGTCGACAGGTTGTCATCTCCTCCCCAGCTAATGCAGCGACGAATCATACTAACTGTTGAGGTCGCTAGCTGAGCCGGCATATGACAACGACGTCATATGCCACTAGATCGGAGACCAACAGGTCAACAGGTCAAAAAAAATTCCCCACCCCTGGATCAATGGGATGAGGAAGAGTAATGCTCCGATATTGGTAAAGCAACACCGGGACCGTCGATGGGATGGCATAGGTAGCGCGCCTGCGCTATCGCGATTTTTCGATTGTGTACACGGCTCCTGGTGTCCATAGGAATACGAAATCCTTTCCACTGAGTGGAACAATTTATAACTGGTCTCAAATTGTTAGAAGTATACCCGCCAAAAAACCAAAAGTCAAGGGCAAAATAAAACCCGTTTTACTTCTTTTGCCCTTGACTTAAGGTAGTGTGTTGTTATTGCACGTTCAAGACGGTTACATCGAAAATCAGTGTTGCATTGGCCGGGATAGCCTGGTTCCCTTGCGCGCCGTAGCCCAGGGAGGCAGGAAGAATGATGCGACGAATGCCGCCTGGTTTCATTCCAACCAGGCCCTCATTCCAGCCTTGAATGACTTGCGCCTGGCCAAGCGGGGTGACGGAAAAGGGTTGAGCGCTGCGATCGTAGGAGCTATCAAATTTTTTACCATTACTTGCCAGCCAGCCCGTGTACTCTACGGAGACCGTGCTTCCCTTCTGCGCCACTTTGCCGCTCCCGACTTTGAGATCGAGACATTGCAGTCCATCAGCGTTGGTAGCCGGGGCGCCCGTCACGACAGGAGGATTCTGCGGACCTGCCGTAGGGGTTGAAGCATAGATTGCAGGGGTAGAAGATGCAGTGGAACATTTAGGGCCGACCTGGGTAGTTGTAGTAGTTTTACTTGTTGCGCTTGCTGTACTATGCTGGGTAGTGTAACGCTGATATTGCCAGAAACCTAGAGCAGCCGCGACAACCACCACTACTGCTACAACGACACTGGTCCACACGCGTTGCCGGTGTTTCCGACGAGCCTGGCGCTGCAAGCGTTCTTGTTGCCGCTGTCCGGGGCGATTCTGTTTCGTCGGCGTATTTTTTTGTCCATTCACGGTTTGCGTCATACGAGTATCTCTCCTTGGAAAGTTTTATTTGAATTATTGCAAGGAGAGGGTACCATAATCGGAAGCTTCTGGCAAGAGGGTATTGATTGATTGATTGATATTGACAGGGGGGCATGGGTTCGCTCGCCACAGCGCTTGAGCATCGCTCTCGACATATTTAGTATAGCTGTGCTACAATAGGTTTCACCAATAGAAGCAGAGCAACTGTAGAGAACGCTCTTTCCTCACCAATACCGAAAGAAGGGTGTGAAATATGCCCAAGGGATATATACGTTTTCCACATATTCACCAGGACCGCATTGTGTTCGTTGCGGAGGATGACCTCTGGCTCATTTCGAGTGATGGAGGACGCGCCGAGCGTTTGACGGCGGCGGTAGATGAAGTAAGCCACCCACGTTTCTCTCCTGACGGTGAATTACTGGCATTTGTCGGGCAGGAAGAGGGACCGAACGAGATTTATGTGATGCCTGCCCCTGGAGGCCCTGCCCAGCGACTGACATATCAAGCTGCCACTTGCCGTGTACTGGGATGGTCACCTGCAGGCGACGAGATACTTTACGCGAGCAACGCCGGCCAATTCGACAGCGATTTCCAGGTCATCAATGCCATCACTCCGCAAGGTGGGCTTCCCCGACAACTCCCCCTGGGAATGGCTAACGCGATTTCATATGGGCCAGATGGTGGTATTGTGCTGGGCCGCAATATTAACGAGCCGGCGCGCTGGAAGCGTTACCGAGGCGGCACTGTGGGACATCTATGGTGCGATAGCAGCGGGAGTGGAACATTTCAACGCCTGCTCCGGCTCAACGGCAATATGGCCGCTCCCTGTTGGGTTGGCGAGCGCATCTACTTTATTTCTGACCACGAAGGTATTGGAAACGTGTATTCTTGTACTCCACAGGGAGAAGATATTCGCCGCCACACCGACCAGCAGGATTTCTACGCGCGTAATCTGGCAAGCGATGGAAGGCGCATGGTGTATCACGCGGGCGCTAATCTCTATCTATTCGATCCAGCAACCGAGAGCACGCGACACATCGATGTCGAGCTACCCAGCTTGCGCACGCAGCTCAATCGTAAATTTGTCCCGGCAAGCGGGTACCTCAATTCATACGCGCTACACCCCCAGGGGTATGCAATGGCCATCACGACGCGGGGGAAAGCCTTTTCCATGGGTAATTGGGAAGGGCCTGTCATTCAGCATGGTGAAACAGATGGCGTGCGCTATCGCATGTTAGAATGGCTCAACGATGGGATACGGCTGGTAGCGATTAGCGATGCCATTGGCCGTGAAGCCCTGGTAGTCTTCAATCCCGAAGACGCAAGCGAACCCAAAACTCTGACGGAAGTCGAGTTTGGGCGAGTCGTCGATTTGAAGGTGTCACCTATAGACGATGTTGTCGCCATTGTCAATCACCGCAATGAATTGGTTGTGGTAGACCTTGAGTCTGGGAAGTCGGCGGTCGTCGATAAAAGTGAATACGAACGGATTAGCGGGGCAGCGTGGTCTCCAGATGGCAACTGGTTGGCCTATAGTTTTGCCAATTCAAATCAAACAACTGTGATCAAACTCTGTAACCTGGAAACGGGCGAGACGCACTTTGCCACAGAACCAGTGCTCGAAGATACTTCACCCTCATTTGACCCCGAGGGCAAGTATCTCTACTTCCTGGGCGCTCGCACGTTCAATCCGGTGAGAGATAGCCTCCATTTTGATCTGAGCTTCCCGCGCAGCGTGAAACCTTATGCTATCATGCTGAGAAAAGACCTTCCTTCTCCGTTTGTGCCGGTTCCGAAAGTTCCGCCTGCTAAAGATAAAGAGGGCAACGGCCCGAAGAAACTACAGCATGGTCAGGAGGAAGACGTTCCGAACAACAAGCCGGAGGACGAGGCAGAAGGGGTGGCAAAAGAAGAAAATGGCGAGCAAAAACAGGAGGAGAGCGCCGACGATAAAAAGCCGTCGCTAGCGATCGATCTCGAGGGTATTACCTCACGAGTATTGCCATTTCCGATTTCGGAGGGCCGCTTCTCGAGTGCGCAGGGCATCAAGGGCAAGGCGCTTTTCCTGTGGTTTCCCATCGAGGGACTGATACATTCTCAAACGGACTCCCACGAACCAAGGGGGTCCATCTACTGTTATGATTTCGAGACGCACAAAAACGAGTGGCCGGTAGATGGCGTGAGCGATTTTGATGTTTCGCGCGACAGTAAGACGCTGATCTATTCCGCCCGCAACCGGTTGCGCGTCTTGAAAGCCGGAGAAAAAGCTCCCAAGGCAGATAGCAATGAGACCAACCGCGAAGGCGGTTGGATCGACCTGCACCGGATGCGGGTATCAGTGCAACCCGCCGCTGAATGGAAACAAATGTTTGCAGAAGCATGGCGGTTGCAACGCGAACATTTCTGGGCTGAAGATATGTCAGGCGTAGATTGGCAAGCGATCTACGATCAATATGCTCCTCTAGTGGAACGTGTCAGCTCGCGGGCGGAGCTGTCAGATCTCTTTTGGGAGTTGCAGGGAGAACTCGGCACTTCTCATGCCTATGAAGTAGGGGGAGACCTGCGGCAAGGGCCACAATACAGGCAAGGCTTTTTGGGCGTTGATTGGCAATACGACAGCGAACATGAACGCTATCGCATTGCGCGTATCGTACAGGGCGACACCTGGGATAGTAACGCAACATCACCGCTGAATATGCCTGGCATCAATGTTGTCGTGGGAGACGCGGCGCTAGCAGTGAATGGGCAGCGCGTCGATCCTGGTCGCAGCCCACAGGAACTGCTGGTGTACCAGGCAGGGAACGAGGTACAACTCACTGTCGAGTCAGCAGAAAGCAAAGAAACGCGTGTGGTCACCGTCAAGGCCTTAGCAAGCGAGAGAGAGGCACGCTATAGAGAGTGGGTTGAGAAAAATCGCCAGGCGGTGCATACACTCTCAAAAGGACAGGTTGGCTATGGCTCGGACGGTGACATTTTTAGTCATAGTTTCAAACTGATGGGCCTGGGTCCACTGATCGGTATGCGCACCTGGGGCGGTGTTATTGGCATTTCCCATAATCATGGCCTCGTCGATGGCACACGGACAACCCAGCCCGAACATGCCTACTGGTTTAAGGATGTCGGATGGAACGTAGAGAACTACGGCACAGATCCCGATATCGAGGTGGATATCGCGCCCCAAGATTATGTCAACGACGTCGATCCACAGTTAGAGAGGGCGATTGCGGAGGCACTCAAGTTAATCGAGGAAAAGCCATTTCTGGAACCGAAACCGGAGGAGAGGCCAAAAAGGGGAAGAAATTCCTATACAGCTCTATAGCGAAGGGTCTCTCTCGGCATGCTGACAACTCTTCCCCCCACCCATGTCTGTGTAATTACCTCGGATGATGCGCCGAAGAAAAGCACGTCTAAGAAGTCTTCGGCATTCCATCCTGCCATTGACGGGTGATGAAGATCTACCCCAATAAAGTCGGCCAACATTCCAGGAAGAATAGCGCCCGCGCGCAATCCCAAAGCGCTAGCGCCAAAGCGTGTTCCATAGTCGAGCAGGAGCGGCCCTGGAGAGGACAGTTCGCCGGCAATCAGGACGCGGCGGCGTTGGTAGCGCATACGAGCGGAATATTCGGCCCAGCGCAGTTCTTCGATAGGAGCAAGGCGGGTATTACTATCAGAGCCAATGGAGAGCGGTATCTTTGCAGCCAGCAGCGCGGCGTAGGGAGCGATACCGTCTCCGAGGTCTCCCTCTGTGGTGGGACAGACGCAGACGGCACACCCGTGATTGGCCAGCAGGGCAATCTCTTGCTCGTTCGCGTGCGTGGCATGAATGATAGTGGTGTGGGGTCCCAGGGCGCCGAAACGCTCCAGCAGTTCGATAGGAGCGCAGCCATACGCCGCACGGCACTGCTCGATCTCTGCTATCTGTTCATCAGCGTGGACATGGAGCGGCAGGTGATGCGTACGGCTATAGCCGGCGATGGCGCGGAACCAGTCTTCTGGGATGGCGCGCACGGAGTGAGGGGCCACGCCGATAGGCGTGCCATTGACGCGCAATGCCTCGACACGGCCAAGATATGCCTCGACAGAGGCATCACAGAAGCGCCGTTGGCCTTCTTCCGGCGGTTGGTGGAAGCCAGCCTGCGCGTAAGCGGTCATCAATAAGACGACGCGAATGCCAGCTTCGCGGCCAGCGCGCAGGATCGCTGCGGACATGGCATTCGGATCAGCATATGGTTGCCCGCCGGGCTGGTGGTGCACATAGTGAAATTCTCCGACGCTGGTATAGCCGGCCGCCAGCATTTCACGATAAGTCTGGAGAGCCATGGTATACAGGCTGTCGGGAGTTAAGCGCTGCGCCTGGGCATACATGGCGTTGCGCCACGTCCAGAAGGTATCCTTTTGTGAAAGCGGGCGGTGGGTGTGCCCGCGCAAGGCGCGCTGAAAGACGTGGCTATGCGCATTGACAAAGCCCGGCAGGAGAGCGATGCCTGGGAGAGTTTCAAGGTCAGAGGGATCAATTGAATGGGATTCACGGTCAGAAATCGAGGCTATGATGCCATCGTCAGAAATAGCTATCAGTTTGTCGGCTTGTAAGCCTTCCGGGGTAGAGATGTACGCGGGGGCCAGATATTGCATAAGATGACTCCTTCCGGGTTTGTTGCGATGTTGCCTCGGGCGCGATAAATCGGCCCCTACAGTAAGGGGCCAGGATCACCAATCAGTTGAAAAGCGGCCCAGAAATACGGGTGGACGCGATAGGGACGCGAGGATGTGCGGGCGTGGGCGAGAAATGCCCGCTGCGCTCCCGCGAGGGCAGCCGTCTTGCTATACTCTCCCAGCAGCGCCTGGTAGAACATCTCCATCAGTTCCGCGCTGCTGGCATCGTCCACTTTCCAGAGCGTTGGCAACAAGGAGGCGGCGCCAGCATACAGGAAACCTCGTCCAAGGCCGATGACTTCATCGACGCCACCGATGACGGCGCGGCCCGTCTCGCAGGCGCTCAGTGTCACCAGGGAGCAACACGAGAGGTCGAGATTGAACACCTCGATGGTGCTGAGTTGACGGTCGGCCAGCTTGATGTGTGAGAAGTTGGGGGCGTCAAGCCGGAAGAGTCCATGGGCAGCAATATGCACAATGGGACTGCGCGCGCCACATTGCCAGAGGAGCGAAGCCGTGGCCTCGCCGTCCAGCATGGGACGCGCTCCCAATTGCTGCGCAACTACCTCCGCCTCCTGCACAGCAAACTGCAGGCGACCATTGTCAGAGATACCCAACACGAGCGAGTCACTCAGGCGCGCCTTCTTCGTCTCGCTACGCTGGCCGCGCTGGCTGCAAATTTCCCACAGCGCAGCCGCCGGCAGGTAGGAGACATTCAAACGCTCTATAACATACTGCGTTCCGTCAAAGAGACAATGGAAAGGCAGATAGTGCAGCATGCCATAGGGCACAACTATCAGGTGTTCGCAGGAATTGAGTATATGAGATACTGGCCTGAGCAACAGATCATAGAGTTTATGCAATATGCCCAGGCTGTTATCCTCTAAACCTGTAAAGGCCTGATCCTGGTCCTGCGTACCAGCGGTCTGGGCAACAAGGTCGAGATTCACGCGCCAGAGCGAGTGAAGGCGCTCCAACCTGGGGACGGCGCCCTGCACAACCTGTACATCGACGCCTTTGCGCGTCAATTGAAAAATGTAGAGGTCATGTCCGTCAATATAGTATTCCAGCAATACGGTGTTATGTTCGAGCTTCGGCCAGAGGGTCGTGACGATACTATTGGTCCAACTGGAGCGCTGGCGGGAGATCATGTCACCGGCGAGGCGCAACTGCATCTGCTCTAAAAGGTGCTCGATGCGGCGCTCGCGCAGTTGCATCTCTTTGCGCGCCTGCGCGGGCGCAATGGCGCGTATACGCATAATGGCAGTATCGCTGAGGTTTGCCTCATTTTCCGCTTCATAGACGATCGAGCTATACCATGCCTGCTCCTCACGCAACTTAGCCAGGTCCTCCAGGATCGTCTCGCCGGCCTTGTCACCGGCGCGCAGGCGAATATCGATGTTGTTGCGCAGGTAATCGCCGATGACGCGCGACTTGGCCTTTTCGACGTAAATCAGCGCCTGATCCTTATTGCCTCGCCTGAGCGCCAGGATGATGGCGCGCTGGTAGATGTTGCCTTTATCTTCAAGAAAGCTTGTGCGTTCGTCCAACACCAGGTGGTTTTGGACTTCATCAATGCCTTGTATGGCGCTGTCATAGTAACGGGCGGCCGCATCCAGGTCTGCGCGCTGTTCAGCAATTTGTCCAAGCAAGTAATCACAGCGATATTTGAGGTCGAGCAGTCCCTGCCCCTGGGCAATGTCCAGGGCCTGATCGCACAGGTGTTGCGCAGCCTCGATATCTCCGGTAGCTGCGGCAATACGCGCCTGTAAAAGGGCCGTGCGCGCCAATTGGGGGAGGGCCTCCTGCTCCGCGAAGGCGTCCGCGACATGCTGAGCTTCGCGCAGGCTGGCATCGAGCTGACCGCCAGCGAAATAGAGTTCAGCCTGTTGCAGCCGCGCAATAGAAGCCAGGGCCATGAAGCCTCCCTCTTCGAGGATGTCGCTGGCCTCTTTGAGCATTGCATCCGCGTCACGAAAGTGTCCTTCAAGCATGGCGGCCTCTGCCTGATACATGAGAGAATAGGCCAGGATGTGGCGCTGTCCCGCTAATTGGCGAAAGAAGGCCACCGTTTCACCCGCGAGATCATAGGCTTCGCGGGCGCGATTAAGACGCAAAAGGCAGAGGCATATCTGCTGCGCGACTTCGGCAGCCTGGAAGCGCAGGTTATGTTGCAGAAATATAGTACGGCTGCGACCGAAAAGCAAGAGGGCCTGGCTGTAGTGTCCCTGCGAAGCCGATATCTGGGCAATGTTTAGCTCTTCGCGCGCGACTGCGACCTCCTGCTCGCCATACGCGGCAAAGGTGGCGCGGGCCTGTTCATGAAGCGCCACAGCCTCACGAAACTTGCCCTGGGCAGCCAGGGTAATAGCTTTATTGCCACGAGCGCGCGCAACATTCAGCTCAATACCCTCACCCTGCAAGGAGTAGGTTTCGATGGCGCGGTCGAAGAGCCGCAGCGCCTGGTCGAACTGACCCATTTCGTAGTTGACGATAGCGGCATTGACATCAATCTGACCGGCGCGCAGCAGTTTTCCATGGCGCATGAAGACCTCGCGGGCAGCAGCAGCATCCAGCAACGCCTCGCCGGTGCGGTTCAGTTGCAGACACGCGCTGATACGTCCTATGCGCGTGCGCGCCCAGCCAACTTCATCACCAAGCTCTTTGTATTCCTCGCCAGAGGCATCGAAAAAAGGGAGAGCATCCCTGTCACGGTCCATACGGCGCAGCGCGTCGCCGCGAGCCATAAGGCCCAAAGCATGATACGCTTTGTTATAGGTCAGGTCGCCAATGGCGAGAAGATAGCCGGCCAGCCCGAATGATATCTGTGCATCATTATTCCACTGGCGGTCAGCTTCGCGTTTGATGAGTTCAACCAGGAGATCTATGGAGGGGTCATCAAGAGTGGTTATTTGGGTTTGCAGCAATTGCCGCCCCTCATGCTCATTCTTGAGCAGGAGATCGGCTACCAATTCTTGAGGCGTCATGTGTCAATGATTCCGGCAACTGAAAACAAACAACGTTCTGCATGGGCAAGGCGGCCATTGCAGGTAAAGCAAGCGACCCTACATTTCTACGTCCACTTCCATATGTTAGACGTATGTGACGTGATATTAATCACAGCGAGTTACTATGGCACATGGACACATGCTGTACGTTTATCAAAATGGATACACCAGTCACCCCGAAGTCAATCTTGCAGAGTTACCGGAAGTTGTTCGATCGCGATCGTGCTCTCAGGAAACTGCAACTCCAGGGTATATGTCGCAGGAGCAATCGATGAAAAGACAAAGTTACCCAACTCGTCGATATGTTGCGTTAACTGCGCGCCAACCAGGGGCATACCGGCAGCCTGTGATGCCAGGAGCACAGGAGTGCCTTGCAACATATCCAGGGACTGACCTTGACGGGTAACAAAGCCAATGAGTTGCGCAGAGTCTCGCTGGCTCGCGTCTCGTTCTACCTGAATTGAGATGCTGACACCCTCAGCCGTGTAGCGGCGCGGCCATAAAGCGGCCCGCGTGGTATCGCGCTGAAAGGCCAGGCGAGGCTGGGGCGGCAGGAGGGTCGCAACGATACGTCGAACACCAGCATTTGCTGTATCTTGCAAGCGCTCTAAGACACTTTTCGCGCCTTGCGCGGAACGATGATTATTTGGGGAGGAGGTTTGAACAGGGATACCTGGAACGAAAGCAGGTTGCGCAAGCACAACATCCTTCGCCAGAAATTCTGTGAGACTTGCCACTTCGGCTGTGCAGAGCACGCACATACTCAGGTGAGTATCGACCGCGGCAGTAAGTTCTACGCTCAGCAATCCCAACTGGTATTCACCGAGCACCTGCGGTGGTGGACAATCAAACCTGTAGAGTTTACTGGTCAGGGTGTACTCTAATCGTTCAAAAGCTGCCAGTTGAGATGTACAGCGTCGGCAATGAGCAAGATGCTGCTCAACCAATGGCCGTACCTTCTCTCCCGCGATATACGCGAGCAGTTCTTCATCACGAATAGCACCGGGTTCACTACACTCCATGAGCGTTTCCTTTAGATCAACATACGAGTAGATTATACTGCAACACACTGATGACTCTCCCCAGTGCCATCACTCCATTGCTTACTACTCAAGAGATTAACTTGCCCTCTTCACACCAATAAACGAGGCTCGTGCCTTTTTTTGCATTTGAGCCTACAGATGTTGATGTTTGAAGAGCAACTGCAAACGACGGTTGCGGCGCAGACGTTCCAACACGTTGCGTTTGATACGATAGACATCATCTACTGTCGGAAAGAGCCGGCGGTTCTGACTGCTGATCTCACCCGGTTTCATACCATGTATATAGGCAAGATAGATCAATATGCGCTCATCTTCGCCATTAAGCTCTTCCTGGATGACCTGCCACAAGCCCTGCGCGGAAATATTTGAGACGACATCGTCGGCGGGATCATCAGAAGCAGGCTCGTGCTCAATCAGCTCCAACGCCTCTTCGTACTGGCGAGACTGTCGCGAGCGCACTTCATCGGCGACAACGCTGTGCACGCACATTTTGAGGTATTTCAAGATAGCGGCCAGGGAGTCAAAATTCTCCATTTTAGCAGGGGTGAGCGCCTGGGAAAATTTGGCAAA
>WNGL01005888.1_pt1 | contig 14530 bp, 9 predicted proteins | sample 5400591 | NCBI WGS metagenome assembly WNGL01 (sample SAMN13153377, study PRJNA577476) | soil metagenome | isolation source: 80 cm soil or saprolite under Garry oak tree replicate 1 | place: USA:California | collected 2016-06-15
CGACTTGGGACCGCGTTCTCTGCGCGTTGAACCTGAAATGTTCAGGCGTACTTTTGCTCTAATTGCCGCGCTAAATGCCCGTCCGTTCTGTCTTCGGTAACATTCGTTGTGGAGTGAGGGGCAACATTTATTGTGGGCCGGCGCAAGGCCGTACGGAAGATTACTAGCCCAGATCACCCTGGGGCCCAGCTTGGCAGCCGCATATCGGCGGGGAGGGCGCGTGCATCTACCGAAAGCGAAATCGCGGGACGAAACCGGTCGAAGAGTCCGGTTCTATCTGGCTCTTGGCTTGGTGACGGCTGCGACGCTGATGCTGCAGATCATCGAGACCAGAATCATTTCGGTTATCTCTTGGTACTACCTGGCCTTCTTCGTCATCAGTATTGCCATGTTCGGCCTGACGGCTGGCGCGGTTTTTGTCTATTTGCGCAGGGAGAAGTTCAGACCGGAGCAACTGTCCTACGACCTGGCCGTGGCGGCGCTGGCCTTCGCCTTAACGGCCGATCTTGCCATGCTCGTGCAATTGACGTTGGTGACAGGTGCTTCGCCGTCGCTCACCTCCCTGGTGGCTTGGGCAGAATTCGCGCTCTGTCTCGCCGTTCCATTTTTCTTTTCGGGCGTTGTTGTGAGCCTTGCCCTGACGCGCAGCCCCTATGCAATCGGAAATGTCTACGGAGCGGATCTGATCGGTGCGGCCGCTGGGTGCATCGGTGTCCTCGTGCTCCTGAATGTGATGAGCGGGCCATCAGCGGTGTTGTGGGTCGGTGCGCTCATCGGGCTCGCGGCACTCGGCTTCGCCGGCTCCGGACTCGGCACCCTGCCCGAAGCCACGTCGCTCGGGTCCAAGCTCTTTCGCTACCGCCGAAGCATTGTCACAGGCTGCCTACTCTTTGCGATTGCGAACACGCTCACGAGCTATGGCGTTCGACCGACGATCATCAAGAATCACGTGGAAACGCCGGCCGACCTTGCGTACGATCGCTGGAATTCGTTTTCCCGCATCACCGTCAGTCGGAGCGAAACCGTCTCGCCGGCGATGTTCGGCGCCTCGCCACGCTTGCCGCACTCGACCATTGAGCAGCGAGCGCTGAATATCGACGGCGGCGCCGGCACCGCCCTGTACCGCTTCGATGGAATCCTCGAGAACTTGGGGTTCCTGCGCTATGACGTGACCAACCTTGCCTATGCCATTCCGGACCTGAAAACGGGTGCCGTAATCGGCGTGGGCGGCGGTCGGGACATCCTGTCGCAACGCCTCTTCGGCCTGAGTGACGTGACGGGCGTCGAGATCAATCCGATCATCATCGACGTTCTGGAGCGCCACTTTTCCGGTTATACGGCGATTGCCACATTGGATGGGGTCAAGTTCGAGGTCGACGAGGCGCGCAGCTGGTTTGCACGCACACCGCGCTCCTTCGATGTCATCCAGATGAGCTTGATCGATACCTGGGCGGCGACGGGCGCCGGCGCCTTCACGCTCACAGAAAATGGTCTCTACACAGTCGAGGCCTGGCAACGCTTTCTCGATCGGCTTAACCCAAGTGGCCTGTTCACGGTGAGCCGCTGGTACGCGCCCGGTGAAGTGAACGAGACCGGGCGATTGGTCAGCCTTGCCATCGCGACACTTCTCGCAAGCGGCGCTGCCGAGCCCAAGCGCCACCTGTTCCTCGCCGCAGCGGGGAAGGTAGCGACACTGATCGTGACGAAGTCGCCGCTCTCGCCGGCGGCGCTCGGGGCGCTCGAGGACGCCGCCAAAGCTAATGAATTCACGGTGCTGTTAAGCCCGGACACGTCCGCGCCATCCGCCGTGCTCGAGAAGATCGTCAGTGCTACGGACCGTCGCGTGCTCGACCGGGCGACCACCGGCTTGTATCTCGACCTCACGCCGCCGACCGATGCGCGCCCTTTCTTCTTCAACCAGTTGCGGTTCGCCACGCTGTTTGACGCGGACGTGTTCTCGCACTTCACTCACACCGGCGTGTTCGCGGGCAACCTCGTCGCGACGCTGACCCTTGCCATGCTCGTTCTGATTTCGGTCGCGCTGGTCGCCGCCACAATCGTCGTTCCGCTGCAACCGACGGTCAGAGAAGCCGGCTGGCAGCTGGCCGTGGGCGGCACCGTTTATTTCGTTCTGATCGGAAGCGGGTTCATGATGGTTGAGATCGCTCTGCTGCAGCGAATGAGCGTCTTCCTCGGTCATCCCGTCTACGCGTTGAGCGTCGTGTTGTTCAGCCTGATCCTGTGGACAGGCTTCGGCAGCCTGGCATCCGAGCGCCTGCGCCTTGCCGGAATAGGCAGGCTCTTAGCCTGGAGCGTCGCGAGTGCGGCTTACTTGTTTGCGTTGCCGCTCTGGCTGCCTCCGCTCTTGGTCGATCTTGATGGAGCGGGCCTGCTCGTTCGCGCCGGCCTCTGTGTTCTTGTCCTGGCGCCGGCAGGCTTCCTGATGGGCTTTGGATTTCCCACCGGCATGCGACTGGTCTCTGCAATCAGCACGGGCCCCACGCCATGGTTCTGGGGCATCAACGGTGCTGCAGGCGTGCTCGCCGCAAGCGTCGCCGTTGCCACCAGCATTGCCTTCAGCATCGATACGACGCTCAGGATCGGAGCCGCCTGCTATCTCCTGGTCGCCGCTCCCGCAGTGTTGTTGATGTCTGCTGGCGCCCGATCCAGCCACACCACTCTCCGATCCCTGCACCCGAGCGAGCCTACGAGTGTATAGGATATCGGGTGGCGCGGCGACGAGGTTAATAGAATTCGAAACGCGACATTTGCGGCTCTCAGCGGGTGCTGGGCCCTGGCTTGCTCATCGACGCGACGGGAATGCTCTGGGGTGGGCCGTCCCTGGCCGCACCTTCCGCTTCGGGCTCGATCTTGCGCTTGTCCGGCGCGCGCTGCCAAGTTCTGTTTCTGACCCATCTCGGACATCCGCCTTTTCGTGACCAATGTCCGGAGTGATCGCTTCGAAATCCGCTCCGCACCACGGGCAAACAAAGAGGCGGCCACAAGGGCCGCCTATTTATTTTCAACTCAACGTGAGAGTACAACTAGTTGCCGGATTGCGCGAGTTCGCCGCCGATGATGTTAAAGCGCGCCTTTTGCTCGTTGCTCAATGATCCATAAAAGTCGTAGAGCTCAGCCTTCACCGTATTAGCTGCATCGATCATGGCCTGCAGGCGCTTCTCCATAGCCTCCAACCGGCCGGGCGGAGTGATTGGCGTGTCCTCGGGGCAGGCGGCTTGCATGATCGAGACAGCCTTGACGGTGGCCTCCTCAAGATGCTTCAAACCATCTTCCTGCGCATTGGTCGGCTTGACCGCGTCCTCGATCCGCTCGATCGGCAGATTAGCAAGTCCGGCTTTCGGTTCGCTGCAGCTCTTGCCATCCCGGGCCGACGTCTGGTTGGCCTCGGCGTTGTTCTTGGGCTGCTTCGGCCCAATTTCGTTTAAGCGCTCATTCTGCCCATCGCTCAGCGAGTTATAGAACTTCTCCATCGCCGGGCGGACCGTCTGCACTGCTTCGAGCGTGGCTGTGAGCCGCAACGTCATCGCCTGCAGGCGACCGGGTGGCGTCATCGCGAAAGCGTTTTTCGCGGGGCATGAGGCTTTGAACACGCTGGCGGCTCTCTGACCCGAGCTTCGCACCTGGTCGAGTAGCTGCTTCTGCTCGGTATTCAAGCCGACCTTGCTTTTGATTTCTGCGAACGGCCAAGCAGTGATGCCCGTGCCGGGCTGCGTGCACAGTTCTTCCATGGTGGAAGAGGTCGATCGGGCTAGGCGTGCGTTTGGTGGTGCATACGCATAGCTGTACTCAGGCGGCGGACCGGCTTGGCCCCAGAACACGCCGTCGATGAAATCATCATAGGCATAGGCAAAGTAACCGTCATCATAGCCAGAGGGCCGGAATGCGTAATCGAATACGTCCGAATAGGCATAGGGCCAGAACACCGGCCCGTGCCACGGAACGAAGGCCGCGCGCAGTCCGAGGCTCCAGGCCCGGCGTGGGGCGAGGGCAGCCGTGCCCGCGCGGAAGTTGGCACCTTGCGCCCGTGCCGCGAAACGCGCGGCGAAGCGGCCTTGCTGTGCTGCCTGCGGTGTAACACGCGCGACACCGTTACGACGCTCGCCGCGCTGCGCTTGCGCATTGGGTTGAACCAATGCATTCGGCTGAGCATTGCCGTTAGGTTGTAGCCGCTGCTGCTCTTGCAAGGCCTCCACCCGTTCCCGCGCCTTCTCGATGCCGGCCGCTGCGGCCAGCTGATAAAACTCCCGTGCCATTTGGGCGTCCCCGCGCACGCCGTATGCCTGCAATGAGCGAAGTATTTGCTGGTCATAGGTTTCAGCCATCATAAAGGCAGCGCGTGCGCTCCCCTTTTCCAAGGCGGGTCCGAGCAAAAGCCGCGCGCCGACAAAATCGAACTGCTTGATCAGAGATTCGGCGCGAGCGACAAACTTTGCCTCCTCTGCGGAAGACATCGCACTCGGCGGTTGGGGTCGACTAGGTTCGGATTGAGTTGACCGCGTGAGCCGTCCCGAAGCGCCCGCTGTTGCATCGTCTGGCGTTGCGTCGGAAGAGGCCTGCACTCCTGCCGCTACGTTGCCCCTGCTTTGTGGGGTCGTCATTGAGCTTGTGATCTCAGACGCAGCGTTCGACTGTTCCGTGGGCCGGTTGAGCGGTCCAGTTGGCGCGGCGGCGTCTCGAGCAGTCACCTCTGCGTTGGAGGGCTGTTCGGCCGATGCAATAGTCTCGCGCGCGGACGTAAGTTCGCGCTTGAGCGCGAGCGCCCGTTTTTCACTTTCGTCGAGCGCCTGCTGCAACTCCTTCTGCTTGGCATCGGCAATTTGCTTGGTCTCCAGTACGGCCTTTCCGCGCTCGCGCGCAGCAGCGAGATTGCGGGCCGCGACCTCACTTTCGCGAGCGGACGCAAGCTCACGGGCGAGCGCCTCCGATTTTGCCTCGCTTTGGTCGAGCGCCTGCTGCAACTCCTTCTGCCTGGCATCGGCAATTTGCTTGGTCTCCAGTGCCTGTGCGGCATTCTCGCGCTCGCGCACTGCAGCGAGATTGCGGGCCGCGACCTCACTTTCGCGAGCGGACGCAAGCTCACGGGCGAGCGCCTCCGGTCTTGCCTGGCTTTCATCGAGCGCCTGCTGCAACTCCTTCTGCTTGGCATCGGCAATTTGCTTGGTCTCCAGTGCCTGTGCGGCATTCTCGCGCTCGCGCGCAGCAGCGAGATTGCGGGCCGCGACCTCACTTTCGCGGGCGGACGCAAGCTCACGGGCGAGCGCCTCCGATTTTACCTGGCTTTCGTCGAGCGCCTGCTTCGACTCCCTCTGTTTGGAATTCCCAATTCGTATGCTCTCCAAGGCCTCGGTTAGCGCAACATTTTCGCGCTCCCGAGCGGCAGTGAGACCGCCGATAGCGACAGACGCTCGATCTCGTTCTCGAGGGAATTCTCGTTCCAGGTTGGCTGCCGAACTATCAGAGCTTGAATCTTTGGATCCAATCCAAAAGCCAAATCCGCCGATGCAGAAAATTGCGATCACCAAAGCCAGGATCAAACGATTGAGAGGTCGCTTCTGTGTTTGCTCTGTTTCGTCGTCTGGGAGGGGAGCAGCAAGAGCAGCAAGAAACAGCAAACGTTCACGATCGGTCGGGCCAGCAAAGTCGTCGGAGACCCGTGTCCAGTGTGTTGGAGAAATTCGGACAGGTGTTCCGTCGGGTTGAACCCACCCGTTTGCCTCCTCAGCCCAGCGTCCCACCTCCCGCGAACATGCGTCCTGCAGGATAATGAAATCCCCGTTCTTAGGAGCAACGTCAATCTTCGCGAGCTCCATAGCAGCAAGCCTCGCTTGGTCAAATGCGACGCCATCCCGAATTAAACCCGCATCAATTAAATTAAAACAAATTAGATGAGATGTTAAGGGGTATTGTGGCTGATCATGGGGGTTGCGGCATCAATAGCCGCTCGGTCGCCCTGCGAAATTAGCACGCGTGCAGCGAGGCGACGCATGATGTACAACTCTCAGATACAGCGCTTGCATAGCTTTCATCGATCGCCTGCGCAGGCGGTGGAAGCATGCGCCCGTCTTTCGGAGAGCGGTGCAAGCCAATGGCCCTGCCTACCTGGCCGCTGAAGGGACCTCGCATGATGTCATGTCCGCATATGACCCAACTGCGACATCGAGCCGCTCGTTGCGAGAAAATTAAGACCTTCACTCGGCGCACCAGTCTGGCGTTTCCTGCCAAATTCAACTCTCCGAATTTGAGAGCGGCCAGACCATCAAGCGATCACCTCATGCGGAATCGGTTGCGCAGCGCAAGTCCTAGGAGGAAGAGCAGTATCCCACCGAGAAGCGACTGCGCCACGCCGACGATCTGTGCCAGGTTCGAAAGACCAGCAATCATTTCAGGCGTCATGATTTCGCGCTTGATGGGCAGGAATGAGAAAATATTTGCAAAACTCAAGGCCACCGCACCCGCTCTGGTCAGGTGCGTTCCATTGAACACGGGCGTACCAGCAAAAACAAAGTAGCCGATTGCAAAACACACGACGATCCAGAGAACCGGCCGGCCGATGCTTTGGCCATAATCGCTCAACGCTTCATAGAGAAAATTCAGAAGCCGCGCGGCTGACAATGGCGACTCTAGTCTACGACGCGCGCGCAGCTCTTTCCGAAAAAAACGCTGCTCATCCTCGTGCTTCTTGAGGCGCTCCATCTCCTGCTTGAGGCGTTCATAGGCATAGACCTGCGATTGCGCGGCATCTCTGTTGTTCGGGGGCTTTGGCCAAATTGCGCCATGCCATTCGGTGGCCTCGTGCATTGTCGCCCCGCGAAAATCCGGCACCTGGCCTCCAAAATCTGTTACGGCGAACGTCGTTCTCGCAGCGAATTTTGTGTCGAGAAAGCCGACTTCGCGGTTGCATGCCGGGACTTCTCAGTGTGACCCTTAGCGGAAATGAGCAGCGCGGCGCACGCCAACGGCTAGGCGCGCTCGCCTGCTTCATCGTTGCCCTCCAGTTTCTTTCGCAACGCCGCGACGACGCGATGGATTGTTTCTATCAGGGGCGATGCACAAGCTGTAAGTGATCGTCTACCCTTTTGCCGAGTTGACCCGAGGTCGAAATATGTCGTCAAAGACCCCACCTGCACCCGCCGACGCAGCCCTACGCCGTGCGGCCAAACCGACAGTCGTTTATCCGGCCAGCACAATGCCCAGGCCCGACATGGCTGTGCTGGAATCCGCTCGGCACACGATGGTCAAAATTCACGAAGTCGTGGTGCCGCCACGCAACGCCCGAGCATTTCGCGTGTCACGCGGCCAATTCTTCCGGATTGTCAGTATCGAAGGCCCCCAGGTCGGCGACCTCAATCTTTGGAACGCGGACGATCTCTCTGAGCGCTTCTTCAGCGGCAAGACGCGAGCGCTCCACGCAACCCACGTCGGCGCCGGTGACCGACTATGGAGCACCATGCCTTATCTTAGACCTATAGTGACCATTAGTCATGACACGCTCAGCTGGTACGGCTGGGATTCGGACGGTGCCGGCATCCACGACGTCATCGGCACGCGCTGTGATCCGTATACGAATCTCTTATTGAGCGGCACTGGCTACGATTTCTGCTGCCATTCCAACCTGTCCCGCGCGCTTGCCGCCGAATTGAAGGTGGAACCGTGCGCGGTGGAGCATCATATCCACGACGTGCTCAATGTCTTCATGTGCACCGGATTCACGAAGGACACGCACCAATATTTCATGAAGGCAAGTCCCGTCCGCCCCGGCGACTTCATCGAGTTTTTCGCGGAGATCAATTTGCTTGGAGCTTTGTCGGCCTGTCCCGGTGGAGACTGCAGTGCGACCCATTCGAGCGATGTTGCGGCGTGCTACCCGCTCAAGATCGAAATCTTTGAGCCGGATAGAACAACGCTCGGCACCTGGACTTGGCCGTTGCCAAGTGAATACCACCGCCGCCACGGCACGCCTGCTTAGATTTCCGCAAAATGGCTGCCGCAATTCGGCTGAACTATTGCGCGCAGTTGGCCCCATCGCATCGATATCGAAATGTCCGCTAGTCCTCCGTTTCTGGCCGCCAACCGGATACCCGGCGCGCGCCCGGCCGCAGCCCCAGATTGGCCCCTTAGTGGACCAACCGTAGTGGCCTCTCGGGCTTTTGCTCATGCGCCGCAGCGCAGTCGCGGGCGGCCAGATTCAGCAGGTAACGTGAAAAAGGCCAACCTTCTTCGCATGCGAGCTGTTGAACGTATGAATCGCCTTGGGGGTCGGCTGCAACAGGACCGTGCAACCCTTTTTCGCAAAATACGCCTCAGCTTCCGGCGACAGATGCACATTGCCCATCTGGCCCGAGCCAAGAATTAGCTGCTCGCATCCGTTCTCAAAGACGAACTTCGCTTCGTCCTTCGAGAGGACATGCGAGGTGCCGTAGTACTTCTTCGACAACTTTTTCTTCCGCCTTGCCACTTCACCGGACAGACGAATGATCACGTCGTGTTCATAGGTCTTTCCGTCAATCGTGATGGTGCCGAATGTAGTGCGTTCGATCTCCATGACCTGACCTCTTCATGATCTTGGCACGAGGCCCCGACTCCGCGTCGGCAGACGAGCCTGGCATCGATATCAGGGCACCCCTGCTTCGCGTCGATCCCCAGGCCACTCCGCCCCGGTCGGCCAGCTTCGGCGGAGGCGAGCAACCGCGCTGTCGGCCCCGTGTCCAATCCCTTTCCCTCGGGATTGCACCCTTCCGGCTAGGTATGGCGAAGCCCACCATCCTGCAAGCGCGAGATCGGGCTGAAGTTATGGTGGCGCTACATGCCCGGAATCGAGTCACGAGCGCCGGTTCCCTGGAACGTCCGGTAACGGGCGTTCGCGAATCGGCTCGCAATGTCCGCTCAAGGTCATGAGTGCAGATCGCGTGCTCGGCCGCGAACTTCCGGAACAGGTCGAAATCAGCTGCTCGGATGCAATGATTGGATGGCTTACTTCAGGCAGGAATGCGACCTGTAAGTCGGTCCAATAATTATTTGCTTGTTGGATGGATTGAAGCAGACCCAGCGCAAAAAAACGGCGCCACTCCCAACTCTGACCCTGAGCGGCCATTTCCCCAGAAGGGTCACTCGGGTCTGCTCGATTGCGGAGGTTCCAGCTAGGCTCGTCTGCTTGTGTAAACGCCGAAGGACCGAAGGGTAGTGCGAGCGCCCTCTGCAACCGGAGGCCTCGGAGGAACCAAGTGAAGCGGGCTATGTCCGATCCTGCCATTTCCGCGGCAATGTGTGCCGAGAGGTCAACTTACCGGCCAGATGCAATCATGATATCAAGACTTGCTGGAGGACCGCCCGGCGCATTGCGGTCATTCGCTGGACGCCCGTGTTTCGCTTAGCGGCTGGTCGGTCGAAGCCACTCGTTGCCCTCAAGCGGTCGACGCGAATCGTGGACCGGTTGGAGACCGCACGATCATGAAGACCTTGCTGCTGCTCGTGCTTTCCATGGTTGCCGCCGCGCGGGAAGCTACCGCACAGGACGAGTGTGTCCGCGAACGCGCCGCCATGGTCGAAACCATCCGGACCTACGCCCGGTCCGACGCCAGTGCCTTGGGACAGCAGGGCCTGTCGGAGAGGGTCCTTGGGGCCATGGGGCAAACGAAACGCCATCTGTTCATCCCTGAGCGATCTTGCTCCATCGCATACGCGGACATGCCGATTCCGATCGGCCTCGGCCAGACCATATCGCAGCCGTACATCGTGGCCTTGATGACCCAGTTGGCCGAGGTCGCGCCCGATCATGTTGTGCTCGAAGTCGGTACCGGTTCGGGCTATCAGGCCGCCGTCCTTGCGCACCTGGCGCGTAAGGTCTGCACCATGGAGATTATCCCGGCATTGGCCGAGGCCGCCGCGAAAACACTCAGAGACCTCGCGTATGACAACGTGAGCGTCAGGCTTGGCGACGGTTATGGTGGCTGGCCCGAATGCGGTCCTTTCGACGCCATCGTCGTGACCGCCGCACTCGGGGAGCCACCACCGCCGCTGATTGAGCAGCTCAAAGTGGGGGGCCGGCTTGTCATGCCGGTGGGGCCCGCTTACACCACTCAGCAGCTCACGGTCGTCGAAAAAATCGCCCCAGGCAAGACGACAACGCGCGCCGTCGCCCTCGTGCGCTTTGTGCCCTTTACGCGTTCACAAGATTAAAAGCCGTTATGGCGGCTATCTCGAAAATCACAGATAGAAAAAAGCAGGGAGGAAGCCATGAGCGGTGCGAGGCTAAAACATTACGGCTGGGGCCGCGAAGACGAAGGCATGACTGCTGAGGAGCAGGCCTTTGTGCTCGGCCGTTACCGCGCAAAATTTGCACGCGATGCATTTGAGACAAAAGTCGTTCCGCGTCTCGAGGACCTGGCACTGCGCGCGCCGCGCGTGGCGCCGCCGGCCTCACTTGCCACTTTCTGCACGAGCGAACGCTACGACCGCGTCGCGCACGCCTACGGCAAATCCTATCCAGACTACGTGCGAGCCATGCTCGGCGACTACCACAGCGCGCCCGACGTGGTCGCCTATCCACGCAACGAAGCAGAGATTTCCGCTGTGATGGATTGGGCCGGTGGCGTCAGCGCCTCGCTGACGCCGTTCGGGGGCGGGTCGAGCGTCTGCGGCGGTGTCGAGCCGCGAGTCGACGGGCTTCGCTATAAGGCGGCCATCACACTTGACCTCCGCAATCTCGGTAAGGTTGTCGAGGTGGATCAGATATCGCGCGCCGCACTGATCGAAGCTGGTGCCTATGGTCCATCGTTGGAGAACCAGCTTAAGCCGCATGGCGTCACGTTGCGGCATTTTCCACAGAGTTTCGAATATTCAACCCTTGGCGGCTGGATCGCGACGCGATCGGGCGGCCATTTCGCTAGTCTCTATACTCATATTGACGATTTCGTCGAAAGCCTGCGCGTCGTAACCCCGCACGGCATATTGGAAACACGTCGATTGCCGGGATCTGGTGCCGGACCGAGCCCCGATCGCATGTTCATAGGCTCGGAAGGAACGCTCGGGGTGATTGCGCGCGCCTGGATGCGATTGCAGCCGCGCCCGAAATTCCGCACCAACGCATCGGTTCGTTTCCATTCGTTCTTCGGTGCGGCGCGCGCGCTGCGCGCCATCGCACAGGCCGGCCTCTATCCATCGAACTGCCGCATCCTTGACGCGCAAGAAGCTTTCAACACCGGTGCGGCCGACGGCAGCGTCGCGATCATGGTGCTCGGCTTTGAATCCGGCGACCATTCACCGGAAGCCTGGATGGCACGCGGGCTCGAATGCTGCGCCGACCATGGCGGGACGCCGGAGGCCGCAAAGGTCGGCGATGCACATCTCGAAGGCGCGGCAGGAATCTGGCGCAACGCATTTATTCGCATGCCCTATGCGCGCGAGCTTCTGACGCCGGCCGGTCTCATCAACGACACCTTTGAGACCGCGATCACCTGGGATCGGTTCGAAAGTTTCCACGACAAAGTGAAGGCGGTGACGGAGCGTGCGATCCTCCAGGCGACTGGCGTGAAAGGCGAGGTCACATGCCGCTTCACCCATGTGTATCCGGATGGGCCTGCGCCGTATTTTTCTTTCCACGCACTCGGCCGCCATGGTGCTCTTCTGGAGCAGTGGCAGGCGATCAAGGATGCGGCCAGCGACGCGCTGATTGAGGCGGGTGGTACGATCACGCATCATCACGCTGTTGGCCGTGATCATCGGCCTTGGTACGATCGTCAGCGCCCGGGGCTTTTCGCGGCCGCGCTTCGGGCAGCAAAAAGAGAACTCGATCCGCAAGGCATGCTCAACCCGGGAGTGCTCATCGATCCGTAAGGCTGATCGACGCGCCAACGGGGTTTGGCCTCAAGGGTGGTCGGTGTTGGTCGCCCGGCTCCCCCAGAGGAGCATGGACGGTGCTTGGCCGGACTTACATTCGAAGAAACAATTGAGTTTGAAGCTCTCGAAGAACTTCCCCCTTTTGACGACAACGGAAATGTTGGCTGGACATTTCGAGGGCGAGCCGACCGCTCCCCGTGAAAAACGTTGGCTCGAGCTTTACAGAAAACATGAGGGAGCCATCGCAGCATGGATCAAATTGATCAAGCTTCTGGGTTAGCTGCATCCAGTGAAACTGGACGAGACCGCATCTCGTATCTGGATGGCGGCGGGAGTTGTCCTCCAGCGTGTCGCGTCTCCCGCGCTAGGCCTTCACTTTCCAAAGGAGACCTGACGATGGTTTCTGTCGATCATTACAGGCAAGAACTCCGGTCGCAGATGGACCGAGCCGCCACGCATGGCGCAATCGACATCTTGATCAATGCTGGTGAATTATGCCGCACCCTTCGCGGGGGTATCACCGCGACAGATGCTTGCTGCAAGGCCATGCGAGAGGAATTGAAACCCGGCGACATCGTACTTATCGAGCCGGGCGCTGGTGTGGGGACGACAATCCGCTATCTGTTGCCGCGCCCAGGTCGTTAAAAATTGGCCGCCGCGTCGGGATCCACGGCGGGCTGAAAAAATGTATCTCGCCGCTCAGAAGCCGCCGGGCTTCATTCGACTGAGAGCGATCATCAAATCGGGGCGTTCGAGCACCTCGACGAGCGCGCAAGCAGTTTTCCAACCGTTGTCATCGCTTCCTCCAAAAAGCGCGCTGGTGCTCACCCTTGTCCGGAACAATCGATGGTGACTCTTGGTCTTCCAATTCGCGCAGCCGCAAATGAGCGAGGTAAGCTAGGACCCATTCATCGCCAGAATTCCTGGCAGGTAACATCGTCACAAGGTGCTGAACGCGCGATTCTTGATCGCGTAATTTCAGCTGCGACACACCACTCCAACCCCAGCGAGGTAGGGCGGCGCTGGCTTTTTCGCGCGGATTAGTCGGAGCAGAAACCATAAACATGTACTTAACATACACATATACTTAATACGAGATTCGCATAATGACGGATTGGGAATATTTCAGGTCATCGTCCACGACCAAACACGGACATCGTACACTTTCGCAAAAAGGCTGAGACATCCCTTTTTGACGTATTCGCGGCGCGACGATCGAACCACAAGATGCCCTGCGGTTCGACCGCCTTCTTTTGTTAGCCAGGGACACGAGGTGACAGCAGATCCTCAAGGCCGATGCGCCGAAACAATTCCGCGCGAACCCGATCGGCTACGCCGTTGACGATCTCAGCGCCATCCTGCGACGGGTCGATGTGGGTCCGAAATGGCCGCTTGCCGAAGGGCATGTCGACGACGTCGACGATCGCTTTCGCAACTTCGCCGGCATCGGCGTCAGCGGGCTCCAATGAAGCAAGACCCTTCAGCGCCATATCCGGCAGGCCAGCATACGGCCCCTGATCGTATTCGGTAGCGCGGGCAAAGTCGGCGGGCGAACCGGAGTGAGCGAAGTGATTGGTACCCTTTGTGAACGCACCGGGCACGATGATGGAAGTCTCGATGCCTGTGTGTACCGAAAACCTTATCCGAGTTGATGAGGTGACGGAATCGCCTAAGCTGGCAGAATGATCAGGCTACTCTGTTTCGTTCTGGCCGTCTTGGCTTCGCCTTTCAAGTCGAAGAGCCGACTTGAAGCAGAGAATGCGGCGCTCCGACATCAATTGATTGTTTTGAGGCGTAAGCTGCATGGTCGCGTCCGGCTCACGAACAATGATCGCTGGTTCTTCATCCAGCTGTATCGATGGTCTCCATCGATCCTGCAGGTCCTCACGATCATCCGGCCCGAGACGCTCATGCGTTGGCATCGGGCCGGCTTTCGCTGCTACTGGCGTTGGAAGTCGTGCCCACGGGGAGGGCGACCGCAGATCGACACTGAATTGCGCACGCTCATCCGACGAATGAGCATCGAGAACTCGCTGTGGGGAGCGCCACGCATCCACGGCGAACTTCTCAAACTCGGGTTTGAACTGGCACAATCGAGTGTCGCCAAGTACATGGTCAAACGGCGAGGGCCGCCAAGCCAGGGATGGCGGACCTTCCTCCGCAACCACGCGCCGGACATTGCCGCCATGGACTTGTTCGTTGTTCCGACCATCGGATTTGATCTCCTCTATGCATTCATCATCGTCCGACTAGACCGCAGAGACCTGGTCTGGATCAACGTTACAAGGAATCCGACGGCGGAATGGGTTGCACGTCAGATCACTGAGGCCTTTCCTTGGGATGAGGCCCCAAAATACCTCATTCGCGATCGTGATCGTATCTATGGCACCATCGTTACGCGCCGATTGCGCGCCATGGGCATCCGGAAGCCTACTGCGCCAGCCTCGCCTTGGCAGAATGGCTTTGCCGAACGGTTGATCGGATCGATCCGCCGCGAGTGCCTGGATCATATCGTCGTTTTTGGTGAGACGCATCTACGCCGGATTCTGCGATCCTACGCACGCTATTACAACGACATCAGAACGCATCGGTCGTTGGACAAAGATTCTCCGGCTGCTCGCCTGGTTCAGCGGACCGGAAGCATCAAATCGTTCCCCATCCTCGGCGGACTCCA
>WNGL01005891.1_pt1 | contig 14528 bp, 11 predicted proteins | sample 5400591 | NCBI WGS metagenome assembly WNGL01 (sample SAMN13153377, study PRJNA577476) | soil metagenome | isolation source: 80 cm soil or saprolite under Garry oak tree replicate 1 | place: USA:California | collected 2016-06-15
GTGGCGCGATTGCTCGCGAGCGAAATGGAGCGGCGGGGGGCCGAGGGCGGTGCGGGTGGCCTGGTACAGTTCGGTGCCTCGAGCGCGCTGCCGCACGGCGGGCCGGCGGGCGTGACGCTCGAACGCGAGATGGTGGTCCTCATCGACTGCGGCTGCCGCGTGGCCGGCTACACCTCAGACATCACGCGCACCATCTGGTTCGGCGACCACCCGTCGGATGAGTTCCGGAAGGTCTTCAACCTGGTGTACGACGCGCAGACAGCCGCGCTGCAGCTGGGCCGGCCCCTGTTCACGCAGTGCCAGGAGATGGACCGGGCGGCCCGCAAGGTCATCAGCGACGCTGGCTACGGGCCCCAGTTCACCCATCGCCTGGGTCACGGCATCGGGTTGGACGGCCACGAGCCGCCATATCTCGTGGAAGGCAACGCCATGCGTCTCGAGCCGGGTATGGTGTTCACCCTCGAGCCCGGCGTCTATCAACCGGGAAAGTTTGGGGTGAGGATCGAGGATAACTGCGTGATGACGGAGAACGGTGTCGAGCTGCTGTCGCACCGGCCTGCGAAGCACTAGAGCTTGTACGTCTCCTTGGCCAGATCGTACGCGAGCGCCCGCGCCATGCCGCGCGCGTCCTCCATCTCGATCACGTGCCGTGCCACGAGCCGCGCGAGGCAGTTCGCATCGGCGCGGCGGGCCAGGTCGTAGCGTCCGGGGAGAGAGCAGAAGGCCGCCGTCCCGTCCGTGAAGCCGACCGTCTTGGGAATCCCCATCGCCATCCCCGCCGGGGAAGCGTAGCAGCGCCAAGCCGCGCCCAGCCGCACAGCCGGATAGGAGCCCGCGAGGGGAGCGAGCTCGCGGGTGGCCGCGGATTCGTCCAGCGTGAAGAGCACCAGCGTCAGGCGCGGATCGTTGCCGTAAGCGTTCAAGAGCGGACGCAGGTTGCGGGTGAACTCCGCGGCGATCGGCACGTCGCCGCCCCCGTCGGGACCGAACCGCTCGACCAGCGGCCGATTGTGATTCCTGAACGCGCCCGCGTGGATCTGCATCACCAGCCCGTCCTCTAGGGACATCCGCGCCATCTCCATCAGGAGGTGCCCTTCGAAGCGTCGCTCGTCCGCGCGGCTCGTCTGTCCCTGGCGCGCCTGCTGAAACAGGACGTCGGGCTCGTCCCCAGAGAGCCAGGTCGTGTAGGGCTCGAGCACGGCGTGATCGGTGGCGGTGGCGCCCATCTTCTTGAAGAACAGCCGCTGGTCCTCGAGGGCGCGGACCAGCTCGGCGTAGTCCACGAGGGGAGCGCCGTGCTCGCGGCCGAGCGCTTCGAGCTCGGCGGGCCACCCGGGGGACGCGATCTCGAAGACCGCGTCGGGACGGAAGCACGGGATGACTCTGCCTTTCCACCCCGACTCACGGATCGCGCGGTGGCAGTCGAGCGCGTCGCTGGCCCTGGCGCTCGTGGCGAGCAGCTCGATCCCGAACCGCTCGAACAGGGCGCGTGGCAGAAACTCAGGCCCGCGGAGCCGCTCGACGATCGCGTCGTAAACGGACCCGGCCGTCTCCTCCGTGAGCCGCTGCTCGATCCCGAACACCTCGTGCAGCTCGTAGTCGAGCCACCCGCCTGTCGGGGTGCCGCGGAACAAGTGGGAGTGGTCGGCGAACACCCGCCACACCTTCCGGGGGTCGCCCTCGAGCAGCGCGTCGAGCGGGACGCCGCGCGCGTACAGCATCCGCACGACGTCGTCGTCGGACCGCACGATCAGCGACGTCGGCTCCGGGAAGGGAGCGTTGTCGGCGAAGATGCGGGGATCGACGTGCCCGTACGGAGCCACGATCGGCAGCTGGCGCGTATCCGCGTAGAGCTCCCGCGCCACGCGCCGGATGGTCGCGTCCGGGTCGAAGTAGCGGTCCTCGTGGAGGACGGAGGCCGCCATCAGTCTCCGAGCTTCTTCGCGAACCCCACGATCTTCTCGAGCGCCCGCTCGATCTCTGCCGTGGCGGCCGCGTACGACAGCCGGACGTAGCGATCATCGCCGAACGCAGACCCGGGGACGAGGGCGACGCCCGACTCCGTAATGAGGCGCGTGCAGAACTCCGTGCCGGAGAGGCCCCCAAGCCCATCGACCCGGAAGAAGAAGTAGAACGCGCCGAGCGGGTCGACGAATTCCACCCCCGGGAGGTCCCGGCGGAAGCGGCCGACCACGAGGTCGCGCCGCTTGCGAAACTCGGCGACCATCCGCGTCACGTCCTGCTCCACGCGCTCGTCCCGGAGCGCGGCGGCGGCCGCGTACTGGGCAGGGTGGTTCGCGCCGGTCGTCGTATGCGACTGCAGCGCCGCCATCGCTTTGGCGATCTTGGCCGGCGCCAACGCGATGCCGATGCGCCACCCGGTCATCGCGTACGCCTTGCTCACCCCGTAGATCACGACGACCCGCTCGAGCAGCTCGTCCGGGAGGTCGAGAAACGACGGCGCCGGGCCGGGCCCGTAGTGGATGCGCCGGTAGATCTCGTCGGCGATGACCCACACCTTCCGCTCCACCGCCCACTGCGCGATCGCCTTGATCTCGGCGTGCGTGTAGACGCCGCCCGTGGGATTGCAGGGCGAGCACAGGATGAGCCCTTGGGCGCCGGGCACCATGCGCTCGAGATCGCGCACGCCCACCTTGAGGCTCCACTCGGGATCGCCCGGGACGAGGATCGGCCGAGCGCGCGTGAGATGCACGATTTGGGGATACGACACCCACGCCGGCGCCGGGATGGCGACGACGTCGCCCGGGCCGAACAGGCTGAAGCAGACGTTGAACAACGACTGTTTCGAGCCGTTCGAGACGACGACGTGATCGGCGTTGACCGGGCGCCCCCCCGAGAGCAGCGACAGATGCTGCGCCGCTGCGGCGCGCAGCTCGAGGATCCCCTCGTTCGCGGGGTAGTGCGTCTTCCCCTCCCGGATCGCGCGGATCCCGGCGTCGGCGGGAATCGGCGGCGTGGGAAAGTCAGGCTCCCCCGCGCCGAGATCGATCACGTCCTCTCCAGCCGCCCGGCGTCGCTTCGCTTCCTGAGAGATGGCGATGGTCGCGGACGTTTCGAGGTGCTGGAGGTTGGGCGATAGGCCGGACGCTGGGCTCATGGACGACACGATAGCCAGGGGCGCTGGGGGCACGCAACGCGTCGCGTTGCCTTTTCCCTGGTGGCGAGGTAGCATCCCCGCAGGGTCTGGCCCTTTGACAACCGAGGTTCGTGTGGCGACGCTGGAGGAGGGACGAGCCGCGCTAGAGCGCGGCCGGCCGGTGGTGCTCGTAACGCCACCTGCACCGGAGCAGGCGGGGGAGATATGGCAGCTGGTCCCCCCGGGGGTGGGTCCACCTGTAGTCGTCCTGTGTGCCGACGAGACCTCGGCTCTTGAGTGGGCCGCCGCGCCACCCACGGGCCGGCGGGTCCACGCCGTCACCGCCCTCGCCCGCACCGCGCGCATCCTCAAGGAACTGGAGTCACCGCCCGACATCCTGGCCGGGGGGGTGGACGACTTGGCCGCTCTCGTGGCGCGGTCCGCCCTAAACTGCGACGCCGTCACCACCCTCGTCGTCGCGTGGCCCGAGTCGCTCGTCGCCGGCGAGCGGCTCGGAGCGCTCGACACCCTGCTTGCCGCCATGCCGGGCGCCCGGCGCATCGTGCTGAGCTGGCACCCCGCCGCGCTCGGCGACTTCCTCGAGCGGCACGCGCGCCGTGCCGAAGTGGTGGGCGATCTGCCGACGGATGCGGACGGTGCACCGCTGCCGCCGGTCGCGCCGGCGCGCTACGCCGTGGTCGCCCGCCCCCCCACCAGCCGTGCCGCCGCCCTGCGTGATGCGCTCGACCTGCTCGACCCGAAGGGGCCGCTCGTATGGCGGGGAGAGGCGCCAGAGGCTGTTCCCCCGGCAACTCCCCCCCCGGATGTGGTGTTCTGCCTGCGGCTCCCCACACGGCAGCAGCTCGCAGCGTTGACGCGGCTCGGGCCGCCGGTGGTTTTTGTCACCGGAGCGCAACTGCCGTACCTCCGCTCGATCGCGGCGCCGCTCACCCCACTGCACCTCCCGTCGGCGGCCGAGCGGGCGCGCGACCGCGGGGATGCGCTGCGTGCCCGCATCGCGACGCTGATCGAGACCGGTCCACACGACGCCGAGCTCGCGTTGCTCGACTCCCTGTTCGAGCGGTTCGACCCGGCGGAGGTGGCGGCGGCGCTGCTCGTGATGAGTCGGGAAGGGGGAGCTGGGATGCGGGACGCGTCCCTTCCTCTCCCTGCCCCAAGTGCGGCGTGGGTGAGAGTATTTGTGAACGTGGGAAAGAAGGATCGGGCGAGCGCCAAGGACCTGGTCGGGGCGCTGATCCGGGAAGTGGGGCTCGCCAAGGCGGAGATTGGCCCCATCGACGTGCGCGACACGTTCAGCGTCGTCGACGTCGCCCCAGCGGTCGCGGAGCGCGTGCTCCGGCAGCTCCCGGGAGTGACGATCCGGGGCCGCCGCGCGCAGGCCCGGCTCGACCGCTACGCCTGACCGGGCCCCGGGTCTGCCTTCGCTACTTCATCTTGTTGTTCACCACCATCTTCAGCTGCTTGCCGGCACGGAACGCCGGAGCGATCGACGCCTTGATCTGAATGACGCCGCCCGTTTTGGGATTGCGGCCGGTGCGCGCCGCCCGCTTGCGCGCCTCGAAATTCCCGAAGCCCGTGATCTGCACCTTCGCCCCCTTCTTCAGCTCAGCGGCGATGATCCCCTTGTCGTCGAACAGGGCCTCGATCGCCCGACCGGCGTCGGCTTTGGACATCTTCGTTCGCATCGCCAGCGCCGAAGTCAGCTCGGCTTTGTTCACGGAGGTCTCCTTAACGGTAAGGGACGGGTCCAGAACGCCTGCAACCATGCCCACTTTCTCGGTGGTGCCCCCGAAAACCCGCATGATTCGGGCACTATATTGGGATATCCCCAGAGAATCCGCAAGATACGGGCACTTCCTTGACCCTCTCCCCCGCCGTCACTACCCTTCCCACCCGCGAAACCAGGTGTCAGGTGCCGGGTGTCCGGTCCCCGCCGCCCCCGACACCTGACACCCGACACCTGGCACCGATCGTGTTCCACGGCACCCGCCCTGGCTGGATCGAGGTCATCACCGGCGTGATGTTCAGCGGCAAGAGCGAAGAGCTGATCCGCCGCGTGCGCCGGGCCGCGATCGCGCGCAAACGAGTCCAGGTCTTCAAGTCCCATCTCGATGCCCGCTACGCCGGTCTGTACAACGTGGCCAGCCACGATGGGGTCATGGTCGAAGCCGAGCCGATCGACTCGGCCGGGCAGATCCTGCGGCGAACGCACCCGGCGACCGAGGTCGTGGCGGTGGACGAGGCGCAGTTCCTGGATGAGCGCATCGTCGAGGTGGCCAACGCGCTGGCGGATCGCGGCGTCCGGACCATCCTCGCCGGCACCGACACGGACTTCCGGGGCGAGCCGTTCGGGGCGATGCCCACCCTGATGGCGATGGCGGAGATCGTCGACAAGCTGCACGCGATCTGCGTGGTGTGCGGAGGCCCCGCCACCCGTAACCAGCGGCTGGTCGACGGCCACCCCGCGCCGTGGAACAGCCCCGTGATTCTGGTCGGCGGCCGCGAGTCGTACGAGGCCCGTTGCCGCCACTGCCACCGGGTACCGAGGGCGGATGAGGACCAGAGAGCACTGCTCTGAGAAAGCCGTCAGCCGTCAGCTTTCAGCGCTCAGCAGGCGCTGACCGCTGATGGCTGATCGCTGATAGCGCATCTATGCTCAACGTCGCGCTGACGGGAAACATCGCGGCCGGCAAATCGACGGTCGTCGGGTTCTTCCGCCGCTGGGGCGCCACGATCATCGACGCCGACGAGCTGGCGCGGGAGGCGGAGGCGCCCGAGAGCGAGGCGCTCGCCGCCATCGTGCGGCGGTTCGGCGCCGACGTGCTGGGCGCCGACGGCGCGCTCGACCGCGCCGCGCTGCGCTCCAAGGTGATGGGCGACGACGCGGCGCTCGCCGACTTGAACGCGATCGTCCACCCCGCGGTGCAACGCCGCCGCAGCGACCTGCAGCGCGAGGCCCAGCGGCGCGGCGACGTCCTGGTGGTGAACGACATTCCCCTCCTGTTCGAGGCCCTCGACCCGGCGCAGTTCGACGTGGTCGTGCTCGTGGACGCGCCGGCGTCTCTGCGCCGCACGCGATTGCGGGCCATGCGGGGACTCTCGAGCGAGGACGCCGACCGCATGATCGCGGCCCAGATGCCGGCGGAGCGCAAGCGGGAGCGCAGCCAGTATGTGATCGAGAACGCGGGATCGCTGCCCGAGATCGAAGCGCAGGCGCGCACCGTGTTCCGCGAGCTGCGCCGGCGCGCCGCGACCCACGCCCTCGGGGCGGGTGCGGCGACCCTGGTGCTCGCGACCGGCGATGCCAAGGACGACCCGCCGGCCCTCGCGGCCGTGGCGACGCGCTACTCCGAGGCCGGAGTGCGCGTGGAGCGCGCCGCCGGCAAGACCGCGCTCGGCAAGGCCGCCGCGCTGCACCCGCAGGCGACGCTCGCGACGGCGCGAGCGGCCGACGCGGCCCGTGACGCATGGCAGCAAGCCGGGCGCCCCGGCGCCCTCGTCTACTTGACCGACGACCCGGATCCGATCGCCGTGCGCCTCGATTTGCGTCCCTGGGGCGGCGAGCGGCTGGCCCTCACCGAGGAGGGCGCCACTGGATTGGCGCCGCGCGCCGATCTGTTTCGCGCGGCCAACCCGTTGGCTTGACACGCCTTTCCGGCCCCGGTAACCTTCGCCGCGACCGCGCCACCGACCGAGCGCCCCAACCGCCATGTCGAAGATCCCCGACGACCTGCTGTATACGACCCAGCACGAGTACGTGAAGAAAACCGAGGACGCTGACGTGGTGCAGGTCGGGATCACGGACTACGCGCAGGGTGAGCTGGGCGACGTGGTGTACGTCGATCTCTCCAAACCGGGCAGCTCGTTCGCTGCCGGCGACGTGTTCGGCACCATCGAAGCCGTGAAGGCGGTGTCCGAGCTGTTCTGTCCCCTCCCCGGCACCGTGTCCGACGTGAACGCCGCGCTCGCCGCCGACCCCGCGCTTGTGAACCGCGATCCCTACGGCGCCGGCTGGATGATCAAGCTGCGCCTCAAGAACGCCGGGAAGTTCGACGGCCTGCTGCGGAGCGCGGAGTACAAGAAGCACATCGGGGAGTGATGCCGCCGGCCCCCTCTCTCGCAGGGTTGCTCCCCGCCGACGGGTTTGTCTCGCGTCACATCGGCCCGCGCCCCGACGACGTCCGCGAGATGGCGGAGACCCTCGGCTACGACTCGCTCGATCAGTTGATCGACGCCGTCGTGCCCGAGGACATCCGGCTGCGCCGGCCGCTGGCGCTGCCGCCGGCCCAAAGCGAGCGCGAGGTGCTCGAGGCACTGCGCGGCATGGCGGCGCAGAACGACGTGCTCCGCTCCTTCATCGGCATGGGCTACTACCGGTGCTTCACCCCCCCGGTGATCCAGCGCAACGTCCTCGAGAACCCCGGCTGGTACACCGCCTACACCCCCTACCAGCCCGAGATCGCGCAAGGCCGGCTGGAAGCGCTGCTCAACTTTCAGACGATGGTGTCGGACCTGACCGGCCTCGAGGTGGCGAACGCGTCGTTGCTCGACGAAGCCACGGCGGCGGCCGAGGCGATGCACCTGACGGAGGCGGTCGGCACGCACGGCGGTGCGCGAGTATACCTCGTGTCGGAGGGCTGTCATCCCCAGACGATCGCCGTCGTGCGCACCCGCGCCGCGGCCCGCGGCATCAAGGTGGTGGTGGGCGCGCCCGGGAGCTTCAGGTTCGAGCCGGGCGTCATCGGCGCGCTGGTGCAGTATCCGGGGACCGACGGGAATCTGGAGGACTATCGAGCGCTGTGCGCGGCGGCGCACGCTGCCGGCGCGCTCGTCGCGGCGGCGACGGACTTGCTGGCCCTGACGCTGCTCATCCCACCGGGAGAGTGGGGCGCCGACATCGCCATCGGCTCAAGCCAGCGGTTCGGGGTGCCGATGGGGTACGGCGGGCCCCACGCCGCGTTCTTCGCGACGCGCGACGCCTACAAGCGCCACATCCCCGGCCGCATCATCGGGGTGTCCCGCGACGCCGCGGGGCGCCCCGCCCTGCGCATGGCGCTCCAGACGCGCGAGCAGCACATCCGGCGCGAGAAGGCGACGAGCAACGTGTGCACGTCGCAGGTGCTGCTCGCCGTGATCGCCAGCATGTACGCCGTGTACCACGGCCCCGAGGGCCTGCGGCGCATCGCCGAGCGGGTGCACACCCTCACTGGAAGGCTCGCCGCGGCGCTGCGGCGCCTCGGCTACCGCATCACCTCCCCGGCGTTCTTCGACACGCTGTGCGTCGAGGTGCCGGAGCGAGCGCTGCCCGGCGTGCTCGACGCGGCGCGCGCGCGCCGGATCAACCTGCGCACCATCTCACCCACCCGCATCGGAATCTCGCTCGACGAGCCCACCGGGCTCTCCGACCTCGCGGACATCGTGGCCGCGTTCGCGCCGAACGGCGTGCCGCCCTTCCGGGTGGAAGACCTGGCGACGGAAACGGAGTCGGCGATTCCCGAGCCGCTGCGGCGAGCCTCGCCGTACCTCACTCACCCGGTGTTCCACGCGCACCGCTCCGAGACGGAAATGCTGCGCTACATCAGGCAGCTCGAGGGCCGCGACCTGTCGCTCACGGCGGCGATGATCCCCCTCGGCTCGTGCACGATGAAGCTCAACGCCACCTTCGAGATGCTGCCCCTCTCGTGGGACGAGTGGAGCCGGCTCCACCCGTTCGCCCCGAGCGAGCAGGCGAGGGGCTACCAGACGCTGTTCCGCCAGCTCGAAGGGCAGCTCGCCGAGATTACCGGGCTCCCCGCCGTGTCCCTCCAGCCCAACTCCGGGGCGCAGGGCGAGTTCACCGGGCTGCTCGTGATCCGCGCCTACCACGCATCGCGACGCGAAGCGCACCGCACGACGTGCCTGATCCCCACCTCGGCGCACGGCACCAACCCCGCGAGCGCCGTCATGGCCGGGCTCACCGTCGTGCCGGTGCAGACGGACGCGAGCGGCAACGTCGATCTCGGCGACCTGCGCGCCAAGGCTGGGGCGCACCGCGCCACCCTCGCCGCCCTGATGGTGACGTATCCGTCCACTCACGGGGTGTTCGAGGCCTCGATCCGCGACATCTGCGCGGCGGTGCACGAGCACGGCGGACAGGTCTACATGGACGGCGCCAACATGAACGCGCAGGTCGGCCTGTGCCGCCCCGGCGACTTCGGCGCCGACGTCTGCCATCTCAATCTCCACAAGACGTTCTGCATCCCCCACGGCGGCGGCGGACCTGGGATGGGCCCGATCTGCGTCGCGCCGCATCTCGCGCCCTTCCTCCCGGACCATCCGGTCGTGCCGCTCGGCCACCGGTCCGCCGCCGGCACGGTGTCGGCCGCCCCTTGGGGCAGCCCCTGGATCCTGCCGATCTCCTGGGCCTACATCGCGGCCATGGGACGGGAAGGGCTCGCGGAGGCAAGCAAGGTCGCGATCCTCAGCGCCAACTACATCGCGCGACGCCTCGCCGGCCATTACGAGCTGCTGTACGCCGGCCGGCATGGGCTCGTCGCGCATGAATGCATCATCGAGACGCGCCCCTTCAAGCAGTCGGCTGGCGTGGACGTCGAGGACATCGCCAAGCGGCTGATCGACTACGGCTTCCACCCGCCCACGGTCTCGTTCCCCGTCGCGGGCACCTTGATGATCGAGCCCACCGAGAGCGAGTCAAAAGCGGAGCTCGATCGGTTCTGCGACGCCCTGATCGCGATCCGCGAGGAGATCCGCGAGATCGAGGAAGGGCGCAGCCCCCGCGACAACAATCTGCTCCACCATGCGCCGCACACGCTCGAGGACGTCATCGGCGACACCTGGGATCGCCCGTATTCGCGCGAGCGCGCGGCGTTTCCCTCGCCCGCCACCCGGCGGCACAAGGTGTGGCCGTCCGTCGGACGGGTGGACGGGGCGTATGGGGACCGGAATCTCGTGTGCGTGTGTCCGCCCGTGGAGGCATATGCGGAAGGCGGTCTGGCGGTCAAGTGACAAATGCGGCGGTCGGTGAAGCGGCGGTCGCTGCGTCTCGCGGAGCCGTTGACCGCCTGACCGCCGCCTCATCCGACCGCCCGACCGCCCGTTGCCTTACCTGGCATCTCCTCGTCGACCCGTCCGGCTCACCCGGCGCCGCGAACATGGCCATCGACCAGTCGCTGCTCGAGGAAGCCGACCGTTCGCACACCGCGCTGCTCCGCCTGTACCGATGGAACCCGCCGTGTCTCTCCTTCGGCCGCCACGAGCCCACGCGGCGCTACGACCGCGCGCTACTCGAGCGACTGGGCCTCGACGTCGTGCGGCGGCCGACCGGAGGACGCGCGGTGTGGCACGAGTACGAGGTGACGTACGCCGTCGCGGCCCCGATCGCCGCCTTCGGATCGCTGCGCGCAGCCTACCGCGCGATTCACGAGCGCCTCGCGGCCGCGCTGCGCTCCCTCGGCGCGGACGCGAGCCTCGCACCCGACCGCCTGACCGCCCGACCGCCTGACCGCCCCGGTACCTGCTTCGAGTCCCCGGTAGGCGGTGAAGTACTGGTATGCGGCCGCAAGCTCGTCGGCTCCGCCCAGGTGCGGCGCGGACGCGCTTTCCTGCAACACGGCTCGATTTTGCTCGACGGATCGCAGGAGATGCTCGCAGCCGTCAGCCATCAGCCGTCAGCTTTCAGCTATCAGACGTCAGACGTCAGGGGTGCGACCACGCTCTCCAGTGCGCTCGGCCGGCGCGTGACGTTCGAGGAGGTCGTCCAAGCGATCATCGGCGCGTGGGGATCGACGCTCGCTCCGACCGCCCCTGTCCGCCCCCGCCCGCCCCTGTCCGCCAATCCGCCCGACCGCCTGACCGCCCTCTTTCTCGACCCCGCCTGGACCTGGCGCCGCTAACAGCGTCGCACAATGTTAGGCGCCATGCCGACCACCATGCCGTACCGCCGCACCGCCCGGCGTGGGTTCATTGCGCTCGTCGGCGTCGCCCTCGCCACCTGTGCGCGCGCCCCGGGCTGCACCGGCGAGTACTGCGGCACCCTCGTCATGGCGTCCGTCGGCGAGCCGGAGACACTGCTCCCGCCCGTGGTGCAGTCGGCCACGGCGCGCGACGTGAGCGACCAGCTGTTCCTCAAGCTCGCGGACCTCGGGTCGTCGACCAACACGATCGGCGACGAGGACTTCACGCCGCTCCTGGCCGAGCGCTGGGAGTGGGACCGGCCCCTCACGCTGGTGTTCCACCTCGATCCCAGAGCGCGCTGGCAGGACGGGCAACGGGTGACCGCAGCCGACGTGGTGTTCACCTACGACTCCTACAACGACCCGCGGGTCAACTCCCCCTACCGCACGGCGCTGCGGTGGATCAGCGCCGTGACGTCGCGCGATTCGCTCACCGCCGTGTTCCGGTTTCGCCGGCGCTACCCCGAGATGTTCTACGACGCCGTCTACCAGATGCGAATCCTGCCGGGCCACTTGCTGCGCAACATCCCGCGCGACCAGTGGCAGAGCACGGCGTTCGGACGCGCGCCGGTGGGCGACGGCCCGTACCGGTTCGTCGCCTGGAAGGCGGGGGAGAGTCTCGAGCTGAGGGCAGACTCGACGTTCTTCCTGGGGCGGCCGCACATCCGGCGGCTGATCTGGCGCTTCACCCCCGATCTTCAGGTCGCAGTCACCCAGCTCGTGGCCGGCGAGGCGGATGTGCTCGACGTCCTGCCGTCTCCCGACAACATCGCGCGCGCCCAGGCGGCGCCGCAGCTCGCGACGTACCCCTACAAGGGCTCGGCCTACGGGTACTTGGGCTTCAACCTCGCCGCGCCGGGGGACAGCGCGCGGCCGCACCCCCTGTTCGCCGACCGTGACGTGCGGCGCGCCCTGGCGATGGCGATCGACCGCCAGGGCCTCGTGAAGAACGTGTTCGGGGACCACGCCAAGGTGCCCCCGGGACCCATGTCCCAGCTGTGGTGGATCTGGGACCCGGAGACCCGGGAGTTGCCGTACGACACGGCGCAGGCGGCGCGGCGCCTCGCGGCACGCGGCTGGATCGACTCGGATGCGGACGGTGTCCGGGACCACGACGGGACCAAGCTCTCCTTCCACCTGCTCGTGCCCACCACCAGCGCGGTGCGCCGCCAGTACGCCCGCCTGCTCCAGGAACAACTGCGGCAGATCGGCGTCGAGGTGCTGATCGACGAGGTGGAGTTCAACGTCTTCCTTCAGCGCGCCCAGACCGGCGAGTTCGACGCCCTCATTCAGACGTGGAACACCGACCCCACACCGGCGTCGGGGACGACGCAGACGTGGACGCAAGGCGGCATCGGCCACTCGAACTACCTGCGCTACGCCAACCCGCTCTTCGACCGCTTGGTGGAGCAGGCGAGCTCGAGCTTCGATCGGACGGAGGCGCGGCGCACCTGGCGCGCGGCCGTGGAGCTGCTGAACCAGGACGCGCCGGCGGTCTTCCTGTTCGCGCCGGAGAACGTCGCCGCGATTCACCGGCGCGTCGCCGGGGTGACGATCCGCCCCGACTCGTGGGCGGCGCTGCTCTGGACCTGGCGCATCCCGCCCGACCGGCTGATCGATCGAGACCACGTGGAGCGATAGGTGACCACGTGGCTCGTGCGGCGCGTCGCCGCCTCGCTTGCCATCGTCTTCGCCGTCGTCACCTTCACGTTCCTGCTGCTGCACCTCGCGCCGGGTGAGCCGTTCCTCCCGAGCAGCGACACGCCGATCGATCCCGCCATCGTCGCGGAGCTGCGACACCAGTTCGGGCTCGACCGACCTCTCCCGATTCAGTACGCGAAGTACCTCAGCGCGCTCGCGCACGGCCGCCTGGGCGAGTCGTTCGCGTTGCACCGTCCCGTGGCCGACGCCCTGGCGGACGCCATCCCCAACACCCTCGTGCTCGCCGGGACCGCCCTGGCCCTGGACCTGCTCCTGGGCCTCGCGCTCGGTGTGTATCAAGCGGTGCACGCGCGCCGCCTCCCCGACGTCGGGCTCGGGCTCGCGACGCTGTTCCTCAATTCGGTACCCACCTTCTGGCTCGGGCTCCTGCTGTTGCTCGTGTTCGGGGAGTGGCTTCGCTGGTTTCCGGTGGGCGGCGTGGTCGACCCCGTGCTCCATGGGTCCCTCCCCTGGGCCGGACGGGTCGCCGACCGGCTGTGGCACCTCGCGCTCCCGGCCCTGACGCTGGGCACCGTGGGTGCGGCGGCGACTGCCCGGTATCAGCGCGCCGCCGTCCTCGAGGTCGTGGGCCAGGACTACGTGCGCACTGCCCGGGCCAAGGGGCTGCCCGAGCGCCGCGTGGTGCTGGTGCACGCGCTGCGCAACGCGCTGCTGCCGCTCGTCACGCTCTTGGGGCTGTCGCTGCCGTTCCTGCTCACAGGAGCGGTGCTGGTCGAGTCGGTATTTGCCTGGCCCGGGATGGGCAAGCTCGCCGCCGACGCGATCTTCCGGCGCGACTACCCGGTCGTCCTCGCCGCCGCGATGGCCGCGAGCGCGATGGTGGTGCTCGGCAACCTCCTCGCCGACGTGCTGTACGCGGTGGCCGACCCGCGCATCCGGGTGCACGGCGAGTGAACGCGCGCGCCGTCTTCGCCCTGCTCGGCGCGCTCGCCCTCGCGCTCTTCGTGGTGGGTGAGGTGCGGCGCCGCATCGGCCCCACCCCCGGGGGACGGCGGTTCTTCCGGCATCCGCCAGCCGCCTGGGGCCTCTTCATCCTCACATTCTTCGTGGCGGTGGCGCTGGCCGCGCGCTGGGTGGCGCCATACGGCCCGTCGGTGACCCTGGAGATCGTGGCCCTCAAGAGCCGGCCCCCCTCGCTGCTCCATCCCCTCGGCACCGACCTCTACAGCCGCGATGTGTGGAGCCGCCTTGTCTATGGGTCGCGCGTGTCGCTCTCCATCGGCGCGCTCGCGATGCTGGTCGCGGTGACCGTCGGCGCGGTCGTGGGCGCCGTGGCGGGCTACGTGCGCCGCTGGGTGGACACGGCGCTGATGCGCATGGTGGACGTCGGGCTCGCCGTCCCGCGCATCTTTCTCATGCTGATGGCGATCGCGCTGTGGGAGCGCCTGCCCCTCACGCTGCTGGTGCTACTGATCGGCCTCACGGGGTGGTTCGGCACGAGTCGCTTGGTGCGCGCGGAGGTGCTCACGTTGCGGGAGCGCGACTTCGTCGTCGCCGCCCGCGCCGCGGGCGCCGGCCCCACGCGCATCGTCCTCCGGCACGTGCTGCCCAACGTCGCCGCCACGATCATCGTGTCCGCCGCGCTCGGGATCGGCAACGTGATGCTGCTCGAGGCGGGCCTCTCGTTCCTCGGGATCGGGGTACCGCCCCCGATGCCCTCCTGGGGCAACATGATCGCCGACGGCGCCTCGCAGCTCGCCACGGCGCCCTGGACCACGGTGTTCCCCGGGCTCGCG
>WNGL01005892.1_pt1 | contig 14528 bp, 11 predicted proteins | sample 5400591 | NCBI WGS metagenome assembly WNGL01 (sample SAMN13153377, study PRJNA577476) | soil metagenome | isolation source: 80 cm soil or saprolite under Garry oak tree replicate 1 | place: USA:California | collected 2016-06-15
GCTTTGCGATGTCCGAAATGCGCGTATCATGCAGACCTTATGACGGAGCAGGTTTTAGGAGGAAAAATCGGCTTGGTATTTGGGGTGGCGAACAAGCGCAGCATTGCATGGGCGATCGCCAAGGCGTGGGCCTCCGCGGGCGCCCGCCTGATTTTTAACTATCAAGGCGAACGGTTGAAGGAAAACGTGGAGGAATTGGTCGGCGAATTTGGAGAGAAAACACCGCTGTTTCCTTGCGATGTTTCCAGCGACGATGAGATCAAAGCATTTTTCGAGAGCGTGCGAAACGAAACTGATCGCGTCGATTTGATGCTTCACTCGCTTGCTTACGCTCCGCGCGAAGCGCTTGAGGGCGACTTTGTGGGCACAACGCGCGAAGCGTTCCGCGTCGCGCACGATATCAGCGCTTACTCCTTGGTGGCGCTCGCGCGCGAAGCGGCACCGTTGATGACCAATGGCGGCAGCATCGTGGCGATGACCTATTACGGCTCGGAGAAGGTCGTGCCGCACTACAATGTGATGGGGGTGGCCAAGGCAAGCCTCGAGGCCAGTGCCCGTTATCTTGCCTATGACCTAGGCCCAAAAAAAATCCGGGTGAACTGCATTTCCGCAGGACCGGTGCAAACGCTCGCCGCACGTGGAATCAGCGGGTTCACTTCGATGTTGAAACATTACCAGGAACGCGCGCCGTTGAAACGCAGTTGCGATCCCGTCGAACTGGGCGCCACGGGCGTTTTCCTCGCCAGTGATGCTGCCTCGGCAATCACTGGCCAGGTCATTTATGTCGATGGCGGTTACCAAATCATGGGCATGTGATTAGTTCTTCCTCCTACTCTTAGTCATCCTCATGTTCGTAATCGAAAACCACAACGGCGCGCCCGGCGGTCGCGCCCTACCATCGAATCATTAATGATTGCGCGAATCTGGCACGGGTGGACAAAAAAAGCCGATGCAAAGGCGTATGAAGATATGCTGCGGAATGAAATCTTTCCGAGCATCGCCGGGCAAAACATCAAAGGCTACCGCGGCAGTGAATTATTCATCAACGAAAGTGCCAACGAAGTGGAGTTCGTTACGTTGTTGAGATTTGATTCAATGGACGCGGTTAAGGAATTCGCCGGCACGGACGAAGGTAAGCCGGTGATTTATCCGAAAGCGGAAGGCTTGCTGACGCGAATGGACGACCGCTCACAACATTATCGCATCGCGATCGGAAGCGAATTGTAGAGCAGGCGCATCGCCTGCCTTCGCTTTGGTTGGCAACCCCGAAACCGTTCGGGGTTGCCCTACAACTGACGTGCGCGACCGTTAGGCCAATGGAGCTTGCTTCAGAGCTGCGGAAATTACTCGGCAACGAAATTGTCTCGAACGATCCCGAAACTCTCGCAGCACACGGCGGCGATAAATGGTTCGCCGCCCATCAGCCGGACGTGGTCGTCTTTGCAAGATCGGCGGACGATGTCAGCAAACTGCTTAGGTTTGCATCACGCGAAAAAATTCCCGTCACGGCGCGCGGCGGCGGATTTGGTTATGTAGGGGGATGCGTTCCCGTGCGTGGCGGAATTGCGCTATCGCTAGCGCAGATGAACCGAATCAACGAAATCAATTTTGCCGATGCGGTTGCAATTGTTGAGCCGGGCGTGTTTACCGCTGACCTGAAAGCCGCGGTGCGCGCACAAAAATTATTTTATCCGCCCGATCCGGCGAGCATGAAAGATTGCACCATTGGTGGAAACGTCGCGACCAACGCCGGCGGCCCGCGCTGTTTGAAATACGGGGTGACGCGCAATTACGTGATTGGTCTTGAAGTAGTGCTGGCCAATGGCGACGTGCTGCGCACCGGCGGACGCGTCCACAAAAACAAAACCGGCTTTGATTTGATCGGCCTTTTTGTCGGCTCGGAAGGAATGCTCGGCGTCGTCACCGAGATCACGCTGCGTTTGCTTCCGCTTCCGCCCGCACGCGCGACCTTGTCCGCCGCGTTTGCCACAGCCACGCAAGCAGCCGAAGTAGTCCAGGCGATTTTTGCGGCAGGGTTTCTGCCATCGTCATTGGAAATCGCTGATCATTTCACGCTGGAAGCAGCGCGACGCGACCTCGGCAAAATGATTGTGCCCGAGGGGAACGCGCATCTGCTCGTGGACCTGGACGGACAAGAGGAAAGCGTCCGCAGCGAGTCCGCAGCCATTCGTAAGCTGCTTGAGAAACGGAAGGCAAATGCGTTGCAGATTGCCAACGGCGAAGCAGACTGCGAAAAGCTTTGGGCATTGCGCCGTCAGTTCAGCAATTCACTGCGAGCCACGGGTCTGACAAAATTGAATGAGGATGTTGTCGTGCCGCGCAGCCGTCTCGTCGCTCTCATGGAATTCGCGGAATCGCTACAGACAAAGCATGGATTCCCGATCGCGTGCTTTGGTCATGCGGGCGACGGCAACATTCACGTCAATATCATGGCGGACCGCTACAATCGCGACGCGGCCGTTCGCGAAAACGTCGAGCACGCGCTGGACGATCTTTTCGGACAGGTGCTGGCATGGGGTGGCGTAATCACCGGCGAACACGGGATCGGTCTGGCAAAAAAACGCTGGTGGCGGGATGCGACGACTGACGTCGCGCGTGACGTGCATGGGAAGCTGAAACGAGTGCTCGATCCGGGCGACATTCTAAATCCGGGAAAATTTGTTTGACGAGAGAATCCGTGCTCTTGGCGCTTCGTCTTGCGGTTTCATCCAAGGTGGAACGCGTTGTCCTCAACGCGTTGGCAAGAATGCGGCTTTGCCACCTAATATTCGCGCCTCCGGCGATTGCTTCTGGCATCGTCTTCTGAGAAGCCGATCCACCTTTCACAGGGCAAGGCTTTGTCATTCCTTCCTCCTTCGTCATTCGACATTCGTCATTTTGATCATCGGCGCCTATTCACGTTATTGACGTGCTAATCGCAATTCGGGGGTTGACTCACTCGAATTCCCATCGAAATTCGCCGAGCATTTTTTAACGGCGCATCTGAATTGGCCGCGACTGACGCGCATCCGCGTCCTCGGGAACGAACCAATAAGAAAGATCATACGTCTTTCATTTCGCGCTGCCTTGAGACGACAAATGAAACCTGGAAAATTTACTCACACGATCGCGGTGATCCTTTCGTCGATCACCTCTCTGTTTGCACACGGCACGGCCGAAAAAGCGGAACCGGCGAAAACGAAGTTCAGCAAGAAATCTCAAAAATCAGCTGAGGACCGCTCGTTCAATGTGAGTTCAATTTCGTTCACCCCCGGCCAGTTGGCCAGAGACATGCCCCCGGGACAGCGTTTCCCGTGGAAAGCCCAAATCGTAACGACAGTCTTCTGGATCGGTGAAAAACCGGCGCCGAATAATCCAGTTCCAAATCGCGTAAGCTGCTGGGACAAGGACTGGACTAAGAATTACGGCGGCCTGGATGATCCAAATCCTGCTAATCGCAGCAATTACATTCCTGTAAAATTCACGCCACGACAGAATCCGTTTTACTGCGCGCTTCCTTACAATGATAAGGCGAGGGAGGGACATCGGCCGGAAGCCCCTCGCATTGTCCCATGGTTTAACGAGGCGTATCAGGGGCCGGCTGTCTCGACTTGCAAAAGTCGCTGGATCGCCATTCGCAAAGGGAACCGAGTAGCTTACGCACAATGGGAAGATGCCGGGCCTTTTCGCACCGATCACTGGCAATACGTTTTCGGGAACGAGCGACCAAAACCTAATCTGAACAAAGGCGCCGGACTCGATGTCTCGCCGGCTGTACGCGATTACCTCGGGCTACAAGGCACAGACGTGACCGACTGGCGATTTGTCGATTTTAGTGAAGTCCCGCGCGGACCGTGGTCCACTCTCGGAGAAAACAACACGTTCGTGATCAAGGATCGTAAGAAAACCGCGACACTGGTGGAAAAGCTGGCTACAATCGCGCACTAGCTTCGTCCGCTGCGTTTTTCTGTAGAGGCAGCCGTGTCGGCTGCACGATCAATCCTTTCGCAGGCGGCACGCCTGCCGCTACAGTTCGGATTCCCCAATCCGCGCAATCTTTCGCTCCGAAGCGATTGGAAACGTAAATGGCAAATCGCTGGCGAGGTTATTCCTTTTCATTCGCGATCTTCATCGCTGCTAGTTTCAGCGTCGCTACGCAAATCGCAGTGGCCGCAGAGAGCGCCCCGCTTCTCACTGGCAAAGCCGCAATGGGCGATTGGACAGCTGATGCGCCTGGCGTGCGCCGCAAGATCGCAGTCAACGATTTGCCCGCGCCCAGTTCGAACGTTTTCGCAATCAACCGGGCGCGCGTGGTCGATCGTCCACCGAACGCTCAGCCTCAGGTTCCGCCCGGATTTAGGATCGAATTGTACGCCAGCGGATTTCGCGATCCTCGATTCCTGCTCACCGCGCCAAATGGCGACATCTTTGTTGTGGAGAGTCGCGCGAACCAAATCAAGGTACTGCGCGATACGAAGGGCAGCGGCAAGCCCGATGCCAATGAAATTTTTGCAGAAAAGGATTTAAACAAACCGTTCGGAATCGCTTTTTATCCGCCCGGTGACGATCCGCAGTTTTTGTACGTCGCGAATACGGATGGCGTAATTCGTTTTCCCTATCGCAATGGCGATCTCAAAGCACGTGGCCCAGCCGAAGTTTTGGGTGCGCACCTTTCCGGTGGCGCAGCACGCCTCCGCAGCGGCGGACATTGGACACGCGACATCGTCTTCTCGCCTGATGGCAAAAAGATGTACGTCTCCATCGGTTCGCGCTCGAATGTTTCCGACAACGCTGCGGAAGCCGCTCGCGCGCGAATCTTCGAGTTCAATCCTGACGGCAGCGGGCAAAAGGTTTACGCCTGGGGAATTCGCAACGCGGTAGGAATCGCGTTTCGCCCTGGCAGCAACGAGCTGTGGATGAGCACGAACGAACGGGACGAGATCGGCGAAGATTTGCCGCCCGACTACATCAGCAGCGTGCGTCTCGGCGGCTTTTATGGCTGGCCGTGGTATTACATCGGCAACCACCCTGATCCCCACCACAAAGGAAAACATCCCGAGCTCGCCGACAAAGTCATCGTTCCCGATGTGCTCGTGCAGGCGCACTCAGCCTCGCTCAACCTATGTTTTTACACCGGTGACCAATTCCCTTCCGAATACAAAGGCGACATCTTCGCTGCGTTCCATGGTTCATGGAACCGCATGAAACGTACTGGCTACAAAGTCGTGCGCGTACCGTTCGACAAATCCACGGGCAAAGCGCGCGGCGAATATGAGGACTTCGTGACCGGCTTCGTCACGGCCGAAGGCAAAGTGTGGGGTCGCCCGGTCGGAATCACCGTCGCGAAAGACGGCAGTCTGCTTATTAGCGAAGACGGCGACAAAACCATCTGGCGCGTGAGCTACCGCCGTTAACAACCGTGGGAAACATTATGCCGCCCATTCAGCACACAGAAGCTCGGCCTGTTGTAAGACTAGCTTGGTGGCCTCGTCCCGGAGGTCGGGTGGGTAGCCGTGTTTTCGGAGGATGCGCTTAACCAAAACTTTGATCTTTGCGCGTGCGCTTTCGCGGAGTGTCCAGTCGATGGTTACGCTCTTGCGGACTTGAGTGACCAGTTCGGTGGCGATGACTTTAAGTGAATCCTTTCCCATGGCTTCGACAGCGCTGTTGTTTGCGGCTAACGCATCGTAAAAAGCGACCTCATCGTCATTGAGGCCGAGATCGACGCCGCACTGATCAGCTTCTTTTAACTGTTTGGCTAGCTTGATTAACTCTTCGATGACTTCCTGCGTGGCGATGGCGCGGTTGTGATAGGCGTTAAGCGTTTTCTTCAGCATCTCGGAAAATTCGCGGCTTTGAACAACGTTTCGTTTCGAGCGCACTTTGATTTCGTCGCCTAACAACTTCGCGAGCAGCTCGGCGGCGACGTTTTTGTATTTGAGCCCACGGACTTCGGCGAGGAACTGATCGGAGAGGATACTGATGTCTGGCTGCTTCAGCCCGGCAGCTTGGAAGACGTCGATAATCTCGTCTTCGGGTGCGATTGCCTTCGCGACTAACTGCCGGACGGCGTGGTCGAGGTCTTCGCTTGATTTCCGCTCGCCACGCTTTTTCGCCAGCGCTGCTTTAACAGCTTGGATTCACGCGGGCGATTGCCTCGCTGTAATCCGATAGTCAGCGACCGCCGCTCAGGAGAGCAACAACGAGAGATTCCTCCAGATCTTCGCGCAAAGCTTCGGCTCGCCAGGCGGCTCCGCTCGGAATGGCAATACATGAGATCGCCGCTGCGGGCTTGCTGCGCACCGTGTTGCGCATAATCTGCTGTAGCGCGGCATGAAGATTGGTTTTGCTCAAATTAACACCACCGTGGGCGATTTGAGCGGGAATTGCGAACTGATCATTCGCGCTTATGAGCGGCTCGCTGCCGCAGGCGCAGAATTGGTGCTGACTCCAGAGCTGGCGATCACGGGATATCCACCGCAGGATCTCGTTTTTAAATCGCGGTTTGTTCCGGAGAACATTGCCCGGTTAGAAAAATTGCACGCTCGCGTGGGAGACACGGCGTTGCTGGTCGGCTTTGTCGATCGCAACGAAGGGCGCGGCAAACCGTTCCGGAACGCTGCTGCTTTGCTCGAGCGCGGCAAGCCAATCCGCAAAATCCACAAATCACTCTTGCCCACTTATGATGTGTTCGATGAGGAGCGCTACTTCGAGCCTGCCAACCGCGTTGAGCCTTTTGATGTCCACGGAAAAAAAATCGGCGTGACCATCTGTGAGGATATTTGGACAGAACATTACCTGCCGCGACCGCTCTACGATATCGAACCGGTGCACAGTCTGGTGGAGCAAGGCGCGCACATCATCGTCAATCTAAGCTCGTCGCCGTTTAGTTTGCATAAACCAGCGATCCGGTACGAAATGGTGGCGGGGCTCGCACGAGCTCATCAACAGCCAATCTGCTATTGCAACCTCGTCGGCGGCAACGATCAGCTGGTGTTTGATGGCAATTCCTTCGCCGTGAATTCCGCCGGCAATCTGATTGCGCAACTCGCCGCGTTTCGTGAAGACGAGAAAATCGTCGATACCGATTCGACCGCGACGATTGAATTTCGCGAAGGTAAAACACCGGAGGAGCTCTTCGCCGCGCTGTCGCTGGGAGTTCGCGATTATTTCCGCAAGTGTAATTTCCATTCAGGAGTGATCGGCTTGAGCGGCGGAGTCGATTCGGCCGTCACAGCAGTTATCGCCGTCGATGCGCTTGGAGCTAACAACGTGACCGGAGTCTCGATGCCGAGTCCCTTCTCGTCTCGTGGCAGTATTGATGACGCTCGCTCGCTCGCCAAAAATCTGGGAATTAGATTTCTCGAAGTCCCGATCACCGACGCCTTCAAAGTTTTCAAATCACAGTTCAAAGAAATATTTAAAGGCCTGCCCGAAAACGAGACGGAGGAAAACATGCAGCCGCGCCTGCGCGCGATGACCTTGATGGCCCTCTCGAACAAGTTCGGTCACCTCGTGCTTAGCACCGGAAACAAGAGCGAACTCGCTGTCGGCTATTGCACCATCTATGGGGACATGGCCGGCGGCCTTGCCGTGATCAGCGATGTCCCGAAGACGATGGTTTACGAGCTGGCGCGCTGGATCAATTCCGATTATGCACGACGGGCGATTGAGGTCAATCGCCCCTACCCTTCTGATTCCACAGGTAGGGGCGGTTCACCCGAACCGCCTGCGGTGGAAATCATTCCAAAATCGACAATTGAAAAAGCGCCCAGCGCGGAGTTGAAGCAGAACCAGAAAGACCAGGACACGCTTCCGCCATATGAAATTCTCGATCAGATCCTGCAGCTCTACATCGAAGAAAACTTGAGCGCGCGGGACATCATTGCGCGCGGGTTCGATGAGAAAACGGTGCGCTGGGTACAGCGCCGAATCGATCTGAACGAATACAAACGCGAGCAAGCCGCGCCCGGATTAAAAGTCACCAGCCGCGCCTTCGGCCTCGGACGCAAAATGCCAATCGCGCAAAAGTACGTCGATTAACAACGATGTCGCTGAAGGGCAAACACGCGCTGATCACTGGAAGCTCTCGTGGCATTGGTCGAGGGATCGCCTTAAAACTAGCCGAGCACGGGGTGAACGTGGCCGTGCATTACTATCAAAACGAGACCGCTGCCTTAGAGACACTTGCACAAGTGCGCGAACGAGGCGCCGATGGTTTCGTCGTCCAAGCGGACGTGCTGGATCCTAAACAGATCACTCAAATGTTCGGCAAAGTTAAAGCCGAATTCGGTAAGCTCGATATCTTTATTGGCAATGCGCGACCAGAGGCAGCCGCATTCTTCTATCCACCGATGGAGATCACTCTCGAACAGTGGAATGCCGCGTCCGATTCCCAGGCAAAAGCGTTTCTCCTCGCTGTGCACGAGGCGGTTCCACTCATGGATAAAGGCGGGAGAATCCTGGCTATCACCTATGCCCAGGGGAGCCGTACGGGCGGACTGCGACCCTGGGTCGGCATGGGTTCTGCCAAGGCCGCGCTCGAATCTCTCGTACGTTACTTCGCGGTCGCTCTCGCCAAACGCGGCGTCACAGTCAATGCCATCAGCCCGGGATGGACCGAGGACAGTGTGTTGAACTCACTGCCCGAACAGGTTCAGGAACTTATCCGCAGTTGGCACGCACGCGGATGGACTCCAATGGGGCGGCTGGGAACCCCAGAAGATGTCGGCAATGTTGAGCTGCTATTTTGTTTGGAGAAAGCCAACTGGATCACTGGGCAAGTGATATACGCCGATGGCGGCGCGTCGTTGATGAATCCTGAGATCCCGCCTGAAATCCAGCTAGGTTAACCTAAGTTTTCACCAAGAGATTACTGCGTCGTACGCACTGCTTTGTCTTTCGCACGACCACTTGGAGGAGGAAACCTCAATTATGAAAATCGCTTCTGCGAGTTGGCTTTCTGAGCGGCGCTCGGGACGGGGTAACCGACAGGCTCGACTTTCTTCTTAAAAGGGTGTAGAAACCGCACTTCAATGCCGACCACAGAGTCAGTTTCACATCATGACCTGGTCGTGTGTGCATGCGGAAATCATGAATATACGGCGCGCGACGCGATTGATGCAGCCATTTTCAGAGATGAACTTGACCTGGAATGGAAGGAATTTCTCCATCGTGTAGAAGCCGAAAGACGCGGAGATGAATTAGACCTGGATCTGGATGAATCCACCATTTCCAGTGCGGCGGAGGCGTTTCGCTACGAGCACGATTTGATAACTGCCGAAGAAACCGAAGCGTGGCTGGCAAATCGAGCCCTCAGCTTTGATGATTTCAGCGACTACTTTACCCGTGATTATTATGCCAGCACACTTCATGAAGACATTGTTCCAGATGAAATAGAATATAATTCCGCGTCGCCCGAGCTACGCCAACTATTCGTGGCGGAATTGATTCTATCTGGAGAATTGGACGAGATGACAAAAGAGTTAATGTGGCGCCTAGCCGCATTCTGTGCTGAAGGAGAGCCAACTTCAGACGCGATTTCAGCCCAGGAACGACAGTTTCTTGATCGTAATGGAATTGAGTCGTCGCAACTGGCCAATTGGCTGAAGGGACTCGGACGCGATTCGAAGTGGTTTAATGAAATGCTCGCCATCGAAGCAGCGTATCAGACACGTTGCGACACGTTGCTTGTTCCGCACGCGCGTCAACGTGAATTAGTTGCCTTACGATTGCCTCTTACGCGATTCGAAACGGAAGTGATCGAGCTGGAATCGCGCGATGCCGCCCAGGAGGCGCTGTTCTGTGTGCGAGAAGACGGAATGTCGATGGAAGAAGTCGCCGTTGAAGGGCGCTACCCGTATCGGCGTGTCGATTTTGTTCTGGAAGATATTTCTATCGACGCGCAGCAGAAATTCCACAGCGTTTCAGCGGGGCATGTGCTCGAACCGGTCGCGCGCGGCGACGGATTTGAACTTTGTCGCGTCATGAAGAAAATCGAGCCGCAACCAGATGATCCGAGAGTAAAATCGCGGATCGATCAACGGCTGCTGGAAAGGCATTTCTCCGAGCTCACCAGCAAATACGTAGAGAGACGGCTCGGTGGCGTCTCTGCTTCGGAAGAATGAAAGTACAAGATAGCGAAATTCTACGGCGTTCATCGGTTTTCCGATTTCTTTCCGATGAGCATTTTGGCGCGATTGAGCCGCTTTTGCAGGAAGAGCACTATGAATTCGGTGACGTGATCGTAAAACAGGACGATCCGGCCAATTCATTTTATGTTTTGACACAAGGGCGGGCGCGCGCCCTGAAGATCAAACCGGATGGTGAGGAAATCCCATTGGGAGTATTGAAGCCGGGCGATTCCTTCGGGGAGGCTGCGTTAGCCGAGGGTGGAACGCGAAACGCGACCGTGCGCTGCAGCACAGGGGTAGATGTTTTACGGCTCGATCGCGATGATTTTACGGAGCTCGTCCGTCGCGTACCCGATCTAAAGCAATATGTAGAGACCACCGGCCAGGACAGGGCTCTCCAAAGTTTCCTTTATCAGTTCAGTAATTTTGGCCGGCTTCCAACGCCCGTGTTGCGCGGTATGATCGATAGGTTAAAACCTGTCACGATCGAAAAGGGCGATTTGATCATTCGCGAGGGCGACGACGCCGGACCCCTCTACATACTTCAGAAAGGACGCGCGCGGGCCTTTGCCGGAGTCGATGGACAAACGCGCAATCTCGCGTTCTATCGCGAGGGTGACTTTTTCGGTGAACTATCGGTCCTGAACGGATCTCCGCGCGCGGCGTCCGTGGAAGCATTCACAGATTGCCAATTGCTCTCGCTGGAACCGAAGTCGGTGCAAGACTTGCGACGCCGGTTTCCCGAGTTCGATAAACTGCTGAGCGAACGCCTCGCGCTTTACCAGGCAAAAACAGAAGCACGCATCCCCCTTGACTTCACGACCGAACTGCTGCCCGCGGAAACGCACGTGCAGAACAAGGTGGAGCTGGATGGTCAACAGCCCCCAGCCGATGGCGAAGACAAAGAAGAGCCGTTCGCAGACGAGCGCGGTTTGTTTCGGAAACGCGGCAAGCGCATCCGCAAAATCGATCATGTGATGCAAATCGACGAGATGGATTGTGGTGCAGCCAGTCTCGGAATGATCTGCCGGTATTTCGGCCGCAAGGTAAGCCTGGCACGGATTCGGCAGCTCTGTCACACGGCTACGGACGGCACCAGCCTCAAGGCGCTTTCCCGCACCGCAACTGAACTTGGATTGGCGGCGCGCGCATTGAAGATCTCGATACGCAATCTCTCGCTCATGCCGTTGCCAGCCATAGTGCACTGGGAGGGCAACCACTGGATCGTGCTGTACGATGTGGATGAGCAGTTTGTGCGCGTGGCCGATCCCGCGGTTGGGTTGCGGAAACTTCCGCGCCGCGAATTTGAAGCGAAGTGGACAGGCTACGCGGCGCTGTTCGATTACACGCCCGCATTCGAACAAGCGCCGGAAAGCAAGCCAACGCTGGCGTGGTTTCTTCCATTTCTTGCGCGATTTAAGGTGATCTTGCTTCAGGTGATGGGGCTGGCTGTCGCTGTCAGCGTCCTTCAACTGCTCTTCCCAGTGTTCACCCAGATGGTGGTCGATAAGGTCATTGTCGAAAACGATGTCGGCCTGTTGAAGACGATCCTGCTCGGCCTGCTCGCGGCCATCGTCTTCGTGCAGCTATCCACTCTCGCGCAGGAATATCTGCTGGCTTTTGCGGCCGTGCGCCTTGATACGACAGTTCTCGATTTTTTGAGCCGGAAACTTCTCTCCCTGCCAATGACTTATTTCACGAGCCGCCGGACAGGCGACATTCAACGCCGGCTCGATGGAGCGAGGCAGGTTCGGCAATTTGCCGTCCAACAGGGAGTTGGCGCTTTGCTCGCAGCGGTTTTTCTCGTAGGCGCAGTGATTTTGATGGCGATGTACAGTCCATTGCTCGCCCTCGCGTTTCTGGCAACAACACCGCTTTACGTGGGACTAATGATTTTTTCGGTAAAAGTGCTTCGCCCCCTGTATCACGGGGTGGAAGAAAGCCAGGGCAAATACAGCTCGCATCAAATCGATGCGATCAAAGGAATCGAGGCAGTGAAAGCGGCATCAGCCGAGAGTGCCTTTCGTGACGCCATGCTGAACGAGTTTCTCTCCGTCTCACAAAAACTTTTCAAGGCGACCTTCATCGTAATGTCGTACGACAGCGTTTTGCAAACCATCGGTCTGCTCTCTACTGCGATCTTTTTGTGGGTCGGCGCCACGCAAGTGATTCATGGGCACTTGAGCGTTGGCGGTTTTGTCGCGTTCAGCTCACTGACGGCGATGGCCTACGCGGGAATTTTGCGCGCGCTCGGAGTTTGGGACAACCTGCAAAACGCCGCCGTCCTCCTGAATCGGTTAAACGATATTTTCGAACAGGAGCCGGAGCAAGGTCATGATCGTTCCCGACTTGTCCCGGTGCATAGCCTCGAAGGGCACCTCCAGCTTCGCGGAGTTAGTTTCAAATACGGCGGCCCCGAATCGCCCGATATTCTAAAGAACATCACCCTCGACCTGGCGCCAGGGCGCATGATGGCCTTCGTCGGTCGCAGCGGTTGTGGCAAAACGACGCTCATTAAATTAATTGCCGGCCTGCTCGAGCCTACGGAAGGGACCATCTTTTTCGACAATGTCGATCTAAAAACTCTCAATTATCGCGATGTGCGCCGGCACATCGGAACAGTGCTTCAGGAAAATCACATGTTTAACGAAACGATTGCGCGCAATATTTCGTTTGGCGATCTGGAGCCAGATATCGACCGGCTGCTCGCCGCCGCACAAGTCGCTGCGGCGCACGATTTCATTATGCGTCTTCCACTTGGTTACGAGACAAAGATTGGCGAATCGGGTCTTTCTCTTTCGGGTGGCCAAAAGCAGCGCATCGCAATCGCCCGGGCGATTTATAATAATCCGCCAGTGTTGATTTTTGATGAGGCAACCAGCGCGCTCGACACAGAATCGGAGCGCGCGATCCAGGACAATCTCGGTCGGTTAATGGCAGGTCGCACGACGATTGTAATTGCGCACCGCTTGAGCACGATTCGCGAAGCGCATTCTATCGTGGTGCTCGAACAGGGAAGCATTGCCGAGATTGGCACCCACGATGAGCTGATGGCACAGCGTGGTTTATATTATTACCTTTCCAGCCAACAACTGGGGATCTGAGCCAGTTCGTTCATGAGCTCACAATTAACCGAACGCGGTTCACTCGATGTGGAATCCGAGATGCTGCCGCAGGAACCACCGCCCTGGATCATCCGCTCGACCGCCTGGCTATTGCTGGCGGCCTTTCTGTTCGCACTGCTCGTCGCAATCGTAATGCGGTTACCGGAAACCGTCCATTGCCAGTTCGTCCTGATTCCGGCCACCGGCGCCGATCCAATACAATCGCCCCGGCAAGCCATCATTAGTCGCGTGGCTGTGGAAGAGGGCCAACCTGTCAAACTGGGCGAGGCGTTGTTCGTTTTGCGCTCCGACGAAATCCGCGGTTGGGACACGCAATTTCGGACCCTCACCGAAGATTTACGCTCGAAAGAAGAAAGCCTCATTCAATCTGAGACTGCTTACGCTGCCCAACTCGAGATTAAGAAGGCTGAAATTGAGCAGGCAAAGAGCGAAGTAAAGTTTCGCGAAAATCATGCCAGCACGAGCCGCGAGCTGGTGAAGCGCATGGAGAAATTAGCCAAGCTGGGCGGCGAATCGGAAATCGACCTTGTAAAGCTGAAACTCGATTTAGCCGGTTCGGAAAAAGATTTGAGCGTCGTCCAACGCACTGTGCAGCAGGTCAATCTCGACCGTGAGCGAATGGAAACAGAGCACGCGCGTCAACGGGCTGAGCAGCAGTCGGAAATCGAGAAATTAAAAATGCGCATCGGCGCTCTGAAAACAGACCTCGAAAATACCCAGCAGAACTTGCTGACAGTTCGGAGTCCATATGAGGGCGTGATCACTTCCATGGACCAGCGAACCGTGGGCAGTTTTGTGCAGCAGGGACAAGTGCTTTGCCAGCTCGCACGGAAAGACGCCAAACCGCGAGCTCGCATGACCTTAAACGAAGCTGGCCTCCCGAAACTCGCTATCGCTCAGCGCGTGCGGTATTTCTTCGCAGCGTTTCCTTACCAGCGTTACGGCGCTGTGACCGGAAAACTCGATTGGATCAGTCCGTCAGCGGTTACTACCACTGATGGCTCTCACTTCGTTGCGCTAGGCTCACTCGACCGCGATGACATATCCCCCCGCGCAGGACAGGTTTTAGCTTTGCGAGTCGGGATGAGAGGACAAGCGCACATCATCGTCGGTGGACGCACGCTGATTGAATACGCCTTCGAACCAATTCGACAGTTGCGTGAGAGCATGAAGCAATAATTCCTCGGGTTGCCATGCAACAAGCGCGCTCCAGACTCAGGATCGAAGACCTGACCACAAGCAATCAGGCCATGGCTCGTTGCTTGCAGTT
>WNGL01005898.1_pt1 | contig 14519 bp, 14 predicted proteins | sample 5400591 | NCBI WGS metagenome assembly WNGL01 (sample SAMN13153377, study PRJNA577476) | soil metagenome | isolation source: 80 cm soil or saprolite under Garry oak tree replicate 1 | place: USA:California | collected 2016-06-15
GACCAAGGCCGGCCGCGCGCCGCGCCGCCGCCGCGCGTCTTCCGAGGGATAAGACATCGTGCCACGGGTCGCCGCGCCGCTGGCGCAGGTCCACGGAGTCGAGTCCGAAGCGAAGCTCGCGTTCGTCGAGTTTCTGCTGACGGCGGTCGACCTGCAGGAATCGGCGCGGCGCGCGGTCGACTGGCTGGTCGCGCACGCGCCCGTCAGCGAGGCCGCCGTGCTGGTCGCCGAAGGGACGAGCAACGAGATGCAGCTCGTCGCCGAGCACGGCATCTCGAGCGGCGCCATCATGGACTTCTCGCTCAGCCGCGACGACACCAGACATCCGCTCATCGAAGCGCTGAACAGCCCGGAGCCGCTCTACATCGAGCGTCTCCCGATCCATCACCGCGGCCCGCTCGAAGCACGGGCGTTTCATGCCATCCCGCTCCGCGCCGAACCGCTCGAACCCGCGCACGGGGTACTGCTCGTCGCCGGTGTCGGGCCGACGATCGATTCCGAAACGCTGTGGCTCGGACGGACGCTGGGCAAGCAGGTCGCGCGTCTGCTGGGACGGCAGCTGCTGGCCGAAACGCGCTTCGGCCAGGAGCGGATGCTGCTCTACAGCATCATCAACGCCGTCACCGATCCGATCCTGCTGACCGATACGGAAGGCAAGCTGATGATCGCGAACAGCCACGCGGAAAAGCTGTTCGCCGCGCCCGACGAAGCGAGCGAGGGCTGGCGCCGCGCGGCCGCGCTGAACAACATGCTGTTCTCCGCGGCGCTGTCGACGAGCGCGGTCGGCATGGCGGAGATGGCGCGCCGCGAGCTGCTGCTGGTCGATCCCCTCGAAGGTTCCGACCTGCTGTTCGAGCTCCTCAGCTCGCGCGCCAAAGACGAGCGCCAGGGCACCTACGTCGTCTCGATTCTTCGCAACGTCACCGATCTCGCGCGCGCGAAGGAAGAAATCGAAGAGAGCTACCGGACCTTGCGCATCGCGCAAGCCGAGGTGCGCGACGAGCGGCATCGCCTCGATCTGATCATCGACTCGGTCGCCGATCCGATTCTGGTCACCGACCAGGAAGGTGACATCGTCCTGATGAATACGCCGGCGGAGCGGCTCTTCAACGCGCCGGGCGTCGAGAACGAACCCGCGCTTCGACGCGTTCGAGCCAACGGCGCGAACCTGACGTCGTTTGTGTCGAATGTGTTGACGCGGTCGGGCGAGCAGCGGTACCGCGGCGAAATCCAGCTCACCGATCCGGTGGCCGGACGCCCGCTGCCCGTCGAGGCGCTGGCCGGGACGATCCTCTCGGAACAGGGCGAGTTGATGTGGGTCGTGACGATTCTGCACGACCTCACCGAGGCGATCGAGAAGGCTCGCCTGTACGAGCAGTTGAAGCAGGCGTCGGTGGAGCTCGAACGGAAGGTCCAGGAGGCGACGGCGGAGCTCGCCGATCAGAACGAGCTGCTGCGCCGCCAGCACATCGCGCTCGAGCAGGCGTCCGCGCTCAAGTCGCAGTTCCTCGCGAACATGTCGCACGAGTTCCGGACGCCGCTCAACGCGATCCTCGGCTACACGCACATGCTCCTGAACAACGTCACCGGCCAGGTGACGGAGCCGCAGCGCAAGAGCCTGTCGCGTATCGACTCGAACGCGCGCCATCTGCTCGCGCTGATCAACGACATCCTCGACATCACGCGCATCGAGGCCGGCCGGATGCCGTTGAATACGATCACGTTCGGGGTCGGCGAGCTGTTCGAGGAAGTCCAGTCCGAGCTCGAGCCGATCATCAAGCGGTCCAATCTCGCCGTCTCGACGAAAGTGCCGTATTCCGTGCCGTCGGTACGCTCAGACCGGCAGAAGGTGAAGCAGATCGTGCTCAACCTGCTCAGCAACGCGCTGAAGTTCACGCCGGCCGGCAGCGTGACGATGACCGCCGCGTTCGACTCGCGCCGGCGGGATGTGGCGATCGTCGTCAAGGACACCGGGGTCGGGATTCCGCTGGAGGATCAGGCGAAGGTATTCGAGGACTTCCGCCAGCTCGATTCGTCGCCCGCGCGCGGCTACGGCGGCACCGGCCTCGGCCTGTCGATCTGCCGCCGGCTCGCCAATATGCTCGGCGGCTCGATCGAGCTGCGCAGTGAGCCGGGCAAGGGGTCGGAGTTCACACTGCGGCTGCCCGCGAAGGCGCGACGCCGATGACCGTGGCGCGCGACCGGCCGCTGGTGCTGGTGGTCGAGGACTATCAGGATGCGCGCGAGATGTATGCCGCGTATCTGCAATTCTCGGGCTTCCAGGTCGCGGAGGCGGCGAACGGGATCGAGGCGGTGGAGAAGACGCAGCAACTGCTGCCCGACATCGTGCTGATGGATCTGGCGCTGCCCCGCATGGACGGCTGGGAGGCGACGCGGCGCCTGAAGAGCGACCCGCGCACGAGCCATATCCCGATCGTGGCGCTGACCGGCCACGCGCTGGCCGGGCACGCGGAAGGCGCGCGGGAAGCGGGCTGCGACGCATTCGTGACGAAGCCGTGCCTGCCAGATGCCCTCGTCGCCGAGATCAAGCGGCTGCTGGATCGTCAGCCGCCGAAGACGGAGAATGTACACGACATCCGGACACCCAAGACTGCCAAGAAGCGGACCTGACATGGCGAAGACCTCGAGCAGGAAGGCCCCGAAGGCGGGACGGACGGCGCGAAAATCGCCGGTCAAGACGGCGTCCGCCGTCAAGAAAGCTGACGGCACAGCCAAGATCAGGCACGAAGCGGCCCGCGGAAAGCTCGAACGCGTGCGCGTCCCGGCGCGCCGGGGCGACGATGGCTCCGAGGGCAAGTACGTCTATTGCATCATCCGGTCCGATCAGCCGCTCAGTTTTGGTCCGCTCGGTCTCGGTCCGGAGCCGGCCGACGTGCATACGATCCATTACCGCGACATTTGCGCCGTCGTGTCGAATACGCCGATCGTCGTCCAGGATCCAACGCGCGAGAACGTGCTGGCGCATCAGCGCGTGAACGAAACGGTGATGCAGAAGCACACCGTCATTCCGATGTCGTTCGGCACCGTGTTCAAAACCGACGACGACATCATGGAGCTGCTGCGATCGGCGTACGACGCGTTCAGCGACGTGCTGAACAAGATGCAGGAGAAGTTCGAGTTCGGTCTGAAGGTGCTGTGGGATCGCGATCAGATCATCCGCGAGATCGAGGACGAGGACGAGGACATCCGGCGTCTGAAGAGCGAGATCTCGTCGCAGAAAGGATCCACGTACTTCGCGCGTATGCAGTACGGCCGTCTCATCGACGCCGCGCTGCAGTCGCGCACGGAGCGCTACGTTGCCGAAATCTTCAACGCGCTGCGGAGCGTATCGGTCGCGTCGCGCTCGAACAAGCCGATCGGCGATCGGATGATCATGAACGCTGCGTTCCTGGTGTCGCGCCAAATGGAGCAGGCGTTCGACTCCCGCGTCAAGGAGGTCGGACAACAGTACGAGAAGCTGACCTTCAAGTACACGGGCCCCTGGCCGCCATACAATTTCGTGAACATACGGCTGAAACTGGAAAGGGCACACTAGTCGGGGCGGTTCGCGAACCGCCCCTACAACGTCATGTTGATCATCGATTCGCTCATCATCTCCGGCGTGCGCTTCGTGCTCGACAAAGTGGCCGCCGCGGTCGATACCGAGCTGAACGACGACACCGTCCTGCGCGAGCGGCTGCTCGAGGCGCAGATGCGCGTCGAGCTCGGCGAGATGGAGCAGGACGCGTTCGACGAGCTCGAAGCCGACATCGTCGCCCGCATTCGCGACATCAAGGCACGACGGCGCGGCGGCGAATCGGCCGCCATGTCCCCGAAGGACATGAAGGTCACGGGCATCGAGGCCACCTTCGAGGGAGAGGAGCACTGACCAAGACGGAAGACGCACGACAGAAGACGAAAGGTGGACACGACAATACCGTAGGAGGCAGACACAAGACCGCGCGCTTCCGTTTCTTCGGCGGCAAAGGCGGGGTGGGGAAGACCACCTGCGCCGCGATGGACGCGGTCGACGCCGCACGGCGCGGCCGCACCCTGCTCGTCACGACCGATCCCGCCTCATCCCTCACCGCCGTTCTCGACGTCAAGATCGGATCCGATCCCGTGCCGGTTCGCGGCGCCGCGGGTCTTTACGCCGCCAACATCGATGCCGCGCGCGCCTTTCGGCGATGGCTTGCCCCGCGCCGCGAGCTGCTGACCGCCATCGCACTCCGCGGGACGTATCTGGATGACGAGGATGTGTCCCGGCTGCTGAAGCTGTCGCTGCCTGGCATCGACGAGATCGTCGGGCTGCTCGAAGTCGTGCGGCTGGCGGAGAGCGGCCACGCCTACGAGACCGTCGTCGTCGACACCGCGCCCACCGGACACACGTTGCGACTGCTCGCCGCGCCAGCGCTGCTGGGCCGTGTTGCGGGCGTGCTCGATCTGCTGCAGTCGCATCACCGGACCGTCGTGGGCGCGCTGCGCGGAGCCTACGCCGCGGACGCATCCGACGCGCTCATCGCGGAGCTGGATCGGGAAGGTGAGGCGCTGGCCGCGACGCTGCGCGATCCAGCCGCCAGCCAGATGACATGGATCACGCTGCCGCAGCCGATGGCGCTCGAGGAAACCTCCGACGCATTGAAGGCGCTCGACGCCGCGGGAATACCGGTCGCGCGGTTGATCGTCAACCGGATGCTGCGCGCTGCGGGTGGTTGCGAATGGTGCCGGGCCCGCGCGCGGTTCGAGGCACGCGCCGTGGCGCCCCTCGCCCGCCGGTTCGCCGGACGGCAGATTCTTGCACTCCCCGAATTGGCGCGCGAGCCGCGGGGCATCGCCGCGCTTCGCAAGGCCCGCGCGCAGCTCGCCGAGTGGCGCCAACCAACATCGATGCCCCGGGTGGCAAGTGGGGTGCGGGCGCGACTCGGGGGAGCTTCCGCCGGCGATCTGTCCGGCGGTGCGAGCTGGCTGCTGTTTGGCGGCAAGGGCGGCGTCGGTAAATCCACCTGCGCGGCGGCCGAAGCCGTGCACCTCGCCTCCGGACGCCGCGTCCTGCTGCTCTCGACCGATCCCGCGCACTCGCTCGGCGACGTGTTCGGCGTCGGGCTCGACGATCGGCCGAGGACGATTCCCGGCGCGCCCGAGACGCTGCGGGTCCGTGAGATCGATGCCGCCGCGGAAATGGCGCGCTTCCGGCAGCGATATGTGGAAGCGGTGGACGCCGCCTTCGCCCGCATCGCGAGATCCGCGGCCGGCGATCCGTCGACGTTCCGTGAGTTGATCGATCTGGCGCCGCCTGGCATCGACGAAGTGATCGCGGTCGCTGAAGTGGCGGAAACGCTGTCCGGCCCCCGCCATGAGTACGACCTGATCATCACCGATACTGCGCCGACCGGCCATGCGCTGCGGCTCCTGCAAACGCCCGTGGTCCTGCGGGACTGGACGAAGGCGCTGATGGCCATTCTGTTGAAATACCGCGAGATCGTCGGCGCGGGGACGCTTGCGTCGATGCTCGTGCAGCTATCCCAGCGGCTGCGCGCGCTTCAAGCGATTCTTTCCGACGGCCGCCAGACGCGTTTCATCGTGGTCGCGCGCGCCGCAGAACTGCCCGTGTCCGAGTCCGAGGATCTCCTCGCGTCGCTGCGTTCGATGGGCATCACCGTCGGCGCCGTCCTCGTCAACGCGCTGGGTGCGGGCGGTTGCGGGCCGTGCCGTGCCGCGGCCTCGGCTGAAGCGCGCGAGGTGGCGCGGCTCCGGCGTGCACTGGCCCGATCAGGTCCTTACGCTATGATCGGAGCACCAGCCGAGGTGCCGCCGCCTCATGGAGCGTCCACGCTGCTCGCATGGAGGCGCGCCTGGCGGCAGATCGCGTAATGGCCGACACCACCAGCGCACTCTACGTGTACTGCATCGTCAGCTCGACGCGCCAACCTTCCGTCGCGCGTGTCCCCGCGGGACTGTCCGGAGCTTCGCGGACGGATGTGCATCCGCTCGTCGGATCGTTGTGGCTCGTTTCCGCGGAAGTGCCGCTCGACATCTACGCTCCGGCAAATCTGGAGCCGCGGCTGCGCGATCTCGACTGGGTCTCGAGCGCCGCTGTGGCGCACGAAGCCGTCATCGAGCATTTTTCACGCGCCCGCGGCGCGGTCGTGGTTCCGACGAAGCTGTTCACGATGTTCTCGTCGCTCGAGCGGGCGCTCGAGGAAACCGCACGCCGGCGCCGTGCCATCGAATGCGCCATGCGCCACATCGCCGGCTGCGAGGAGTGGGGCGTCCGGATTGCCCGCCGGCCTGCCGCCGCGGTATCGCGCCGCTCGAGTCGTCCGGAGGCAAGGGGGAGGCGGCCCGGCGCCGCGTTCCTCGAGGCGCGCAAGGATGCGCGCGACGCGGCTGCCGCCGCACGCGCCGACGCGTTCGAGGCGGCAGACGAAGCGTTCGATCGCCTCCGGCGACGTGCGAAGGACGCGCATCGCCGGGATCGCAGGCCTGAGCCCGGCACGAATCCACCGATCCTCGAAGCCGCGTTCCTCGTGCCGGCCGCCGGCCGTGCCCGTTTCAAGGCTGAGGCGAAGCGGCAGGCGCGCGCTGTGGCCGGCGTCGGAGCGGACCTGGCGCTCACGGGACCGTGGCCGGCGTATAACTTCGTCGGTCTTGCCGACGAGGAGCGCGCGTGAAGAAACGCACGTCCCCGCGCGCCGCCCCGCCGAAAACGCCGGCGCGTCCGTTCCCTCGGCACACCACCGTCAGCAACGCGAGGCCGCCGCGCACGAAGAGCCGTCCGCGGCCTGCACCGCGCCCTGCGACGCCCCGGCCCCCCGCTCGCGTCGCGCCAAGATCGCCCGCGCCGCGGCGGCAGGTCGGACGCATCATCGACGATGAGGAAGCGTCGCTCGTCGATGTCATCGACACTCTCCTGAGCAAGGGAGCGATGGTCAACGCGGATCTCGTGCTCGCGCTTGCCGACGTCGACCTCGTTTACATCCGGCTGTCCGCGCTTCTGTGTGCGGCCGATCGCGTGCTGCGGCACAAGCCATGAAGACAGCCGGAAGACGAAAGACAGACGGCAGAAAGCGCAAAGCGGGCGGCGCGCCGCGCCGGAAGGCAGCAACGCCGCCGCGCCGGAAGCTGGCAACGCCCGCGCAGGTGCGTCAAATCACCGCGATTCGAAGGCAGATCGAGAAGGCAACGGCCGGCGGGCCGGCGCGATGGAACGCGAATCCGGACGACGTCCGCCGGTCAGTGCTGAAACTGGTTCTAACGCTGGTGGAACTGATTCGGCAACTGCTGGAGCGCCAAGCCATCCGGCGCATGGACGCCGGCACGTTGACCGGCGATCAAACCGAATCCGTCGGCCTCGCGCTGATGCGCCTTCAGGAAACAATTCTCGACCTCGCGAAGCAGTTCGACATCTCGCCCGACGAGCTCAATCTCGGTCTCGGGCCGGTGGGAAAGCTTCTCTAATCCTCATCCGGCGGCGGGCCGCCGGTCACCCTGGCGACATCCTGCTGGCTGACGCGGTCGGTGTTGAACTTCTGCGCACTTGCGATGATTCGGTCCAAAGTCTCGTCGAAGTCGAATGACGTCGCTTTCGAGAAGCGCGTGTAGTTCACGCGCGCGACGACGAAGGGCTTGAGATATGGGCTCGTGAGCCCCTTGGCCTTCAGCTTGTCGACGGCTGCAGCGACGGCGTCGTCGAGCTTCAGAATCTTCTTCGCCCGGCGCTCGCGTTCCTTGAGCGCCTTCGTCATCGGCTCGTCGAGAAAGTCGTCGGCCCGGCGGAGGATCGGTTGGTACGCGCCGCCGCTCAACCGCGGCCGCTCTTCATACGCGGCGCCGAGCGTCAGGAACGCCGGCTGCTCGAACTCGAACGCAAAGCCGCGTTCATCTTCGGCAGACGACGGCTTCGACCCCGCGAGCGCCCGCGCCATTCGAATCGTCTCGAGCGACTTCTCGCGCAGGTTGTGCGCTTTTTCGGTGTTCAGCGCCAGGATCTTGAACGCGACCTGCGGATCCGGTACCAGGAGGGCGATCACGCTGCGCACCCCGAGCTTCTTGAGCGCCTGCAGCCTGTGGTTGCCGTTGGGCGTCCAGTAGCGTTTCTCGTGCCGGATGGCGATGATCGGATCCAGAAAGAGGCCGATTTTCTCGACGACGCTCATGAGGCGCTTGACGTGCGCGTCCGAAGGATCCCGCTGATACGGCGTGGGCTCGACGGTCGCGACCGGCAGCGCGACAACGAGCAGCGGATGTCCGCCGAATGGGTCGCGATAGCGGCCCAGGACCGTGCCGCCGTCCGCTTCGACCTGCGCGGCCAGCGGATCGAGCGTGTCGACACCCTGCTGCGTTTCGGCGGCCGTCAATCCGATCGATCCCGGCGCGACCTTCTTGCGCCGGACGGCCTTCTTCTTTGCCATCAGCGGTCAGAATACAAGATCGGCGATTACGTCGTCCTACGATTCACCACAAAGATCACTACGATGCAAAGATCACAAAGGACCTCTGTGATCTTCGTACCGTAGTGATCTTCGTGACTAGGCCGTAGTCCGTCGACGCGAAACTCATAGCATCCCGGGGTGACGAGAATGCGCCCGTCCTTCGAAAAGAACAGGCTGTTGGGCAGAAGGATGTCCGCGCCTTTGAATTGCACGGTGGCGATCTTCTCGCCGATGCCGTCGTAGACGTACGTGAACGGCTGCGTCAGCGCGATCCAGAGCCGCCCTTGCCGATCGACGCCGGCCGTTCGGATCGCCGGCGGGATCAGCGGCAGGAGGTCGCCCTCGCCGGTCGTCCGCTTCGGCCATCGCGCGGGCATCGTTCGCACGTACTCGTCGACCTCAGGACCTTCAATGTGCCGCTCGAACAGCAGCCGTCCAGTGCCGTCGTACTTGCGGAACATCGGGACTCCGGCGCTGAAGACGAAATAGAACCCGCCGGAGGGATCGATGAGGGGCAATCCGGCATTCAGGCCGAGATGCACATCTGGATCCGATTCCTGTCCGGTCGCACGCAGTTCGCCGAATGCGCGAATCGGCTGTCCGAAGGGACCGAGTTCCGAGATCAGCGCGCCGGTCTCGGCCTGGTTGATGAGGACGCTGTGGCCGGTGAACTGGATCGAGCCGATTCCGTTGAGGACCATCGTACCCAGCGTGATGCGCGCGACCTCGCGCGAGAGCAGCGTGAAGCCCGACATCCGTACGCCCTCCGCCGTGAACATCTGGATGCGCTGTTTTCGAAGCGGCGCGTCGGCGATCACGAACGTGCCATGCGCCGCATCGATATCAAAGGCGGTGGGATCCAGCACGCGTCCGGTTTCGGCGCCGATCTCCACGATCTTCTTCGCCGCATCCTGGGCGATCGTGAACACGGCATGTCCGCGGCGGTCGAAGATGAAGTATTGCCCGGCGTCGGTCTCCTGGAACGCCATCGGCTCGCGGAACGAGCCGGCGATGTGCGCGGGGATGCCTCCGGTGGACTGCAGGATCTGGACGCGCGCCCGGGCAGGCGCCGCAAGCGTTGCGAGGAGGATCGCGCCAGCCGTGAAGGCCCGCATGAATAGACCCGCTGCCGCGACCCCCGCGTCGCGCCTGCTAGTACCGTGCTATCTGCTGAATCGCGGCAAGCACGTCCGCCGACTGCGGAAGGATCGCCTCTTCGAGATCCGGAAAGTAGGCGACCGGCGTGTCCAGTGCTGCCACGCGGCGGACGGGCGCGTCGAGATACTCGAACAGCTCGCCGGCGATGCGCGCGCCCAACTCGGCGCCGAAGCCGCACGTCAGCTGATCTTCGTGCGCGATGATCACGCGGTTCGTCTTCTTGACGGCGGCGCCGATTGTGCCCCAGTCGATCGGCGCAATCGTGCGCAGATCGACGACCATGACGCTGATGCCGTCCTTTTCAGCCTGCTGCGCGGCGAGGAGCGAGCGCTGCACGAGCGCGCCCCACGTCAGCACGACGACATCGGTTCCCTCGCGGCGGACGGACGCCTTCCCGAATGGCACCATGTACTCCGGTCCCGGATAGACGCCTTTGTTGTACGTCTGGCGATACAGATGCTTGTGCTCGAGGAACATCACCGGATCGTCGCAGCGGATCGCCGTTCTCAGCAGTCCCGCCGCATCCTGCGCGTTCGAGGGAAACGCGATCCGGATGCCAGGGCAGTGCGCGAAGATGCTCTCGCCCGACTGCGAGTGGTACGGGGCGCCGCCCCGCAGGTAGCCGCCGATCGCGGTGCGGACGACCATCGGACACGAGAACGCGTTGTTCGAGCGGTAGCGCAGCATCGACATTTCGTCGCGCAGCTGCATCATCGCGGGCCAGATGTAGTCGAAGAACTGGATCTCGACGACCGGCTTGATGCCACGCGTCGCCATGCCGATCGCGCGGCCGATGATGTTCGCTTCGGCGAGCGGTGAATTGAACACGCGCGTGCTCCCGAACGCGCGCTGCAGGCCGTGCGTCACCTTGAACACGCCGCCTTTGCCCGAGACCTTCTCGAGCGCCGTTTCGCGCGTGCAGTCGGCGACATCTTCGCCGAAAACCACGATGCGCGGATCGCGCGCCATTTCATCTTTGAGCGTGCGATTGATCGCGGCGACCATCGTGTCGGGCTTGCCTTCGGATGCGGGCTGCGTACTGAATGCGGAAGAGGTGGGATCGACGTCCGGCGAATATACGTAGAGACCGACGGTGTCCCGGGCCGGCTTCTCGGCCGTGATGGCGCGATCGGCGGCGGCGGCGATCTCCTCCTCCGTCTCGCGGACGATAGCCTTCAGCTCGGATTCGCTCGCGACGTCCTCGGAGACGAGGAACGCCGCGAGCTTCGTAATCGGATCGCGCTTGGCTTCCGCCGCCCGCTCTTCGGCCGGTTTGTACAGCTTCTCGTCGTCCGACAACGAATGCGAGTACGGGCGGGTGACTTTGGCGTGGACTAGGGCAGGACCCCTCCGCTCGCGCGCGTACGCCACGGCCGCGGACATCGCCTTGTAGCTGGCGAGGAAATCGGTGCCGTCGACGCTCTGCACGAACAGCCCGGGGAACGACGACAGGAGCTTCGAGATGTCGCCGCCGGGTGTCTGCACCTCCACCGGCACCGAGATCGCGTAGCCGTTGTCCTCGACGAGAATGACGACGGGCAGTGTGAGCGTGCACGCCGAGTTGATCGCTTCCCAGAACTCGCCCTCGCTCGTGGCGCCTTCGCCGATCGACAAGTAGGTGACTTCGTCGGAAGTGAAGTGCGACTCGCGCCCTTCGATCGTGGTAATCTTCTCGAACAGCCGTCCGGCCTCCGCGCAGCCGATCGCGTGGAGGCTTTGCGTGCCAGTCGGGCTCGAGCCCGACACGATATTCAGCCGGCGGTGGCCCCAGTGGGACGGCATCTGGCGTCCGCCGGAATTCGGATCATCTTTCGCGCCGACGGCGCTCAGAAGCATCTCGAGCGGCGTCATGCCGAGCGCGAGGCACAGCGCGCGATCGCGATAGTACGCGTGGAACCAGTCGTGGCCCGCCTTGAGCACCATCCCGGCCGCTGTGAGCACGGCTTCGTGTCCGGCGCCGCTGATCTGAAAGAAAATCAGGCTCTGGCTTTTGAGCTGGATTTCCTTGTCGTCCAGCTTGCGGGACTGCACCATGATGCGGTACGCGCGCAGCAGATCCTGCGGAGACAGCCCCTCGTAGGCCGCCCTGGCGGGCTTGACGGCAGTCCCCTTCATCGCCGGCCATTATATAATCGGCCGGCTCTCCAATCTGCAATTGGCAATCGACCGCCCGAAAATCGGCAATCGCCAGTCGGCACTCGACAATGTCTACCACCGTCAGCCTCTATCGCTGGGACGAGCTCGCGCTCGAAAAGGTCACGGAGATGATTTCGCGCAAAATCGTCACCGGCGACCGCGAGATGCTCGCGCAGATTTATCTGAAAAAGGGTGCTCTCGTGCCGATGCACAATCACGAGAGCGAGCAGATGACCTACGTGCTGCAGGGCGCGCTGAAGTTCCTCATCGCCGGCGAGGAGATCACCGTCCGCGAAGGGGAGTGCCTTCACATTCCTTCCTGGATCGAGCACCAGGCGGAAGCGCTGGACGACACATTCGAGCTCGACGTCTTCGCGCCGATCCGCCAGGACTGGCTGGATGGCACGGATCATTATTTCCATCGCAAGTAGCGGCACGCGAAATCGTCATGCGGCGAACAGTTGAAAGCCGGCCGAGGTGAAGTCCGGATCGAACGCAAACGCCGTCGATACCTTCCGGCGCCGCATGACCAGAAAGCTGACGTGATCCACAAGACTCAGACGGCGTCGGCCTGGGCCGGTCCAGCGCGTGAATCGCAGCGGCGTGCAGCTCGGCATCCACCCACTCGACGGCAAAGTTCGCCGCGTCCCTCCCCAGTTTGTTGGCCGCCAAGAGCCCCAGCCGCGCCTGCAGCAATGCCACGGACTCGACGAGCACGTAGTTATGTGTGAGCAGATCCTCGCCGCTCTCGAGGATGGCTTGGAGAGACCGGACGGCGACGGCGTGATTCGGGTCGGCCGCGTCGGCCCACGCGTAGATCGCGGACGTATCGAGAAAGATCACTTGTCGAACGCCGCCGCCAGGGCCGCGTCGTGACGCTCAGAGATCGCCGACAGCCGACCCTGTTTCGAGCGGCCCGCGCGCACGGAGAGGAATGCCGCCGCGCGGCGCGGACGCTTGCGCGGGGCGGGATTGTTCAGCCCCGCCTCGACGAACTCACGTACCAGCGAAGAGTCGGACCGTTCCTGGCGGAACGCTTCCCGCCGAAGCGTCCGATAGGTTTCTTCGTCGAACTGCACCAAGCTGCGTCTCATGTCATCATCATGATGTAGATGCTGCCACCGCCGCCATCCGGACTCCACCGCAGATAGCGCCGCACGTGAGTCCGAGCCCCCCGATCGCGCCGTCGTTCGAGCCGAATGCGGCACGAGTCGCACTCGTCTGCGCCGCCAGTAAAGGCCTGGGGCGCGCGTGCGCCGAAGCGTTGGCCCGCGACGGCATGCACGTCGCCATCTGCGCGCGCGGCCGGCAGGCGCTCGACGAGGCGGCCGCCGCGATCGCGTCGAGCGGCGGCAGCGTGCTGCCGATCGACGGCGATCTCCGGCGCGCCGAAGACGTCACGCGCGTGATCGAGACGACGGTTGCCGCATTCGGCGGCCTCGACGTGCTCGTCACGAATAGTGGCGGTCCGCCGTCGGGTCCCTTCATGGCGCTCGACGAGCCCGCGTGGGTCGACGCGATCGACTCGCTGCTCCTCAGCGTCGTCCGCCTGTGCCGAGGTGCCGTTCCGCACATGCAGGCGCGCGGCGGCGGCCGCATCATCAACGTTACGTCGATCTCCGTGAAGCAGCCGATTGAGGGCCTGGTCCTCTCGAATTCGCTGCGCGCGGCCGTGGCCGGTCTGGCAAAGACCCTGTCGGTGGAGCTCGCGCCGCACAACATTCTCGTGAACTGCGTCGCGCCGGGCTACACGCGCACCGATCGCGTCGCCGAGCTGTCGAGTCAGGCCGCTGGCCGTGAAGGCGTCAGCCCTGACGTCGTCGAGCGGCGCATCATGGAGAGGATCCCGGTAGGACGAATGGGCCGGCCCGATGAGTTCGCCGCTGTCGTGGCATTCCTCGCCTCGCCCACGGCTTCATACGTGACTGGCGCGACCATCCAGGTCGATGGCGGCTGGACGCGCGGCCTCCTGTGAGAATCGCCGCGCGTGCCACACCAGCGCCCACACGTTGACGGCTGAGAGTACGACCGTCGCGTCGATGACGGTGAATCGGCGCGGCGGCAGGCTGAATCCCCGGCCAATCCCGTAAAAGAGAAAGAGGTTCAGCGCGAAGACGGCGCTCACGAGCACGAACGGCGCGCGCAGACGCGGCAGCAGTACCGCCGCGCCCGCCATCAACGGCAGCGCGAGATATAGATGGTTCTCGTGGACCTGCACGGAGAGTACAAAGTACGCGTGGACGGCGAGGGCGCCGGCCCCGAGCGCGATCGGAAACCGCGCGCGCCACGCCCGCCAGAACGTCCACGCCATGACGGCGCCGGCCATCAGCGTCGCGATCGGTTTGGGATTCGGATATCCGAGCGCGATGACGCGCGAGATGCCGAGAATGCGGACGGTCATGGTCCATGCCGCCCACGCGCCAAGATCGCGGATGGCGTACGACGCACGCAACACCCACGTCACGATCCACCAGAGATTCGCCGCCGTTCCCGACAGCATGTCGTGTCGGAACAGCGACGCGACGCCCTGCGCCACGTTTGGAAGCGCGTGGGCCCAGGCGAAAGGAAGGAGCAGTAGCGCAATTGTCGCGGCGCCCGAGGCCGCGCCCGCGAGCGCCGCCCGCGTCCGACGTCCTGCGCTTCTGTGGAGGAGCACGATCGCGACAATGGGCGCGACGAAGACCGCCTGCGCCTTCGTCATGGCCGCCAGCGCGAGCGCGATGCCGCAGAGCGCCGGGGACGGCGCGTCCGCCGCGACGAGCGCGGCCATGACAAGCGCCCCGACCCACGAGT
>WNGL01005900.1_pt1 | contig 14518 bp, 13 predicted proteins | sample 5400591 | NCBI WGS metagenome assembly WNGL01 (sample SAMN13153377, study PRJNA577476) | soil metagenome | isolation source: 80 cm soil or saprolite under Garry oak tree replicate 1 | place: USA:California | collected 2016-06-15
TCCCGATCCTAGTCGACCCCCCGCCGCCGGTCGAATCGGCGTTCGGTGGGAGGCGCCCCTACCGCTGCGTCGGGCCGGGCACCCGGGTGACGCCGCTCGAGAGGATGTTCTTCAGCTCCTCCGGGTCCGAGGACCTGCCCATCGCCTCCTCCAGCGTGATGAGCCGCTTCCCGAAGGCGAGCGCGAGGCTCTGGTTGAAGGTCTGCATCCCGAACTTCGACTGGCCCACCTGCATCTGCGAGTACACCTGGTGGATCTTGTCCTCGCGGATGAGGTTCCGGATCGCGGGGTTCGGGACCATCACCTCGATGATGAGGACGCGCCCCGGCCCGCCCGCCTTGGGCAGGAGGTTCTGGGTGAGCACGCCCTCGAGCACGAAGGAGAGCTGCGCCCGGACCTGGGGCTGCTGGTACGGGGGGAAGACGTCGAGGATGCGGTTGATGGTCTGCACCGCCGAGTTGGTGTGCAGGGTCGCGAAGGCGAGGTGGCCGGTCTCGGAGATGACGAGCGCCGCCTCGACCGTCTCGAGGTCGCGCATCTCGCCGACGAGCACCACGTCGGGATCCTGGCGCAGGATGTACTTGAGCGCCTTCTTGAACGAGACGGTGTCCGCGCCCACCTCGCGCTGGTTCACGAGGCAGTTCTTGTGTGGGTGCAGGTACTCGATCGGATCCTCGATCGTGATGATGTGCTCGTGCCGGTCGGTGTTGATCTTGTCGACGATCGACGCGAGCGTCGTCGACTTGCCGGAGCCGGTCGGGCCCGTCACCAGGATGAGGCCGCGCGGCTTCCTCGCGAGGTCGGTCACGATGGGCGGGAGCCCCAAGTCGGCGAAGGTGAGGATCTTGAAGGGGATGGTCCGGAAGGCGCCGGCGACCGCCCCGCGCTGCATGAAGACGTTCGCGCGGAAGCGGGAGAGCCCCTTCACGCCGAAGGAGAGATCGAGCTCCGACTCCTCCTCGAATTTGTGCTTCTGGGCGTCGGTGAGGATCGAGTAGCAGAGCTGCTTCGTGTCCACCGGCGAGAGGGGCGGGGTCTTCAACGGGACGAGCTTGCCGTCGATGCGGAGCTGCGGGGGCGAGCCGGTCGTAATGTGGAGGTCGGAGGCCCCCTTCTCGACCATCGCCTTGAGCAGCTGGTGCAGGTTCGCCACGGGAGACCTTCTTCTCCCCGCTCCGCGCGGAGCGCGGGAGGGGCAACGGGGGTGGGGCGCTAGAACTTGTCCGGCGCCGTGTTGCCGATCGCCTCGGCGAGGGTCGTCATGCCTTCCTTCACCTTGGAGAGGGCGGCCATGCGCAGGGTGCGGAACCCGAGCCGGATCGCCTCCTGCTTCAGCTCGGCCGCGGAGCAGCCCTGGATGATGAGCTCCTTCAGCCCGTCCCACAGCGGCATGACCTCGTACACGGCGACGCGCCCCTTGTAGCCGCGATCGTTGCAGAGCTTGCAGCCGCCCGGCGCGAAGGGCTGGAAGGTGCCGATCTCCTCCGCCGAGAACCCGGCGTCGACGAGCGCCTGGTCCTCCACCCCCTCCGCCGGCTTCTTGCACTCCGGGCAGAGCTTGCGGCAGAGCCGCTGCGCCACGATCGCGTTGAGCGAGGCGGTCACGAGGAAGGGCTCGATGCCCATGTTGAGGAGGCGCGAGACGGTGCCCGGCGCGTCGTTCGTGTGCAGCGTGGAGAGCACGAGGTGGCCGGTGAGCGCCGCCTTCACGCCGATCTCGGCCGTCTCGAAGTCGCGGATCTCGCCGACCATGATGATGTCGGGGTCCTGCCGCAGGAAGCTGCGGAGGGCGGCCGCGAAGTTGAGGCCGATGTCCTCGTGCATCTGCACCTGGTTGATGCCGAAGAAGTTGAACTCGACCGGGTCCTCGGCGGTGGAGATGTTCCAGGCGACCTCGTTCAGCTTGGAGAGCGCCGAGTAGAGCGTCGTCGTCTTCCCCGAGCCGGTGGGGCCGGTGACGAGCACCATGCCGTACGGGCGATCGATCGCCTCCAGGAACTCCTTGAGCTGCCCCTCCTCGAAGCCCAGCCTCGTCATGTCGAGCTGGAGGTTCGACTTGTCGAGGAGCCGCATCACGACCTTCTCCCCGAACAGCGTCGGGCAGATCGAGACGCGGAAGTCCATCTCCTTCCCCTTGCCGAGCTTCAGCTTGATGCGGCCGTCCTGCGGGAGGCGGCGCTCGCTGATGTCGAGCTCGGACATGATCTTGAGGCGGGAGATGATCGCGTTGCGGAGCTTCATCGGCGGCTTCATCACCTCGTAGAGCACGCCGTCGATGCGGAAGCGGACGCGGAAGTCCTTCTCGTAGGGCTCGACGTGGATGTCGGAGGCCCCTTTCTTGATGGCGTCGAGGAGGATGAGGTTCACCAGCTTGACGACCGGCGCCTCCTCCGCGCTCTTCTCGAGGTCGACGACGTTCATGTCGTCGCCATCCGCCTCGACGATCGAGACCTCCGAGTCGTCGAACCCGGACATCACCTCGTCGAGGTCCGGCCCCTTCTCCGCGTAGTACCGCTCGATGGCCTCCCTGATGGCCTGCTCGGAGGCGACCACCACCTCGACGTTGTAGCCGGTGAGGAACTTGATCTCGTCGACCGCGAAGATGTTCGACGGGTCGCTCATCGCGACGATGAGCGAGGAGCCGGCGCGGTTCACCGGGATGACCTGGTGCTTCTCGGCGGTCGCCTTCGGGATGAGCTTCAGCACGTCGTCGTCGATGTCGAAGTCCTTCAGCGAGATCGCCGGGACCCCGTACTGCTTCGACAGGAAGTTCGTGAGGTCGTTCTCGGCGATCGCGCCCTGCTTCACGAGCAAGGAACCGATGCGCCCGCCCGTCTTCCGCTGCTCGTCCTGCGCCTTCTGCAGCTGCTGCAGGGAGATGAGGTTATCCCGCACCAGGAGTTCGCCGAGACGTCCGGACATGCGCGTGTGACCTCGTAGGTTTCGAGCGGGCGACCGCCCGCTCAGGCGTTCGACCTTAGCAGGCGGCTCGCGAGAGGGTCAAGGCGGGTCGCAAGTGGAAGTCCGCGGATTCACTCGCGGAACCCGGTGTCCCTCGGGTCCCCTACGCGTCGCGGCGTGCCGCGGCGAGCGCGGCCCGGGCGCGGTCCACGTCGCGAGCGATCTGGGCGCGCAGGGCGTCCACCGACGGGAACCGGCGCTCCTCGCGGAGCCGCTCGAGGAACGCGAGCCGGATCGGCTCGCCGTAGAGGTCTCGTCCGTCGAAGTCGAGGAGGTGCGCCTCCGCCACCACCGCGGCGCCCGCCTCGACCGTGGGCTTCACGCCGACGTTGCAGACGCCACCGTGCTCCGCGCCGCCCTCCGGGCCGCGCGGCCCGTGGCGTCCGCCGACCACCGCCCGCACCACGTACACCCCGTTCGCCGGCAGGAGCGCCCCGGTCTCCACGTTCGCGGTGGCGAACCCGAACCCGCGCCCGCGCCCCGCCCCGCGCGCCACGACGCCGTCGAGGTCGTACGGGCGGGTGAGGAGCAGCGACGCCGCCTCGACGTTCCCCTCGAGGAGGAACTCGCGGATCTTCGTGGAGGAGACCACGAGGCCGTCCGCGGTCACCGGGTCGACGACGTGCAGGAGCACACCCGACGCGGCGAGGAGGGCGCGGAGCGAGTCCACCCGCGCGCGCTCGTGCCCCGCGGTGAAGTCGTACCCCACGACGACCTCCGCGCAGCCGAGCCGCGCGACGAGGTCGCGGGAGACGAACTCCGCCGCGGGGGTGCGCGCGTAGTCGAGGTCGAAGGGCTGGACCACCGTCGCGTCGATCCCCTGCGCGTCGAGCAGCTCGAGCTTGCGCGGCAGCGCGGTGACGAGCGGCGGCGCGAGCGAGGGGCGGAGCACCCGGACGGGATGGGGATCGAAGGTGAGTACCGCGGACCGGGCCCCCCGCGAGGCGGCGCGCGCACGGGCGAGGGCGATGAGCCGCTGGTGGCCGAGGTGGACCCCGTCGAAGTTGCCTATCGCGACGGCGGAGCCGCGCAGCGACCCGCGCTCAGCCGCCTCCTCGAGCGAGCGGAGGATCTCCACGGCGAGGTTCATAGGACCGCCTGCCCCTGGGAGTCAAACTTGGACTTGGACTTGGACCTGGACTTGGTCCTCGACCTCGACCAGGTCCAGGTCGGCCTACAAGAACTTCCGGGTGAACGCCCGGGGCAGCAGCGCCCCGAGCGTCGTCTCCACCCGCCGCCCGCGCGCGCCGAGGAGCACCACCGGCAGGTCCGGCCCGGCGAGCTCCGCGAGGGTCTGCAGGCAGGCGCCGCAGGGCGGGATCGGCTCGGCGGCGGGACCTGCGACCACCAGCGCGTCGAGCTTCCGGGCCCCGGCGACGACCGCGGCGCAGGCGGCGACGCGCTCGGCGCAGAGCGTGAGCCCGTAGCTCGCGTTCTCGACGTTCGCGCCGGCGTGCACGACGCCGCCGGCGAGCACGGCCGCGCCCACCCGGAACCCGGAGTACGGGGCGTGGGCGTTCCTGCGGGCCGCCCGCGCGGCACGGGCGAGTCGTTCCTCTACGCGGGGGGACACTCGCCTCGCCTCCGCTCGGCTCGCGCCCCCCCGGTCCCCCCGCTCGCTCTGGGGCCGGCTCATCCGCCTGCCCCGGCGCTCGCCAGCACCTCAGGCTCCCTGCAGGAAGCGCGCGATCGCGAGCTCCGCCTCGAGCGGGATCTCGACGAACCGCACGTGCGCGCCGAAGAGCTCGCCCTCGCGCGAGACGCGCAGCACCTCGCCCACCGCGCGGATCTCCTCCTTGCCGCCCGGCACGAGGAACCGGACCTCGATCTTCGAGCCCGCGGGCGGGTGGTACGCGTCGAAGAAGACGCCGCCGAGGGCCAGGTTGCCGCTGTACGTCTCGTACGACCCGCCGACCGCGGCGTCACGGACGAGCAGCTCGATCGGCACGCGCCGGCTGTCCCGGCGATCGTCGTCCCCCGGCGCGCTCGCGCCCGGGCCCCGCTTCTCGTCGCTCATCGCCCGGCTCCTTTCGGTGGACGGGACCGAGGCTAGCGCGCCCCGGGGCCCCGTTCAACGCGTCGCGCGACCGAGGAAGCCGGTCACGAGGGTCGTGAGCCGCTCCTCGACCTTCGCCGCGGTCGCGGTGACCTCGGCGTGCGAGAGGGTCCGCCGCGCGAGCCCGGCGGCGAGGTTCGTCACGACCGAGATCCCGGCCACCGGGACCCCCATGTGGCGTGCCGCGATCACCTCCGGCACGGTGGACATTCCGACCACGTCGGCGCCGATCGCGCGGAGCATCCGGATCTCCGCGGGCGTCTCGTAGGACGGCCCGAGCATGCAGGCGTAGACGCCGGAGCGGAGCGCGATCGCCTTCGCCGCCGCGACCTCGTCGAGCAGCGCGCCGAGCCGAGGATCGTAGGCCTCGGTGAGGTCCGGGAAGCGCGGGCCGATCCGCTCGTCGTTCTCGCCGACGAGCGGGTTCAGGCCGGAGAGGTTCACGTGGTCGACGATCCGCACGAGGTCGCCCGGGGCGAAGGACGGGTTCACGCCGCCGGCGGCGTTCGTGACGAGGAGGAGCTTCACCCCGAGGCCGCACAGCACCCGCGCGCCGAAGGCGATGTCGTCGGCCCCGAACCCCTCGTAGCCGTGAGCCCGGCCGAGCATCGCGACGACCGGGACCGGGCCGGAGTCGGTCGGGAGGTCCCCGACCACCAGCTCGGCGGGGTGGCCCGGGACCTTCGACACCGGGAACTCGGGGATGAGCTCGTACGGGAGCACCGTCGCGCGCTCGAGCTTCCGGGCGAGGCCGGAGAGGCCCGAGCCGAGGACGATGCCCGCGGCGGGCGCGGCGTCGGTGCGCCCGCGCACCCAGGCGAGGGCGTAGGCGAGCCGGGTGGAGAGGTCGGGCGGCTTGGTCATCGGTCACCTCCGTCTTCGATCCGCTCGAGCAGGAGCGGCGGCGGGTCGGCGCGCTCGGCGCCGATCCGGAACGCCCGGGCGAGGCGCGCGGCGACCCGCTCCTGCGGCTCGCTGCGATCGCCCTCGTGGACGGTGCAGAGCGGCTCGGCGCGCTCGACGCGGTCGCCGATGCGCCGGTGGACGACGATCCCGACCGCCGGGTCCACGCGGTCCTCGATCTTCGCCCGGCCCGCCCCGAGCGCGACGGCGGCGAGGCCGATCGCCTCTGCGTCGATCGCGCGCACGAAGCCCGCGGCGGGCGCCGCCACGTCGTACGTGCGGGGCGCGCGCGGCAGGCGGCCCGGGTCGCGGAGGAACGCGGGGTCTCCGCCCTGGGCGCGGACGATCTCCTCGAGCTTCGCGAGCCCGCGCCCGTCCGCGATCGCGCCCTCGATCGCGCGGCGGGCGGAGGGCCCGTCGGCGACCCCCCCGCCCAGCCGCAGCATCTCGGCACCGAGCGCGACCGTCACCTCGCGGAGGTCGGGCGGTCCGCCGCCCCGGAGGAGGTCGACCGCCTCGAGCACCTCGAGCGCGTTCCCGACCGCGCGGCCGAGCGGCTGGGACATGTCGGTGAGGAGCGCGGCGACGCGCTTGCCGGCCGCGCGGCCGATGCCGGCGAGGGTGCTCGCGAGGGCGCGTGCCTCGGCGGCGGACTTCATGAACGCGCCCGGCCCCACCTTCACGTCGAGCACGAGCCCGTCGATCCCCTCGGCGAGCTTCTTCGACATGATCGAGGCGGCGATGAGCGGGATCGACTCGACCGTCGCGGTCACGTCGCGCAGCGCGTAGAGCCGCCCGTCCGCGGGCGCGAGGCGCGCGGTCTGCCCGACGAGGCACGCCCCCACGTCCCGCACCAGCGCGCGGAAGCGGTCGGGCGGGAGGTCGGTGCGAAAGCCGGGGATGGCCTCGAGCTTGTCGAGCGTCCCGCCGGTGTGGCCGAGGCCGCGGCCCGAGATCATCGGGACCTTCACGCCGCACGCCGCCACGAGGGGCGCGAGCGCGATCGAGACCTTGTCCCCGACGCCGCCGGTGGAGTGCTTGTCCACCTTCGGGCCGGGGACCTCGGAGAGGTCGAGGACGTCGCCGGAGCGGAGCATCGCGTCGGTGAGGGCCGCGACCTCGGCCGCGTCCATGCCGCGGAAAAAGACCGCCATGCAGAAGGCGGCCATCTGGTAGTCGGGGACCTCGCCGCGGGTGAACCCGTCCACGAGCGCGGCCAGGTCCGCGGCGGGGATCGCGCGCCCGTCCCGCTTCGCGTGGATGACCTCGTACGGGCGCAAGATCGTGGCCCCCGCTACCAGAGGATCGAGTCCACCATCTCGTCGACCATGTCGCCGAGCTTGTCGATCCCGTGGGACTTCGAGAGGAAGCCGTCGGCGCCCGCCTGCTCGGCGATCTCCTGCAGCTCGTCGTCCGCCTTCGAGCTGAAGAGGATGATCGGGATCTTCTCGGTGTGGAAGTCCTGCTTCAGCACCCGGACGATGTCCTTCCCCGAGATGTCCGGCATCATGAGGTCGGTGAGGATGATCTCGGGCTGGAACGCGTCGAGCTGGGACTGGAACTCGAGCAGGTTCGAGGCGATCGCGACCTTGTAGCCGCGGTCCTCGAGCACGGCCTTCTCCATCTCGAGGGTGATGGTCGAGTCGTCGAGCAGGAGGATCTTCTTCTTCTCGGCCATGTCTCGATCAGAGCGCGGCGAGCGCGTACTCGGCGGCGCGGGCGAACGCAGCCCCGTCCTCCGGGATGTCCGGATAGTAACCCAGGAACGCCTGCCGCCTGCCGGCGGGGAGGCGGCGGTGCGCGTCGAGGGCGTTCCGATAGGCGAGGCGCGCCCGGTCTACGTCCTTCTGGGCTTCCCGGCAGCGCCCCAGGTAGTAGTGGGCCAGGATGAGGTCGGGATCGAGGAAGAGCGCGCGGGCGAGCTCGAGCGCCGCCCCCTCCGCGTCGCCCCCGGCGAGCAGGTGGATCCCGTAGAAGAGGTGGGCCTCGGCGCTGAGCGACTCGACCTGCAGCGCGGCGAGGTAGCAGGCGCGGGCGCGGTCGGGCTGCCGCAGGATCCCGTACAGGTTCGCGAGGGTGAGGCGGACCGCGAGGTCCTCGCCGGCCCGCTCGAGCAGCCGCTCGAGCAGCTCGCGCGCGGCGCCGAACCGGCCCTCCGCGAAGAGCGCGACCGCGCCGTCGAGGAACTCCTGCGGCGCGAGCGGCGGCGATCCCGGGCCGGGCGGCTGCGGCTCCGGCGCGAACGCGGCGGAGGCCGAGCGGCGCGCGCCGGCGGCGGGCGCGGGGCGCCGGACGTCGACGTGGGTCACCGGCGGCGGCGAGAGCGGGACCTGCCGCGGGCGGGCCGGTGCGGCCGCCGCGGGGCGGGAGGGGCCCGACGGGCGCCGGTAGAGGAACGCGCCCGCCACCTCCGCGAGCTCGAACCCCTCGAAGAGCCGGAAGAGCGACTCCGAGTACCCGAGGAACAGGTACGCGCTCGGCGCGAGCGCGTTGTGGAACTGGGTGAGCACCTGCTGCGTCGTCGAGGTGTCGAAGTAGATGATGACGTTGCGGCAGAAGATGACGTCGAAGCCGCCGCCGTCCGCGGGGCGCGGGAACGCGGAGGACACGAGGTTGTGCGGCCGGATCGCCGCGACGTACCGGCGCAGCGTGGGCCGCACCACGAAGCGGTCGGCCTCCGCCGCGAACCACCGCTCGAGCAGCGGAGCGGGGATCTCGCGGGCGCGGCGGTGCTCGTAGCTCCCGCGCACCGCGAAGGCGACCGCCTCCGGGTTGAGGTCCGTCGCGAGGACGTCCACCTGCTCCGGCTCGAAGCCGGACTCCGCGAGCGCCATCGCGATCGAATACGGCTCCTCGCCGGTCGCGCACCCCGCCGACCAGATCGCGAGCTTCCGCCCCCCGCCGCGGACGCGGGCGAGGAGCGGGGGCAGGAGCGCCTCGAGCGCCCGGAACTGCCGCTCGTCGCGGAAGAAGTTGGTCTTGCCGACGGTGACGAGCGGGAGGAGCCGGCGCAGCTCGTCGGCGCCCTGGTCCGACCGGAGGAGCGCGACGTAGGCGCGCGGGTCCGCGATCGTCCCCACGAGCTCCTCGAGCCGCGCCGCGACCGCGATCTTGAGGGCCGAGTAGCTGTCCTGGCGGACGTGGAGCCCGACCCGCTCCTTGAGGAGCGCCGCCAGGTCGACGAGCAGCTCGGTGGCGATCGCGATCACCGGGTCAGCTCCGAGAGCGCGCGCGGGATCTCGTCGATCGGGAGGACCCGCTCCACCGCGCCGAGCTCGATCGCGGCGCGCGGCATCCCGAAGACCGCGCTCGTCGACTCGTCCTGCGCGAGGGTCGTGCCGCCCCCGTCCCGGATCGCGCGGAGCCCCTCCGCCCCGTCGCGCCCCATCCCGGTGAGGATCACCCCGCACACCCGCGGCCCGTACGCGCGCGCAGCGGAGAGGAAGAGGGGCGTCACCGACGGCCGGAAGGTGTCCACCGCGGGGGCGTCGGAGAGCCGGACGAACCCGTCGCCGACGAGCAGGTGGCGCCCCGTCGGCGCGAGCAGCACCCGCCCGGCGACGAGCGCCTCGCCGTCCTTCCCCTCGTGCACGTCGAGCCGCGCCTCGCTCGCGAGCCAGCTCGCGAGCCCCTCGGTGAAGCCGTCGGCGATGTGCTGGACGATCGCGATGGGCACCGGGAACCCGGGCGGCAGGCCGCGCAGGAGCGCGGCGAGCGCGCGGGGACCGCCGAGCGACGCGCCGATCACCACCAGCTCGGCGCGGGAGGTACGCCGGCGCGGGGTGGTGGCGGCGCGCTCGCGGAGCCCGCGCACGTGCCGGATCACCTTCACGCCGGCGAGGAGCCGCAGGCGCGAGCGGAGCAGCCGGCCGTACTCCTCGAGGTCGGTGGTCGCCTGGGGCTTCTCCAGGATGTCGAGGGCGCCGAGCGAGAGGGCCCGGAACCCGACCGCCTCCTCGCGGTTGGCGGTGAGCACGAGGATCGGCGTGGGCGTGTCCGCCATGATCCGCGCGATGCCCGAGAACCCGTCGGCGTCGGGCATGTTGAGGTCCATCGTGATGACGTCGGGCTTCAGCTGGTCGGCCTGGGCGGCCGCCTCGTTCCCGTCCGCCGCGACCGCGACGACCTCGAAGCCGGGCTCCGCCGCGACGACGCGCGCGAGCAGCTCGCGGAAGAGCTCGGAGTCGTCCGCCACGAGGACGCGGATGGGCCGATCGAGCCCGAGCGTCACGCGCCCACCCCGGTCAGCCGCTCGAGCGTCCCCGCGAAGCTCTCCGCCTCGAGCTCGCCCTTCACGAGGTACGCGTCGGCCCCGGCATCGACGCCGCGCCGCCGCTCCTCCGGCGCGGAGAGGGACGAGAGGATCACGATGGGGAGCTTCACGAAGCGCGGCGTCGCCTTCACGCGGCGGGTGAGGTCGATGCCGTCGAGCACCGGCATCTGCACGTCGGTGAGGAGCGCGTGGTACGCGCCGTTCTGCAGCTTCTGCCAGCCGTCCTCTCCGTCGACCGCCTCGTCCACCTCGTGCCCGAGGGACCGGAGCAGCGCCGCCTCGGCCTCGCGCGCGATGGCGCTGTCGTCCACGAGCAGGATCCGCAGGCGCTTCCGGTCGCGGCCGCGGCTCATCGCGGGCGAGGCGAGGCGGCGCGCGGCCGCGACGATGTCCGGGGTGGAGAGGAGGAGCGCCACGCGCCCGTCCTCGAGGGCGGCCGCCCCCGTGACGAACCGCATCCCCTTCAGGAACGCGCCCGGCGCCTTCACCGCGACCTCGCGCTCGCCGAAGAGCCCGTCCACCACCACCGCGGCCCCCTCCGACGCGTGCGACACGTACGCGACGAGCGGCCGCTTCGTGCGCGGGCCGCCGTTGAGCGACAGGAGCGGCCCGAGGGCGACCACCGGCATGAGCCGGCCGCGGTAGCGCACCGCCCGGATCCCCGCCACCTCGGTGATGTCCTTCGGGTCGAGCCGTCCCACGCTGTCCACGTCCACCGCGGGCAACCCGTACACGTCCTCGTCGATCCGGACGAGGAGGACCTTCATGAGCGAGAGCGACTGCGGCATGCGCAGCGTGAAGCGCGCGCCCTTGCCCGGCTCCGACTCGACCGCGACCGACCCGCCGAGCGAGGTGACGCGCTTGCGCACCACGTCGAGCCCGACGCCGCGCCCGCTCGTCTCGCCCGCCTGCTCCTGGGTGGAGAAGCCGGGCATGAAGATGAGGTCGAGCGCCGCCCGCGCGGAGAGGCTCGCCGCCTGCTGCTCGCCGATGATCCCCTTCTTCAGCGCGGCGGCGCGGATCTTCTGCGGGCTGACGCCCCGCCCGTCGTCGTCGACGGTGACGGCGAGGAGGTCCCCGTCGGTGCGGGCCGAGATCGTCACCTTGCCGAGGCGGGGCTTGCCCGCGGCGGCGCGCTCCTCGGGCGCCTCGATCCCGTGGTCGACGCAGTTGCGGACGAGGTGCACGAGTGGGTCGTTCAGCGAGAGCAGGATCGTCTTGTCGACGCCGGTCTCGCCTCCCTTCACGACGCACTCGACGTCCTTCCCCTGCTCGCGCGCCATGTCGCGCACCGCGCGGGGGAAGCCGCCGAGGACGCCGGAGAGCGGGATCAGCCGCGCGTTCCCGATCTGCTCGGCCAGCAATCCGAACTGCGCCTGCGCGGAGGACGAGGCCTCGGTCTGGGCGCGCGCGAACCGGAAGGTGTCGGAGCGGAGCAGGTGGACGTCGCCCTCGACCTGCTCGAGGAGCCGGGAGGCGCGCTCGGCGCGAAGCGTCTCCGCGAGGGCGATGATCTTGTCGGAGAGGCGGGCCCAGCGGGCGAAGAGCCCGTTCAGCTCGCGCGAGCGCCGGAGGGAGCGGGCCCCCTCGACGAGCATGTCGCCCGCGAGCGCGGCGATCTCGTCGAGCCGGTCCACGTCGACGCGGATCGACGCGATCTTCGCGCCGAGGTCCGCCTTGGGCGGCTCGGCCTTGGCCGCGTCGGGGTCGCCGGGCCGCTCGGGCGCCTTCACGGCCGGCGCGGCCTCCGCGCCGCGCGTGCGGCCGGGCGCCGTCCCTGCCGGCGCGGCCGCGAGGGCCGGGGTCGGCGCGGCGATGAGGTTCCGGAGCGCGGCGGTGAGCTTCGCGGCGCCCTCGCCGCCGTCGGCGGGCGACTCGAGCATCGGCACGATGACGTCGCAGGCTTTGAGGAGCGCGTCGAGCCGGTCGCCGGCGCCCTCGGCGGGGAGGGCCTTCAGCACGTCCTCGGCCGCGTGGACCACCGACGAGATCCCGACGAAGCCCATCATGCGGGCCTCGCCCTTCAGCGTGTGCAGCTCGCGGGCGAGCTCCTCGCGCACCTCCGCAGACCCGCCGCCGCGCTCGAGCTCGAGCAGCGCGGACGAGATCTTCTCCATCCGGTCCGCGGTGGTCTCGCGGAACCTCGGGAGGAGCTTCTGGCGGATCTCTTCGGAGACGCCCATGGAGCGGGTCGAGAGGCCGGGGGAGGAGGGGAGCTAATCGACCCTGAACCGCCGCACGAGCTCGGCGAGCCGCTCGGCGAGCTTCGTCAGCTCCGCCGCGGCGCCGGTCGCCTGCTTCGACCCGGCCTGCGCCTGGCGGGTGACCTCCTCGATCTCCGACATGGACTGCACGACCTGCTCGGTCGCGGTCCGCTGCTGCTGGGTGGCGAGGTGGATCACGCGCGCCGCGTCGCTCGTCTCCTGGATGCCGGCGAGGATGCCCGAGACGTTCTGCATCGCGTTCGAGCCGAGCTTCTCGCCCTCGGACGCCTCGCGCTTGTTGCCGTCGGAGGCCTCCTTCGCGGCGTGGGTCGCCTCCCGAATCTCGGTGATGAGGTTCTTGATCTCCTTCGTCGACTCCATGACGTTCTCGGCGAGCCGCCGCATCTCCGCCGCGACGATCGAGAAGCCGCGCCCCGTCTCGCCCGCCTTCGCGCCCTCGAGCGCGGCGTTGAGCGCGAGCAGGTCGGAGCGGTCGGCGATCTCGTCGATGACCTCGACCACCGTGCCGATCCGCTCGACGCGCTTCGAGAGCTTCGCGATGGCGTCGTCCACCTCGATCGCGTTGTGGCGGACCTTCTCCATCGACAGCATGAACGCCTTGATGGCGCCCTCGCCCTGGCGGCCGCCGGAGAGCGTCTGCTCGGCGATCGAGGCCACCATCTGCGCGTTCTCGGCGATCTGGTGGCTCGCGCCCTTCAGCTCCTCCATCGTCGCGGTCGTCTCGTGGATCGCGGACGCCTGCGCGCTCGTGGAGGACTCGTTCTGCGTCGCGGCGGCCAGCACCTCGGACGAGGAGGTCGAGAGCTGGAGCGCCGCCTCGCGGATCTCGGTGACGAATTTCTTCAGCGTCTCCATCACCTGCCCGACGCCGGCGATGAGCGGCGCCAGGGCGGAGTCGGCGACGCCGATCCGGAGCCCGCCGGTGAGGTCGCCCTGGATGACGAGCTTCACCATCGCCTCGATCGCCTCGTCGACGCCGGCGGAGACGACCTCGATGCGCTGGCGCGCCTCGGCGATCTCCGCCTCGACGTGGTCGGCGCTCGCGTTGACCGCCCGCGCGACGTCCGCGAGCGGGCCGCCCTCGAAGGCGGAGAGATCCAGGCGCCTTCCGTACTGGCCGACGGAGAACTCACGGAGGACGGCGACGATCTCGTCGCTCGCGGCCGCGCCGTTCCGCTTCTTCGCAGCCGCCTTCGGCGGCGCCTTCCTGGACTGCGTCTGGGTGTCGCGCATCGTCATGGCCTCACGGGGTCGCCTCGTGCGCCGGGACGCCGGGGCGCTCGCGCACGAGGGTGGGGAGATCGACGAGGAGCATTGGCACCTCGTCGACCAGCACGAAGCCGCTCACCGCGCCGGACGAGAGGCAGGCGGCGGCAAAAGCGGGCAAGGGGTGCACGTCGACGTCGGGGACGCTGCGGATGCCGATCACCTGATCGACGACGAGGACCCGCTCGGTCCCCGGCTCGTCACCGGAGACCACGATCCCGCGGGTCTGCTCGAAGGGGGTCCCGAGCGCGCTCTCGCAGACGAGATCGTCGGGCGGCGACGCCGCCACGCTCCCGATGCGGACTGCGTCGTGGACGACCGCCGCGAACACCCGCACGCCCACCTGGAACATCAGGATCTCGCTGCTCGCCTCGGTCACGCGTGGGAGCTCCCGGCGGGCACGGCGCGCGCGCGCGCGGTGTCGACCAGCCTGGGGAGATCGAGGATCGCGATGGGACCGCTCTTGTCCCGGCCGACCGCGGAGAGGAACTCGGCGACGCCGGACGACTCGGAGGGAGGCGGCTCGAGGTTCTTCCGGGCGATCGCGACGAGCCCCTCGACGCCCTCGCTCACGACGGCGACCTTCCAGGGGCCGCAGTGCACGATCGCCGCCCGGGTGGAGGCGCGGATCGGGATCGCGGGCTGGTTCACCAGCTGGCCGACGTCGAGGACGGGCAGCACCTCTCCACGATGAGTGAAGACGCCCGGGAGGAACGACGGCGCCGCCGGCAGCCGGGTGAGCGGCCCGAGCCGCACGACCTCCGAGACGAGCGGCGCCTCGAACGCGTAGCGCCCGCCGATGAGGCGCAGGCAGAAGAACCAGGCCTCGGGGGC
>WNGL01011164.1_pt1 | contig 14516 bp, 9 predicted proteins | sample 5400591 | NCBI WGS metagenome assembly WNGL01 (sample SAMN13153377, study PRJNA577476) | soil metagenome | isolation source: 80 cm soil or saprolite under Garry oak tree replicate 1 | place: USA:California | collected 2016-06-15
CGATTTCCGGCAAGATCGACTGGCCGGGAAAACCTGTGCCAGTAAACAACGCGCCGCCGCTCACCGCCGCGCAGCAGCAGAGGTTCACCGCGGGTTCCGAGTTGTACAAGAACATCTGCCTTGGCTGCCACCAGGCCGACGGCCGCGGACGCGAGAAGCTCGCGCCAAGCCTCGTGGACTCGAAGTACGTGATATCGCCGGACCCCGGCGCCGCCGCGAGAATCCTGCTCGGCGGCAAAGAGGGACGGATCGGTCTGATGCCGCCGCTGGCGTCCGCGCTCAACGACGAACAGATCGCGTCACTGCTCACGTATATCCGCCGGGAATGGGGCCACACGGCGCCGGCGGTCGCACCGGACGACGTCACGGAAATCCGCGGGTTGACGAAGACGCGCAAGCGGCCGTGGACGGACGCCGATCTGCCGCAGGGACGGGGGCGTGGCGGACAATGACTGGTAAGTCGAACAGCCGGAATGGATTCAGTAAGACGTACGCGGCGCATACGCACACGCGTTCGTAGGAGGACACATATGAAGTGCGGTGCACTCACTCTCGCGATCGCGGCAGCGGCGTTGTGCGCGTCGATCGGCGCACAGCAGCCAACATCGGGGCAGGGCGCCACGCCGAGCGCCGCGCCTGCCATTCCGCCCATTCACGTCTACATCCGTGCCGGTCTCAAGTCCCATGGACCGGGGCAGCACGACTACCCACAGTACCTCGCGGATTGGAGCAAGGTGCTGACCGACCGCGGCGCCATCGTTGACGGGTCGCTGCACTTTCCGTCGCCGGGGGAGATTGCCAACACCGACGTGATGGTCATGTACAAAGGAGACGCTGCCGGTATGGCGCCCGAGGAGAAGGCGACGCTCGAGGCGTTCATGAAGCGCGGCGGTGGACTGGTCAGCTTCCACGACACGCTGTGCGGACCCGACCCCGATTACTACTCAACGGTCGTCGGCGGCGCGAAGAAGCACGGCCAGACCAACTTCACGCTCGAGGCCGACATTCCGTACACGATCGTGGACAAGACGAACCCCATCATGGAGGGGATGTCCGACTTCACGATCAAGGACGAGGCGTTCTTCCTGATGACGTGGTCGAAGTCGCCGGAGATTCACGTGCTCGCGAACGCGACCATTGCGGCGACGCCGAGCGCCAAGGGCCACGAGGGCGAGATCGTCCCTCAGATCTGGACGTACGAGCGGACGCTCCCTGGCGGCCAGCCATACCGCGCGTTCGTCTGGATGCAGGGACACAACTACTCGAACTTCGCCGATCCGAGGATTCAGCCGATGCTGCTGCGCGGAATCGCGTGGGCGGCCAAACGTCCGGTCGACGCGCTGATGACGGTGCGCCTTCCCCAGCGCGGCCGCGGCGCTGGCCGCGGCGTGACGATCGAGACAGAGCTAGGAAAGTAACGGAGTTCACTCGTCACGTACGATTCACGCAGAGAGCGCGAAGAAGCAGAGATCGCAGATGTCGTCGTCGCGAGCGACGGTCGCGCGCCGGCCTTCGGCCGGCGTCGGAGTGGACGGAGGATCCAGAAATACAAGCCAATGAAATAGTGCATGGCTTGTATTTCTGGATCTTCCGTCCACTCACCGCGCGAAGCGCGGCGCGACCGTCAGCTGTCGAGCGGTCAAGGACAACAGATCTCGAGAAACCCTCAGCGTTCTCCGCTTTTCTGCGCCCTCTGCGTGAGATCGTACGTGGCTCAGAAGGCGAAGCGCGCGGCCACCTGAAGCTGCCGCGGCGGGTACGCGGCCAAAGACTGTCCGAACGTGACGCGATCGACGAAGCTGTCGGGCAGCTGCAGATTCCTCCGATTCAGCGCGTTGAAGATCTCGAGCCGCAGCGCGAGTGTTCGCCGCGTCCCCAGCCCGATCTTGCGGCTCACCATGGCATCGAGCGCCGCATAGCCCGGTCCGACAAGACTGTTGCGGCCGGCGTTGCCGAAAGTGTACGGCGACGGGATCACGAACGTGCGCCCGCCGTAGATAACGACGTGCGTGCCCGGCGGGAGCGGACCGGTCAGCACGTTCGGGCGATCGTACGCGAACGTGCCACCGCCGACGTTGCCGGTGTTGCTGTTGTCGAAGCTGACGCGCGGCGTGAAGGGCCGGCCCGATTGTACCGTCGCGATGGCGCTGGCCTGCCAGTGGCGCGCCACGCGCCAGCGCGACGTGTCGGACGACTGCACGGTCGCCGTCAGCACGAGCCGGTGCTGAACGTCGAAGTCCGACGGCCCCCACTCTGCCGGGAGGTCGCGGCTGTTCTGCGGCGTGTTGTCGTCGCCGTCGGTCGCCAGAAACGCCGACGTATCGTCCATCGATTTCGACAGCGTGTACGCGGCGCGCAGCGAAAGGCGGCGCGTGCGCCGCGCGGCGCTCAGTGCGAGCGCGTGATAGGTGGATGTTGCCGTCGAGTCGACCAGGAGCACGTCCCCGAGCGTCGCGATCGGACGACGGGAATCGATCGAGCCCGGCCCCGGCATCGCCTGGTTGATGTTGCGCTTGCGGGTGAGATCGTGGCCGAACGCGGTGACGTAGCGCGCGGTCACTGTCGTGGCGCCGATGACGGTTTCGAGCCCGGCCGTCCCTTCCTGGGTGTACGGGGTCTGCATGCCGGGATCCAGCGTGTTGATCGACGCGCGCGGCGAGATCGTCCGGCCTGTCGCGAAAGGGTTTGCCAGCGTCAGCGGGGTCGGGCCCGGCACGAACAACTGCAGCGTCCAGTACGGCGGATTGAAATACAGGGCGGAATTCTCGATCAGCGTGCCCGAATCGTAGAAGACGCCGTAGCCGCCCCGCACGAGCCAGCGTCCGCTGCCGGTCAGGTCCCAGCTCGCGCCGAGACGAGGCGCGAAGTCATTCAGGTCGGGCCGTAGCCCCGATCGCGAGACTCCGCCTTCGCCGACCTGCTGCAGCTGCAGCGACGACAGGTCCAGAATGCGCATGCGATTGCCCGTGTCGTACGGCGGCGCGTTGAACTCGTAGCGCAGTCCCGCATTGACCGTGAGCCGCGGGCGTACGCGCCAGTCGTCTTGCAGGAACCCGTACGCCGACCACGTGCGCAGCGCCTGACGGTTGTCATTGACGCCGAGCAGCGCCACCGTCGGCATCCCGAGTAGCAGGTCCGCGATCGGCTGGCCGCTGAACACGCCCTGGAACGTCGCCTGGCCGCGGGCGAAGAGGTGGTTGTAGCCGTCGGACCGATACGCACGGAACTCGCCGCCGGTCTTCACGTGATGCCGGCCGCGGTCGATCGTCAGCGCGTCGCTGACGTGCAGCGTCCGTGTGCGGCGCACGACCGGCAGGTTCGGATCGTCGCCGAGCGTCTCGTAGCCGGGCACGACGATGGTCGGGTACCCTGAGTCGGCGCCGTCGAGAGACGGCCCGTTGATCCCGAGCGCGCCGAACCGATCCGTTCCGGCGCTCTGCGGCAGGTTTTCGCGCCGCAGGGAGTTGACGCCGACGCGCAGCTCGTTGAAGATGCGCGCGGTCCAGGCCTTCGTGAGGCCGGTGCCGAAGTTCTGTCCCTGATCCAGCACCGAGATGCCGAAGCCCGGCAGGTTCCGGCCGCGCACCGGATACGGCTGGTCGCGATCGTCGCGGCTGAAGCTGTACCGGAACATCAGCGGGCTGCCGTGCCAGACCGTGTGATCGGTCTTGATCGTGAACTGCGCCGCGCGGCGATCCGCCAGCGGAGACGCGACGAAGTTCGCCTGCAGATCGGAGAGATTCGGCAGCGGGTAGAGATTTGTTGCCGCGACACCCGCGGCGGTCAGGCGCCCCGCGGGAATCACGTTGCCGGCGAAGGGCAGGCCCGTCGCCGGATCGCGAATCGTCGCCCCCGACGCGCTGAAATCTCCCGTCCGCTCGGCCGCGGTCGGCACGTGCGCGAGACGCGTGTCGGCCTCGCGCCCGTCGATCCCTTCCGCGCTGATGAAATAGAACGATCGCGGGATCCATAACGGGCCGCCGACCGTGCCGCCGAACTGATGGCGCTGCCGCTCCGGCTTTGGGATCCCGCCAGGATCGAGCGCGTTGCGCGCATCGAGCGCCGAGTCGCGGAAGAACTCGTAGGTCGAGCCATGGACGACGCGCGTTCCCGATTTCAGCACCATGTTGAGCTGCGCTCCGGCGCTCCGCCCGTACTCCGCGTCGTAGGTGTTCTGCAGCAGCGAGAACTCCTGAATCGCGTCCAGGCTCGGGTTGATGACGAGCCGGTTCAGGAACTGATCGTTGTTGTCGACGCCGTCGAGCAGATAGTTGTTCGAGGCCTCGCGCGCGCCGGCGCTGTTCACGCCGGTATTGCCCAGCGTCGACAGGCGCGATCCCGGCGCCGGCGGCGCCATACCGGCCGCCTGTCCGGCGAACTCCAGCGGCTCGCGTTCGGGCACCGGCAGCGTCAACAGCGTTTCGGAATCGAAGACGGCGCCCACCGCGCTGTTGCCGATCCGGAGCGTCGTGGCGTCCGCCTCGACGACGACCTGCTCGGTGTAGGCGCCGGGGTTGAAGACGAGCGTAATCTTCCCGCGCGCCGCAGCATCGATCTGGACGCCTCGAATGACTTCGGTCTTGAATCCGCTGCGGACGGCCGTCACCGTATACGTTCCAGCCGGCAGCCGCACGAGCCATACCGTCCCGTCGTCGACGGTCGTGCCCACGCGTTCGAAGCCCGTGTCCTGGCTGGCGATCGTGATGAGCGCTCCCGCGATCGGCGCGCCGCTCGTGTCGCGCGCCTCGACGAGCAGCGTCGCGCCAGCGGTCTGCGCACGCGCGACGCTCGGCAGCAGCATGCAAGACGCAAGAACGATGGCGATCGGTTTCATTGCACGCGATTCTAATCGAGAGTACACTGCCCGGCCGAAGGAGATCCCATGGCGACCAGGCGGGAATTTCTGCAGACCTCCGTCGCTGCGCTCGCGGCCTCGGCGGCGCGTCCAATACTCGGCTGGCAGGGTGCGAACGATCGCATTCGCATGGCTGTGATCGGATGCGGGAATCGCGCGGGTCGCGTGTTCGATTCATTCATCCGCAGCGGCGGCACGGGCGTGCAGTACGTCGCCGCATGCGAAGTGAACAAGGCGAAGCTCGACCAGTGGATGACGCCGGCGCGCCAGACCTTCAAGCTCGAGACCGTCGTCGACTACCGCCGTATTCTCGATCGCAAGGACGTCGACGCCGTCCTGATTGCCACGCCGGATCACTCGCATAGCCAGATCATGGTTGATGCGATCTCGGCAGGGAAGGACGTCTACTGCGAGAAGCCGGCGTCGAACTCGGTCCCGCGCATCAACGCGATGTACGACGCCTACAAGAAGAGCAACCGCATCGTGCAGATCGGCACGCACCAGCGCAGCTGGGATCACTTTGCCGAAGCAAAGAAGATTGTCGACAGCGGTGAGCTCGGCACCATCTCGCACGTGTCGATCGTGCAGCCCGGCACCTACGCGCGGCCACGGGAGGCCGAACAGTCCGTCCCGGCGGGGCTCGACTGGGATCTCTTCCAGCTCGACGCGCCGAAGCGGCCGTTCAAGCCGTCGCGCCTCGGCTTTCGCGCCTGGTATGCGTATGGCAGCGGCCTGGTCGGCGACTGGGGCGCGCACCACGTCGACGTCGCGCACTGGTTCATGAACGCCGACGACAAGGTGCCGAAGAAGACCATGGCGAACGGTGCGTTCTTCGCCGTGCCCGACGCGGATCCCGAGATGGTGCCAGACACCTTCTCGATTTCATGGCTGTACGACGGTTTTCTGATGACCTTCGCCAACGGCGAGGTCTACATGGCGGACGGCATTGAGAACTGGGGAGTGTTCTTCATCGGCAATCGCGGCTCGCTGCAGATCAACCGGCAAGGTTATGCCGTGCGTCAGGTGGTGCCGCATGTCATCCGCAAGCAGGGGCCGCCCCCGCCTCCGACCGCTGGAGGCGTCACCCTCGGCGCCGGCGGAACCGCAATCGCGCCGGGCGCGGCGGCCGCGCCGGGCGGGCGCGGCGGCCGGGGCGGCGGTGGCGGGCGCGGCGGCAATCAGCAGCCAATCGAGGCGAAGCTGTACGTCAATCCGCGCGGCGGTGTCGAAGAGGACTATCCGCTCGACGTGCACACCCGCAACTTCGTCGACTGCGTGAAGTCGCGGCAGAAGCCGAACGCCCACATGGAAATCGCCTATCACTCGGCGCTGCCATGCCTGTTGGCGCTCGAGTCGCTGCAGCAGGGCAAGCCGATCGGCTGGGACGCGGGCGGCAGGAAGAGCACGACGCTGTAGAGAACTGTGTCAATGCTGAATGCTGAAGGCTGAATGCCTGACCTGCGCGTCGCGCTGCTCGGCCAGGGCTTCATGGGCAAGGCCCACTCGAACGCCTACGCTCAGGCCGCGCATTTCTACGATCTGCCCTTCCGAATCCGCCGCACGCTGCTCTGCGGCCGCAACCCGTCGTCGCTCGCGGCGATGGCCGCGCGCTGGGGCTGGGGGGACACGTCCACCGACTGGCGGACGGCGATCGATCGCAGCGACATCGACGCCGTGGACATCGCGCTCCCGAATCACCTCCACGCCGAGGTCGCGATCGCCGCGGCCCGCGCCGGAAAGATCGTGCTCTGCGAGAAGCCGCTCGCCTCGTCGCTGTCCGACGCGGAGGCGATGGCCGACGCCGCGCGCGGCGTGGCCACGATGGTGTGGTTCAATTATCGCCGCGTGCCGGCGATCGCCTACGCGCACGAGCTGATCCAGGCCGGCCGCCTCGGGACGATCTTCCACTACGACGCCGCGTACCGGCAGCAATGGGGCCCCGACAGATCCCGCGACGGCACCTGGAAGATGGATCCCGCGCTGGCCGGAACCGGTGTTGCCGACGATCTGCTCACACACCTCCTCGACACCGCGCTCTATCTGAACGGCCCGATCGCCGAGGGGATCGCGATGCGCCGCACGTTCGTGCCCGATCGCGCCGTCGACGATGCGTTTCTGGCGATGCTGACGTTCGAGAACGGCAGCGTCGGCACGTTCGAAGCGACGCGGTTCGGGATCGGCTGCAGGAACGCAAACACGTTTCAAATCCACGGATCCGGCGGGATGCTGCGATTCAATCTCGAGCGCCTCAACAACCTGGAGTTCCTCGACGCGGGCGACCCGCCCCTCGAGCAGGGGCTGCGCGACGTACTCGTGACCGACATGAAGCATCCGATCGTCGGCCATTTCTGGCGGCCGGGCCACATCATCGGCTATGAGCACACGTTCATTGCCGCGCTTGCCGAGTTTCTCGACTGCCTCGCGCGTGGGGCCGAGTTCCATCCCGATTTCACCGACGGCCTCGCCGTCCAGCGGATCCTCGCCGCGCTGCAGCAGTCGGCACGCACCCGCCAGTGGACGGCCGTGGGCGAGGTGCCTGCATGAAGATCGCCGATGCCGTGCTGACGTCGAGACAGCGCTGGACGATCGTCGCGCTGCTCTCGGCGTCGATCACGATCAACCTGCTCGACCGGCAGACGTTGTCGGTGCTCGCGCCGCTGCTGCGGGAGCAATGGAAATGGACGAACGCGCAGTACGGCTATATCGCCGTCGCGTTCAACCTCGGCATGATGCTCGGGCAGATTCCCGCAGGCGCGTTAATGGATCGCGTCGGCACGCGGATGGGGCTCCCGATCATCTTCGTCGCCTGGTCGGTCCTGTGCGCCGCGCATGCGTTTGCCGGTCCGGGCACGACGCTCGAGGCGGTGTCGACCGCGCTGTATTCGCTGATCCCCGGCGCGCCGGTTGTGGCGGCGGGCCTCGCCGGCTTCATCGTGCTGCGGTTCCTCATGGGGCTCAACGAATGCGGCAACTACACCGCCGGCATCAAGGCGCTCGCCGGACTCTTTCCGCCCGCCACGCGCTCGCGCGCCGGCGGTCTGTTCAACGCGGGAGCGCAGCTCGGATCGGTGATCGCGCCGCCGCTCGTCTTGTCGCTGCTCGTCGTGAAGCTCGGCATCAGCTGGAGGATGGTATTCATCATTCCCGCCGCGCTGGGTCTGCTCTGGCTGGTGCCGTGGTTTGCCGTTTTTCCCGACAAACGAACGATGGCGGCGGTGTCGGTGACGGCCCCTGGCGCCGTTTCCGTCGCCGCGGCGCCGTCGGTCGGCCTCGGTCAGCTGATGAGCAATCACAAAGTCCTCGGCCTTTTCCTGATTCGCGCGTTCAGCGGTCCGATCACCACCTTCTACTGGACGTGGCTGCCGCTCTATCTGCGCACGGGACGCGGACTCACGCTGTTCGCGACCGGGTTTCTCGCCTCGGTTCCCAATCTCATCGGCATGTCGGGCAACATCGTGGGCGGTTTTGTGACCGATCGTTTTGTGAGGCGGCTGGGGACCGATGGTGGGCGCAAGCTCGCGTTCGTCTGCGCCTTCGGCCTCGGCGCGCTGAGCATGGCGATGCCGTGGATCGAAAACAGTTACGTGGCGGTGCTGCTGATGGGGCTCGCGCTGTTCGGCAATCAGTGGGTCGCCGCGGCGTACATCGGCACGGTCGGCGACGTCGTGCCGCAGCAGCTCGCGGGCCGCGTGAACGGCATCGCTGGCTTCGGCGATAACGGCGCGGCAACGCTCGCGGTCCTCTTCACCGGCGTGATCGTGGACCGCTACGGGTGGTCCAAGGTGTTCGTCGGCGCCGGACTGCTGCCGCTGCTCGCGATGCTCAGCCTGTTTCTCGTGCTGCGGCGCATCGAGCCCGCGCGATTCGCGGCGACGCGGTGAAAAAGGAGGAGAGGGAATGAAGACGACTGCTTGTGTTCTTGCGGCGTTCGCGTCGATCGCGACGGTCCAGCGAGCGACGGCGCCCGCAGCGACGGCGCAGATTCCCGGCTTCATCGGTAAGCCCGTCGACCCGCCGCCGATGCACGTTCCCGACGGGTTCACGCCGATTTTCAATGGCAAGGATTTGACCGGGTGGCACGTCAGCAAAACGAACCATCACGGCATCACGCCTGACTACCATGTCACGCACGGGCTGGTCCTCGCCACGCAGCGTCCGCTCGGGAGCGGTGGCATTCTGCTGACCGACAAGAAGTACAGGAACGTCGAGGTCTACATGGAGGTGAAGCCGGACTGGGGCTGCGACAGCGGCCTGTTCCTCCGGTCGGACGAGGCCGGCGACGCCTATCAGGTGACGATGGACTACCTGCCGGGCGGGACGATCGGAGGGATGTACGGCGAGGGGCTGAACGGCGTCAACGGGCAGAACAACCGGCCGGGATCGCAGCCGACCGCGGCGCAGCGCGCCTCACAGGGACAGCGCGGGTCGCAACCGCAAGTGCCTCCGTCGCAGCGCCTGGACGAGAGGCCCGACCCGAACCTGCCGTGGGTGAAGGCCTGGAAGCGCGAGACGTGGAACCAGGTGCGCGCGCGCATCGAAGGCGACGTGCCGCACATCCAGGCGTGGATCAACGATCAGCAGGTGCTCGATTTCACCGATACCGCGAATCACGCCGCCGGCGGGATCACCGAAGGGCCGATCGCGATCCAGATCCACGGAGGTCCGGACCGTTGGGTCCCCGGCGGCTTCTGGCGGTGGCGCGTGATCGCGGTGAAGGAGCTGCGCTAAAACGGCTAGACGGCTTGTCGCAGTTGCACGTGCCGACGGCTCAGCACAAGGTTCACGAAGGCACCAAGATCACCAAGATTGATTTGTTGTTTATCTTTGTGAACTCTGTGCCTTTGTGATCTTCGTGAGAAGCCGTGGGCTCCGTGCGCTGTTGTTTATTCAAACGCGCCACTACCGCGTGCCGCCGGACGAGCGGGTCTCGAAGACGCGCAGGTTGCGAATCGACCACGGCGCGTCGGGGATGTTGTCGGTCTGCGTGATGCGGACGAACTTCGCCTGCGCCGCCGGGAAAGCGATCGTCGTGTGCGGGCCCTCCCCGCGGCCGGTTGCGACCGGCTTGCTCCACTTCTTTCCGTCCATCGAGACCTGCACCGAATACGCGCGTGGATAGCCGACAGGCAGGGGTCGGCCCGCCGCGCCGCGGGCCGCTCCGCCGCGCCCGCCCGTCGCGGCCATCGACTCGAACTGTACCTCCGTGACCATCGCGGGCCGCGGCAGTTCAATCTCGAACCACATGCCCGGCGCCTGCGGGACGAGGGAGCTCCAGCCACGCAGCGTGGCGGCGTAGGCGGCGGTGTCGCGGCCGTCGCTGGCCGTCAGCTTCAGCTGCTCCGCGTCGATCGCCCGCGGCAGCGACGCCTCGAGGTCCGCGATCGTCCAGGGCGTCCTGCGCCCGGCAATCTCCGTGCGCACGCGCGCGACATCGGCGGGCGTGACCAGGTCGCTCGCGATAGGTCCTGCCGTCGATCGGCCCGGTGAGACCGCGGAGCAGCACTTTGACCACATAGTCGCGGTGCGCCTGCAGGCGCGGCGAACCGGCGAGCGGCGGCGCGAGCAGCGTCCCCGCCGGCGCGCCTTCCATCGGAGCGCCCGTGCCGTCGGCACCATGACAGGCGAAGCAGACCGCGCCGAAGATGTCGCTGCCGTGCTGCAACCGCTTCTCTTCGGCCGGCGTCAGCGGGGCGCCGCGCCGGCCGCTGCCGCCAAATGCGGGCATCGGGGGCGCGAGCAGCCGTTCGCCGACGAGGGCGACGGCTTTCGCGTTGTGCGAGGCTTGCGTGGCCTTCACGACCTCGGGGAGATCCTTCAGCTTGAAGAGGCTCGCCGATAGCATCGCCTGGATCGCGACATTCGGGTCCGGATCCTTCGTCATCGCGCGATAGTCGTCGGCAAACGACTTGTCGCCGGCTTTGTAGAGCGTCTCGCTCGCGCGCAGTGCCTGCACGCGCAGCCTCGGGTTCTTGTCGTGCATCGCCTCACGCACGAGCGCCGCGTCCAGTGCGCCGAGCCCTTCGAGGGTCCAGATCGCGTGGAACCGCGCGAGCAGGTTATCTGACGAGCGCGCCATCTGCTGGAGCGCTGGAACGACGGATCTGTCCTGCTGCAGGATCAGCAGCCGCTGCGCCATATCGCGCCACCAGCCGTTCGGATGTGTGAGGTGCGCCACCAGCTCCGCCGGCGTTTCGGTGTACATGCGCGGCGGCGTGAACTTCGGCGCGATCGCCGGAATCGCCGGCTGTCCGATGTTCGTGTCCGTCGCCGCAACCGCCGGACGGCCGTCGTACCGCAAACGCCAGATGCGGCCGTACGACGCAACCTTGTCGAGTTGATACTGCTCGATCTTCGCGCGCAGATAGCTGCCCGGCCCCGACCACTGCAGCTCCTGGATGATGCCGTGGTACATGTCGGCGATATACAGCGTCCCGTCGGGCGCGTTGCTGATGTTGACGGGGCGGAACAACTGATCCTCGGAGGTCACGAACTCCGATCCGGGATAGACGTTCCGAAGTTCGGTGAGCCCTTCGATGTTGTCGATGGCCGCGCGCCGGATCAGCCGTCCCACCGGTTCGGTGAACAGCAGTTGCTCTTTCAGGTCCGCGGGCAGGCCGTCGCCGCGGAAGATCGCCGGACCGGTCGCCGCCGTGAAGTGATTGAGGTTCTGCGCCGGCATGCGGGTACGGAAGAGGCCGCCCTGCATGTCGCCGATGCTCGGCGCCGGCCAGACGACGGCGAAGTCCTTTTCGAAGCCGTTTTCCATCCCTGGTGGACAGCTCGGACCTGGCACCGGCACGGGGGCCGCGCCCCGCGCGCCGCGGCCTGGCGTTGACGGACACGGCGTGAAGGCGCCGTAGTGAATCGGGAACTGGAAGTTCATCGGACCGCGCTCGCCGCCCGCATCCACGAACCATGGCTTCCCCTCGTCATCCGTCGCGAGTCCCCACTGACCGCCGTTGGGTCCCGTGGGCTCGCGCAGGAACCCGGATGGCGTCCAGCGGATGCGGAACGGGTTGTAGGTCGTGTAGATCCAGTTGTCCATGCCCCAGAGCAGCCCGGCTTTCTGGTGCTCGATGTTCGCGTCGCCGTTCTGGCCGATCCCTGTGAACACGACCTCGCGCGTGTCCGCGACGCCGTCCCCGTTGGTGTCGGTCAGCTCGATGATGTCGTCGGAGTCGGTCTCGCTTGTGAGGATCACGCCGTCCTGGAGCGGCAGGATCATGCGCGGCGCGACGAGGTGATCGGCAAAGACGGTGTGTTTGTCGTAGACGCCGTCCGCCCTGGTACTTTCCCAGCGGCTGATGCGGCTGATCGGATCGTGCTCGCGTGTCGCGTTGGCATCCATCATGTAGCTGATCAGCTCGCTTACGTACATGCGGCCGTTGCCGTCGAACTCGATTACGCCGGGGCTGATGAGGTCCGGGTCAGCGGCGATGAGCTCCATCCGATAGCCGGCCGGCAGGATGAAGCCGCGCGCTTCCGCATCCGGCCTCCGCGGCAGGTACGGCGGCTTGGGCGAGAAATCCGTTGTTTCACTGATCGTCGGTCCGCGTCCGCCGCCGAATCCGCCGGCGGCACCGCGTCGGGGCGGCGGCGCGCCAGGCACTTGCTTTGCGGCCATGCCCGACATCTCGTACTGGCCGTCCAGCATCGACATTTGCGCGCGGAGCACGTCGCCTTGCGGTGTGAGCATCATGACCGTCGCGATCGGCGTCCCCTGGTAGTCAGTTGTGTAGCGCAACACCAGTCTGTTGCCCGAGAGGGACAGATTGGAGACGGTGACGGTCGGTGACGCGTCGGAGCCGACGGTCGCGGTGGCCTTGCCGCCGTCGTTCTTGATCGAGACCAGCAACGTGGCCTGCGTCGCCTCCATCGCCACGGTCACAACCCAGTCGCCGGCGAATGGTGCGAGTTGCGCGGCGGAGGGCGCCGGCCCGGACGGCTGAGCAAGCCCTTGCAGAGCCGCGGGCGAGAACGCGCCGACATACAAACCAAGGGCGGCCGCGACCGCAACCCAGGCGCGACGAATCGGACGGACCATGCGCATCACCCCTTGGAGGGCCAACAATGCTGGTGCAGCGTAGAACCCGCGGCGGTGATCGTCAACCGAAACAATCCGCCGTGCCGCTCAGTAGCCGCTGACGCGAATCCAGAATGACTCGGTCCACTTCCCGCCAGGCGGAATGGACTGAAGTTCCTTATACAGCCCCTTCTGCGCGAGATTCATCGAGTCGGTGATGCCCGCCATCGGCTCGATGGCGACGTAGCCGTTGCCGCGCCGCTCGGGATCGGCGCCGGCACGCGGGCGCGGGGCGTAGAGGACGACCGAGCGGTAGTTCGGGCCCAGCTGCACCTCGAGCCGCTGCGATTTGCCGCGCAGGACAACGGATGCGCGGCCGTTCGCATCGCGCACCAGATCGCCGAACACGTCGTCCAGCTCGAAATCCTTCAGCGCCACGTTCTTCGGATCGGGAAAGAGTTGCTCGATCGGCTCGGTTTCGCCGGTCGGAATCTTGTTGGGCGCGAGCTTGTAGTGCGCGCGGGCGCCGACCGAGAGCGACCAGTCGTCGCGCGGCGAGTCGGTGAGCTGGAAATACGGATGGAAGCCGATCGACACCGGCATCGGATCGACGCTCTGGTTGTCGATCCGGAAGCGCACTTCGAGTCCGTCCGCGGACAGCCGATAGGTGAGCAGCATCGTGTGCGCAAACGGGAACTGCTTCATCCACTGCGGGTGCGCGGAGAAGTCCAGGCGGCAGGACACCCAGGCGGCCGCGGCCTCGGTCCTGGCGTCGACAATCGCCCACTCCTGCACGCCGGACAGGAAGCCGTGGATCGGGATCTGGCCGCGGACGTTGCCGAGGGTCATGTCGAAGGCGTAGCGCTGGCCGTTGGCATAGAACGCCTGCTCGTCGAGGCGGTTGGCGAATGGGGCGAGTAGCGGAATGCCGTTCAGGCCGGGCCGCGCGCGGAAGCCGGCGACGTCGGCGAAGGTCTGCCGAATGAGCTGCTGCCCGTTGACGCTGACTTCGTAGGCGTTGCACATCGGCCCGACCATCGAGACGGTCATGCCGGATTGCGCATCCTTCAGCCGGAAGATGTCGCCGTCGCGGGAGACCGTGAACCGCATCTGCGCGGCAGGCGTGAAGACCGACAGTCCGAGGACCAGGCAGACGGCACGGATGGTCATGGAAACCATGGCGGGAGGAGAGTAGCATCTTGGCCGGCATGGCCGATCAGGGAAGCGATGACGAGGGTCTCACCCGCCGGCGTCTGCTGGCGCTGACCGCCTACGCACTGGTGCTGCCCGGCGCCTCGGAGTTCTTCGGCGCCTGGCTCCACGCGGCGCCGCACCAGCACACCATGGCGCCGCCGGAACCGCCCCTGCTCCGAGACTATCAGCCGAAGTTTTTCGACGCGGCCGATTTCGCCGCGCTGCACGCGTTCACCGAGATTCTGATTCCGACCGATGAGACCCCTGGGGCGCGGGAGGCGCACTGCGCCCACTTCATCGACTTTCTCCTGCACGCGCAGACGGGCCATGCGCCCGACGTCCAGGCGCAGTGGCGCGCGGCGATGCGCGCGCTGCGCGAGGCCGGGTTTCACGGAGCGCGGGGAGCCGATCGCGCCGCGCTGGTCGAGGCGATGTCACGCCCCG